>WNFQ01003904.1_pt1 | contig 10869 bp, 11 predicted proteins | sample 5400171 | NCBI WGS metagenome assembly WNFQ01 (sample SAMN13153356, study PRJNA577476) | soil metagenome | isolation source: 20 cm soil under Madrone tree | place: USA:California | collected 2016-06-14 | reverse complement strand
CCCGGTCCTGACGAGGCCGAATGTGAGCATTATTAGGCTTACCCAATATCCTACGACATCCGATCATCCTACGACATCCGATCGCCGCCGCTTCGATGGCCAGCAGCCGCTTGGCCAAGGGGTTGGCCCGATGACAGCAAAAATAACTGAAATCAATAAATTGAGCCGGCTCGGTACGCTAGGTTACTTTCGGCCACGTTGGCCTACGTGGAGAAGGTTCGATCCCAGTTCCTCTCCCTCCGCCAGCAAGCCATTGATATTACATAGATAATTTAGGCGCCGGCAAACTGCGCGACATTTCCGAAGGTTAGCGGCCGCATTCGCTAGAGTTCTAAACTGAGAGCGCGAATTACTGCCATTTTTTTCAACCAACTCGGCCAATTCTCAGAAGGGCACTTTGCTAGTGCGGTTCTCGTGGCAATGATGGTGCGTACCTCATAAGGGCGCGCATGGTAACGCCGATCTCGTCGCTCATTTCTTCCGGCGGGCTTTCGAACGCGGCCGGCGCTAGCCGGCGGGAGGGGTGGCGCCGACGAACTAAACGAATCCAGGACTCTCCCTGAGTCATCCAAAGGCTATGCAGCTGCCAAGCAGGCACGTCACCATTCCAGCAATTTCGACAGCTGTAAGCCTAACGCTTGGCCTTCCCTGAAATTACCTGCGTTCTCGCCTAGTTCGCCCTGACAGAGGTTTGAGCGTGCTGAAGTTCATCCCCAGAAGGCGCGATCATTGCCTTAAATATCATAGCGCCCGTCTCCTGCATCAGCCCCTGTGCACGCTCTAGTTCCCGGCTTCCAGCAATCTTTTGATCACTCGTTCCTGATAACAGAAGCTGCGCATGTACAATTCGAGCTAGGCATTCTGGAACGCGGGCGTTGCGGTCGATAGCAACCTTTATTGCCTCATTGACAACAGAGAAGGCGTTCTGAGTATCGCCATTCAGTCTGTAGGCATTTGCTAGATCAGCCAAAATGCGCGGTTCATTTTCTAGACCAGCCTTTCGAGATCGAGCAGAGCGTAGAGCTTCGGATAAATCCTCGATAGCCGAGGTAAGCCTTCCTGAAACGATGTGAGAAAGACCACGACTGGCTTGGGCATAAACCCGCAAATAGGGGTTGCCGCTTTTTATAGCCAGAGAAAACGCTCGATCGGCATGCATTTGGGCCAATCCGATGTTTCCTTCAGCCCAAGCGAGATCCACATAGGCCAAACTCGGAATGACATAATGGAGAGCGTCAACCTGGCCCTCTTCCAACTGCAATATACGATCAAGGAAGGGCCGGGCTTCTTCCTGCCGATCGAGCATCACCAACGTTCGACCGCGCAAAGCAGCCAGCCAGATTTCGATATCAAAACCCAGCGTTTGACGGTCGAATTGCACGATCTCGTGAGCACGGTCCATCGCCTCAATATTCATCTGAAGAGCTTCTCTCATGCGACCTGACAGCCACAGTGCGTGACAGAGCACCGCCTTAAGCGTTATTTGAACGCTGGGATCGTTACCCTCATCGGCGATCGCTTTAGCTTCGCGGATCTTTTCCACATACTCATCCGCCGAACCGCCATTCGCCAGAATCCGACCGTAAGCGGCGTGGATCAATGCATTGGCTCTCATATCCCCCAAAGCCAGTGCTAGTTGTTTGGCTTCCTCGAAGTAGATGAGAGCATCCTCCGCTGAAATCCCTTCTCGCCATCCAAAATTGACAACCTGTCCGCATGCCATCATTCGCAGATAGTTGATTGGCGTAGAAGGAGGTTGATCCGACAAAAGTTCGCGGACTTTCTTCCAGCTTCTCAATGCCTGGCTCGGATCGTTAGCACCAATCCAAACCGCAGCACGCATATTCTGTTGGGCCGCTTTGAGATTTTCACCAGCCTGCTCTAGGTGGTACGCCAGAAGCGAGGCCCGTTCATCAAGCCGATCCTTGAAGAGCGTTTCGATTGCTTGCGCCACTTTTGAATGGAATTCCCTGCGACGGTCCTGAAGTAGCGATCGATAGGCAACCTCTTGTATAAGAGGATGACGAAATGCGAGAAGCCGCTGCTCGAAGGGCGGAACGTCGTAAAGCAACTCTGACCGTCTCAACTGCTGTACTGCTCGTGAAAGGTCTGATTGGTCTAGGCCGCAAACACGCTCCAAGACGGATATCGAAATTTCCCGACCTATCACTGAGGCCACTTCAAGTGCTTGTTTTGCATCCCCCTCAAGTCGATCAATTCTAGCGGCAATCACCGCCTGCACAGTGGGAGGTAGCGGGATCGTATCAATGCCGCCTTTCAGTCGATACGCACCCTTCTCCCCCTCGAAGTCGCCACGCTCCACGAGTGCATTGACTAACTCTTCGATAAAGAATGGATTGCCCTGGGCACGCGCGACGATATTTCTGGTTAGTAACGCCAAAGAGGCATCATTGCCGAGATGATCTTGCAGTAGCGAGGTCGCTTCCGCTGGACCCAATGGCGGCATGCGGATCTGTCTGTAGTGCGACCGCTGCATCAGCGGGGCTACAAAGCCGGGTCTGAAGTTGAGGACCAAGAGAGTCTTCGTGCCTACTACGGCATCTGCTAGCGCCTCGACAAACTCCTCACTTGCTGAATCGATCCAATGCAAATCCTCAACGATGACGATTGTACTTACGTCCTGAGCGCCTGAGCGAGGTAGCGTTCTTACAAAGTCGAGCAGCTGCGTTTTCCTGGCCTTCGGATCGAGCTTAGGAGCTGGGTGCTGCGGATCGGCCAGTCCGAGAAACTCTAGCAGTACCAGCGAAAATTGCTCCGAAACCGAAAGGGTTGCTAACCTATCGCGGACTCGACCACGTAAGACGTCTGGCAGTTCTTTCGTTCGCAGTCCAAAATAGTCGCGTAACAATTCTAGTACCGGCTGAAATGGGGTGGCCTTGCCGTGAGCTAAGACGCGAGCCTCAAACACGCGGATGTCCCTTCCGCGACAGCTTTCAGCGAACTCGAAACAGAGGCGGCTTTTCCCGATTCCAGCCTCACCGACTACACCGACGACACGACCATCGCCGTTCATCGTATGCTCTAGCTCTGACGAAAGAGCTGCGTTTTGCTCGGTCCGACCTGTGAGCGGACTCAACCGTATCCCGCTTCGAAATACTCCGCTTGATGGAGCATGTTGAAGTCCCCGCAGTTTAAAAACCTCAACCGGTGCCGCAATCCCACGAATAGCTTGCGCCCCTAGTGGTTCGACTTCAACGAACTGTTTCGCAGCGATAAATGTTTCCCTGGAAATTAGGATGCTGCCTGCCTCGGCGAGGTGCTCCATTCGGCTCGCGAGATGTACATTTGCGCCAGCCGCATCGTAGGTTTGATACATCCCATGCTCTATCGTCTGAACAACAACCTCTCCGGTGTGAACGCCGACTCGGATTTGCAAATCTCGATCGCCAATGCGAGTCATTCCATCTTGCATTGCCAACGCTGCGAGGCAGCCACGAACGGCATGATCCTCATGAGGCTGTGGAGCGCCGAATAGCGCCATGATCCCGTCGCCTTGAGATTTGTTGACGACACCGTCATAGCGAACCACAGCTTCATTCATTAAGTCGAGAATTGGCTGAAGACGCTTCATTCCCAATTCGGGATCACCCAGGCTATCCATAAGACCAGTGGAATTACGAATATCGGCAAATAGAATGGTAAGGTGTTTGCGTTCTCCACCCTTGGCATGAAGAGATCGTAGGACCTGTTGCCAGGGTTGGTTAGCGGCTCCCGGAACGACCCCCTTCAACGCAACACTGCAATGCCCGCAAAATCGCGCTGCAGGCCCGTTTATATGACCACAAGCTCCACACTCAGTACCGAGAGCGGTTCCGCATCCTTCGCAGTACTCATTGGTGGTCTTATTCTGGTAACCGCAACGCAAACATTGCATTAATGGTCCCCCGGATAGCAGAACGACTGCATCCACCGATGACTATAGCTGGGCAAGGCAACTTATTCTATGCTGCTTTGCAAGAATGTGAATGATCTCACATGTGAGGGCCGCTCTATTCAATATTGTGCCCCCGTGGGCGCTCCTCGTATTATCCAAGTATTGGGGTGGAGAGTAATTTCTGTGAGAAAATAACGAGTCGAGATTCGCCAAGGACAGCCAAGGTCAACCCCTGCCTGGGGGTCACCTGATCCGATTTCAAGCTAAGGGAAAGTAGCGGGGGAGATCACCGACAGATCGCTGAGGGCGTCGACACCTGTCACGCTGCCTTCTGGTAGAGGCCATTTGCTGGACTCTGGAGACTCGCTGGGGGGCTATAGGGCGGCTGGCACCAAGGTAGTGACGACAAACTAAACGAATCCAGGGCTCTCCCTGAGTCATCCTGAGGCTATCAAATTTGCTAACGTAAACTGATCGTGCTATGAAACGTATGACCAACCTTTGGTTGAGTTTAGGTAAGGTCAGGTATTTTTGCGACTGAGGTGGGATGTGTTCGACCCTCCGCTGAACATCCCGAGAAAAATGTTGCGACGGCGCGGTGACGAGTCTTGGCAGCGGAAAGTTACCGCAATCATGAAGCGCTTTCAGTGTACTTTTTCGGAAATTGCTTATGACATCGCTTGGGAAGTTGATGCCTTCAACGGCGCCGCGTGGCGGCAGATTTCTCAACCGCATGTCAGATTGTATGGAGGGTTATTGCGACATCGAGCAATAGGTCTGGAAGGCATTGCTCTACTATTTGCGCACGAAACCGGCCACCACTACGGCGGCCAGCCCCGGGACAGCACCTACACCTGGATGACGACCGAGCGACAAGCGGATTTCTGGGCAGCTCACGTCGGAGTTAAAGCTGTCTGGGCGGACGACTACGAGGAAACGAAGCGGCAAATCTTCCTAGGAGCGAGACAACTGCTGACATTTGAGATGAATATGATCGAGCTTGCAGACGAAAAGTATAGACTCGATAAATTGTCTCGCGGCGATGCTGACCATCCGTTGCCGTTAGAGCGTTTTGAAATTTACATGGGAGCGCTTGGTTGATCTGATTTACAGCAAAGGCTCCTTTGATAGGCCGTAGCTTAACAATTATCTCGATGGGAGGAAACTAATGGGCGCAGCATTCTTCACACCCGGGACCAAACGCATACGGGACGTCCTGCAGGACGGTTTCGGACCCCTCAACGTACAAGCAAATGCAGCTGACTATGGAAGCTTATTTAATCCGACCGGCCCATACACGTTGGCGCAGATAGCCGACACCTCTAACATGGATCTACCGCCGACCAATGATCCAATTTGGCCGGGCTTGCACGGGCGATTCCATGGGTTTCTTACCGCACTTTACAATGTGGATCCTACTACCCATTCGAGCATCAAGCAGGCGATGTACGGGGCGCTAACGGCAAATCCCGTGATGCCGATCAAATTCAATGTTGCCCATCAGAACAGTGGCTACAAGTTTGTGAGTTGGATTGAAGAAGATGACAATGCGATAACGTGGCTCAATTGTTTGTTGTTTTGCCCACAAATGCCGGGACCGGTCGCGAGAAGGCTTCATCGTGTTATCAGGCGCAAGCAGGCAGGCGGCAAACGGCGCAATCAGGCAAGCGGCAGAAAGCGCTCCAGGTCAGCCAAAAAAAGCGGCTGACTAAATCTGAGTGGCCAGAACGCTTACAAAGCCGTGCCGCCGATCCTCATTACCCGTGCCGACGAGGTGATCGAAGCAACCTATGCAGAGCATATCGGCCAAAGATGCCAAATACGGCTTTGGACGCCTCATCGATTTGGCCCGAGCGGAACCCTTAACCGTTGAGAAGCATGGGCGGCCGGTCGTGGTTGTGCTGGCCATTGAAGAATATGAGAAGCTTCGTGAAATCGCGAGCGGCGCTGCAGCGCCGAAAAGCGCTGGCATGAAGCGGCTGAGGAAGTCCGGGGGAACGGTCAATACATGAGTAACGGCGATCTGAACTGGATTGCGAACTTCATTTGGGGGATCGCCGATGACGCCCTGCGTGATCTTTATGTGCGCGGCAAGTATCGCGATGTGATCCTGCCCATGATGGTGCTGCGTCGTCTCGATGCGGTGCTGGAACCCACGAAAGCCGCCGTCCTGTCGATGAAGGATAATCTAGACAAGGCGGGCATCACCAATCAGGACGCAGCGCTTCGCCAGGCGGCGGGACAGGCATTCTACAACACGTCACGCTTCATCTGCGCGACCTTCGAAACCGTGCGTCGCAGGCCCAGTTGAAGGCCGATTTCGAGGCCTTCCTCGAAGGCTTTTCACCGAACGTGCAAGTGATCCTCGACAACTTCGAATTCCGCAACCAGGTGCCGAAGCTGTCGAAGGCCGACGTGCTCGGCACGCTGATCGAGAAGTTCCTCGATAGCTCGATCAACCTCTGCCGGGCGCCAATAACGCAAAATCTAGCACCACGGTGCCGGGGCGGGCAGCTTGTGGCGCGAGATTCTGGCGGTCCGCCCGGTCAACGGATTGTCTGAAACAGGGATGATCGCGCCATTTCCCTGGCCGAGAACTGGACCGGTGAGACCGGGGTGCAAACCAAATTCTTGCACCTTTTTGGGGATTTTTCTCAACCGGCCATTTCGGGTGACATGAGCGGAAATTCGGCCGACATCTCAAAGAGATACTTTCAGAATTGTACCGCCAGTTCGAGTCCCATTTGGTCCGCCAGCAAGTCATTGATATTACAGAGATAATGTAGACGTCAGCAATTCGCGCGACATTCCCGAACGTTAGCGACCGTATTTGCAAAAGTTCTAAACTGAGAGCGCGAATTACTTCCTATTCTACCAACTAACGCGGCAGATTCTCAGAAGGGCAATTTTCTAGTACGGTTCTCGTTGCAATGATGGTGCGGTTCTCCAGCGCGTCGCTGCGGCGGTATCCGATCAAGCGCATGAACGACGTCGTTCCTGTCGAGCACGGCTAATCGTTCACAACGAGTCACCTGCACCCTCGGCAAAAGGGCATAAGCGTCTATCGCGCGCCGCGCTTTTGCTTCATCTTCAAGATATGTCTACGGCACCGGTCGCAAAAGCCTGGGCGCACTCGTAATGCCAGTTCGTGCGCGTACAGGTGTTGAAGCGTTTCAGAACGGAATCGGGAGCGGTCGGCGGAACGGCTGAGTTAAAGAAGATGACCTTGTGATCGAGTCCTGCGGTAAGCGCCAAAAACAGCGGCACGTACTCGCGTCCGCCAAAAAAGACGATTGGCCCCCTTATCTCAACCGGCAGCATTGAGAAGTCGCGATACACGTCTTTTTTTCGCCGGCGTGCATAAGGTTCAGCAGTTGCGCTAAACGTAATGTCGTAGCGCGGAGTCAGAAACCCGGCTGGGATGAGGCCCCACCCGGCCGACAAGATCATTGTATTGTCGAGGCCAAACGTTCTGACGAGTTCGCGATAAGTCTCGTTTAAATAAAGCTCATAAGCGCGACTAAGTCCGAACGGATTGACGTGCGGCGTCGCGTTGTAGCTCGCGACGTGTTCTCGCCACGTAAGGCCGTCGCCGGCGCAATCGTCCGGGCGCGCATAGATCAGGTCCGAAGATGCCGCGGCTGCCATTGGAAGGGGCCGGAATGCTCGGATTGCAAGTTGTCGTTTCGAACATCACAAGCGAGAGTGATATCGAGAGTGCGTTTGCAACGCTCGTGCAGCAGCAACCCGGAGCATTGATTGTTGGTCCAGATCCGTCGTTCACCGCGCGCGCGACGCAGATCACCGCGCTCGCCGCGCGTCATGCGCTGCCGGCGATCTATACGGTGCGGGAGTTCGTCTTGGCGGGTGGCCTTATGTCGTGGGGAACAAGTTTGACCGAGCAGTATCGCCAGTGCGGCATCTACGTCGGCAAGATTCTCAAAGGGACCAAGCCTGCGGACTTGCCCGTGCTCCAACCGACGAAATACGAACTGGTGCTCAACCTTAAAGCCGCCAAGGCGCTCGGCCTCAATGTACCGCCTACGCTGCTCGCCATTGCCGACGAGGTGATTGAATAACGTAAGCCGTGCAACCGAGTGCGTGGTTCGCTGCGGTGCATGAGTCCGCAAGTGGCACAAAGCAGAAGTGCCATCCCATCTAATGCATGTCCGCTTTTGAGGGCGGAACGGACCCAGCGCGGACGTCGCGTGCGCTGAGGTCGGGTTGTTGGAAAAGCTTCCGCGAGCAGGTTTGGCCGGCTAGAAATTTCCAGTGATACTACGGTGACACTAATCGTTCCAACAAAGTTCAGAACCGCAGAAAGTCCTGATTTACTGGCGAGCCAGACGCCTCGCACGATATACAACGTGCGCTTGTCATAAAACCGCCTGCGGATCGTAACTTGACCCGGATGGCCGGACGTTCATTAATTGAGCAGACCGCCCTGGTGGCAGGTGCCGCATTTTCCTCGCGGAGGTAGAAAGCGATGGAGCTGAGGGTTTGTTCGGGGATCGTGCATGTTGTCGATGACGATGCGTCCTTCCGGAGAGCGATGGAACGTCGTTTGACGAAAGCCGGCTACGAGGTCGCGACCTATGCTTCGGCCCAGCACTTGCTGGATCGCTTGCCGAACGAAAGTGTCCTAAGCTGCGTTCTCCTCGACGTGCGGATACCGGAACTGAGCGGTCCGGAGCTGCAAGAGCGGCTTAGCAAACTCGGTTCGACGCTGCCTATCATATTCCTCACTGGGCATCCCGATATCCCCACCACGGTGCGGACCATCAAAGCGGGTGCGGATGATTTTCTGACCAAGCCCGTAACGTCGAACCACCTTCTTCGCGCAATTGAACGGGCCTTCGCACGTCATGAAGCGGCGCGTGGCCTGAAGAGCAAACTGGACGTCGTCCGCGCTCATATCACGGCACTGACGCCGCGCGAGCGGGAAGTGTTCGGACTTGTCGTTCGCGGCAACAGCAACAAGCACATCGCCCGCGCATTGGGCGCAACCGAGCGCACGATCAAGGCCCATCGCCACAGGGTGATGGAGAAAATGCAGGTCCATTCTCTGGCTGAACTGGTTTCCCTTGCTGAACGGGTCGGCGTTATGTCGGGCACCGGACAGTCAGCCTAGGCTATCTCTCAACATCTCTAGCGCCTCTATTGTCCAATGAGACAATAGAAAATTCGTTATGCGAGGCATACGAATGAGGTGCGTGATGTTGAAAGGGACTGACTAATTGTCCTCGTGTTGACAAAAATTCAGTTTTTTAGCGGACCTCCAGGATTGTGTCGGTGGGCAGGGTCAGTGGATGTCTCACATGCCAAATCGGAACCTCATTTTTGTTGTCGATGATGACCCCGGAACGCTCAGGGGAGTAAGCCGATTGCTGCGGCAGTACGGGTACGACAGCATGCTGTTTCCGTCTGCGGAAGCTCTCGAACGTCACGACGATATCGAAAAGGCGGGCTGCATCGTTCTCGACATCGACCTGAACGGCGCGTCAGGCATCGACCTGAGGCATCGTCTCAAAGCTGCTGGGAAATCTGTGCCGGTTATCTACATGACGGGGAACGACAACCCTGCCGTTCGCAAGGCTGCGCTGGACTCTGGATGCATCGCTTTTTTAACCAAGCCATTCTCGGTTCAGGAGCTGATAGAGCCGCTCGAGAGAGCTGGTAGGCACCCCACAGGCCCTAATACACCGGCGACTCTGCCACGCGCTCTGCGGGGCTAGTGTGTCACCCGGCGCACATCGCTCTCATCCAGCTTGGTTTCTCCACCCGGCGAACTGGCGGACATCCGCCTCAAGCTGCGCTTGCGATCTGATCTCCAGCTTTTCCATAATTGTTTGACGCTGCGCAGCGATGAGTTCGGCGTGGCAGCCGAACTCTTTGGCAATTTGTTTGTCTGTTTTTCTTTGGGCGAAACGCCGCAACAGCTTCTTCTGCTGCGGCGACAACTTGTCTCCACGCGGCAGTGTTTGCTGGTGCAAGTTGGCTTGATCGCCTTCCATGGCACCTCCGATCCAGCTCCACGGCGACAGCCGGGAAGTTACTCTCGTCGCCAGTGGGGATCAATGTCGCGCGGACGCTGCTGCGTTCAGTTCATGCGCATCGACGGGTGTGGGATCATCGGCTTGTCGTCGGCATCTCGCGACTTGATCGCGCCATCGATCTTCTTTTCCGTCCGAGAGAAAGCGCCTGCGACTTCATCGATGATCTCATTGCGATGCAGGCCGAGGCTTCAATCACGAACGCGCGGTCGGCCTCGATCCTTGGAGCTTCGCTGGCGACTTAAAACAACTTTTAGGCGCGGGATCGCAATTGGCTGCGCTTGCAGGCTCGTTGAGGCTTACCTAGGAATGCCACCGTCAGTATCGAACTGCCCAAGGAGGGTGCCGACCGCTCGATGAGGGTGGCTCAGGTATTGACAGGAGCCCCGGCGATCGTTCGTTCGGGGCTCCAACAAAAGGGCCGCATGTCAGGACACGCCCGATCCTGGATGATCCCCCACACAGATAAACCCAAGTGGATTGCGCGCACCGGCAAACGTCCATTGGGACAATGGCCCTTGGGGCAATAGTTCGGACGATGGTACCTGACGTAAGTTTGGCGTGGGGAGCTCTCAGGCAACGGTCGAAGGACAGTAATCATGTCACATCGAACGATCTTTTCGTTGGCTGCGTCGGTCATCATCGGCGTCGCGTGCATTGCTACGATTTCAACTGATGCGTTCGCATATCGCGGTGGGCGCGTTGGTGTTGGCCGCGTTGGCGTTCATCACGGCGGCGCCTATCGCGGCGTTGCTTACCGTGGCGCAGCCGTACGCCGTGGCGTGGCCGTACGCCGTGGAGTGGCGGTAGGCGTCGGCGCTGCTGCCGTCGGTGCCGCTGCCTACGGAGCTTACGGAAGTTATTACGCGCCAGGCTGCGGATACTATCCCAACCCACCTTGCTACTAGAAACTGTCGGAGC
>WNFQ01003903.1_pt1 | contig 10869 bp, 9 predicted proteins | sample 5400171 | NCBI WGS metagenome assembly WNFQ01 (sample SAMN13153356, study PRJNA577476) | soil metagenome | isolation source: 20 cm soil under Madrone tree | place: USA:California | collected 2016-06-14 | reverse complement strand
GCCAGCATCACGCAGAGGACCAGTTTGAAGAGGAATCGTATCACTTGAGTTCGTGCTCGTGCTCCTACTCGTGCTCGTGATCGGTCTGGGAAGGATATGATGCTTCATCCTCGCGGAGAACGTCCCCGTGAGGCGAAAACCTGCGGAGCAGTCCCACGAGCATCTCCACGATTCGAACGAGAGTTTCCTTGGCCGAAGTAATCTCTTCAGGAGTCGCGAATCCCCGCGCGACCAATACATCTAGGGCCGCAGCACTCTCCAAAGCTGAGCCGCGGGCAATCTCAAAAAAACGAGCGCGATCGTTCGGCGAAAATTTTCGGTTTCCTTCGGCGATGTTGATCGGGGTGCTTGTCGACGCGCGATCAAGCTGATCTTTCGCCGCCGCTTTTGCTGAAATAGCGGCAAGAAACTTGCCGACCCAGGCACAGAAATTGATGGCTTCCCGGTACACGTCCAGTTTCTTGTGGTCGAAGTAGATTTTCATCGTGGCTACAATAATCGATTACGAGCACGAGCATGAGCACGAATTTGAGCGCTTCCATGGCAAAGGCCAATTACGTTCGCGTCATTATTGATCGGGCCATCCATCGTGAGCTCGACTACGCTGTTCCCGACAGCCTGACGGGCCGAATCGGAGTCGGCTCGCGCGTGCGCGTACCGTTTCGCGAAAAATCCGCGCTCGCCACAGTCGTCGCACTTCCAGAACAAACAGACGCGAAAGGTATCCGGCCAATCGAAGCAATAATCGGCGAAGCACCGGTTTTGAGCGAGCAGCTGCTCGAACTGGGGCGCTGGATCGCCACGTATTATTGCTGCCCGATTGAAACGGTAATGCGCAGCATGTTGCCCCAAGTGATTCGACGCGCGGAAGTCGGATGGAAGAAACAGTTGTTTGTGCAGCCTGGTCGCCAGATCGACAATGATGAGCTTGAGAAGCTGCGGAAACGCGCGCCGCGGCAGGCGGAACTTGTCGAAGCAATCTCGAAACTGGAAATGCCCATGCGCGCGGCAGAGCTCCTGCGCCAGACATCTCTCGATAACCAGACGCTACGTGCGTTGGTAAAACGCGGTCTCGCAGAGTTGCGCGAAGAAGCCGTCGTCCGGGATCCCCATGCGAATGAACATTTCATCGCCACGTCCAATCTTGTTTTGAACGAGGAGCAAACACGCGCCCTGAACGAAATTACGCAAGCGCTCGACGCACCTGAAAATGCCCGGCCAATTTTGCTCCACGGTGTAACCGGGTCCGGTAAGACCGAAATTTATTTGCAGGCCATCCGGGCAACGCTTGATCGCGAGCGCACCGCGATCGTTCTCGTGCCGGAAATTTCGCTGACGCCGCAGACAGTCGAACGTTTCAAGAGCCGATTTACCGACGTGCCGGATGCAGTCGCGGTGCTGCACAGCCATCTGTCCGAGGGCGAACGTCACGACGAGTGGCACAAGATTCATGCCGGACGCGCGCGCATCGTGATTGGTGCACGCAGCGCCGTTTTCGCGCCGCTGAAAAATCTTGGGCTCATCGTCGTCGATGAAGAACACGAGACGACATACAAACAAGAGGAAGCCCCACGGTATCACGCGCGCGATCTCGCAGTGGTACGTGGGAAGATTGAGAAATGTGTTGTGGTGTTGGGAAGCGCCACGCCGTCGCTCGAGAGTTATCACAACGCCGGCACCGGCAAGTACCGGCTGTTGACGCTCACCCAGCGCGTGGATGAAAAGCAGATGCCGCTCATGCGCATCGTCGATCTTCGCCAGGAACGACGGAAAGAAAAGAAAGCTGCAATACTTTCGGAAAAATTGTCGCAGGCAATTGCCGATCGTTTAGAAAAACGCGAACAGACGATTCTGTTTTTGAATCGGCGAGGCTTTTCGACCTCCCTGCTTTGCAGCGAGTGCGGTGAAGCGCGGAACTGTCCGAATTGCAGCGTCGCGCTCACGTTTCATCGGCATCCGGCGGTCTCCGGGCGATTAAGCTGTCATTTATGCGGCCATACCGCCGCCGTGCCAAAAAAATGTCCCGCCTGCGGAAAGGACGCGCTGATTTATTACGGCTTTGGCACCGAGAAAGTCGAATCAACAGTCGCACAGATTTTTCCGAAAGCTGTGGTGCGTCGCATGGACGCTGATTCGATGACGCGCAAGGACGCTTATCGCGAGACTTTAAGAGATTTTCGCACCGGCAAGATCGACATCCTCGTCGGCACGCAAATGATCGCCAAAGGTCTGCATTTTCCAAATGTGACGCTGGTCGGGATTATTAATGCCGATCTTGCATTGCATCTGCCCGATTTCCGCGCGGGCGAACGCACGTTCCAACTTCTGACCCAAGTCGCCGGACGCGCCGGACGCGGCGAAACGTCGGGCGAAGTCTTTGTGCAAACTTACACACCGTTTAGTCCGTCGATTCAGTTTGCACGGCACCACGATTTCGCCGGCTACTTTCAACAGGAGCTCGAGTTCCGCGAGCGCTGCGATTTTCCACCATTCAAACACGCCATCTTGATCACGGTTCGCTCCGCGCACGAAGGGCGCGCGAAACTTTCAGCCGAAACGTTAAAGCGCCGTTTGAAAGAAGCGCTGGCCTACTCTGCCGCTCCTGCTCCCAGAAGCCTTTCAGGGGTGCGAGGCTCGATGCCGGCTGCGAAGGCTGGACCCGAAGAATTCCTCCTGGGAGATGCGACGCCCGCTCCATTGGAAAAATTACAGGGTCAATTCCGCTTTCACATCCTGGTTCGCGGCGAAGCCATCCTGCGCCTCAGCCGGCTCGTCCGCGAAACTCTCCACAAATTACCATTTCCCGAAGATGTGACCGTCACCGTAGACGTCGATCCCTATCAGTTGCTGTAATTTTCTGGACGAACCGTAGGTTCGCCGTGCATCGAGCCTTCAGGCGACTACCGCCGCTTGTGATCGCAACCGCTGTGGAAACAATCTTGACCGCCATTTCCAAAATTCGAAAATTCCAACCTTCTGACCCTCGGTAATTCATCTGATGAAAAAACTGTTGGTTACAATCCTTTTGCTGGCGCCGCTCGCGCCGTTTCGCGTGCAATCACAACAAAGCAGCGGCACGCTAGCTGGTTTCCTTTCGAAGCAAGGCCTTGCCGGTGCAAGACTGGAGCGGCGCTTCGGCAATCATCTATTTGTTCCGGTCTCCATTAACAATCGGCGAGCTGCCCTAATGCTTGATACCGGGTCACCTAACACGATCCTCGACGTCAACAGCGTGAATACATTCGGTCTCACTGTAGAAAAGACCGACTCGAACGTGGGCGGTTTGTTTGGCCGGAGCTGGGAACGCTTTGGCAGCAGCAAAGTAAAGAACATGGCGATGGGCAATTGCACGGTGACAAACGTACCGGTGGCCATCGCAGATTTTTCCGATTTCAACAGAGACCGCGGCGGTCCCGCTACGGGATCGCATATTGCCGATTCCAAGGCCCTGGCACACATCAATGGTGTTCTTGGCGCGAACGAGATGATTAAGTTTGGGATGATTATCGATTGCACCAGGCAGATGCTTTACGTTAATCCAAACGGACGGAGTCCCGTGGTGAGTCAGAGTCTCACAAGTTTCCTCGCGGGTCGCGGATTTACGCGAATCCCGATACGGTTAAATGCGAATCATCATTTTGATGTTCAAGGCGCGCTCAACGGACATGCGACCCGCTTCATCCTGGACACGGGCTCCGCGAATACACTCATTGACACGCAAGTAGCCGTACGATCTGGCACTGGTGTCACCGCTCTGGCGGGCATTGGCGCGGGTGGCGCTGGTGGCTTGGCTGAAGGAATAAATCGCACGGGCGTGAAAGAGCTGGCTATCGGCAATTTCAAACTCGCAAATGCCGAGGTGGTAATTGCTCATTTGTCGGGTGACATACTGCTCTCGAAATCTGCCGCCGAATCGAATGCGGGCGTTCTGGGCCAGGAATATCTCTCATCGAATTTCGCTATCATCGACATGGGTGGCATGGCGCTTTATCTACGCCACCCCGATTCCCGATAAGTGCGACTTGGTCGATTCCTGTAGCCACCGGCCTGCGGCCGGTTCAGCTCGCGGCTGCTTTTGACGTTAGGCAGACGGCCCGCAGGGCCGTGGCTACACGTCATTGGTCGAGCGCTTTGCTCTAGTGTTTGATCATTTTCGGAACAGTCGCCTTAACCAGACTCGTGAATGCGGCCACAGCGCTGTTCGCTGCCGAATCGCTCAACCGCAAGAGACCAATGTCCAGTCCAAGTTTTTTTCCCTGCAGCCGGATCGCCTTCAATTTCAGACTTTCTCTTCCTCGTAATGCGATCTTCGGCATTAATGTTGCCGCTCGCAAAGGGGCGAGCGAGCGAAGCAATGTTTCAATTGCGTTGATCTCGGCCACCGTGTGGGGACGGACCTGATGTCTTCGACAAATTTCATCCGTCATCCTGCGCATCACGAAAGTGTCCGGCAACTGAAGGAGGCGTTGCCGGTGCAATTGCGAGAAATGAATCACCCGGCGTTTCGACCATTGATGGTTCTCCGCCACGACTAAGGCAAATTCATCGGTGCAAAGGCGCTCGTAGCGCAAGTTCGGTGAGTGGCGGGTGAGAAAGCCAAGACCAACGTCCATCCGACCCTCTTCCAGCGCCGTTTCGATCTCGGTGGATGAGATTTCTTCGACGGTGATGCTGATCGCAGGATGATCGGCCGTAAAAAGGCCAAGGAGATGCGGCACGAGCGGCACATTCAGCACTGGGATAACACCCAAACGCAACGCGCCGCGTAAGTCTCCGGGTTCGCTGTTCAGGTCCTGGAGAAAATTCTCCAACTGATGAAGGATCGCCCGGGCGTGTTCCTGAAAAATCAGTCCCCGTGGAGTAAGCAGAATTCGCTTTCCTCGGCGCTGAAACAGAGGGACGCGAAGACCGGTTTCCAAATCCCGCATCTGCTGCGAAACACTCGGTTGCGAAATACCGAGCCGGTCAGCCGCGCGGCTGAAGCTTCCCGCCTCGGCGACCGCAAGGAAGTAGCGGAGGTGGCGAATATCCAAAGGCTCCGGCATAGAAGAAGAAATATTGTTCGGCACGCTCGCCAAATGCAATCAGGAGCTTGACCCCGAAAGCGTTCGGGCGTTGATTGCGTGTCAAAATTCTGATTTCATAGCCAAAACTTATCAGGCTATTTTCAAAACCTTTGAAAGGCAGAAATGACCCCTAAACTCGTCACCGCCGTTTCGCTAAGTGTTTTGCTGGTCGCAGGCTGTAATAAGCACTCCAGTTCCACCGTTCGGAATTCAAACAAAGTCCGCGTCGGGTATATCGGATTGACCTGCGAAGCTCCAATTTACGCCGCTTACGAGAAGGGCTTCTTCAAGGAGGAGGGACTCGAGCCTGAATTAGTGAAGTGCAATTGGGCAACGTATAAAGACGCGCTGGCGCTTGGCAGCTACGACATCACTCATCATTTAGTGATGTACTTCCTCAAGCCGATCGAACAGGGTTTGGATGTAAGATTCCTGGCCGGAATCCACCGCGGATGTCTGCGCGTTCAAGCGGGCGTGAAAACCGATATTCACACCATTGAGGACTTGAAAGGAAAGCGAATTGGCGTGCCGGGAATGGGCACGCCCCCCTTCGTTTTCGCAAACCGCGTCTTCGGAACCCACGGGATCGATGCCGGGAAGGATATTACTTGGAAAGTTTTCCCGGCGGGTGAATTAGGCCTGGCGATTGACAAAGGCGAAGTGGACGCCGTTGCCGACGCGGAACCAATCGGAAGCCTTCTCATCGCAGAGGGGAAGGTGAGAAACATTGCCGATCAGATAATGGATGAACCTTATAAAGACGAGTATTGCTGCGAGGTGATCGCGAACGGCAAATGGGTTGACGCCAATCCCGACACCGCGGCTAGAGCGACGCGCGCCCTCTTGAAAGGCGCCAAATGGGTGGAGACCAATCCAAAGGCTGCGGCGGTCCTGGCAGTGGAGAAAAAATATCTCGCCTCAACGCCCGAACTGAACACGGTCGCCCTCGCGCGTTTGCGTTACATTCCCAGTGTCCAACTGGCTGAGGAGTCGGTTCACACTGCCGGCCGGGAAATGAAAGTCGCCAAGATGCTTTCCCCGGAGACCGATACAGAAGCATTGGCAAAACGCGCCTTCATGCATCTTCCGGGCGTTACGGACGAGTGGATTAAGGGTCTCGAAGTGGAAAAAATTGCCGGAGCTCAAGTCTCACCCGACGAAGATATCCGGCTAATTGCGGCGTTGATCCAGAAAGACACGGGAGATTCGTGTTGCCGAAGAAAAATGTTCGATCAGCCGGACCAGGATGCGCCGAATCTTGCCGACCCTAACGCACCGTGCCTCGGGAAAAATGTGATGGCGGCCGGGCAGTGAGTTAGGTTCCCAGTGCGAAGACAAAAGCGATGCGAGGACTCATCGCACTCCAAAAGCACTGCGTGCGAAATTGCCCGAGAGCGTTTTCATGTTTCGCGAAGCTTTGGAGTGCGCACGCGTCCCCGCGTCGCTTTTCGAGTTCGTCACGATATGCGGGTAGTAAATAAGCAGCAATCGACATTGCCTTGGCCAATGCAGTTGGCTGTTCCTGTCGCAAGCCTGATTACGTTCGGAATTCACTTGTTGTTATCAAAACAGTCGCCGCCGCTTGAGACACATTCTTATATGCTGCTGTTTTGGGAAATTCTCGGCGTCTCACTTGTTCTCGCAATAGCACAAGGTTTCTGGAGGGCCTTGCGCCAATGGATGCGGCACATGTGGCCAATCTTTGCGGCTGCAATCCTGTTACTCGGTCTTTGGGATGTGATTACGTTGGGCTTCCACCTGCTCCCGTTGCCGTACTTTCCCGGGCCCGCGGCGGTATTACGCAGTCTGACTAGCGATCGCGCGCTTTTGCTTGATAGCACCTGGCACTCGCTCGTTTTGCTCCTGAGTGGGTACACGCTTGGCGTGATCGTTGGACTGGTTAGCGGCGTGTGCATCGGCTGGTCGACTTCCGTGCGCTATTGGGGAATGCCGCTACTTAAAGTTGTAGGGCCGATTCCAGCCACAGCATGGATCCCTCTTGCGATGGTTGTATCCCCTTCCGCAATCGCATCCGCAGCGGGATTAATCGCACTCGCGGTGTGGTTCCCTGTTACAATGTTGACTGCCTCCGGGATTTCCAATACTCGCGCGTCCTACCTTGACGTCGCTCGAACGCTCGGCGCCGGACGCGCCTATCTCATCTTCCGGGTCGCCATTCCAGCCGCAGTTCCGAATATTTTCATCGGCTTATTCATGGGTCTGGGTGCCTCTTTTCTGACTCTTGTGGTTGCGGAATCCATAGGGGTTAAATCCGGTCTCGGCTGGTATGTCAGTTGGGCGCAAGGCTGGGCCGAATACGGCAAAGTCTTCGCCGCCCTCATCATCATGGCGGGCTTCTTCTCAACTCTAATGACGCTTTTGTTTAAGATCCGCGACCGTCTGCTCGTCTGGCAAAAAGGAATTATTAAATGGTAGCAGTAGCTGAGACCGAACCCTCCTCGCTACGCGTTCAGAATGTCAGCAAGAGCTTTCTGGCGCCAGACGACCCGCTCACGCGTCGACAAGCCCTAAGTAATATCTCGCTGTCGATAACGCCGGGAGAATTGGTTTCGCTCATTGGCCCAAGCGGGTGCGGCAAGTCGACCCTGCTGCGACTCATTGCCGGTCTGGAATTTCCCGACTCGGGCGAACTTTTGATTGGCTCGGACCCAATCAACGAGCCGAGCGCGGAACGTGGTCTCGTTTTTCAAGATCCAAATCTGTTTCCCTGGCTTACGGTTCGTCGCAATATCCAGGCCGGCCTCGTTGCGCGCCGGGTGTTGCGTGAAAAACGAAATGAAGTGGACGAATTCATGCGGCTCGTCGGACTCGAGACATTTGCCGATGCTTATCCGCATCATCTTTCCGGGGGCATGGCCCAGCGCGTTGCTCTGGCACGCGCACTCATCAATCACCCGAAAGTTCTCCTCCTCGACGAACCGCTCGGCGCGCTCGATGCCTTCACCCGCATGCGCTTGCAGGACGAAGTGCTGCGGCTCTGGGAAAATCGCCGCACTACAATGCTTCTCGTTACTCACGACATCGATGAAGCCATCTACATGAGTGATCGAATCATGATCATGACTCAGCGTCCGGGCCGAATCGACCGGGACATCACTAATGCGCTGGCTCGACCACGTGATCGCAGCAGCGCCGAATTTCTTCGCCTCCGGGCAGATATTCTCGAACTTCTGCACTTCGCTGGCCACGCGACTTCACTTTCCGCGTGATGGGCATGAGCCTCCGCGTCGGCAAGGCGACCGCGGCCTAATCCAGTCGGCAATCCACAATCCAAGATTGAGATGGCCTGCCAAGCCGTAGTCTCGGAGCGGATCCTCTCAAGCACGATTCAACACGCCGCCTTTTCGTTAACTCCGGCGTGGTTCCAATCTTTCCCTTCGGCCCCGCTCCTAGCGAAGGCTGGAGCCGGCAGTCGGATTCGAACCGACGACCTGCTGATTACAAATCAGCTGCTCTACCAACTGAGCTATGCCGGCATTTACGAGGGAAAACTCCTCTCTTTCACAGGGCTTTCAAGGCGCATTGTATACGCCATTTGTATACGGTGGCACAAAACCAAGACCAAGTGCGCAATTCCGATCGGTGCCACAGGGCGCCACTGTCCGCGTTCTCATTCAGCAGGCAAGCTGATTCATTCACGCGCTTTTCGCTCCTCGCGCGTCATTGCCGCTTGCTCCGGCGATCGAGCAACTGACCCGAGGCTCTTTGGGAGCATGGCGAAGCGCTGCGCCATGTCCGACACAAAAGAAACTCTTTGGGAGAGCACAACCGTTCAGAACTTGATCCGCTACCGACCATCGGGAACGTACTTCGGACGTTTCAGAGTCGGCGGAAAGTTGGTCCGTCAGAGTCTTGAGACGGCAGTCTTTTCCGTCGCGAAGCAGAGACTGCCAGACAAAATCCGAGAGTACCGCTCGCGCCATGAATCCGTAAAAGCATTTGCTGGTGGTAAGATGACCGTTGGCGACGCGGTAGAAGTATATCGTGGCAAGGTTCGAGCCAACGCGTCGCTCAAGCCGCGCTCGAAAGACTACCGTGAGATGACGTTGGATTTTATTCAACGCTCCTGGCCGGCGCTGTTCGAAACGGATGTGCGCAAAGTGAGCGAGCGCGATTGTGAGAATTGGCTCATACGATTTCAGCAGCAGTACGCGCCGACTGTGGTGAACAACAGCATCGGCACGTTGCGAGCGGTTTTCGATGAGGCGATCGGCACTGGTGCCCGATTCAATAACCCGGCAGCGAAACTTTCGCGCGTAAAACTCCGTCAGAAAAAACTGGAGCTTCCGTCACGCGAAGAATTCCTGAAATTCGTTGAGGAGATTCGCGCTGCCGGCGCAAGACAGTCGAAGGACTGCGCGGATCTCGTGCGGTTTCTCGCTTACAGCGGCCTGCGAATTGGCGAGGCAAAATATGTGACGTGGGCAGACGCAGACTTCCGTCGCGGCCAGTTGCATGTGCGAGGCGACCCGCAAACTGCAACCAAGAACGGCGAGATGCGATACGTACCGATGATTCCAGAACTTGAGCGGATGTTGAAGGAACTACGAGCAGAGCGATCGAATGAACCTTCCAATGCCACCGTGATGCGCGTCTTTGAATGTCAAAACAGCATGACGCACGCGGCCGCAAAGATCGGCATGAAGCGCATAACCCACCACGACCTCCGTCATCTATTCGCGACCATTTGCATCGAAAGCGGCGTCGATATTCCCACTGTTTCGCGTTGGCTTGGGCACAAAGACGGCGGCGCACTGTGTATGAAAACCTACGGCCACTTGCGTCAAGACCATAGCTTCGCGCAGGCGAGGCGCGTTAATTTCGGCATCGCAGCCTAACGAACCGTCGGCGAGCGCGTTTCAACCCTTGAGCAGCCGGAGCAATTCTGTCCGCGGAACTAAGAGCTTGCCACGGAGTGCACGACACGCATGCAACTTTCCGCGCTGAATGAGACGATAGACGCTGAAATAATCGACACCCAGGAGATCGGCGGCTTCATGAAGGGAATAGGCAAGCCGTTCCGGTTCGGCGGGCGCCTGTGACGAGGGCGAAGAATCGAGCGTTTCAGTTGGCATTGAACCGCCCAACATACGCAGCAGCTATCAGCTCTTCGCTCTCGCATTGGAGCGGATTCACCGGTGGTCTGGTATTGGTGCGTCTCGCCAGCGTCTAGCTGCATATCAAAGACTGTCAGGCACAAATTGGCACGCGGTGGGTTGACAACACGGGGGAAACGGGCTTATGGTTAGAGTTAGTTAGCTAACTCAAAATTGGCATGAGCAAACCACAACCAGACAAACGGACACGGCTGATTGAGACCGCCATGAAGCTGGCGTATCGGAACGGTTTCAGAGAGACGAGCCTGGCGGACATCGCCGAAGCCGCCCATGTTCCGGTAGGGAACGTTTACTACTACTTTAAGACCAAGGAAGAACTTGGCGAGGCCGTTGTAGAGCGGCGCTTGGCGCAATTTCGAGAATTCCGGGAGGAGATGGACCGGTTGAGTTCTCCGAAGGAGCGGCTGTTTGCTTTTGCGGAAAGCATTCATGGGAACCGGGAGCAGCTTGCGCGTGGGGGATGTCCGCTGGGCGGCTTGTGTTCCGAGTTGCACAAGGAGGGCGGCGCTCTCGCAAAGAAATCCGCGGCGCTCTTCACCGAGCCAATGGGCTGGCTCGAGGAGCAATTCCGGGCGGCCGGCCATGAAGAGGATGCACGAGAACTTTCCGCGCATCTCTTCTGTGCTTTTCAGGGTATGGCTGCGGTGGCACACGCCGCTAATGAC
>WNFQ01006719.1_pt1 | contig 10871 bp, 8 predicted proteins | sample 5400171 | NCBI WGS metagenome assembly WNFQ01 (sample SAMN13153356, study PRJNA577476) | soil metagenome | isolation source: 20 cm soil under Madrone tree | place: USA:California | collected 2016-06-14 | reverse complement strand
CGGCCTGCATCCGCACATGCACGGTCGCGGCAAAGATTTTGAATATCGCGTGCTGTATCCATCGGGCGAAAGCAAGAAACTTCTCAGCGTGCCTCACTACGATTGGCATTGGCAGAATTGGTACAATCTTGAAGAGCCGGTCGTTTTGCCCAAGGGCACAAAAATCGAATGCACCGCCCATTTCGACAATTCCCCCAGCAATCCCGAAAACGCCGACCCCACAAAGGAAGTTACCTGGGGCGAGCAAACCTGGGACGAAATGATGGTAGGCTTTTTCAATCTTGTGTTCGACGCCAAAATGCCGGTCGAGAATCTCTTCCCGGATAGGAAAAATCCCAGCGGCGTGGCCCGCAATTAATCCTGCCAGCAGCCGGAGCGAAGCTGCTGGCTCGTATCCCAAGTGCTTTCCCTAGCCCGACTTCCAACGCGCACAGTCAGTTGAGATAGAATGCAGCGCATGAACTTGGAGCGCTCTCAAAGCGAGCCTGCCAACTTTGGCACACCGTGGGTTTTTCTGTGTCTCGCATTTTGCGTCCACGTGGCGGACGAAGCGCTGACGGGCTTCCTTCCGGTTTACAATGCCACCGTACTTGCCACGCGCAGGGAACACGCGTGGTTTCCGATGCCCACCTTTGAATACCGCCAGTGGCTGATCGGGCTGATTGTCGCGAACGCCGTCTTCTTGCTGCTAACGCCGTTTGCGTTTCGAAATGCGCAGTGGCTGCGCCCGTTAGCTTATTTTTACGCTGCCGTCCATTTGCTGAACGGCATGGGCCACACGCTGGCAACAATCTTCGGCCAGACCGTATCTTCGGTCCATTTTCCGCGCCCCGCACCGGGCTTTTACTCCTCTCCGCTGCTCATTGCGGGTTCCATCTATCTCCTGGTGCGATTGAGGGTTAGCGACCGGAGGCGGGGCGAGGCCGTCCACTCTTAATGAAGCGAATCGATGCCTTGAAGGAGGCTCATGCGACGAAACTCTCTTCCAAAAGTTGCTCTAATTTGCGCGGCTATTTTCCTGGTTGCGACAGCCGACACAAGGGCGCAAGCGAAGCCCGCTACAAAGCAGGATGAAGCGCCCTTGCGAGTCGTCCTCGCAGGATTGGTGCACGGGCATGCCTCTGGCTTCTTCGACCAGTTCCAGCACCGCGCGGACTTGCGAATCGTGGGAATCGCCGAATCCGATCGTCAACTGACTGCACAATTTGCAAAGCGCTACGGCCTGGCGCCTAGTCTCTTCTTTTCCGATCTGGAAGAGATGCTGAAGGCGACGCATCCCCAGGCGGTGCTCGCGTACACCAATACCTACGATCATCGCCGCGTGGTGGAAACCTGCGCGCGGTACGGAGTTCCGGTGATGATGGAAAAACCGCTGGCGGTCAGCCTGGAAGACGCGCGCGCGATCGAAAAAGCGGCGCACGAAGGCAAGATTCAGGTTCTGGTAAATTACGAAACGACCTGGTATCGCAGCAATCAAGCGGTGTATGACCTGGCACATGAAAACGCCATCGGAGAAATTCGAAAGGTTGTCGTGCACGATGGACATGAAGGCCCAAAAGAAATCCGCGTGGGACCGGAGTTTCTCGCCTGGCTCACCGATCCGAAACTGAACGGCGCGGGCGCACTTTTTGATTTTGGCTGCTATGGCGCCGACCTGATGACCTGGCTGATGGATGGGCGAAGGCCGGACTCCGTGACCGCCGTCACGCAGCAAATCAAGCCGGATATTTATCCGCGAGTGGACGATGAGGCGACGATCCTCCTGACGTATCCGAAGGCGCAGGCGATTGTGCAGGCCTCCTGGAATTGGCCGTTTTCCAGAAAAGACATGGAAGTGTACGGGCAGAGTGGTTACGCCATCACCGTTGGGCGTGATCAAGTGCGCGTGCGGCTTCCGAAAAAGGAGGAGAAAGTGACCGAGGCCAAGCCGTTGGCGGCGCAGGATGAAGATTCCGTCTCCTACCTGCGAGGCGTGGTTCTCAGGGGAAGGAAGCCAGAGGGACTTTCTTCTCTGGAGACCAATGTGATTGTGACGGAGATCCTGGACGCGGCGCGCCAGTCCGCAATGACAGGGAAAACCGTGCTCCTCGCCCGCGCTCACTAAATCGTTCGAACTCGTGCTGCGCCTTACTTCGCAAGAACGGCGCGGTCGAGCGTCTCGCGGACTTTTTGCGCAAGAACCTGGGGAGTGAATGGTTTCTGCAGGAAGGCAACGCCTTCCTCGAGCGTGCCATCTTCGGCGATGACGTTGTCGGTGTACCCAGACATATATAGGACGCGCAGATTGCCATGCCGCGCCGTCAGCCGCTTTGCCAGTTCGTGGCCGCTCATTCCCGGCATGACCACGTCCGTCAGCAAGAGATGAATCTCGGATCGATGGCTGCCGGCGAGGCGTTCCGCGTCCGCAGGATTCAGCGCTTCAAGGACCGAATATCCTCGTCTCGAAAGCACCATGCGAGTCAGCTCACGCACAGCGGGTTCGTCTTCCACAAGCAGGATCGTCTCTTTGCCATGGCGTGTTTCACGATTCCGTACACCGTCGAAAGGCCCAGGCCCGTGCCGCGGCCGCTTTCCTTGGTGGTGTAGAACGGCTCAAAAATGTGGGCAACGGTGTCGGAGGTCATGCCGATGCCCGTGTCCGTGACGGCCAGCATCACGTAGCGCCCGGGGCGGACTGTTGCATGATCCTGTGCGTATGTGTCATCGAGATCTACGTTACTCGTTTCGATGAGAATCCGTCCGCCGTTCGGCATCGCGTCCCGTGCGTTGACGACGAGATTCATGATGACCTGTTCGATCTGGCTGGGATCGGCTTTGACCGCTCCGACGTCCCTGCTGGCGATCGTTTTCATTTCCACCGTTTCAGCCAGCAGCCGCCGCAGGAGCTTGTCCAGATTCAGTACGATACCGTTCAGGTCCAGAATCTTCGGCTTGAGAACCTGCTTGCGGCTGAACGCCAGCAACTGTCGTACGAGCGTCCCCGCGCGCTCGGAGGCATCTCCAATGTGCTGCAAGTCGCTGCGCAGCTCCGGCTGAGCCCCGCTGCGATTCGTGGCCATCTCGACGTAACCCTTAATAATGGTGAGCAGATTATTGAAATCGTGGGCGATCCCGCCCGCCAGCCGCCCAACGGCCTCCATCCTCCGCGCTTGCTGTAATTGGTTCTCAAGCGCTTTCCGTTCGGTGATATCCACGATGATGCCTTCCATCAGCGGATGGTTATCGCTGCCGGGAACCACCACCGCCGTATCGCTGACCCAGATGATCTGCCCGTCCTTCCGCGTGATGCGATATTCCGCCTGGAAGCGCCGGGCGGAGACGCAAGCCTCTTCCGCCGCGTGGATGATCGGATGATCTTCGGCGGGAATGAACCGTATCCATTGATCCGATTGCGAGAGCCATTCATCCGGCGTGTAGCCAAAAATCGTTTCCACTTGCGGGCTGACGTACAGCCACATACCGTGTACCCCAAGCTCCGCGATGTAGCTGACTGCCGCCACCTGTTCGATCAGTGTCCGGTACTTGGTTTCCGTTTCCGCGCGTGCGCGTTCCGCGGCCAGGCGCCGGGTGATATCGCGCGCCACGCACACCGTCCCGCCCTGAGCCATCGCCGTGATGGTCATTTCGATGGGAATCCTGTTGTTGTCTTGCCGTCGAATGGAAATTTGTCCAGACCATTTGCCGGACTGCGCCAGAGACTCGCGAACCTGATCGTGCAGTAGCGCGACGTCGCGGTGATCGTAGATTTCCCGCCAGGACTTGCCCATCATCGCCCGCGCGCTCTCGAATCCCATCATCCTGGCGAACGCCGAGTTCGCGTAGACGTGCCCGCCCTGGGCGTCGAGTATGGAAATGCCATCAGCCGCGGACTCCATCGCCTGTGAATGCATTTGAACCGCGTTTGCGCTTTGCACCTGTCGAAATTCGGTGACGCCCAGGCGCGCCGCATAACAAAGCAGAGAAATCACGAGCGAAGTAAATCCGATCAGCCGCCATTCGCCCTCGAGCTGCTCGACGAGAACCAGCACCGTCAGTGGCGCCAGCGCCAGCATCAAGTTGCTGAACGCAAACTTGCCGAGCGTTTTCGGCCGGGATGCAGCGGCAATCGGCAATTCCGCCGTCTCCTTCCAGCGCGCCGCCCACACCGCGCCCACAAGGAACGGAATCGACCAGCCGAGGTCAAACCAGCTCCCCGTGTCCCTTAGCCGGTTGGCTTGCGGAGATTCGGCGATGCCGGAACCGATCGTGTAGAAGAGTAAGTAGAGTGCCAGCCCTCCATAAAGCGAGCGCATCCGCTTGGTCTGCGCGCTCAACGACTGAATCGCGGCAACTCCAGTCAACGTCAGGTTTATCGCGACAAGAATCCAGGTCACCACCATCTCGTTGGCATGAGGATGAGTACTTTGCAGAAGTTGCATGTAGTAGAGGCAGAAGAAGACAGAGAAGAACACGAGACCGATCTGCGCGGAATCCAGCAGCGTCACCAAATCGAAATCCGGTGCGTCTCGATCTTTGTCTAGAAAAAGTGCGATGGCGTAGAACACACCCTGCACGTCAAAGAGAATGCGCACGATGGAGAATCGCGGCGTCGCAATGTGCAGCCAGTTCTCGTAGTACATCCAGCCAACATTGGCCACGCCCCACGTGGCCATGCCCATGCCCACAAGCAGCCAGAATTGCCGGCTCAAGCCGCGCCCGCGCCGCCGCGCCAGGAAACACAGCGCCGCGGCCAGCCCGCTCGAGCCGATTTGCAATAAATTCGTGAGCAGGGAGCGCGCCGGGGAATCCCTAAGAGTCTGGATGGCGCAGATATTCATCCCGACAATCGCGAACGCCAAGATAGCCAGCTTGCGAGGCATCCCAAGATGCTCCTTCAGAACTCAGCCGATGGAGGGTGTTCCCATCCAGTTTAGGGCATGAATTTCAGAGAACGCAAAAAGTCCGGCGCGAACGTACCGCAAGACTAAAGACCCCGGCGGCGCGGCGACGGGGTTTTGGGTGTCAGCTTCGTTGCCAGAAAAAACGGTTAGCGGCCTTCGAGCGGGTAGCGGTCTTGCGACTGCACCGCCGCAGCCACGCGGCGCCGCAACGCGATTGTGTCCACGGGCGCGCGCTTTCCGAAGCGCCTCAGCACCGCCATCTGTGTCGTCAGCATGTCGCCTTCGTGCACGGCGGCGACGGCGCGCTTCGCTTCGTGCTCCACGCGTTCCGCGGCGTCATTGATAAAAACGCGGGCGGCATCAATCATCGTCTGCGTCGCGGCTTCGCCTTTTGCCGCTGCGGCCTTCTGTGCGCGCAGCAGGCAGGATTCCATCGCGTAAATCTCCATCACCATATTCGAAAGCGCGCCAATCAGCTCCTGCTCGTCAGCCAGCTTTTCGCGGAATTTCTGCACGGCGCCGCCCGCAGCCTGCAAAAACATCTTCTTGGCATTGGCCACCACGCGCGCTTCATCCGCCAAAACGCCTTCCGGCGTTTCCTCAAACGACGGACCCGCAAGAATTTCGTCCGCCAGCTTCATCGCCGCGGGGATCAGCGGCAACTGCCCGCCCATCGCGCGCTTCATCAGCATCTGGATGATCAGCATGCGGTTGATTTCGTTCGTGCCTTCAAAAATGCGATTGATGCGCGAATCGCGGTACGCGCGGCAAACGGGATATTCCTCATGAAAACCGTAGCCGCCGAAAATCTGCACGCCTTCGTCCACCACGAAGTCCAACATCTCGCTGCCGTACACCTTGGCGATGGAGCTCTCGATCGCGTACTCTTCCAACACTTTCATCGTGTTCTGGATTTTGTCGCCGGAGCCCGAAGCCGCCGCCATCGCGGCTTCGATGTTGCCAGCCGAGCGGTACACCATCGATTCCACTGCGAAAATCTGGATGGCCATCTCCGCCAGCTTTTCCTTCATCATCCCAAACTCGCCAATCTGTTTATGGAACGCCTTGCGCTCTTTGCAATACTTCGAGGAAGTCATGAGCACGTGCTTTGATCCACCCACGCACGACGCGCCCAGCGTGAAGCGCCCCGCATTCAGAATATTGAACGCCACGATGTGGCCGCGCCCGATTTCGTGCAGCAGGTTTTCTTTCGGCACCTTGCAGTTTTCTAGGAAAATCGGCGTCGTCGAGCTGCCATGAATGCCCATCTTGTGCTCTTCGTTCCCGGGCTTGAAGCCGGGAAAAGTCCGCTCCACGATGAACGCCGTGAATTTCTCGCCGCCCACCTTCGCAAACACGATATAAACGTCGGCGAATCCGCCGTTGGTGATCCACATCTTCTGTCCGTTCAAAATGTAGTGGGTTCCTTCGGCGTTCAGCTCCGCGCGCGTCAGCGAATTCTGCGCGTCCGACCCCGCTTGCGGTTCGGAAAGGCAGTACGCGCCGATCCACTCCCCGGTGGCCAGCTTCGGCAGGTACTTCTTTTTTTGCTCTTCCGTTCCGAAATAAACAATCGGCAGCGTGCCAATCCCCGCGTGCGCCCCGTGCGTCACCGCGAAGCCGCCGTAAATCGAAAGCTTCTCGGTCAGAACCGTCGTGGAAATTTTGTCCAGGCCCGCCCCGCCATACTCTTCGGGGACGCCGCCGCCCATCAAACCGACTTCGCCGCCTTTTTTCACCAGCGACGCCATCAACCCGGCCTTCTTGTTTTCGAGATCTTTGATGAGCGGGAAAACTTCCTTGAGGACAAATTCCTCCGCGGTCTGACCGATAAGTCTCTGATCATCGCTCAAATCAGCGGGCGTGAAGACGTCGCCCGGCTGTGGCGATTCGAGCAGAAAACTGCCGCCTTTTGCTGCGGGCTTCGTGAGAGTAGCCGTCGCCATTTAGGTAGCTCCTAGTGGGGAAATGCCCGCGAATGCGATTCGGTCAGGCGCTTGTGTGTGGCGCGTCGCGCCGACCGTACGGTTTCATTTTACTCTGGCAAAAAGTTGGCGTAAACAGCGTTAAGTTTAGTGGCCAGTAACCAACACGTTTCCCGCTCCCGGATGACGCCTCCACTCTGGCTCTGAAAGTGGCAGAAAACCCCGTCGCGGAGATATAATCCGGCTGCTCCACGCTGCACCTAGCATCCATACGATCATTTCACGCGCTACTGAGGAACTCCTATGAACTCGGTCCGTTGTGTTCGCACTCTAACCTTGCTTGCTCCGATGCTCGGCGTCCTCCTGTTCGCCGAACCGATTGCGGCCCAGGCTCCTCCATCGCTCCCCAGCGAAACGCCCGCTCAATTCACCCCAGTTACCGATAGCTTCGACTACACCCGGCGCGACGTCATGATCTCCATGCGCGATGGCGTGAAGCTGCACACTGTCATTCTCGTCCCCAAAGGCGCAAAGAACGCGCCTATCCTCCTCACCCGCACCCCCTACGACGCCACCGATCTCACCACCCACGCGCACAGCTCGCACCTCGGCCCCAGCCTCAAGGGCTACGACAACGCGCTCGAAGTCATCCTCGAAGGCGGCTATATCCGCGTCGTCCAGGACGTTCGCGGCAAATACGGCTCCGAAGGCGACTACGTGATGAACCGCCCGCTCCGCGGCCCGCTCAATCCCACCGCCGTCGACCACGCCACGGACACCTACGACACCATTGACTGGCTCGTGAAAAATACGCCGGAAAGCAACGGCAAGGTCGGCATCCTCGGCATTTCTTACGACGGCTTCACGCCTCTGATGGCGCTCGTCAATCCGCATCCCGCGCTGAAAGTTTCTGTGCCCATGAACCCCATGGTGGATGGTTGGATGGGCGACGACTGGTTTCACAACGGCGCGTTTCGCGAACTGAACATGCCCTACATCTACGATCAGGTCGCCACGCGAAAGAACGACGAGCACTGGTGGACCAGCAACTACGACGATTACGACCTGTATCTGCAAGCTGGCTCCGCCGGAGAGCTTGGCCGCCGTCATGGTCTCGAACAAATCGGCTTCTGGCGCAAACTCTTGGACCATCCGAGCTACGACGCGTTCTGGCAGCAACAAGCCATGGACAAAATCCTCGCCGCACAACCGCTGAAAGTTCCCACCATGCTGGTGAACAGCCTCTGGGATCAGGAAGACATTTACGGGGCCATCGCCGTCTACAAAGCGATCAAGCCCAAGGACTCCAACAACGACAAAGTTTTTCTCGTGATGGGCCCGTGGCACCACGGCCAGGAAATAAGTGACGGCAGTTCGCTGGGCGCGGTGAAATTCGGCAGCGACACCGGACTGTATTTCCGCAGAGAGATTCTCGCGCCGTTCCTCGCACATTATTTGAAAGATGATGCGCCGAAGGGCGACGTCGCGCCGGTGACGACGTTCGAAACCGGCACGAACACCTGGCGGCGTTTGCCCGCCTGGCCCTCCGGCTGCGCCAGCGGCTGCTCCGTGAAGCCAACGCCACTCTATCTCAACGCCGGATTGAAATTAAGTTTCACCGCGCCAGCCGCGGGTGGAGCGGCCTTCGAAGAATACTTTTCCGATCCCGCCAAGCCCGTGCCTTTCAGCGGACGACCCAGCCATCCCGTCGGCTTCGCAGAAAACGTTCCATGGAAGCAGTGGCTCGTCGACGACCAGCGCGGAGTCTCTGGCCGCCCCGATGTCATCTCCTTCGTCTCGGACACGCTGACCGCGCCGATGAAAATCAGCGGCCAGCCCATCGCCAACCTGATTGCTTCCACCAGCGGCACGGACTCGGACTGGGTCGTCAAGCTCATCGACCTCTATCCCGACGAAGTAGGCGCCCAGCAGGAAATGGGCGGCTATCAACTCATGGTTGCCGCGGATATTTTCCGTGGCCGCTACCGCGAAAGCTTCGAAACACCCAAAGCTATCGCGTCCGACAAGCCGCTGCTCTATCGCTTCACCCTTCCCACGGCAAACCACGTCTTCTTGCCCGGCCACCGCATTATGGTTCAAATCCAATCCACGTGGTTTCCGCTGTACGACCGCAATCCGCAAACTTTCGTCCCCAACATCTTCTGGGCCAAGCCCGCCGACTTTGGCAAAGCCACCCAGCGCGTTTACCACGCCCCGGGCCAGGCCACGTTCATCGAGCTGCCACTGGTCGCTACGCCTTAGGCTTGGTGGCGGGTTGCCAACTGAATTCCGAATCCTTCATCTCTGGTGGCCGGTCCGCTCTTCTCTTCAAATCCGCGGCCCGTTCAGGTTTTCAATTTCCGCCAGCCTGCGCCGCAAAAAGCGGCGTTCGATGTCGTTGGTAGCGAGTGATAGCGCCCGCCAGTATGCATTCGCGGCTTCACCCATGCGTCCGAGACGCCGCAACAAATTCGCTCGTGCAGCAGGCAGCAGGTGAAATTCTTCTAGCTCCTCTCGCCTTTCGAGCTCGTCAAGAAGCGCGAGCCCCTCTTCCACGGAACTAGCCATCGCTACGGCCACGGCCCGATTCACTTCAATCACCGGCGACGCATGCGTTCTCAACAGTGCGTCATACAAGGCCGCAATCTGCGCCCAATCCGTGTCTTTGGCCGTCTTCGCATTCGCATGCAGCGCCGCGATGGAAGCTTGCAGCGCATACGCGCCTGCCGCGCCACGGCGCAGCGCCGACTTCACAAGCTCCGTCCCTTCCTGAATCTGTTCTCGGTGCCACAGACTCCGGTCCTGTTCCTCCAACAAAACCAACTCTCCTTCCGCGCTCACGCGCGCGTCCCGCCGCGAATCCTGCAGCAGCAGCAGCCCCAGCAATGCCTGCGCCTCCGCCTGCTTCGGAAGGAGACTGCACAGAACACGCCCCAGCCGAATGGCCTCCGCGCAAAGTTCCCGCCGGATCAACGCGTCGCCGCTGCTGGCCAAATAGCCTTCATTGAAAATCAAATAGACGACGAGCAGCACACCGTCCAGGCGGTCATGCAACTCTTCCGGCGATGGCACTCGGTAAGGAATCCCCGCCTCGCGAATCTTTCCCTTCGCGCGTACCAGCCGCTGCGCCATCGTCGCCAGGGGAACTAGGAACGCGCGCGAAATTTCCTCCGTGGTGATTCCGCAAACGGTTCGAAGCGTGAGCGCTACTTGTGCTTCAAGGGGAAGCGCCGGGTGGCAGCACGCGAAGATCAAGCGCAACCGGTCATCCGCGAACATTTCTTCTTCCCGATCGCCTTCCGGCCGCGCGGCGATCTCGGCTGTCTTTGCGATCTCTTCCGATTTTCGCTCGAAGCGCTGATCGCGCCGCAAGCGGTCGATGGCCTTGTGCCGCGCCGTGCTGATCAACCAGGCGCGCGGATTCGCCGGCGTCCCCTCCGAAGGCCACTTCTGCAGCGCAACAGCGTACGCTTCCTGCAACATTTCTTCCGCCAGGTCAAAATCGCCCAGTAGGCCAATCAATGTCGCCAGAATCCGTCCCGATTCCTCGCGATGCAGTTTTTCAAAATCCATTAGGATGGAATTTCCTCACCGCACTTTGCCCGGAGCAAACGTCAGCGGCTCGGGGCGCCGAGGGGCACCGCGAGATGCTGGGTCGAACTTCGCCAATGTTACGCCTGCTTGGCTTGCCCGCGGACCGCCAAGGGGCGCACCTCAATCGTTCCGTTCCTGGCGGACGGAATTCGCGCAGCGATGGCGATGGCCTCGTCCAGGTCATTGGCATTCACAAGGAAATAGCCGCCCAGTTGCTCCTTGGTTTCCGCGAATGGCCCGTCGGTGACCACCCGTTTGCCGTCTCGCACGCGCACCGTCGTCGCCATTGTGGTCGGCATCAACTGGCTGCCTCCCAGGAACTTGCCCTTACCCGAGAACTCGTCTCTGAGTTGCCCGTATTCCCTGTAAATAGCGGCCTCGTCCGCTGGCGTCATCTTTCCCCAGTCGGCTTCCGAGTGATAAATAAGCAACAGGTATTCCATGGTCTTGCCTCCTGCAGGTTAGTCGAACG
>WNFQ01004552.1_pt1 | contig 10871 bp, 8 predicted proteins | sample 5400171 | NCBI WGS metagenome assembly WNFQ01 (sample SAMN13153356, study PRJNA577476) | soil metagenome | isolation source: 20 cm soil under Madrone tree | place: USA:California | collected 2016-06-14 | reverse complement strand
ATCGATCTACCCGGGGCTTCCGATCGCGCCGAACGGTCAGCACCCGGATTCGCACGCGATCGTCGAGATTCCAGGTACCGACTCAGCAATCTTCGGAACCGATGGCGGTCTCATGCGTTCGAGTGGGGCCTTCGCGGACATCTCATCCCAATGCACGACTTATCGGGGGCTCAGCGGCGCGGATCTCGCGCTGTGTCAGCAAATGCTATCGGCGGTACCAAGCTACCTGTACAATCTGAACAAGGGACTTTCGACAATCCAGTTCCAGAGCCTGTCAGTTGCTGCTGATAATCCTAAGCATCTACAAGGCGGAACCCAGGACAACGGAACATTTGAGACCTATGGCTCGGCTGTGACCTGGCCACAGATCATCTACGGCGACGGTGGCCAGTCGGGCTTCAACGTCAGCAATAGCTCCGCAAGGTTTAATACATTCTTCGATCGGTACACCGATGCCAACTTCCAGAACGGCGATTCCACGAAGTGGGTGGTCATATCAGGGCCGCTCTTCCAAGACACGTCGCTGTTTTACAAGCCGATCATCGCCGACCCCAACCCGGCCAACGCCGGGACGATCTTTGTCGGCGAGCGCGCCATATGGCGCACTCAGGATTGGGGCGGTAGCCAAGCGTACCTTGAGGCGAACTGTCCCGAGTTTACGACGTCAGGTGCCGACCCGGCGTGTGGCGATTTCATTCAGCTCGGCGGACCGATCGGTCCGGCGAGTCCGAGCAGGCTAACTGGGACTTTCTACGGAGCTGACCGAACGCTTGGCAATGTTGCGGCCGTCGAGCGGGCTCCGAGTAACACCGGCACGCTCTGGGCGGCCACGACTGCAGGCCGCGTGTTCATCTCGCAGAATGCCGATGACCCGACGGCGAGCAACGTGATTTACACGAGATTGGACTCGCTGGCATCGAACGATCCTGGTCGCTTCGTGAGCGGTATCTACGTTGATCCGTCAGACCCGAACCACGCGTGGATCTCGTATTCCGGCTATGCCTTCAACACTCCGACCGAACCGGGCCACATCTACGAGGTGACATACAACCCGGGAGGCCCGAGCGCCACATGGACGATGCTCGATACACCCGGCGGCACGCCCTTTCCGGACTTCCCAGCAACGGACGTCGTCCGCGATTCGAACGGCGACCTCTACGTCTCGAATGACTTCGGAGTGATGATGCTGGCAAACGGCTCGACCAGCTGGACAACGGCCGGCACTGGGCTTCCCATGGTCGAGGTCGCGGGCCTGACGATCGTGCCCGGTTCGCGTGTCCTATACGCGGCAACGCACGGGCGCAGCGCTTGGAAGCTGACGCTGCCGTAAGCTTTGGTTTGTAGCTTGGGCGGGATAGTGAGAATCTATCCCGCCCAATCTTTGTACGTCATGCGTCTCAAGTTCCTGACTTTGGCTTGGCTGTTTTTGGTCCCGATCGGCTGTTTCGCGTCCGATAACGCTGCGCCGGGTTTCATCGAAGGACATTTGAGGATCCTTCCGTTTCGCGAGGTTGAACTTGCCGATGGAACTCCGTCAAAGGTCGGTGCCGGAAACTATGACCAATATCCGCTGATCGTCCTGAGCCAGGACAGGAAAAAAGAAATCGCGCGTGTAACGGCGGACGAGAATGGAAACTACCGCGTCGCACTGACACCTGGTGATTACATTCTGGATGTGCAAGGACGGCCGCCAAAGGGTCATGTCCGGGCGAGACCGCAGCGCTTCACCGTTGCTTCCGATCAGACCGTGCACGTGGACATGAACATCGACACGGGCGTTCGATAACATAACACGGCCCGCGATAGCGGACCGAACAGGCAATATGTCGCGTCAATACACGTTGCAACACGCCTCAACGTCGACCGCGATCCATCTCGATTATGCCGCTGAACTGAACGAACAACAGCTCGCAGCGGTGACCGCGCCGCCCGGACCGATCCTTGTGATTGCCGGGGCGGGCTCGGGAAAGACGCGCACCCTGACTTATCGCGTGGCTTACCTGCTCGAAAACGGGATTGATCCGCGGAACATTCTGCTTCTCACATTCACGAATAAAGCTGCGCGCGAAATGCTCGGGCGTGTCGCGAATTTGCTACCGGTCGATGCCGGCGGACTCTGGAGCGGGACATTTCATTCAGTAGGAAACCGGATTTTGCGCAGGCATGGCGCCGCGCTCGGTTACTCCAGCGGATTCACCATCATGGACCGCGAAGATCAAAAGGATTTGATCGACACAGTGGTAGCCAATGCAGGGATTGATCCGAAGGAAATCCGATTCCCAAAAGGCGGTGTCCTCGCCGAAATCTTTAGTTTCGTCATCAACACTGAGAAGCCGGTGGAAGAGTTGCTCGCGGAAAAGTTTCCGTATTTCCTGCCGCTACTCGACAAAATTCAAGACGTTCACGAGCGCTACGAAAAAAAGAAGAAAGCCACGAACTCGATGGATTTCGACGACCTGCTGCAAAAGACGTTATCGATGTTTCAGGAGCATGAACGCATCGCAGAAATCTACCGGCGGCAGTTTCAATTCATCCTCGTCGATGAGTACCAGGACACGAACAAGATCCAGGCTGACCTCGTGGACCTTCTCGCTCGTGACCACCGGAACGTGATGGTCGTTGGAGATGACGCGCAGTCGATTTACTCGTGGCGTGGAGCGAACTTTCAAAACATTCTCGAATTTCCGAAGCGTTATCCGGACGCGCAGGTGTTCAAAATCGAAATGAATTACCGCAGCGTGCCGGAAATCCTGGAAGTAGCTAACGCAGCCATCGCCGCAAACGTTCAACAATTTCGCAAACATTTGAGCGCGACGCGCGAATCAAAAGCGCTGAAACCTGCTTTGGTGGCACTGAAAGACAGCGCGGAGCAAGCGCAGTTTGTCGCGCAGCGGATTCTCGAACTGCGGGATGAAAATGTCGATCTAAACGAGATCGCTGTGCTCTACCGCGCGCATTTTCACGCGGTCGAGTTGCAACTGGAGCTTTCCCGGCGCGGTATTCCCTATCAAATCACTAGCGGCATTCGGTTTTTCGAACAGGCGCACATTAAAGACGTGACTGCATTCGTCCGTTTCGTGGCCAATCCGCGAGATGAAGTCGCCTTTAACCGAATGGTGAAATTGCTTCCTGGTATTGGCAATCGCACCGCGGAAAATCTTTGGCAGACTTGGGAAGCCGGAATTAGCGATGCAATCGACAATTTCGGTGCACGTCTGCTTGCGATGAACGTTGCGGCAAAATCAAAGAAAATGTGGACGCAGCTTGCGCACACCCTGGATGAAATCGCACCGGGCGGACAGCCCAACCCGCCATCGGAAATGATCACATCGATCGTAGAAGCGATTTACGATGATTACGCCAAAGTGAACTTCACAAATTACGAACTGCGTCGCGAAGACCTCGACCAACTCGCGGTTTTTGCCCGCCAGTTCAAGGACGTCCACGAATTTCTTTCTCAATTGGCGCTGATCAGCAACGTCGATGCGGAGGCCGCACCTACTCAAAGCGCAGATAAAGAAGCAGTGAATCTATCGACGGTACACCAGGCGAAGGGCCTCGAGTTCCATACAGTGTTCGTGATCTGGTTGACTGACGGGATGTTCCCGAGCAGTCGCTCTCTGAATACCCGCGATGCGCTGGAGGAAGAGCGGCGCTTGTTTTACGTCGCTATCACACGCGCACGCGACGAGCTTTACCTCACTTATCCCCAAATGCGTCTCGCCGGAGGCTACGGCGACGTTTTCCAGCGGCCCTCGCGTTTTCTGCAAGAAATTCCAAACGATCTTGTCGAAGACTGGCAAGTGCGAAAAGGCTGATTATTTGGCCACAGATTAACACGGATGAAACACGGATAAGCACATGTTAGAAATCCACGACGAGCACCCGAACAAGTTGCTACATCGCGCGACTACCGAGACGATTATCGGAGCAGCATTTGAAGTGTATCAAGAACTTGGATACGGGTTTCTTGAGCGAGTTTATCCGCGCGCATTGCAGGTCGAACTAATCCGCCGCGGTGTTGCCGCAGAGATTGAAAGACGCATTCAGGTTCAATACAAAGGAGTCGTCGTCAGTGATTATGATGCCGATTTAATTGTCGCGGATTCTGTCGCTGTCGAAATTAAGGTTAACCCACAGTACGACAAACGAGACGAAGCTCAGCTGCTCAATGAGCTAAAAGCAATCGGTCTCAAGGTGGGACTGCTCGTTAACTTCGGACGAAATAGAGTCGAGTATAAGCGCCTTGTCTTCCAATCCGTGTTTCATCCGTGTTCATCCGTGGCTAGAGAATGAATCTGTTGCCGGAGAAAAGGATTGCTGGAGTTCTCGTCCCGTTGTTTGCGTTGCGCGGAGAAGGCGACTTGGGAATCGGCGATGTCGGCGTGCTGCGGGAGTTTATTGATTGGGTCGCAGGAATAGGATTCAAACTTGTCCAGCTCCTGCCCATCAACGAGACCGGAGCCGATAACAGTCCATACAACGCGATCAGCGCCATGGCGATCGAGCCAGCGACGCTGCACCTTGCGCCGAACTCGCCGCAAGATCTAACCCGCGAGGATTTTGATGCTTCATTGTCTGATGTCGATCTTCCGAGCCTTCGTCGCGCCGTAGTAAAATATCGCCAGGTCAAAGAACTAAAGCGGCGCATACTTGAAAAGGCGTTCTCGAATTTCTCCGCTCACGCTGACGAACAGCGGCAATCGGAGTTCGGAACATTCTGCGAACAAGAAGCCGTGTGGCTGCGCGATTATGCATTTTTCCGGGTCCTCATGGAGGAGAATGACGATAGCGCCGCATGGAACCGATGGCAGCCGCAGCATCAGACAATTGAAAACGCGCTCAGTTGGTTGCGCGACCTGCCGCACGATCAACGAGCAGCGCTGGCAAGCCGACAAAATTTTTTCTGCTATGTGCAATGGATCGCGCACCAGCAATGGCGTGACGCCAAAACGTACGCCGAAGAACGCGGTGTAGCCTTAATGGGAGATATTCCGTTTGGTGTCAGTTATTGCAGCGCGGACGTTTTCGCGCGGCCGGAAGAATTTGTGCTCGACTGGTTCGGTGGCGCGCCTCCCGAACCCTACTTTAAAGACGATGCGTTCACTCAAAAATGGGGCCAAAACTGGGGTATTCCGCTCTATCGCTGGGACAGAATGCGCACCAACAATTTTCAGTGGTGGCGGGAGCGCGTCCGCGCTGTCCGGCGCATCTTTCACCTCTGTCGCATCGATCACGTCCAGGGATTTTATCGCATCTATGCTTTCCCCTGGCGGCCGCGGATGAACAAGCAATTCCTTCCATTAGATCAGCACCAAATGCTGGAAAAAACCGGTGGCCGCGCGCCGCATTTCGTTCCGCGTGACGACGGAACACCGGAAAACCGCGAAGCGAACAAACACGAGGGCGAAGAATACCTGCGAGTTGTTCTGCAAGAAGCTGGCGCTGCGCGCGTGATCGGCGAAGATCTTGGCGTTGTGCCCGATTATGTCCGCCCTAATCTCCGGTCGCTTGGCATTGCCGGATTCAAAATTCCGCAATGGGAAATGCACGATGGCATGATTATCCCTGGTCAGATGTACGAACGGTCGTCGGTGGCGACCTACGCAACACACGATCACGAACCAATTCGTGCTTTATGGGACGAGGCATTCGAGCAGCCGCGGTCCGACTTCGGAGAACAAGCGCGAGTCACGCTCCAGAAGATCGCTCTGTTTGCGGGGCTGAATTCAAAAATTGACCAGCTCGATTTCGAACAAGACTTTTATCCGGCGATCATGGAAGCGCTGTTCAGGTGCGAGTCGTGGATCGCGATGGTCATGATCACCGATCTGCTGGCGCGCAAATATCGTTTCAACGTCCCTGGGACAAAAGCCAACGTGAACTGGACACGACGAATGCAGCGCTCGATTGCGCAGCTCCGTTCCAGCCGCAAAGAACAAAAGCGAATGCGGCTAATTCATGAGTTGCTGGTCAAAACGGGAAGGGAGTAATCCCGATTGGGGAGCGCGGGCGCCCCGCCGAAATGCCGTCCCTGCATTCCAATGCGACCGGTGCACACGTTCGCAAAAGTTCGTGATGGCGAGGGCGCCATCACCAGCGCGCGAGGCGCGCGCGCTCCCCAGCCCGCTACACACTTTTTTCGATAGGCGCGCCGACTTTGTTGCCCCATTCGGTCCACGAACCATCGTAATTGCGGACGTTATCGAGCCCTAGCAGATAGGTGAGCACGAACCACGTGTGGCTGGAGCGCTCGCCAATCCGGCAATAGACAATCGTCTCTTTGTCTCGGCCAACGCCGCATTGATCGAAATAAATTTTCGCGAGTTCGGATGCGGGCTTGAAAGTACTATCGTCGTTGGTGGCCGTTTTCCACGGCATGCTCTTCGCCTTGGGAATATGACCACCGCGCAGCACGCCCTCCTGCGGATACTCTGGCATGTGCGTGATCTCACCCTTGTATTCGCCCGGCGAACGCACGTCGATCAGCGGGTTGCCGCTCTTGCTTTGCGCCAGCGCTTCATCGAAGAAGGCGCGAATCTCTTTGTCGAACCGCTTCTTCGGCACCGGGTAATTTGTCTTGGGGTATTTCGAAACTTCGCGTGTCATGGGGCGGCCTTCCGCTTTCCATTTGTCGCGGCCGCCATTGAGGATTTTCACCTTCTCATGTCCGAAAAGGCGGAACGCCCACAGAGCGTAGCAAGCCCACCAGTTCGCCTTATCACCATAAAAAATGCAGGTCGTATCAGGCGTGATTCCGTTCCGGCTGCAAAGCTCCGCGAATTTCTTGGGCGAAATGTAATCGCGGATGACCGGGTCTTGCAGATCGGCGCGCCAATCGATGTGCACCGCACCGGGAATATGCCCGGTGTCATACAGGAGCACATCTTCATTCGATTCTACGATCCGAATTCCCTCGTCTTTCAGATGCTGCTCCAGCCAATCAGTTTCCACTAGTGCTTCTGGATGCGCGTACTCAGTAGGATGCGTTGCCATTAAAAGAAGTGAGACCGCTTTTCAGCGCGAGCAAGAGGTTTCGCATTGCTGCGCGATCACTGGTACCATTCGTCAGCTGTCAGCACGAAGCCAGGGTGATAGGAAGTCAGGCTGCCAGCCTGACTCGGCAAGCGGGCTGCTAGCCCGCTCCCGACCCCTATTCGGCAGGCTGGCAGCCTGCCGGCCGAGTCAGCCAAGCTGGCTGACTTCCGACTTCGCTGCTTTAAGAAAACTGATAACAGACGAAGATTACCGCGATCACACACTGCGACGCGATCTTATCGTAGATCGCCGGGCAGCCGCGGGGACGCGAGTAACTGCTCAAACTCGCGCCAGCGCTGCTCCGGCTGCTCCGCCGTGCCGCCGCGTTTTTCGATGTAACTGCGCACCATCTCTTCGCCAAGATTGTAGTTGATGACGTAGCTGCGGTACTTCTCGATGAATTTTGTTGCTTGTTTCGCCCGCTTCTCATCCATGAGCGCGTATTTTTGCAACCACGTCGCAGCGGCTTTCGCGTTGATCTCGCCATTCACGAACCGCCGGGCAGCTTCGTTTGTGGCGTAGGCAAGTTTTTTCACCAAGTCCTGCACGTCATAAAATTCCTCCGCGCGCGATGGATCGATTCCCGCAGCCGGCCAGAGCACTTCTTTCTCGAACGCTAACCGCTCCGCTTTCGTAAACACAACCTCCCTGCCGAAGTTCGCAGTCCCTTCGGCAATAAGTGATTGGGGCGAGAAGAGCGGATACACCGAGAACTCCACCCATCCGCGATCGCGCACGAGATTTTTCTCAAGCAACGCGTCGTAGACATGGTGGCCTGGGTAACCTTCGTGCGCAGCAAGGTCAATCGCCCGATCGATGTACACCGGCAGATCGGTGTTCACTTGGATAACACTGCGAAAATTTCCCTTGTACCAGTTGTAGCCGCCCCACGGTTTATTGGTGACGTATTCGACGCTGAAATTTTCGGCGGGCGGCAGCTTGATGTGCGCGAGCGTGCGTTCGCGACACGCCTTGATCGCGAGCTGAAATACGGCGTCAAGTTTGTCTTTGGAAATCACGAACGCTCGCCGCCAATTCTCGTAACGCTGCAAGAGCGGTCCCTCACCCGGAAGTTTCGGCTCGAGCTTGGCGAGGATTTCCTGAAAATGCGATTCGCGAAAGGTAGGCGCAACGGCGTCATAAAGGGCCTGCGATTCTTCATCAAACTTCAAATGTTCGCCGTTCAGGATGCGCACTCGTGCCTCGAGCGCGGATAGTTGCTTTGTTAGATAACGGCGTCGCAACTGCTCCATCTCGTCGGTCGGCTGGGAAATCTGCGCGAGCTGCTCGCGTAACCCCGTCGCCTCAGCCGCGATCGCATCGAGCAGTTTCTTTTCCTTCGACTGTTTCTTCCATTCAGGCGGGCCATAATAAGCATCCACGTAATCCGGATCATGTTGCCCCATCGCGAGCACCAGTTTCACATAAGCTTCCGCGATCTGGTTGACGCTTGTCACCGCCGCTGGTGTCGGCGAAGAACTGGCGCCGTCCGCAATCAAGGCGGCAAGCAGCGGTAAACAAAGAACGACAAGCGACCCGCACTTCATGATTTTTCAGCTGGGCGATCAGTGCAGAATGGAATCAGCCGGATAAATGACGCCGTTCTTGATAACGCTGTCGATGTCGGAAGCGTGCGCGATGTCGTCCAGCGGATTGGAATTGAGAATCACCAGATCTGCGAAGTAGCCATTTTGGATGCGGCCAACGTGCGCGCCGGTATCGCCTCCGAAAAGTTTCGCCGCGTTCGCGGTCGCACATTGGAGAATTTGCATCGGCGTTAATCCGGCTTCCTTCATCAACTGAAATTCCCGGAACAACGCCGGGCCGTGGATCGTACCGATATTTCCTGCGTCAGTGCCTGCGGCAATCGTCACGCCGGCATCTTCTAATTTTTTCAAATTCGGCAGCGCCACTTCATAAGTTTTGTTGATCTTATCTAGAGCGGCTTTCGGATCAGCCAACGCATCCTTGATTCTTTGGGGCAATTTATCCGATGGAATTTTCGTCACATCGAGCGACGCGATCACTTCGGGGTTGCCCCATTTTTGTTCCTCCGGCGTAAGATTTAGCTGGTGCGAAAACGTTCGCCCGTAGCGCTCAAAGACTACCAGCGTGGGGCACAAGAGTACGTGCCGATCTTTCAACAGCTTCACGAATGCGTCGTCCACAGGTTTGTCGATCACACTATGGACGAGCACATCGGCGCCTTCTTCCACGGCCGCTCTCGCCGTTTCCAATTCGGTCGCGTGCACCGCGACGCGGATCTTGTGCGCGTGACTTTCTTCAACCGTTGCGCGGACAATCGGCCGGAAGGAATCGATCGGATGATCTTTGTCGACGATGTACCAAATTTTCACCAGATCCGGCTTCTGTTCGGCAAGTTTGCGAACGAAATCGCGCGCCTGATCGGGAGTATCGATCTTCACAATCGGCGGATCGCCCAGATCAAGTTTCTCGCGCGAAACACTGGAAATTAACGGCCCGGCAACAGCAACGCGGGGTGCTTTCGCAGTCGCATTCGCTTGCTTGCGCACTTCGAAATTCCACATCGGCCCGCCGACATCGACTACACTTGTGATGCCGCAACGGATGTATCGCGCGAATACGTCATCGAGATGCGACTTCACCCACGCAACTTCGTCTTTATAGGGGCGAACACTGTTTAGGTCGGCACCATCCGGCCGCGTGAACAAATCGGCCGATTGAAAGAAGTGGACGTGCGTGTCGATGTAGCCCGGCAAAATGAATTTGCCGGCGCAATCGACCATGCGTCCGCTAAATTTCATAACCATGTTGGTGGCGAGGTTCGTGATGTGCCCCTCGTGGATGAATACGGCAACGGCCAAGTGTACGCTGGCGACTATTGCCGTGAGTTCAAGCAGCGCGCGTCTCATCGCGTTATTCTATCGATTCCGGCACGGCTTTCTCAGCGGCTTGAAACCCGATTTTGGAATGTGTGCCGTCACAAAACGGTTTCTCAGTCGAAGCGCCGCAGCGACAGAGCGCCATTCGTTTTTCCACCGGAAATTTGGTTCCGTCGGCGTCGATCAATTCCACTTCGCCCGTCACGATGTAAGGGCCGTTCTTGATTGTCTCGATTGTTACTTGAGCCATAACGGAAACACTAGAGCACCAAATCCCAAATCCAAGCACGAGAGACACGCAAATCTTCAAGCTTCAAAACGAAAACGCTGCGGAATCTGGGGAGCGCATGCGTCCCGTCCGCCACAGGACGGATTCGCCGTGGCGAACGTGCTGGCGATTACGTCTCGGAATCGCGAACTTCTCAAAGCTTGTTTCGGCGAGACGCCGAAACCAACACGCCAGAGGCGTATGCTCCCCAGACACAAGTTGCGTGCGCGGAGTTACAACGGGACTTTGCCTGGTATGAAATTACTCGCGACCCTCGCTCTTTTCCTTGCCACTACGGCTTTCGGGCTAACGCCTTCGCCATCGGCCAAGCATCCTTTCACGTTCGAAGACATGATGGCGCTGAAGCGCGTTGGCGCGCCGGTGCCGTCGCCGGATGGCAAATGGGTCGTGTTCGACTGTGAAGATGTCGATCTTGCGGCGAACACAAAGATTTCGCATTTGTGGATCGCGCCGGCGAATGGTCCCGCGGCCGCGGGACGGCGATTGAATCCAACGGCTAATCACGAAGAACGCCCGCGCTTTTCTCCGGACGGCAAACGAATCATTTGGACGTCGAAAGCGACCGATCCAGCGCAAATCTGGATGTGCGACTTTGATTCCGGAAGCGGAGTGCTGGTTGGGAAACCGCATCAAGTCACGTCGATTTCGACGGGCGCCGACGGCGCGATCTGGTCGCCGGA
>WNFQ01003900.1_pt1 | contig 10872 bp, 9 predicted proteins | sample 5400171 | NCBI WGS metagenome assembly WNFQ01 (sample SAMN13153356, study PRJNA577476) | soil metagenome | isolation source: 20 cm soil under Madrone tree | place: USA:California | collected 2016-06-14 | reverse complement strand
GCGCCTGCTCGATCAGCTTGACCACGCCGATGTACCAGGAGCCGATCGACATGATGACGAGGATCATCAACGTCCCCCTGGCGACGAAATCGCCCTGCTTCCACAGCGCCTCGATGCCGTAGGGGTTCTCGATGACTTCAGTCACCGGCGCCGCAATAGGCGGCGGCGCCGGTTTTACCACCTCGATTACCGTCGGCGCCGGCTTGACCTCCGCTGGCGGCGGCGCGCCCTGCGGCGCCTGCGCCAGCGCAACTATCGACAGCCCGGCGAGTACGACCGCGAGCAGGATCCTCACGTCCAACCATCGTTTCAGCATATTGTCCCTATTGAAGTCATTCCAATTTCCAGTCGTACTGGATGCGCGCCCATGCCCGCTCGGGCCTGCCGTCCACGGTAGCCGGCGTGAACTTGCATATGCCAAGCCCGGCTCTTGCCGCTTCATCGAGGCGCCGGTGGCCGGAAGAGCGCTCGACCTTGCTTTCCAGCACCCTGCCGTCGACGTCGATCAGGAAGGTCAGCGTCACCAGGCCGGTCTCGTTGGCGCGTATCGAGGCGGCCGGGTAGGCAGGCTTCGGGCAGCCTCTCGAGTCCACCACAGCAGCAGTCCTCACCGGTGCCGGCACCCCCGGCGGCGGGACCGCCACCGAGGGCGGCGTCGCCACCACCGCGGTGATGGTCGGCGGCGGCTGTATCGGCACCTGCACCAGCACCTCGGGGGGAGGGATGAAAGGCGGCGGCGGCGTGGCCAGCTTCGGCGGCGGAGGGGGCGGCGGCTGCTGCTCGGGCGGCGGCCGCTTGATCTCCTCGATGATCTTGGTCTCGAGCGGCGCGCGCACCACCTCGACGATCTTGCGCGCCAGGCCATGGATCAGCGCGTAGATCAGCACGACGTGAAAGATGCCCACGGCGACCAGCGCGATGACGGGCCTGGACGAGGTCTTGGGTTGCGCGTAGCTCATGGGCCGGTCGGAGAAGGCGAAGCTTAGCCGAACTTCCGCAGGAAATTATCGGGTTAAGACGCTTTTCGACCTTCGGCCCGAGGTTCCGTTCCCGCCTCGAAAAAGAGACGGCGAGCCGAGGCTCGCCGTCGATGCCTGCTCCAAGCTGCAAATTAGAGCTTGACCACCAGGTTCAGGAATATCAATCGGCCAAGGGCATCGTACGTCTGTGGGAAGGTGTTGCCGTTGCCGAAGACCGACGGGTCCGCGGTACCGCTGCTGACGAGGGGCGGGTCCCTGTCGAACAGGTTGTTAATACCGGCGCGCAACGACAAGGTCTTGTTGATGGTCCACACCCCGGCGAGGTCGAAGTAGTCCCGTGCTCCCATTGTTTGCTCCGTAGAATCGACCGGCGCACTAAGCAACGGATTGCTGCTCGTGCCCTCGTGCCGGACCTTGTCGATATGGCGCCAGGTCAGAGCGAGATCGGTGCTCCAGGGCGTGGCCCAGGTGCCGCGGAGCTTGTGACGCCATTTCGGGTTCGGGCCGCCCGCGGAGCTGCATTGCCCGCCGAAAAGACCGGCGCAGTCGAACGAGCCCGCGCCCTTGATCGGCTCGAACTCCCACTTGTTGACGTAGCTTCCCAGGAAATGGACGCCCAAGCCGCCCCACTCGCCCATGCTCTGCGTGTAATTCAGCGCGAGGTCGAGACCCGTAGCGTTGTAGCCGCCGAGGTTATCGTTGAGCGCGACAATCTTGCCTCCGCCCTGCAACCATAGCGTGCCGTTGCCATCGCGCTGGACCAGGTTGCAGAACGCGCCGGTCTTGATGCACGCATTCAGGAGGGTTTCGGGCGGTGCATTCGAAATCGCGTCGGTGATCCTGATGCTCCACCAGTCGATCGTCGCAGTCAGATTCCTGACCGGGTTGAGCACCAGGCCCAGGGTATAGGTGTTCGCCGTTTCGGGCTTCAGGTCCAGATTGCCGCCCTGCAGGAAGTTGAATTGTCCGGCCGGGCTGTCGAGAAAAGAGTTGCCATAAAACCCATTGGCGGCGCTGGCTCCGCTGCGCGCGCATTCAGGCTCCGAAAACCTGGGCTTCGCTCCGCAAGGATCGCCGCCGGTGATGCCGAAGAGGTTAGCTCCCTGCGCCTGGAACAACTCGACTATGTTCGCATGGCGCACGGCGCGCTGGTAGCTGCCGCGCAAGCGGTAGTTCCTGACCGGCGCCCACTCCGCGCCAAGCCCGTAGGTGTTGGTCTTCTTGTGAGTGCTGTAGTCGGAGTGCCGGTAGCTGCCGCTGACCGTCAGCTCGTGCATCATGGGGAGTCCCTCGATCAGCGGCAGGCGGGCCTCGGTGAAATACTCATCCACGTTGAGGGTGCCTTGGACGCCGATAATCGGCCCTCCCTGACCGGCAAGGTCAAAGGTGGAAAATTCCGTGTCGGTGTCAAGCTTGAGCCTTTCCTTGCGTTGCTCCACCCCAAAGACGACGCCGAGGCCGTTTTTGGCAGTCGGCATCTTGAGCCCGTAGCTGCTCAGATCGCCCGACGACAGGGTCCCGCCGAGAACAACCTGTTGCGTGCTGCCATTCTGGAGGCCGGGCGCTTCCAGGTAATTGATCGCGTCCGAAGTGACCCCGCCCAAGGCCCAGATGTTGTACGGCCGGCAGTTCGCGTCCGAACCATCGACTTCGGACCTGCAAACGGGTGTACCAGCCGCAACTCTCCCGCTGCCTCCGACGGCGGGATTAGATATGACATCGATGGCGCGCGCGATACGCGTGTTTGAAAAATCGTGCCGATAGATGTCCTGGTACAGGACCTTGCCGTACTGCGCGAAGAGGTCGTAGTTCCAGTTCTTCACCAATTCGCCCTTGAGGCCGAGCACACCGCGGTACGACGAATGGCGGATGTCGTCGTCGCGTCCCCCGCCCTCGATGTTGCGGCGGCCGATGAAAAGGTCGGCGGTGTCACCCGGATTGAGGAAGGGCTTAACGCCGGTACCGTTTGCAGCCGCAATTTTGGCTTTCCAATCGGCGGAAAGCAGCGGATTACCGGCATCGACGGTAACCACATTCCCGAAGAAGATGCCGCTGGGGGCGATCACCGCGTCGGTGTGGTTGTCATGGAACCCGAGCTCGGTGTACGCCCGCACCTGCGGATGGATGTCCAGGTGAGCGAAGGCATTAAATCCAATTTGCTCCGCCGGCCGGCGGTAATAGTTGTACGGGCCGAAGTTGAACTGGTCGGTGGTGGGGTCGAATGCCCGCGTAGTGCCCGCCGAATCGGCGACCGTTAGGTTGGGCCCGTTGCCGGTCCCAAACACTCCCTTCTTATTTAGTCCAGGCAAAGTGAAGCGCCCGGGAAAGGAGGTTGACGAACCGCCGCACGTAAAGTCGTCTCCCGAGTTGAGCGAGCAGGCGCTGAAGTCGCGATTCGCCTGGCGGACGGGATCTTCCTTCTTGTAATTCAGGAAAACGGTCGCGTTGCCGCGGTTGTCGGCGAAATTGCCGCCCATCAAGAGGCTGAAGCCTTTGACCCTGCCGTCGAAATCGACGTCGCTCGGCACCTTGAACTGGGCCGGGTTGGTCAGCGCGCGCTCCTTGACGATGTTGGAAACCTTATCGTTGTGCTGCTGGTGGTTGTAGCCGCTGTAGTTCAGGTCGATCTGCAGGCCCTCGAACCTGTCGTTCATGATGAAGTTCACGACACCCGTGATCGCATCGGAGCCGTAGACCGCCGATGCGCCGCCGGTCAGCAGCTCGACGCGCTGGATCAGCGGCACCGGGATCTGGTTGAGGTCAGCCGCGTAGCTGTATTGGCCGTTCTGAGGACTGCCCGGAGGCAGACGGCGGCCATTGATGAGCACGAGGTTGCGGGTTGGACCCATATTTCGCAGGTTCACCTGGGCCGTTCCGCTTGCACCGTTGGAGGAATTGCTCCCCTGGGCGGAATAGACCTGCGGCAGCGAGAGCAGCACGTCTTCGGCCTTCGACAGGCCATCCATGCGGATTTCCTGCGCGTCCATGACGGTGACCGGGCTCGCGCCCTCGACGTTCAGCGCCGGCAGGCGCGTGCCGGTGATTTCGACTCTCTCGACTCTTTCGGCTGTCTGCGTGGGCTGCTGGGCGTAGGCGAACTGCGCCGCCATCAGCGCAAGCGCGACCTCGGTGGCAACGATGGACGACTTCCTGGCAAACACTACCGGCGACCGCTTGTTCTTGCTCACTGTGCTTCTCCCCAAGTTATTTATGCGAATAGAGATGGCCGAGGCGCCGCCTCGCCAATAGCGGATTTCTTGGTGCTCTCCTTGTGGTGATCTGACGCGGGCAACGAGTGCATCCGGCCCGCAAGTCTCCTCTGGGGGCAGATGTAACAATATGTAAGCCACCCGGGTCAAGCGAGAAATCGTGTTGCGCCGCAGCGTCCGGTGGGAACCTAAAAGAAAAACGACACTTACAATCCAACCCATGCGACAAATCTCGGTGCGTGCCTGCATTTCGTTGGTGCTCGTTGCCGGTCCGGCGCCCGCTGGCCGTGCGGCAGATGCGGGAGATGCACTGGCGGAGTTCACGCGATGCGCCGGTATCGCGCAGCCGCCGGAGCGTCTGAAGTGCTTCGACACGGCTGCGCAGGGGCTGGCGAGCCCGCCGCCCAAGGCGGAGGGGTTCGGCAAGCCTCCGCCGCCTCGAGCGGACGAGATCACTCAGATTCGCGCGACGGTGCTCGAATTGGCCAAGACCGCCCGCGGGCGCGCAGTCTTCATCCTCGACAACGGCCAGACGTGGAGACAGATCGACGGCGACGACACCGACGTGCCCGAGCCCCTGCCCGGGAAAACGATGAAGGTGACGATCGCGGCAGCCTTGCTCAACAGCTACAGCCTGACGATCGAGGGGCGAAACGGCCTGATCAAGGTGCGCCGGCTAAAGTGAGTCGTTCATACGCCCAAGCAGGAATCGAGGCTTTGCGCAGAGGCGATGCGCGCGCGGCGCGCGAGTCCTTCGAGCGCATCGTCGCCGCCGGCCAGGCCGACGCTTCCGCCTACCTCGGCCTCGCGCATGCCTGCGCCGGGCTCAAGGATCATCCGGCCGCGCTTGCCGCCGTCGACCGCGCGCTCGCGCTCGAGCCCCGCAACCTGCGCGCGCTGGTGATGAAGGCGGATCAGCTCGCAGCGAGCGGCGACGCCCGCGCTGCCTCGTCCTTCTATCGTGCCGCGGTCAGCAGCGCGCCGCCGGCAAACGAGCTTCCCGCCGACCTGCGCAACGAGATCGGCCGGGCCGAGGCGCTGTGCGAGCGCTACGCCGCGCAGTTCGAGAGTTTCCTCCGCGAGCGGCTGGCCGCCCGCGGCCTTCGCGCAGGGCGCTCGCGCTTCGCGGATTCGCTCGACATTCTGACCGGCAGGAAACAGATCTATTTTCAGGAGCCGCGGCAGTATTTCCTGCCGGAGCTGCCCCAGATCCAGTTTTACGACCGGCGGCAGTTTCCGTGGCTCGACAGGCTCGAAGCGGCGACGGCCGGCATCCGCGCCGAGCTGATCGAGATCCTGAAGGAGGACTCGGCGTTCACGCCTTATATCGAGGCCAATCCGCGCCTGCCTCAGACGGAAAGCCTGGAGTTGCTGAATAACCCGGCCTGGAGCGCGTTCTATCTCTGGAAGCACGGCGAGCTCGTGGCGCAGAACGCCGCGCGCTGCCCGACGACGGTGAGCGCGCTCGACGATGTGCCGTTTGCGCGGGTGCCGAACCGCTCGCCCTCGGTGTTGTTCTCGCTGCTGCGCCCGGGCGCGCGCATTCCGCCGCACACGGGCGAGGTGAATACCCGCCTGATCTGCCATCTGCCGCTGATCGTCCCGGACAACTGCAGATTCCGCGTCGGCAACGACACGCGCGTCCTCGCCGAAGGCAAGGCCTGGGTGTTCGACGACACGATGGAGCACGAAGCCTGGAACGGCAGCGATCGCACGCGCGTGATCCTGCTTTTCGAGATCTGGCGCCCCGAACTGACGACGGAAGAGCGCGCTCTGGTGAGCGCGATGTTCGAGGCGATCGACGCCTACAAGATCTGACGACTCACGGCCGGCTCACGCCGGCCGGCCGGCCTGGAACTCGGCGACGCAATTCTCGGCCCAGCGCCGGAACATGGTATCGAACCAGAAGTGGTTCGAGACGTTGTCGGTCACGTTGATCCGGCCGACCTCGCGCGCGATGCCACGGTGTACGACGCGTCCGAGCACAGCTCCGCTGACTGCGTCGCGCGCCTCGAGGTAGAGGACCGCCTGGCCAGCGTCGCGGGTGAAATTCCTCGTTCTCCACGGCGAAAGCCGGTCCGGCGCGTAGACGTAGAGCTCGCCGACGCTCGCGGAGATGCGCAGCACGCCGGGCTCCGGCGCGGCGGCGACTTCATAGCCTCGCGCCTTGAATGCCTCGGCGACGATGTCGTCCAGGCTGGCCGCCGTTTCCTTGGCGAAGCGGGCGAGATCCTCGGGATAGACCGCGGGGGCCTGGATCCTGTTGTAGGCGTGCATCTGCGTGCGCACGTCGACCCGAACCGGGTCGATCATGACCCTGTGATAGCCGGCTAGATTCGCATCCGGGCGCACATAGAGCCCGTCGAGATTGCGGGAATGCACCGCAACCAGGCCGTCTTGCATCGCCTGGGCCGCGCCCGGGGGCTGAGTTGCGCAACCCGCCACCGCGAGCACCGCAATGCACAAACCCAAAGACGTCTGAGGATTCATTGTCGCTTGGACCGCTCCGGTGGAGCGGCGTTCCACGGTTAGAATCCTACGCCATGATCGCGACGGCCGCCACCGAATCCCAGATCCGCGCGCTCATCGATGCCATCGATCGGGCGGACGAGGCAGGCAACCGCGGCGAAGCCGAGCGCGCGCTGGCGCAGGCGCGGGCCGCGGCGCCGGATCACCCCGGCGTGCTCAATGTAGCCGGCATGCGCGTGCTGCTCGCCGGCAATGCCGGCGCGGCCCGTCCGCTGCTCGAGCGGGCCGCTGCGCTCGACCCGGCCAGCCCGATGCTCTGGCTCAACCTGGCGCTGGCGCATCGCGAACTCAACGACTCGGCGGCGGAGCGCGATGCGCTCGAGCAGGCGCTTGCTGCCGACCCGCGTTTCTACCCGGCGCTGCTGCACAAGGCGCGCCTCTTCGAGCGGCAAGGAAAGCTCAAGCTGGCCGCGTACATGTACCACGCGTTTCTGTGCTGCGTTCCCGCGGGCGTTCAGCCGCCGCCGGCCGTGCGCTCGGCGATGGAGCACGCGAACAGGGTGTTGAAGGATAGCCATGCCGCCCTCGAGGCGTTCCTGCGGCCACGCCTGGACGAGGCGCGCGCGCGCCATGACGGTGCGCGCCTCGAGCGCTTCGACGCCTGCTTCGAGGCGCTGGTCGGCAAGCGCGGCGTGTTCGCGCCGCAGCCGACCTTCATGCTGTTCCCGCGGTTGCCGGCGATCGAGTTCCTCGATCGCGAGGACTTTCCCTGGCTTGATGCCTTCGATGCGGCAACCGACGAAATCCGCGCGGAGGCGCGCGCCGCGCTCGCGCAAGCCGCGGACGACTTCGTGCCCTATATCTCCAAGCCCGCAGGCTCTCCCGTCGATCAGTGGCGCGAGCTCAACAATTCGAAGCGCTGGAGCACCTTTTTCCTGCTCAAGAACGGCAAGCGCGTCGAGGACCATCTCGCGCGCTGCCCCAGGACGGCCGCCCTGCTTGAAGCCGCACCGCTTTGCGCCATTGCCGGACATGCTCCTACGGCCTTCTTCTCGGTGCTCGCTCCGAAGACGCGCATTCCGGGGCACACCGGTGTCACGAACACACGCTTCATCGTGCACCTGCCGCTGGTCGTGCCGCCTGCCTGCCGCTTCCGCGTGGGCGCCGAGACCCGGCCGTGGCGCGAGGGCCGCGCCTGGGTGTTCGACGACACGTTCGAGCACGAGGCGTGGAACGACAGCGACGAGCCGCGCATCGTTCTCATCTTCGACGTGTGGAACTCCTTCCTGACCGAGGCGGAGCGCGACCTGGTCCGCGTGGCCACGCAGGGCGTGCAGGAATACAACGAAGGGGAATCGCCCTTCAGACAGGGTGGGTGATGAAAGCGTGCAACTTCATCGCTGCGGCTGCGATCGGGCTCGCCCTGGCTGGCGGCGCCGCCGGCGAGACCCCAAAGTGCAAGCTGGCACGGGTCGCGGAGTGGCCGGTTCGAGCGGAATACCACCGGCCCGTGGTCGACGGCGAGATCAACGGCAAGAAGATCGGCATCCTGCTCGACACCGGGGCGCAAATGAGTCTCGTGCGGCGCTCCGCAACCACGAAGCTGGGGCTGACCCGGTATGAGGCCGAAGGCTATCGCGCCTTCGGGGTCGGTGGCGAGACCCGCGCCGAATACGTTCATATCGACGAGTTCCGGATCGGTAAAGCTGTCCGCAAGAACTGGCGAGCGGTGGTCGCTGGCGAGCACGATTTCGGCGACGACGTCGCCGTCCTCCTCGGCGATGATTTTTTCCGGCAGGTCGATATCGAATTCGATCTGGCCCACAACGCGGTGAGGCTTTATGAGACCCGGGATTGCGAAGGCGCCTCGCTCGCGTACTGGACGGCCGAGCCTGCCGGCGTGGTGCCGATCGAGGCGGGCGCGGAAGTCAGGCTGACCGTCGCGATCAACGGCAAGCCCGTCCGCGCCCAGCTCGATTCCGGCGCCGGCGCATCGGTGCTGGCGATGCCCGATGCCGCGCAGCTGGGTGTCACGCCGGACACGGCAGGCGTCATTGCCGGAGGCTGCATGACCGGGCTTGGCAGGAAGCGCGTCGATTCCTGGATCGCGCCGTTCGAGAGCTTCGCCATCGGCAACGAAATCATCAGGGACCCCAAGCTTCGTTTCGCCCCGGTGTGGGAGCACACGACCAAAACCGAGACCGGGAGTCGCTTGCCGAGCCCGGTGGCCGGCCTGCCGCAGATGCTGCTCGGCGCCGACTTCCTGCGCGCCCATCGGGTGCTGATCGCGCACAGCCAGCGCAAGCTGTACTTCACCTATGCCGGCGGCACCGTGTTCCCAAGCGCGCCGTCGAAGGGCTGTAGCGACTGAGTTCTATTGGGCGGCGTGCGAGCGGATCCGCTCGAGCTTCGCGTTGTACAGGTCGCGATCGCCGCGCGTCGGGCCGTATTCGACTGCGAGAGCCAGATGCTTGCGCGCCTCGCCAAGGTCTCCCAGCTTCAGGCTGGCGACGCCCAGCCAGAACTGGAATTCATGGTAATAAGGGTCGCGATCGACCTCCCTGGCGAACTGGTCCCTTGCAGTCTTGAAGTCGCCCAGCCGCATGGCCGCGAGCCCGCGGTCGAAGAAATGAAACGCCGGGTAGGGCTCGATCCACGCCAGCCTGCGGTGCAAAACGCCCGATTCGGCGACGCGCCCCTGCTTTTCGAGCGCCAGCGCCAGGTTGGAGAGCGCCTGGGCGTTCCCCGGCTCGCGCTCGAGGACATAGCCGAGAACCCGCTCGGCCTGCGGCCAGTCGCCGTGGCGCAGGTAGATGACGCCGAGCGTGTTGTAGGCGCTCAGGAACTCGGGATCCTGCCCGAGCGCCGCGCGCGCCCACCAGTAGGCGTCGTTCAGCCGGCCTCCAGCAAGCGACTCGGCGGCCCGATTGTTCATGTACATCGCAACGATGGTCTGCTCGGGGATGACCCAGGTACGCAGCCCGCGTAGCTCTGCCGCGGGCAGGAAGTCGACCGTCATCGACTCGCCGGCGTCATAGATGGTCCGGGCACCGGTCGACCTGCCGCCGAGCGTGAGGTTGACGTGCCCGCTCAGGAAATACATGCCTCCAACGCGACTCCAGCTCGGCTCGACGAACGCGCTGTGGTACTCGACCGACAGCCCCAGCTCTTTTGCCAGGGCCGCGGTCATGATGACGAGCGACAGGCAGTTGCCGGATCTGGCTTCGAACGCCTGCGACGCGTTTCGGGTCATCTCGGCGTCGTATTCCAGCCGGAGCTGGTTCTTGCTGTAGAGCGCATCGATCAGCCCCTTGTGCAGACCCTTGGCGAGCAAACGGTCGGCCATCTCGGCTTCGAGGTAGCGCTTCATCTCGTCGCTCAGCGCGAACACGTCGGCGGCGCTGATGCGCTCGGAGGGAGCGGCGAACAGGTGGTCGCTGAACAGCTGCGCGGGCGGCTCCGTCACCGGCGTGTGGGCACACGCGGCGAGCAGCATGCACAACCCTACTACCGCCGAATACTTCATAGGGCAGATCATGCGCCCCGCCGTAGCAGCCGTAAAGCAACTCCTATGGGTTGTGGTGCAGCATCATGGGGGCCGAGCAAGCGAGAGCAGGGGTTCTGTCGTCCCGATCGAGCGCATCGAGAGCCGCATCCTCCTCGTACGCGGCTACAAAGTTCTGCTCGATGCCGACCTCGCCGCGCTCTACAGCGTAGAGACGCGCGTTCTCAACCAGGCGGTCAAACGAAACCGCGAGCGCTTCCCCGCCGACTTCATGTTCCGGCTCTCGGCGAAGGAGTTCGAGGATTGGAGATCACATTTTGTGATGTCCAATCCGGGCGCAAGGATGGGGCTTCGGCGCGCACCGTTCGCCTTCACTGAACACGGCGCACTCATGGCGGCGACCGTGCTCAACTCACCGCGCGCCGTGGAGACAAGCGTCTACGTCGTGCGCGCCTTCATACGCCTGCGCCAGTTTCTCGCCACGCACAAGGACCTCGCTCGCCGCCTGGAGGAGCACGAGAAGAAGCTCAGCACACATGACCAGGCGATCGCCGGCCTCATGAGCACGATCCGAACTCTCATGGCGCCGCCCGAGCCGCCCAGACGCCGGCCGATCGGGTTCGTCAACCCGGACGAGAAGAAGCGCAGCTAGCCCAGTGCTTCCGGGTTGAGCACGCGCACCGGCGTCCCCGCGAGCCATGCCGCCACG
>WNFQ01021356.1_pt1 | contig 10876 bp, 7 predicted proteins | sample 5400171 | NCBI WGS metagenome assembly WNFQ01 (sample SAMN13153356, study PRJNA577476) | soil metagenome | isolation source: 20 cm soil under Madrone tree | place: USA:California | collected 2016-06-14 | reverse complement strand
CCTCTGCTCTCATTTCCACGTCTTCTGTTTTCCAGGTTGTGCGCACGACGTTGTGGACGGCTTCGGTGTGCAGGAGAAAGCCGCGCGCTTCGCAGTACTTTGCCAGGGCGGGTAGATCGTCGAGATTTTCAAGATCGACGGCCGCGTTGATTTGGATCGTGTTGTGCCGAAGGTTGCCTTTGATGTAGTCGAGCGCCTCAAGGATAGCCGGCAGACCGTCAATGCCTCGGCGCTGCGCAAACTTCTTGCGGTCAAGCGTATCAATCGATACTTCCAGCTGGTCCAGCTTCACACAGGCTTCGGCATACTTCTTAAGCGCCAAACCGTTTGTTGGCATTGAAGTGTAGAATCCTTTGCGCGCCGCGTACTCAATATAGTCGGGCACGTGCGGATTCATCAGCGGTTCGCCGCCGGAAAAGCTCCAGGCAAAAACACCGAACTCGGCCGCCTCTTCCATGCGCGCAAAGACCCGATCGCGCACCGCGCGATCCTCGGGCTGCTGGTTCTGCCAGATGGCGCAGTAACCGCATTTCATATTGCAGTGCAGGGTCGTTTCAAACATCACCATAAAGGGACGGTTGAAGCGGTGCCGCAATTGACGCAGCGCGTTCGTGGCCATTAAGGTTTTTTTCAAAGCTTTCCTATTCCCCGATCATCCGCGATCTTTCGTCGCAAGTAATCAAAAATGAGATGACTTGGATCAGGTATTGTTGGATCGCACACCAATTCGCGCGAATGAGGAGCAAGGCGCATACCGCACCGCATTTGAGTTTGGCCAAGTTCAGATTGTTCATTTTGGCACGGAGCGCGGTAACCACGCGGCAACTTCTTGACCCAGCAAGGAAAGAGTGTGGCGTTTCTGATGAGGCCTTTTGTTTGCGGTGTGGCTTTTTTAGCTTCGCCGTTGGCGACCCAGACGTGCCGCTTCTAAAGTCTTGCGGACAAACTCGACCCAGGCTAAGCGGGGTGTTAGCCCGACAGTAAGGGAGGGTTCATGGGTTAGCAGGCTGAGCCCTCCCTCACGGTCGGGCTAGTGCCCGTTTATTTATCAACTAAACGAATTTCTGAAACCAACCTCTAGAGTTCGATCCCAAAGCGAGCCGCCATGCGATACAGCGTCTTGCGATTTATGCCAAGGATCTCTGCCGCCCGTTTGCGATTGCCATCCGTGGCTGCCAGGACATGCAGTAGATAGCGGCGCTGAATCTCTTCGATAGGTGGTAAGCCGGCAAAGAGGGGTGCGAATTCATCACTCTGAGTAAGGGGCGCTGCCTGGGTTTGGGGCTCGAAGATCTTTCGTGGCAGATCCACCGCCGTGATTGGTCCGCTTTGATTGAGCGTGACTGCGCGCTCGAGAGCGTTTTCAAGCTCGCGGACATTGCCGGGCCATGCGTAGTGGTCGAGATAAGAAAGCGCGGTCTCATCGAGCTGCGGTGGACTTTGGTTCCTGGGAGTATGCTTGCGCAAAAAATGCGCAGCGAGCAGAGGGATGTCCTCGCGCCGCTCCCTAAGCGGTGGCAGCTGAATGTTTATTACATTAAGGCGGTAAAGCAGGTCGTGCCTAAAAGTCTCGCTCGACATCAACGTCTCTGGATCGACGCTACTCGCGGCAATGACGCGGGCATTCACGGCGATTGATCCGCTGCCGCCCACTGGCACTAACTCGCGCTCCTGTAAAACTCGCAGCAGCTTTACCTGCAGCCCCGTGCTCATCTCACTGACCTCGTCAAGAAACACTGTGCCGGCCTGTGCTTGTTCAAAGATGCCCGATTTGTTTGCCACCGCGCCGGTAAAGGAGCCTTTAACGTGTCCGAACAGTTCCGATTCGAGCAGGCTCTCCGTGAGCGCGCCGCAGTTAACAGCAACGAATGGCGCCTGGTGTCTTGCTCCATGCACGTGAATCGCCCGCGCCACCAATTCTTTGCCGGTCCCTGATTCTCCAGTGATCAGCACCGACGCCGGCGAGTCGGAGACCCGCGCAATCATTTTGTACACCTCCAGCATAGCCGGAGTGCGTCCGACCAGGCCCGGCGCATATTGCTCATCGGCATCGAAGGGACGCTCCGGTGCTATGATCGATTTTGCCAGCAGGGCTCGCCGCACCGTCGCCACCAGCGCGTCAATGTCGAAAGGTTTACTTACATAATCGAACGCACCCTGCTTTACCGCCCGGACAGCTGTGTCGACTGATCCAAACGCGGTCATCAGAACCACCGGCAGGTGCGGATATTGCTGGCGCACGTGATCAAGCAGGGCCAATCCATCAAAGGGTGTCTTCATGCGAATGTCGCTCACGACGACGTCCAGGGGCTCGTCGCGAAGCAAAACCTTCTGCGGCGAAGACCTCGCACAGCATTTCACACGTGACTGGATCGTCATCAACGATCATCAGACGAGGTGGGTCAGGCAGCATCAGTTACTACCTCCAGAGCTGACGCTACGGAGACCGGAATAGGAAGGGACAGGCGAAACGCGGCGCCCTCACGTTGTTCAGGAACTATTTCGATTTTTCCACCATGTTCGATTGCAATCTCGTGGGCGATGGCCAACCCGAAGCCACTTCCCGCCTCTTTCGTCGTCCACATTAGTTCGAACAGATGCTCAACTGCGGACGGCTCGATGCCTATCCCGCTGTCGCAAAACAGCAGTTCTGCGCTGCGGGAAATGCGATCGAATCGGGTCGTAATCCTCAGCTCGCCCCCCTTTGGCATGGCATCAATGCTGTTGTTTGTCAGATTAAGAAAGAGGTGCAGCAGGCTATTACGATCACCCGGGATTAAAGGCAAATCGCGATCGAAATTGACTGTAACCGATATGTCATGCGCGTCGAGCGTGGGCTGGACCAGCCACAGCAATTCCCGGATCAAAGCATTCAGATCGAGTGGCTGAAGCTCGGGACGCGGGCGTTGGGTCCGGGCCAGGAGACTCCTGATGCTCTTCACAACTGAATCGATTTGCGAGTTGATGATTTCGACGCGCCGCCGCGTGTCCTGATCGTGCGGATGTTTGCGCGCGAGCAGCGCCAGATGGCCTGAGATCGCATTGAGCGGAGTACCGATTTCATGAGCCAGAGAAGCGGCAATCTGGCCCACCGCCGCCAGGCGCTCCGATCGGGCCAGACGCTGCTGCGCTTCGAAGAGCTCTTCGTTTGAAGCGCGCAATTCTGTGGTGGCCCGTTCAACTTCGAGTTGCAGCTCGTCGTTGAAGCCACTGACCTGCGATAACAGTCTTTCCCGTTCTTCATTACGCGAACGGATTTCGTCAATCATTCGATTGAAGCCTTTTGCAATGGTACCGAGTTCGTCATCCCGGCGCACCGCGACGCGCGCAAATAAGTCTCCGCTGCGGGCCGCGGCCATCGCTGAAGCAACGTCCTGCGCCGGACGACGGAAGAAGATCACAAACAGAAGGTATAACAGCGCAACTGATGCCAGCGATCCCCCGGCGAGCACAATGTTCTGTTGAAACTGGAGGCGATTGATAAAATTGTTCGGCGAGTTCTTTTGCACCAGAGCGGTGACATAGCCCTGGCCTGCACCCTGCTTAAGCGCCACCGTAATCACCCACTCGCGTTGGCCGTCGCGCTCAACTTCCATTGTCGTCACGTCGGGGAACGGACGTTCCATCTCACCGAACTCATTGTCCTGTGACTGCTCATTGAGATATGGGAGACGCGGTGCGTCCGGAGCGTTCGTCGCCACGAGCCTCACTCCATCTGCCACATTTTGGTAAACATCGACCTGAACGACCTCCGGCCGCGCGTTCACCAGAAACTCAATTTCTTGACGCAGGTCGGCCGGGCTATTGAAATAGTTGTAAGTCTGAGTCCGTTTGCCAACGGTAACGACTTGCCTGATAGCGTTATTATAACGATATTCTTCACTCAGCGATTTTGTGAGTAGCCCGTGCAAATAGGTTGACGCCAGCAGGATTGCCGTAATCGTGCCTGCCACGAGCAGCAGGACTTTCCACTGAAGATTGAGTCTCAGTTGCATGACCCAGAAACTTTCATGAGCTCTCTGCGTCGTCTAAAAACCCTGGCGCACACCGGGCGAGTGAGTATTCGGCGATGGCCCGCGAGAGATCTTGAGATGTAAGGCGCATTCTAACCGTATCCGGCATCGGCAGACTACTCCCGGAGGTTCGTGCGATAATGAACAAAGCCGAGAGGTTTCCCCTTCCGGCGGTAAGCGAAGGTTTGGACTTCGGCGCACGCTTTCGAACGGGCGCCTTTCCCACGTTCATTTCATTTGACGCGCAAGTGACGGAAGCTTTACCTTTCCCAGGTTCATTCCCAAACTCGAAAAGAAAGAAGGTACGCGTCGGCCCGCTGCGTTTTATATCACTATCCAGTACAATCCTATTAACCGTGCGGGAACCACCTGGCACTTGCAATTTGGAAGGTTTTTCCACAATCTTGCAACGTCCGTACGCAGTAAGTTTTGAAATAGAGTATTGATGCAAAGGTCGAAGACCCCCTATTCTTTGGCGAAACATTGCTTCACCCTGGCAGTGTTTTTGGTTTGTGCTTTTAGCACGGTCCTGGGTCAGCAATCCCAGAACGACGGCTTAGGCGTGCGGGTGTCGGTCACCGACGCGCAGCAACGCCCCATAGCCGGCGCTGTTTGCTCATTGTGGCCTGCCAACAATAACGCAAAAGTTGCCGCCACTGCGTCAACCGACGAACAGGGCGTCGCTAAATTTCCAGCCACTCTCACGCCAGGCAATTACAGACTGCGCGTTGAGAGTGCGGGATTTGAAACCTTCAATAGGAATGACGTCGTCGTCAAAAATGGTGAGACGACCGAGGTTGCAGTCTCGCTTAAGATTGCCTCGGTAACCGAGAATGTAACGATCGCGCTCATTCCTGACGAGGCTACGAATGTCCAGGCGGGTGCGTCGACCGCGGCCGGTACGTTGCAACGCCAATCACTTCAACGCCTGCCTCTCGCTGCTGCCCGCGTCGATGAGGCGCTGCCCTTAATCCCTGGTGTTGTGCGCTCATCAACTGGCGAGATCAGTATTGAGGGAGCAACAGAACAGCAGAGCGCGTTGTTGATAAACGGTCTCAACGCTTCTGACCCCGCCAGTGGTAACTTCAGGTTGAATTTGCCGATTGATTCGGTCGAATCGGTGCAGGTATTTCAGCATCCTTACACCGCAGAATATGGCGCCTTTACCGGTGGCGTGGCTGCGGTCGAGACGCGTCGGGGCAAAGATCGTTGGCATTTCGAGGTCAATGACTTCCTTCCTGATCTGCGCTTTAAGGGCGGACACATCCGCGGCGTTGCCGAAGACACGCCCAGGGTGAACTTCAATGGTCCGCTGATCAAAGATCGTCTATTCCTGTCCCAATCGGTTTCATATTCCATTGCCAAGCAGCCCGTGCGCGGACTGCCGTTTCCAGTTAACGAAACGAAGAGTGAATCACAGAGCTCCTTCTCGCAACTCGACCTGATTCTGAGCAATCGCCACACGCAAACTGTCACTTTCGGCTATTTCCCTCAGCGCGATCAATTTGTCAACCTGGACTTTTTTCGACCGCAACCCGTAACACCGAACTATAAGCAGAAAGATTTTGTCGTCACTGTGCGCGACCGTTTCCAGATACGAGAAGGTCTCCTGCAATCTGCCTTTTCGTTCAAGCGATTTGACGCCGACGTGTGGGGACAGGGTGAGAGCGAGCAAACACTGACTCCGACCGTGGAGCGGGGTAATTATTTCGTTGCCCAGGCAAGACATTCACACCGGCTGGAGTTGTTCGAAGTCTACAGTTCTCCGACAAAACACTTTTTAGGCGCGGGTCATGAGATCAAAGTTGGCTTCGACTTCAACAAAGTCGATAACCTTCTCAACTACTCCGCCCGCCCGGTCAACGTTGTGCGGCAGGACGATACGCTGGCCGAACGAATCGTTTTCAGAGGAGTTCGAACCATCCAGGCCGAGAACCGCGAATACGTCGGTTTCGCGCAGGATCGGCTGCTGTTGCGGTCAAATCTAAGTATTGACGTCGGACTACGGTTCGAAGATCAAAGAATCGGCAAGGAAAGCAACCTCGCGCCGCGCGCCGGGGTTGCGTGGTCGCCGTTTAAGAACGACCGGACCGTCTTGCGAGGTGGCATTGGTTTCTTCTATGACAAGGTCCCGCTGAACATTCGTAGTTTCGGGCGGTATCCCTCGCGCACTGTGACCACGTATGCCGCGGACGGCGTGACGGTAATCGACAGCAATCACTTTGTGAACGTCTTAGTGGACACCCTGCCGATAGAACCTCTGGATTTCAGAAAACGAGCCGGCGGTGAAGCCGGCTTCGTCCCCCAAAATCTTAAGTGGAACCTTCAGGTTGATCAGATTGTTACCCGGTGGCTCGATCTGCGCGCCAATGTAACCGGTAGTCGTACGGATAATATTTACATCGTCAACCCGGAACTGGACTTCAGGGGGCGGAGCGGCATCGTGCTGCGCTCAGCCGGCCAGGCCACCTACCGCGCGCTCGAATTGACTGCGCGTCTTCGCCTGCCTCATAAGGACCAATTCTTTATTTCCTACGTGCGATCGCGCGCGCGCGGTGACCTCAATGATTTCAACAGCTACTTCGGCGACTTTGGCGCGCCCGTGATCCGGCAAAACCAATATTCGAACCTTCCGTTCGACGTGCCGAACCGTTTGCTTGCCTGGGGCACAATCAATCTCCCGCGCCGGATTACGATAGCGCCGATCTTCGAGGTGCGTTCAGGCTTCCCCTATTCCGTGCGTGACGCGGAACAGAATTTCGTCGGCGTCCGCAACTCGGACCAGACGCGGTTTCCTACCTTCCTTTCACTCGACGCGGAGATAGCGAAAGAGTTTCAACTGACAAAGAAGTATGGTGTGCGGCTGTCTCTGCGAGTATTCAACGCCACCGAGTATTCAACGCCACCAATCACTTCAATCCGCGCGATGTGCGCGCTAACACCGCCGACCCGCGCTTCGGGGAATTCTTCGCTTCTTACCATCGATTTTTCAGCGGCGGCTTCGACATTATCTTCTGATAGGGATCCCAATTGTATCGTGAGCGAGATATCGGAAACTCTGCAAAGCCGTGCCTAACGATTATTGGTACACCTGACTGCTCGACGTTCGTGTGTGGATTTCATCGCGCATTCATGATCGGATATTTCTGCCAGTCCTTGTAATCAAAGTGCCACCATTCGGCTTCGTAAACGGTGAAGCCTGCGGATTCCATCGCGCGACGCAGCAACTCGCGATGCCAACGCTGGAGTGAAGTGCCGCCGGGATAATTCGGATAGGCGCGATCGGTGGTCTCGTCATAAGTGCTAACCATCTCGACAGGTTTGCCTGTTTTCAAATCGTAAAGCGTTACGTCAACTGCACAACCTCGATTGTGACGCGAGCCTTTCGATGGATCGGCAACGAAAACGTGTTTGTCCGGCGGCGTCGCATCCCAGAAAACTTTCGTCACATACCACGGCCGATATGCGTCGTGGACCAACAGCCCATAGCCTTGTGCTTTGAGTTCCCGACTCACATGTACGAGCGCCTCGGCAGCGGGGCGCTGCATGAACGCGCGCGGCTCTGAGTAGAAAGGAGTACCGAGAAAGTTGTTGGTCGTGGCGTAGCGAATATCAAGCTTGATGGTTGGATCGAGTCTGGTAAGTTCGACGAGATCAGGCTGGCGAAAATCTCCGGTTTCGTTTGGCGGCTGTGCAGCCATGGCTTCCTTCAGCAACTCGTTCACTGGTCTTACTGGAGTAATGTGAAGTTGTGCCGCGCCGTCTTCCGGTCCAACCTGCCGGCGCTTTAAAGTTACATCCCCGACTTTAGCTTTCGTCGCGTGTCCCTGAGCATCCCGCGCGAACACGAGTTGTGTGCCTGCATGCGCTCCGCTCGCAGGAAACCTGAAAACGTTACTTGAGACTTCTTCGAGAATTTCGAGTTCAACCTTCTTGAATAACGCGCAGAGCTTCCCGTCTTTTTCGAGCACATAAGTAATGTCATTGTCGGGACCATATTCTCCGATCAGTCCACGCCAACGGGCGGGTGGCGGTGAAGGCTTGGCTTGTTCAGTTGCGTTTGATTTGATCTTGCCCGGTCCCCACAGCGCCCTGCCTGGTTTTGCGCCGGTGTGCTCACCGTCTTTAAGCACCTGAACACCGTTGACGAAGACATGCATAACGCCGACTGACAACTGATGCGGATTTTGAAAAGTGGCGTGGTCGGCAATCGTTTGCGGATCGAAGACGACCACATCGGCAAACATTCCTTCTTTTAGAAAGCCGCGGTGATCCAATCCGAGATTGGTCGCGGGCAAGCTTGTCAGCCGTCTAACCGCTTCAGTGAGCGAGATCACCTTCTCTTCGCGTACGTATTTGCCGAGCAGTCGCGCGAAGTTGCCGTAAGCGCGCGGATGTGCGGAAGACTTGAGAAATATTCCCTCGGGCGCAATCGAAGCTGCGTCCGAACCGAACGAAACCCACGGCTGGCGAATCTGCTTCTTGATATTGTCTTCGCTCATCAGGAAATAGATCGTGCCGATGCGAGAGCGATCTTCGAGCACCAGGTCCATGATTGTCTCAACAGGATCTTTGCCGCGCATCTTCGCGACTTCGGCGAGCGTCTTGCCCGTGAGAGGTTTCAGCTTCTCAGTTTTGAAACTGGCCAGCAGAATTCGATCGGGCGAGCCGGCTAACAGGTAGAGATTCTCCCAATCGTTTGTAGGAGTGCGAATCGCGTCAGCGATCTTCTTGCGTGTTGCGGGATCCTGAAGACGCTTGTAAGCAGCCTCGCGTCCGCCATCAAAAACCCATGGCGGCATGGCCGCGTCAAGACCCGTTCCGCCCGCCGGATAGGTGTACATGTTCGCGCTGATTTTCAAGCCCTGGCGACGCGCGTCGTCGATCATTCTGATTACCTGATCCATCTTCGGCCAGTTGGCTTCGCCTGAGGCTTTGAGATGATAGATCTCGACCGGGAGACCGGCTTCGCGACCGATGCGCATTGTTTCCCAAACGCCCTCGATCAACTGGTTGCCTTCGCTGCGCATGTGGGTTGTGTATTTACCTTGATACCTGGCGGCCACTTTGCACAATTCGATTAGCTCTTCAGTCCTGGCAAAGAAAGCCGGCGGATAGATTAACGCAGTCGTGATGCCGAGGGCGCCGGCTTCCATTTCGCGCCGCACCAGTTCGCGCATTTCGTCGAGCTGAGCCGGAGTCGGCGGTTTGTTTTCGAGACCAATGACGTATTCGCGGATGGTTGGCGCGCCGATGAATGATGCGACGTTTTGCGAAACGCCACGTTTTTCCAGATAGTTGAGATATTCGGCGAGCGTCGTCCACTCGATTTCGTACTTAACGTCGCCCTGCGATTCGCGCAGACGCCGCTTCATTTGATCGTTGAGCGGCCCCATCGAAAGCTCGCCGAGTATCTGCGTGGTGACACCTTGCTTGAGTTCGCTGAGCGAACGAGGGTCTACAATCAAAGACGATTCAGAGTGTGAGAGCATGTTGATGAAGCCCGGCGCGACGGCCAAGCCTGTCGCATCAACAATCGCCGGCGCGGTCGCCCGACTTAAATTGCCGATAGCGGCGATGCGATCGCCTTTGATTCCGACGTCTGTTCTTACAGGCGGGCGGCCGGTTCCGTCAAAGACGGTGCCGCCCCTGATGATGATGTCGAAGAATTGAGGTTGTGATTTCGCGCGAGGCTGTCCCTCCGCGATTGCCGTGAGGGACAGAGCCAGGATTAATTTCAGAGTCAGAAGGTTTCGGAAGTTGATTCTCATTTCGATAAAAGATGCCCTCAAGATTGTTTGCATGTTAGTTCCTTGGGGACCAAATGTTTATAGACGCGTACAATTCTCTCTTAATGAGAGTCCCTTGCGCCATATTCCGCTCCTGACGGAGCCAGGATTTTTATCATCCTCGGATCTATAAACATCTGACTCCTAGCGGAGTCAAAAAAAGAATTTACGGTGTGGCCGCAGCTGGTTTCTCCGCGCTACTGTACTTCTCCATCGACGCTTTCAGCGTCTAAAACTGCTGGCACTGGTGCTCCTGGCTCATAACTCAATCGAATAGTTTTCACTCTTATAAGGCTGAAAGCCTCGCTTCAAATAATTCGGCAGCGCGGCCTTATCATCGAGCGTGCAGGTGTGCAACCAGACGCGATTCGCGCCGTCCGACCAGGCTTGCTCAACCGCGCAAGTCAGCAGGTGCTTGCCCAATCCGCGTCCGATGAATTGCGGCAGCAATCCAAAGTACGCGACCTCGACCGAACCATCTTCGCAACGACGTAATTCGAAGTAACCTACCGTCGCAGCATCGTCAGTCATTAGCCACAAGGAAATCTCGGCCTGGCTTAGATGAGACAAGATGTCGGCATCGGTCCACGGCAGCCGATCGATCCACTGATAGTTCCGGCCTACTTCAACGTAGAGGTAACGGAAGAATGAAGCCGGGCAGTCATGCATCTGCTCAACTCGAATGCCCGGATCGTCACAGCGCGCGGGCTGCAACTCTGCTGGGTCGCGCATTTCGAGATAGGTGCGGGTGACTTCGACGGTTGAGACTGGGTTCATTGTTAAGAGAGATTAACCACGAAGTCACAAAGACACAAAGCACACAAAACCGCATAAAGGAGAGGCTGCGACTGCTCCGCTGTGGCTTTGCTTTGTGTCTTCGTGTCTTTGTGGTTAATCCTTTCTTACTTACCCTTGCCCGCACCGCGCGCCCGCGGATGAAATCGATCGTAGGCCTTGCGCATGTGCAGGTCGGTGATGTGAGTGTAGATTTCGGTCGTGGAAATGTCGGCGTGGCCCAAAAGCGCCTGCACCGAACGCGAATCAGCGCCGTGCTGCATCAAGTGCGTGCCAAAG
>WNFQ01009419.1_pt1 | contig 10877 bp, 10 predicted proteins | sample 5400171 | NCBI WGS metagenome assembly WNFQ01 (sample SAMN13153356, study PRJNA577476) | soil metagenome | isolation source: 20 cm soil under Madrone tree | place: USA:California | collected 2016-06-14 | reverse complement strand
GTTCCACACGCGACCGGATCGCGCTTAAACGACGCCAGAGAAACGACTTAGTGGGATTTGAGCTTTTTCTTCGTAGCCAGACGCTCTATCCAACTGAGCTACGGGCGCGCAGCGAAACACTTCACTGTCAACAGTTTACGGCAAGTTCTTCTTCGATTTCAACCTCGAGTTTCGGCTCATTCTGGGCGCTTGTGAGAAATCGCTGGGTGCGTTATCCATCTCATACGAAACAGCTTAAAATAAATTGACTTCATGCATGAGCGTCTAGCCGTCTACCAGACGCTCGACTCGCGGGGAGCAACCGGACGAGGGCGTTGAAGTGGATGAAAAGAACGACCAGATTGCGCTTCGCAGAATGCGTAGCAGGACGGGAAATCCTCAGGAATGATGAGCGAAATAGCAATTCGCCAGAGACACCCCCAATGCCCTTGACATAGGCCGCTAACCATTCGACACTTGGCATAGTCTAGCTATGCTACGGAGTCACGATTTGCATCGAGACGAGATCCCCCCTGGAACACTGTATCTGTTGATCTTGAGAACTCTGGCGCGCTCCGGTGAAATGCATGGATATGAGATCGCCAATTCTATTCAGCGGATATCGGATGACGTTCTTCAAGTAGAAGAAGGATCGCTGTACCCTGCGCTGCAGCGGATGCTAATCAAAGGTTGGGTGACCGCGAAGTGGGGCACGACGGCTGGAAACCGCCGCGCCCGCTACTACCAGCTGACCGCAGCGGGCCGCAAACAATTGGGCGTCGAGATGTCGCAGTTCGAACGTGTCATCGGAGCGATCACGCGTGTGATTGAGGCGGTCTGAAAGGAATCCCGTCATGAACTGGCTGCGCGAACTCTCAAGGCGGCTCAGGATGCTGGTGCATCGCCGCCAATTTGAAGTGGACCTCGAAGAGGAAATGCGTCTGCATCTGGAGTTGCGCCAGCAGGAACAGCTCCAGTCTGGCATGACGGCAGACGACGCTCGGGCCGCAGCTCGGCGCCGGTTTGGCAACCCGACCGCGCTAAGGGAGAACAGTCGTATAGCGTGGGGCTGGGAATGGTTCGAGCATCTGGCCCAGGACGTTCGCTATGGCTTGCGCATGCTGCGCAAATCTCCCGGCTTCACCGCCGTCGCTGTTCTCACGCTCGCCCTCGGCATCGGTGCAAACACCGCCATTTTCAGTCTCATCGACGCCATCCTCCTAAGAACACTTCCTGTGGCGAGCCCGCACGAACTCGTTCTCTTCTCTGACTCTCCCGAAGGAGGCACTAATTCCGGCACCCAAACCGGCCATTGGATGCGCTTTTCGAGTGAGAATTACACGTATTTCCGTGACCACAGTGAAAATTTCAAAGAACTCTGCGCGTTTCATAGCAGCTGGAACCACTTGAAGATCCGCGTCGCTGGAGCTGCGGAACGGCCGGACTTGGCATATGGCAGGCTCGTCTCCGGGAATTTCTTTTCATTTTTGGGTCTGAGCGCCGCACTAGGCCGTCTGTTCTCGTCTGACGATGACCGACTGGGGGCTTCGCCAGCGGTAGTGCTGAACTATACGTATTGGGCACGTAAGTTCCAGAATGATGTGTCGATCATAGGAAAAGTGGTGGAGGTCAATGGCACGACATTTACGATCATCGGAGTAGCTCCTCGCACATTCTCGGACGTGAAATATGACCGGCCAGATCTGTGGCTTCCTCTGGTGTTTCAGCCGCAGGTGATGTCCACCAATTCGTACGCCGACGATCCTCAGATGTATTGGCTGAGCATCATGGCGCGGCTCAAGCCAGGAGTTACGCTTCGTCAAGCCCAGGCCGTCGTCAGCAGCCAACTGAAGCAGATACTTGCCACGCAGGTACAGCGAGAAACGACCCAACAGATTGCGAATTCCTACATCCAACTCGCCCCGGGTGCCGGAGGTATTTCCTACTTGCGCGTCAGGTATTCAGAAGCCCTTCAAATCCTCGCGGGAATTGTCGGAATCGTACTTCTGATTGTCTGCGCAAACGTCGCCAATCTGCTTCTTTCACGATCCTCGGCCCGCGAGAAGGAAATTTCAATTCGGCTTGCGATAGGCGCAAGCCGCAGCAGACTCGTCCGCCAGCTTCTGACGGAGAGCATACTCCTCGCCACCCTGGGAGGAGCGCTTGGAATTCTCGCCGCGCGCTGGGGTGTCGAGATCCTCGCTTCCCTGGTTACGGGAAGCACTTCGATCGTCAAAGATTCCATCGACGCGCGCGTGCTCCTCTTCACTGCGTGCGTTTCCATACTAGCGGGAATATTGTTTGGCCTCGTTCCGGCGTTGCGCTCCAGCCGCATAGATCTCGCTGCACAGGTCAACGGATCGGCACGCGCACGGCTGGGCTTCGGTTTCGCAAACGGAATTGTTGCTTGTCAAATCGCTGCATGTTTTGTGCTCCTAGTCGGCGCAGGGCTCTTTCTGCGGACGTTGCAAAAGCTCGCCGACCAAGAGCTCGGATTTGACGAAGATCATATTTTGGTTGCCCGGATCAATGCGGAGGCCGCGGGATATAGCCCTGCCCAAACACCCGCTCTTTATCAAGCCCTGATAGATCGCATTGAGGCGATTCCGGGAGTTCTTTCTGCGACGGTTGATTACTCCGAGCCGTTCGGCGGTAGTACATGGACAAGCAACTTCACGATCGAAGGATTGCCGAGCAGGCCGCCTGGACAGATGATGGTTCACAAAGAACTCATCGGGCCGCACTACTTCGAAACCGAGGGCATTCCGATTCTTCTGGGTCGCGACATAGGACCTCAGGACCGTCCGGGCACTCCCCTAGTTACGGTAATTAACCAAACCATGGCGCGGAAATTCTTTCCCGGCGTCAACCCCATTGGAAGAAGATTTTCGCTTGGTGCTCCGTTCAATGATAGTGAGGCCATGACCATCGTCGGCGTGGCTGCGGACGCTCGTTACTATTCTCTGCGCGATCCGGTCCCGGCCATGGAATTTTGTGCAGCATTCCAAATTCCCGATCAAGGTTCGCACAACTCGGCATATGCGGAAGACGTTGAAGTCCGGGTTAGTGGCAATCCAAGAGCGCTTCCAACTGAGATTCGCGCGGCCTTGGCGCAGGTTTCGGATAGCTTGCCTGTAACCAGGGTGACTCTGTTAAAGGACGAGGTGAGCGCTTCACTCCGACTAAACCGCAGCGCCGCAGAAGTTTCCAGCGCATTTGGGGGCCTAGCTCTGTTCCTATCGTGCATCGGGGTCTACGGAACGATGGCTTATCGCGTATCGCGCCGCACACATGAAATTGGCATTCGCCTCGCCCTCGGTGCGCACCGCTCCGACGTGCTGTGGCTGATAACAAAGGAGTGCCTGATATTGGTTGCAGTGGGGCTTGTCATTGGCGTCCCAGTCGCCTTGGCTTCAACCAGTATTATCGCGAGCCAACTTTTCGGAATCCGTGCGAGCGATCCGCTCACGTTCGCGACCGTCGCAATCCTACTGGTGCTCGTGGCTCTCGCAGCGTGCTACGTTCCCGCCCGCCGCGCCATGCGCGTCGATCCGATGGTCGCGCTGAGACACGAATAGGTGCCTCCGTTTGTCACCGAAGACCGTACGCAAAGCGGACCATGGAATCGTGAATTCTTAAACATTCGCGCTCTGAGCACACACAAAAACCGTGGGACATTTTGTATCGCAAATCGTAGCGCACTTAGTGAGAGGGCTGCACAGGGGAACTTGAGCCAATTCAACAGCTTAGATTTGGCACTACCATGGTTCGTAGCCAGACGCTCTATCCAACTGAGCTACGGGCGCGCGGATACACTTCGTAGCCAGACGCTCTATCCAACTGAGCTACGGGCGCGCGGATACACGGTTTACTTTCAACAGTTTAGCGCAGATTCTTGTGCGATTTCAACGTCCAGTGTCTCCGCATTCGCATCCCATTAATTCAAAATGGCTTAGCTAAAACTGTCTTCATTTTTGAGGGTCTAGCGTCGCGCCAGACGCTCTATCCAACTGAGCTACGATGCATCCTTGGCAACTTCATTGTTTAACGATTGTTACGCTGCAACTTCAACTTTCGGTTCGCCGAAAATTTCGGAGCATTTGGAGCAACATAAGTAGGAATCTCGAACCCGACGCCGACTATTTCCACTTCGCGAAGTCCTTGTTCCAGTTCTTCATCCGTACGGGAATATAGTTCCGACATCTGTCTTCGGGTTGTGTCCCATCCTAGAATTGTTGATATCCTCTTGGCACAGTTTGCTTCGCAGCCACGTCTTGCTGCTAAAATTGAGCAGAATGATAAAATCATCTGCCGTTGCTTTCCAAGTCAGTCGACATGTAGGTTCGGTTACCAGACAGAGCAAAAGTCCACTTCTCCGGTAACCGCGTTATTAATCAGACTTAGTCGGGTTGCAAGCTGCTTGACCGTACGACATTTCCTCTATATTGTATACCTAATGTCCAATCGCGATTATCTCGGCGAATTCGAACACATTGTCGTCCTGGCACTTCTGCGTCTTGGTGATCGCGCTTATGGGGTCACAGTGCGGCAGGAGATCGAAGCGCGCACCAGCCGCGAGGTATCGATTGGGGCAATCTATGCAACGCTTGATCGTCTAGAAGCGAAAGGCTACGTTAAGTCCCGCCTCGGCGATCCCACTCCCGAGCGCGGCGGACGGTCGAAACGGTTCTTCCGTGTCTCGGCTAAAGGAGTAAAAGCCGTGAATCGCACGCACCGCGCACTCCAGAGCATGACCTCAGGACTCGATCTCGTCAGGAGCTACTCATGATGACGAAACCATCTCTCGTTCAGCCTCCGCGCCTTGCCGTTTGGCTCGTGAATCTGTTCACTCCATACGAACAGTCAGAATCAATCCTCGGGGATCTGTTTGAGGAGTTCTCTGACCTTGCGTCGAAATCGGGAGAAGCCTTGGCCCGCCGCTGGTTTTGGCGGCAGAGTGTGAAAACCGTGGCGCATCTGATCGCCACCGGATTCCTCGTCGTGCCGTGGTTGATCGCTGGTACCGTAGTGGGAGGCTGGCTGCTATGCTGGGTTTTTTATTGGTCTACCCATAAAGCAGTGGTTGCGCTCCTCTATAAATATCAGGTCTACGCACACATCGATGCTTATGTGTTTTGGTTGATATACGCCGTCCTGATCGAGCGTCTCATCGAACCGTTCATAATTGGCTGCATCATCGCGGTGGCTGCCAAGGGTAGGGAGATGGTTGTCACGATGACTTTCGGCCTTATCATTGGCGTATGGAGTGGAGCGGGATTGGCACACTTTAGGCCTCATTGGTCAGAGTCCAACTTCCCGCTGCTGTTAACCACCTTTGTGAGCCCAGTCATGTTCGTCATTGGCGGAGGTATCGTCAGGGAGATTAGATCGGCTATGTCACGTCGTCCTTCAGCTACTCACAGCTGATTACCGGCTACAAATTCGCTTGCCACCAGCATTCCCGCCGACCGCCGCTCGGCTAGTTCGTTCCCATTTTCTTCCCGGCAGCTTCAGCGTACTTAGGGTCGGTTGGTTGCAACTCGTAAGCTCGTTGATAAGCGGATAAGGCCGCAGACTGATTATTCAAACGCTGGTAGGCAATGCCAAGATTGAACCAATATGAAGAGACCTTCGGCTGATACTTCACGGCGTCGCGAAGCCATCGAACCGCTTCCTGATTTCGGTCTGCAACGAGAGCGTCGTAACCCCATTTCCCCTCCTCATATCCACCTTGGCTGGAGAAGTTAATGAAAGGTCGCCCGAAAGTCGATCCAAAGAACCCAAATAGGACGAGCGCAGCGATGCTCCCCGCGATTAGCGCACGGCGACCCGGAAACACGATCGCATAACCAAGCAGCAAACCAAGGACGGCACCAGCAGCATGAGCGACATTGGCGACGTTGAATACGTGAGTGACTGTCGTCAAAACGCAAATGAAAAACCATCCCACGAACAGACTCACCGTCCTCTTGTCTAACGAATCTTTGAACCGTTCATCGTGCTGTGAAAGGACGTACAGTAAACCGAATAGACCGTATCCGACCCCGGAGAGTCCCACTCCTCCCTGAGCAAAAGCAAAATCCAAGGAACTGGAACCGATCGCAAAAAGTAAGATCAATAGCGCTGTTTTGAAATGGCCGTAGACGCGTTCGACAGTTGTTCCGAGTGCCCAAAGCCAATAAAGGTTAAATGCCAGGTGCAAGATGTCCAGATGCGGTAAGACACTGGTTGCGAACCGCCATAACTGTCCACGACGAATCTCGGCGTTCTCAAATATGGGCGAAATGTTCGTGCCCGCCCACCAAGCAATCGTCACTCCTACCGCAAGGAGTGCGATGCCAGAGATCACAGGATATTTTGGAATTTCCTTCCATCTGGGGACACTCGGCATTTTCGCTCCCGTTGCATAAACTACGAATCGTTCAGTGAGTTTTCCCTTCCAGGTGTTTAGCCTTTTGGGGACGTAAGATCAGTCGACCACAACGCGACCTGTTCTATCTACGTGAGTGGTACAGGTGTGATGACTAAGTTAAGAGAAGAGCAGCTTTCGGGAACGAAAGGAATTTAGCACTCCATTGCCAACTGGAGAGTCGAAAAACCGGACAAGTCAAGTTCTAGGACTTCAAATGGACTTACTCAGTCCAGCTTCTAAATCTCACTGAACTCGCACGCAAGAAAAGTCTTGACAATACACATAAAAGTAGTAGCATTACACACGCGTGTAGTAGAGGACAAAATGACTGAACCCAAATTAACGAAGCTCGAACTTCAAATCATGGATGCGCTGTGGAGTCAAGGCAAGGCTTCCATACGGGAGATTCAAGAAACGTTTCCCGAAAAAGGTAGGCCAGCCTACACGACGATTCAGACGACTGTTTATCGGCTGGAGGCAAAGAGAGCCGTGCGACGCATCAAGAAGGTCGGTAACTTCCACATTTTTGAGGCCGCTGTCTCCCGTGATGCCGCGCAAAGGAGATTGATCGACGACCTACTCGCCCTTTTCGGCGGGCGGACTCAGCCGGTAATGGCCCATTTGATTGAATCCGGCAAACTCACCTTGGCAGATGTTAAGGAAGCGGAAAAGATTCTACGGAAGCTTGAGAGAAAGGACAAATCTCAATGATTCTGAATTACTTCTCTGCGCTGTGGACATCATTTGCGCCGACACTCGGCAATCATTTGTGGCAGTCCACCCTATTCGCTGTTGTAGCCGGGTTATTGACTTTTGTGTTGCGAAAAAATCGCGCACGAACTCGTTACTGGCTTTGGCTGTCGGCGTCTGTGAAATTCCTATTTCCGTTTTCCCTGCTGGTGGGCATTGGGAGCGACCTGGCTTGGTCACGAGGTACAAACACTGGACTGTATCTTGCCATGAAAGGTGTCGGCCAACCATTTACGCAGCCGACAATTCCAACGTACTCTCAGGCCGCCCAATTGACCGTTTCTACGAGCCTGATTTACTTTCTTCCGGTGTTTCTCACAACTCTTTGGCTTTGCGGATTCTTGATGGTCCTCTGCCTGTGGCATGTCCGTTGGCGGAGAATTTCCGCTGTCGCTCGGGAAGCGGTTCCACTGCGTGAGGGCCGCGAAGTGGAAACCCTTCGCCGGGTCGAACGAATGCAAGGTCTCCAGAAGCCAATCGAAATTCGGCTATCCTCTACTTCGCTTGAGCCGGGAATTTTCGGCATTATCCGCCCTGTCTTGGTTTGGCCCGAAGGAATCTCCGAACGCCTTGACAATGCTCACCTGGAGGCCATTCTCGCGCACGAACTGTGTCACGTGCGCCGTCGCGACAATCTGGCCGCTGCGCTCCACATGGTGGTGGAAGCCATCTTCTGGTTCCACCCATTGGTCTGGTGGTTGGAAGTGCGGCTGATGGAGGAGCGCGAACGCGCCTGCGACGAAGAAGTCCTGGAATCGGGCAGCGACCGGCGGGTCTATGCGGAAAGTATTTTGAAGATCTGCGAATTCTGTGTGGGATCTCCGCTGGCCTGTGTGTCCGGAGTTACGGGTGCCGATCTCAAGAAACGGATTGCCCGTATCATGGCCGGGGGTCTTACGCGCAAACTGGATTTCAGTAGAAAGCTATTGCTCAGCGCCGCTGCATTGGCGGCCATCGCCCTCCCAGTAGCATTTGGCCCCCTGCACGAAACACAAGCTCGGGCTGAGTCGCAGGCTCAAAATACAGCCACTATTGCGCCTTTGTACGAAGTCGTTTCGCAAGAACCAAGCAAATCTGACGACCCCGCAGTCAGGATTAGGTCGCAAGCCCAAAAGACAGCGGCCATTGCGCCTTCGTACGAAATCGCTTCGATCAAACCAAACAACTTTAACAATCCTACAGCCAGGATTGAGTCGCAGGCCCAAAACACAGCTACGATTGAGCCTCGGTACGAGGTCGCTTCCATCAAACCAAACAAGTCTGCCGGCGATATGATCAGGCTGACGGGCAGGCCCGACGGGTTCACAGGAACGAACATCACGCTGCAGATGCTGATTCGAAACGCATACGAGGTCGAAGACAATCAAATCTCAGGAGGACCGAGCTGGATCGAGTCTGAAAAATACGATATTGAAGCAAAAATGGATGGCGCTGTAGCTGACGAGCTGCGCAAACTCGGTGAAGATCAAAGCATGCTTGAAAGGCAACGCATGCTTCAGGCTCTTTTGGCAGATCGCTTCAAACTGTCGATTCACTTCGAAACCAAAGAGGATCCAGCATATGCGCTGGTCTTCGCGAAGAACGGTCCCAGGCTTCAGGAGGCTAAACCTGGGGAGTCTTACGCTAACGGAATCAAAGGTTTTGACGGCCTCCCGATAGGACCACATAAGACGCGAATGGCAAGTGGCGAGCTAACGGTTCAAGCACTTCCGATGGTGGCCGTTGCGCGGCTGTTGTCGATGCACCTGGGCCGTACCGTATTGGATAAGACCGGGCTCATGGGCAGCTATGATTTCACGCTCCTGTGGACACCTGAGGAAGGCGAAACTGCGGTATTTAATGGACCGAAGGGCAGCCAGGTACGCGCTGACAGCACACGGCCCGAATCCTCCGGGCCTTCGATTTTTGCGGCAATTCAGGAGTAGCTTGGGCTGAAGCTGGAGTCGCAAAAAGGCCCGGTGAAGATCCTCGTCATCGATCATGCTGAGAGGCCTTCGGAAAATTAATCAACGAATGCGATTGTTTCGATTGTGCCTTCCATGAGTTGACTTAAGCCACCAGCTCCGAGTTGCCAACCATCCTCCTGCTGGTGAGCCGTCTCTGCGGCTGCGGGTGCTATCGCGATTTTGCCCTAGCTACTTTAAGACGGAGTGGCCCGAACCAGTCACGACAGGTTTGGGGCAACCAGCGTTCAACGCCGTCGGAGTTACCAAGCGTACTTTGATGTTTAGCCTATCCATTCTCACGCCAACGGCCTGAGGCCCTACCGCAGCGGGGGCGCTTTCCACGGTGTCGAGCGCATGAGCTACAGTTTGAAAAGGAACGCCGGAGTCAGCAAGGAGGTAAAGCGTGCGGTGCTCTGGCATGCTGTAAATCTCCGACAAGCGACCTGCCAGAGCGTTCCAGTCTTCCTGCTCTTGATTGAGCAACAGTTTGTCTGCGTCCGTTATTGTGCAGAACGATGGGTCGGTGGTCGCCATCGTATTCGCAGCGGGCCCAAGCGAGCTCGACGTAGAAGCCCGTTGGCGTGTGAAAGGAAGCGAACGTCATATATCCTGTTATGACAATAGCTAGTCCGGGCGCTGCGATCAGCCCGAATGCAGGGAGCTCTGAGAATCGCTTTGTTGGCGGAAACCTGCGGGCTCCCCGAAAGTGTCGGCCTCTTTGCTGTCCCTCGTCGAATACTTCGCCCTCAAGCAAGTCGATGCGTGTGCGGAGGTAGTTATAGGAACATGCTGCCAGAACAGCCGGGGGTATCCCCGCAGCGGTTGTAATAAGTGCTAGAGATATTTTCGTCGTAATCATTACCATGGCAGCGTGCTTCTCCATAGCCACGCCCCCGAATGCGTTCAAAATGCCCACGCATGTGCCCACAAGTCCGAGGTATGGGGCGGTAAGGGCAATTGATTTGAGACTGCTGTCCCTACCAAAAACTCCGTTCTGACTGAACTGGTTGAATTAGGCGGCCGTCGCTGTAGCTTTTCGGCAACATGCTCACGATCATTCGCTCGCTGTTTTCTTCTGCTCGGCAAGTCTTTCAAACTCGTGCAGCGCTGCAAGCCGAGATTCTTGCCCTCCGACATCAGCTCTTGGTACTCCAGCGCTCCTGCCGTGGCCATCGGCTGCGCTTGAGTCGCACGGATCGATTCCTATGGGCGTGGCTCGCACGATTCTGGAGAGGCTGGCGATCGGCATTGCTCATCGTCAAGCCCGAGACTGTCATCGCTTGGCATCGCAAGGGATTTCGACTGTATTGGAAGTGGAAGAGTCGCCATCCGCGAGGACGACCCTCCGTGTCGCGGGAAGTCATCGATCTCATTCATAGGATGAGCTTGGCGAATCCTGGCTGGGGCGCTCCACGGATTCACGGAGAACTGTTGAAACTGGGATTCGAGCTGTCGCAAGCCACGGTTGCCAAGTACCTGGTCCGACACCGGAGGCCACCGTCGCAGAATTGGCGCACGTTTCTGAAGAACCACATGCAGAGCTTGGTCTCTGCCGATTTCTTCGTGGTTCCCACCGTCACCTTCCGGCTTCTGTTTGTTTTTGTGATTCTCTCACATGATCGCCGGCGTCCTATTCATCTCGCTGTAACCGCGAATCCCACGGCGGAATGGACGACCCGGCAACTGCTGGAAGCTTTCCCTTGGGACAGTGGGCCCCGCTATCTGCTTCGCGATCGCGACGGCTGCTACGGAGAGGAATTCCACGAAGCGACAGGGTGGCTGGGCATCCG
>WNFQ01009575.1_pt1 | contig 10878 bp, 12 predicted proteins | sample 5400171 | NCBI WGS metagenome assembly WNFQ01 (sample SAMN13153356, study PRJNA577476) | soil metagenome | isolation source: 20 cm soil under Madrone tree | place: USA:California | collected 2016-06-14 | reverse complement strand
CCGAGTCCGAGCATTTTTTGTGGCAGTTATTGTAAGTTGCCATATCCCTCACTATTGTCACAGCCGCTCTGTGTCCGCAATTAGCCCATTGTATATCAAAGCAACCCTTGTACTTTATAAACAACCCACCCCTCCTTTTTCAACCACCTGAACGTGAACGCGTGTGTGACATCCCCCCAACTGCCATCATCGAACAGAACAAGAACAAGAGTCCCCATCACTTTCGTCACTGTTTTCAGCAACAGGCACTTGGCATAGAACGCCACAACGAACAAACTCTTATACTGTATCATCATGCCTGGGCCCTTACGTCGTGTCCGGAACACATTTTGCCGCCGTTCCGACGGCGAGGACGCAGTAATGTCTGATGCAACCACGTCCGCCGTCGACACTCCCGCCTTCCCTGCCCCCTTAGCCCCCTCCCGTTCTGCCAACAGCTCCTCGTCATTGGGAAAGCGCTCCCCGTGCCGAGAACAATCGTCCGAATGTGCTTCCAAGCGAATTGCAGCGATGACGTCGTCGTCCATGACACCAGACTTTTCTCCAGGAGATATATCAACTCCCATTCTTAGTCCTACCCACACCTCGATACCCAATACTTCCCCCTTAAAGCGGCCTAATTTATCCCTTAATCCCATCGACACCGCCCCTGCTAATGTGCTTGCCGAGTCATCCACCTCCACCTCTCATTGTCCCGAGCCTGCCTCTCCCACTCCAACAGAAATTGCAAACGACATTAGCCACATCGAACAGTCACACGAAGAACGCATGGAGACTCTCCGAGAAGCAGGGATCAAAGTGCGGGACTTTGCGTACGAGCCAATGCCCAATTCCGACAGAGCACCAGAAGTCTTCGACCCCATGCCCTCTCTGATCATAGCCGACTGGCACATGCGCAACCCGGACAAGAACCGCGGCTTGCTGAGTTCCAAGAGTCTCTTCCGTCTCCTCAAGATTGGCTGGTTGACCCTCTCAGATATCAGAAGCTTCTTCAACCCGTACGATTACCTCGCGCTCGCTTATTACAACGACAAGCCGGACGATCAGCGATACCCGTTTGTCGTCGCACACCCGAAAGACATGCCGACACCTTCGCAGCGCGTACGGTTACGTCGCCAGGCGGGTCTTCCTACTTATCCGGAAGATTTTCCGGATAGTGTGTTTTTTGGATATGACCCTACGGGTTACTCGGACGATGAGGGGGAGGGAAAGGGGGGTCCTCCTCCTCTCCGTGCATCTACTCCTCACATGCCTGCGGAAATGGCGCCGGCGGAGGGAGTGGTGGTCACTAAGGCTGAGGCTGAAGCGGTGCCAGTGGTGGTCGAAGGACCCAAGCCGAAACGTCGGAAGGCCAAGGGTACGGCCAAGACACGGGGTCGCGCCAAGCCGAAACCATTGCGAAGGGAGTGCTCGCGTCCCGAAGTATAGATTTCCTCTTTCCAGATCAACAAAGGCACTTTTTTTTGTTACTTTTATTTATACTCTTTTTCGCTATTTGCAAGATTTTCTGTTGTAACCCACCCCTATTACCACGGACAAACTGACTGTATTTCTCGGCCGTGTAGCTTTATCCTCCAAACCAACAGTAATGGGGCGTTTGTACAACTCGCCGTATTTCCCCCCTGCAGGAATTGTTTGGTAATTACTTCTTCGGATGGATGGTTCTCTGTATTAGCACACGAGTTATAAAGCCTCATTAATGTCAACCAACGCCTACCTCTACGCACACGCCTTGCGCTTTGACCGAGAATACAGTAAGTGACTCAATGGCACAGTGAATTTGATAATTTTTCTTTTTTTTCGTGGACTCGGAGGTGTGTACTAATGGACAGCCAATGGTGAGGGGGGAAGAAATGGAAGACTATCGAGAGGTATATTGTGGAGGTCATACATAGGGTTACAATACTAGGCCCAAAAGTTCAGTAACGTATCTAATCCGAACGCGTTCGATTGAGAACCGGTTCGGAAACAATAGTAACGCGTATCTTGACATCTTGTGAATGTAGAACATGGTGAATTGCCTCTTTCCAGTTCCGTACCGTTTCCCATTTCTCAGGCCGAGGTAGAGGCCCCGCAAGGCACCACCTGCAGGACCTGCCTTGAACGACTGCCTCAATGATACTTTCACTCTCGAGCCTTCCACAGATGTCTGAAAGAGTGTTAGCCAGAAGAAAGAGAAGAAAACAACGAGGCACTGACTTTTGAGAATAAGTATCCCGTTCGCTCTCCAGACTTGATCAAAAGCCCGCGAGTTGTCACCGAGTTCGAGAAGCACCCGGCCAGGCTTACTAGTGAGAACGCTTATGTCCTTGGTATCTTGGTCCTGAAAATAATCCATTGGGTAAATGATAAGTCCATCCTGGGAAGCATTTGGCGATGTGATAGGAAGATCACGACGGTGGTAAAAATGAGGGTTTTCCACGAGAGTGACACGTTGTCCACGGGAAGTTGGGCAACGGTTGAAGTTCCAGAGAATTTCTGATAAATTTGAACAATTAGTGATCACCTCTAGCAGAGCAGTCAGATATGAAAAGTAGTATCGCCAAGTTGGTACCCACGTGGCACGATGGTGGGTCGGGGATCAGTAATGGACGTCATGAGATGGAAATTGACGACCCTCGACCATGCATATTCGGTTTTCATTCTTTTGAAGTATCGCGACATGAAGCGGCGGGACTGCTCCGACTCCTCCACATCCCTGTTGGCCGCTTTTCCCATGCGGTCTCTGACACCTTCGGCACCACCTTGAACACTATTTGTATGTCGGCTATACAATTTTGATACCGTTGAGGGAATAAACTCACGGAGAATGGAATGCCTTTTCATGATCATGCAGCTTTCGAATCGCTATCTTGATCCGTTGGTTCGATGTCGGGTCCGTCTTTGGGCCTGCCTTCGCAACACAAGCGAGCGCATTATCGCATGCTTGTAGGACGCTTGAAGAACTGTCAGTGGGATAAATGAATGCATATGACGAAGTGTATTCACACGCTCAGCGCGGCATCTTGGGTGAAGATGTGCTTTGCTGCCCGGGAAATGGAAAAGACTCGGCAAATACTAATAAGCTCCATTGCCTGGTTTCGGTATGCCCTCCCGGATTTATCCATGTGCCTTAGAAAGCACTGCTTGTCGAATTGGGGCAATTGACCCCGAGAGCTAATGGAAGGAGAGACAGCCATTTTGTCAGGCAAGAGAAATCAGAGAGAGGGACAGTTATGAAAAACCGACGGCGTCTAGACTGAGCAGCCGTGTGAATAACTTGCACCTGACATGCTTGAGGCACTGGTCTATCGTCTTTGTTGTGTGCATCAATTTTTCATGTTGATGCTTTGAACACCCCAAAATACTGTACATGACAAACACGATAACAAAGTCTCCGCTTCGACACGCAGACGTCGTCATGAACTGGCACCACGTGGTCCGGACAGCGCCGAAGATGTGCATGCCATGCCGTACACCCGAATGTTGACTGACGAGCACTGACACGTATGGATGTGAGACGAAGGCGATCCGTTGCTACAGAAGTGTGCCAGAAATCCCAGTACTCAGTGTGAGTACGTGTACGAGTAGTGTGAGTGGCATATTTTCTTTTACAAATAAGAGCGCTATCGAGGTGGCATGCAGGAGTTGGCGCTGGGATTCCAGTTTTCTGGGTTTGAACTTTATTGTCGAAAATGTATCATTGATTGGGGATCAGTTGACGGGCATCATCCTTTATTGAGGGCCATAGCATCGGTATTGGAAACGGATGGAAAATTCTGCACCCATCCCCTTCAATGACTTGTCTGTACCTACTCAGCGGGCGCCACATAATGATGATGGTGCGTTGGATACTGATGGATGTCGCATCACTTCATTGACTCCGATTGCAGTCCAGAATGATTCAGAGAACGAGATGTGGAACATGTATCTGGATGAAGTCAAAGAGGAAGACCAACGGATGACTGATGCCTGGAAACAGGATGCAAAAGGGATCCTTGTGTTTGTAAGTCTTGATTGATCGATCTAAACTTATCCTTGTGTTCGTCCCAATGACAAACTCCAAGACAGGTCTTTTCTCTGCAACTGTTGGTGCATTTATCATCGAATTCTACAAGCAGTTGCCCAACTCTAAGTCCGACACTGCAAATCAACCATCTCCTCGCAGCTCATCCATGATCTGGGTCAACGCAATGTGGCTGACAAGCCTTGTATTTAGCCTCACATCCGCCTTGGTTGCCACACTGCTTCAACAGTGGGCGCGCATGTATATCGAGGCGCCCAAAGTCCGGAGTCAGCCGAAAGATCGCGCGCATATCCGCTCGTTTTTATTCCACGGTACAGAGTTGTACAAAATGCGCATTTTGATCGAGATAGCTCCGACACTCTTGCACCTCTCCGTACTTTTGTTTTTCGCCGGCCTCGTGATTACCTTTCATACTAGTACGATCACGATCCACACGGAGGTGGCCATTGCTGTCGATGTTGCCGTCGGATTTTTTGGGCTTGCCTACATCATGCTGAGCATCCTTCCCTGCCATGACGTCAGGTGCCCGTATCGCACCCCGATGTCCGTCATATTGTGGCATCCATGGCACGCCTTCCTCGCCTTCACCGCGCATTGCCTTTATTGGGTTATGAAGCAACTTCATCAATGCCTGGTTCCACCTACTTTGGAAGGTCCTATGTCACTCGGACAACGCATATTCGTCGGTTGGTTGAATTCACGGGAAGACGCTTTCAAGCGACATTGGCAGTATTTCATCAATGGCTTTAGGGCGAGTGTCATCACGGGCGCAACGAGTACACCCGACCGTGGAGAGCGCAAGTTAATCACTGGGCTGTTCAGTGAGCTCGCGCTGGGTGATAAAGGTAAACTTCGAAAGTTCGCAGCAAGAATACCGAGAGATCGAGTCCTCGATCTCATCCCACCTATCGACTCAGAGTCTGGAAAATTTGTACTTCGAGAACCCCTTCTCGTTCTCCTACGAAGCTGTGCGGAAGGTACACGGGCTGCAGTGCTCGACAAAGATGTACGCAAGTCCCTCTTGGTATGTTTAGATGCTATCCACCACACCGTCAAGGCTCCTACTATCCCCGATTTGAATTTCATGCGGGCCAACTTCGCAGATGTCGGTCTCATGCGACCAATGTTGGTCAATACTGATACTGTCATCCGCATTATTTCTCGCACCATTTGCACATTGGTTGCGAGACAAGTAATCAGAGGACCTCTCGAAGAGCCAGAGCTACGTTGGCTACAAGAGCTCACTGGGGAAGCATCAAACACAATATTTAACGCTAATACGGCCACGCGGGACCGGATGAATTTCAAATCCTTTGTTTACGGAACTCTTTCGAGTCCTATTCAAGCGGGCGACTTTCCGACCAAGACCTTCAAGGAAACACTAGCGATCCTCCTGGATGTACGAACCGTCGCGGGCGATCAAGAAATCGATGTTCACTTCGACCTGATCACCTCCAGGAATCGGCTTTCTGAAGAAGTTGGATGGTTACAACAGGATGACCTTCAACGCAGTTATGCAATAGTTGATAGATTACGTTCCGAGTCGATGTTTCCGTTTCTCCCTCCCCCTTTCCCCATCCCCATAAACCAGCCCGCTACCTGACGCAATTTACTATTGAGGTAGGCAGGCTGCAGGCTCTACTTTTGTAGTTATGAAATCTGGTGTATACTAACCCTAACTTGAATGTCAGGTGTGTCCTATTTATTTCTTAGCTTAGAATGGGACATCAATGCATCACAACCCGACCGGGCGAGAGCGTCGGAGGTATCAAGCAAGTATCAAGAGAATCGATATCCTCGACTACCAATCCTTGTTACAGTAACAACCTGTAACAACCTCGTCCCCATCCTTTCGAGTCGTGTCCGTCATCCCATGTGATAATGACCACGCACGTGCATCACCTGCCTACGTTCGAGAGTCGGATGAACCCCGGTACCCAGCTGGCGGATTTTTGGGCTCATCGGGGCTCGTCTCAGTTCATCATCGATTACTATGATATGCAAACGCGACACCCACATCCTTATCTCACCTCACTTCATACTTATTACTTGCTGGTCCTCTTATATTGATCAGTGATATAGATATATTAACTGAGATATACTGTACAAGTCTAAGTACTTAAGTAGCACGAGATGTACCCTGCTGAACATCGATCTATCTGTCTGTTGTGCCCTCCAAAAGCTCCTCACGCGTGCCCCCTCCCTCTCGCCCCTGCTCCTGGTCGTCCGTGGCTGCCACGCGTCGACGTCCCTGTCCCTCTCCTCGTGTGCCATTGTGCTCCTCGCGTTTTGACATCTGCACCAGCGAGCACCGTGCCAAAAATAAATACGAGAAACAAGAACGCGTATCGGATGCTACCAGTCAAATCAGAGCCGACATCGGCTAATCGCCGGTTTATTATTGGCCCCCAATTAACAATTAACGTAACGTAACGGTATAGCTCATTCTGCCTTGTGAATGGGCAAATGCATATACCAGATCGGTGATGAGAACGGGCCATACTAGTACCGTCTTCCCTCACCAGGAGGAATGATCTTTGTTTACGAAGCCGGCGTGTAACTCTGGAGCACGCAGTCGTCGATTCACTCAAATAATGGTATACTCGAGCTAAGTAATAAAAATATGAAAATGACATTCATACATCGGAGCGCTTCCAAGTGGGACTAAATAAAAATCTCAGCAGTAGCTACTTGGATGCAGCAAGTAGACGAAAATGAGTCAACGAAATAGCATCAAGAAATATACAAAAATATTAGAATGTCACAAAGACAGGCGGCCCATCGTCAAACTTTGACAGTGGTAATATCCTCTTCTCATACTCCGATAGCAATTGCGCGACTTCGTGGTGTCCCTCATTTTTTGCTAATTCGAAGGGTGGATTTCCATCCTCGTTCCGGGCATGCACATCCGCATCACGATCGAGTAGCGTGACGATTGAGCAACAGTTCAACAATTTCTCGATGTCCTTCTTGCGATGCAAGGTGTAACGAAGTCCAGAGCAAGTCGTCCTGAGCCCCCACTTCAGCCCCGCGATCCAGGAGTTCTCGTGCGGCTTCGAGGTTTCCGGTCTTCGACGCCATGTGTAATGGTGTCCAGAAATGCGAATCCTTTGCGTCGACATCCGCGCCTCGTTCGAGTAATAAACACATGACTTGGAAGTGTCCGTTTTCGGATGCCCCATGTAGCGGTGTTTTCCCCAACCAGTCATGCATATTCAAATCGGCGCCGTTCTGTAATAAGAACCGCACGACCTCCAGTCTTCCATTAGCTGAAGCCAGAAACAGTGGAGTGTGTTGGTCCTCGTTCTTCACATCCGGATTCTCGCCGCCGCCGATCAGCAGTCGCACATCTTCTAGGTACCCTTCATGAGACGCGAAGTGTAACTGAGTCCAGGATGACGCATCCACATCCATGTCGTATTTGGGGAGAGCTGTAGGAATGAAGCCATGCCCTGATGCCAGATGAGGTGAAGTCGACTTGAACAGCTCCTGGTTATTCGAGTTCCCGCCGTGCTCGCGAAGTAGCCGAGCAACTTCCATGGATCCGCCATTCAGCGCTTGATCCAATGCAGTTAATCCGTTCCCGTCACGGGCATCTACATCCGCACCATGCTCGAGCAGTAGGCGCACTACCTCCAGCGCCCCATCATACGAGGCCTGGTGCAACGGGGTCGCGCCGTACTTTGTCCGCGAATTTACTTTCGCCCCGTGCTTCAGCAGTAATCGAAGAACAGAGCCATCTTTGAAATAGTGACCTCCTGATGCCCAATATAACGGGGTACACCCGGCCCAATTCTCGGCATTGATGTCAGCATTGTACTCGATTAATTTCTCGACAACCGTAAGATTTCCGTGAAGGGCTGCGGAATGCAATGGAGTACTCCCAATGTGGCCCCGGACATACGGGTCTGCGCCGTGTTCACGAAGTAGATCTGCCGTCTGGAAATGTTCCCCTGCTAATGCCGCCACTAGCGGTCTCATATAGTAGCCCCCATCAGCGTTCACATCCGGCCGATATTTGGTAATGAGGTGCCCGGCGAGATCGTGGAATCCACAGAGTACTGCATAATATAAGGGAGTCGCAGGGGATTTCTCAAATGATGTGAAGAAGTAAAAGGCTGATCTATTGTCGGGTTTGGGGTCTATATCGTATAGTGTGAGCCACACCTCAAAGTGTGGTTTGTCCGCGTTAAAGAGATGTTCCATCCCTTTCTGTAAATGTGACGACACCCCCCCAAATTGCGCATGAGTAGTCCAGTGTTCGGCAGCGTATCCAGCCAGCGGATGGTCCTCGGGCGTGTGCTCGTCAATATCATGTTGTATTTGTAGTAAAACGCCTAAGCAAGTTTGCGCCAGGATTGTATGCGCAGGTTCCAAATCGATATGATAACTCGAGACCTCTCCGCTCGAAGTACTGGGGCGAGATGAGGTCAAGAATTCCTTGACGGAAAAGTGCGAAAATTGAACGACCCGCGAATCACCAGTTTCGACAATTGCAATTAGACTTGAGCACGCCGATTGAAGAGCTACTTCTTCGTCCTCCCACCGCCAATCCCGTTTCGACGTCGGGATCCCTTCCGCATCATCGAAGTCAACCGCGAGGACTTCTGCAAGCTCCCCAACGCGAAGAGGCCGGATGGCAACAACCAGACATTGCAATACCCGTCGAGCGTGCCCCCGATTCGGCTTCTTGATTTCCTTCAATATACGCTCATACGTCTCGTCCAGAGATTCCGGCAATTCCCTGAGCGTTCGCCGCACGCTTGACGGAAGACAGTCACGTAGCACTTCCAACTGACAAAAAATCCACCGGAACCTGTCCTATCATTCAGAAACGTATTATAAACAGAAATCAATTCACTCACAGGCTATCAGCACGTTCAGAGAGCGTCTCAATCACCAGTTCCTTATCCTCCTTCTTCCATCTCCGCATGATCGGTTCCGAATTCGAGTAAACAACCGACCTGACGTAGTCCTCGATATCTTTCTTTTGTCCACTTTGATAATGAAGGGACACCTGGCGAGAGGTTAGAGGCTCGAGGACATCTCGTATGTCGACTTCTGGGCGACTCGTGACACATATATGAAGGTTTGGTATATGAAGGTCGACGAGTTCCTTCACAAGCTGAAGAACCCGTTTGCGAGGTGTTGGAATCCCAGAGACGTCGGAACATTCATCGAGGGCGTCCATTATTAGATAGATAGAACGTTGATCCGGCAGTGTGAGCGTCTCCTTCAGGCACCGTTTCAGGGCATCATCGTTAGGCTGTCGCGCGCCGTTGCCATGATCGGAATAAAGACGTGATAGAATGTCGCAACGAGGACCCGATTGTGCAGAAAGTTGAGCGAGGAGAGAAAGGACTAAGCCACGCCAGTGTTGTTTGTTAATGTCCCGAAAGTCGAAGTAGAAATAAGCCATCGAGGCTTGACCGACATCGCACAGAGATTTGATGTCTTGAATGACTGAGGAGCTGCACATGACAAGTGATGTCAATTAGTATCTTTGACGGAAAAAGTAAAGTGTCCACGAACCAAAGAATGCTCTTTCCCGCGCCAGCTACGCATAGAGATGTAAGGTAGTGTCGCGCAGGGGAGTGAAAAAGGGCCGCACGTTTTCCATGAATCCAGAGGAGCGAACTTGTTGATTTCCATTCCTTGTATATGCTGCCCTGAATGAACCACGTTGCAGTTCCTTCATGATGAGCAATACGCGAAATGTTATGGTTCGTAGACGGATCTGGCGGGGAAAGCCATCTACAAAGATCTTGTCGTAATTCGTTCCCTGTAAAAACGCTTGAGCCTGTATGTCTGACATTAATATGGTTCGGAGATCACGAACGTTTCATTTGATCTACTTCGTCTTCCGCCTGTTGTATGACTGCCCTTGCATGTTTTCCATCTAGGCGCATTCGGTTAAACATTTTATGATGGTGGATCGAAAATGTATTCGCACCATCAATGACTGCCACGATCCTGTTGTCAACACTGGCTACCAAATCATCGGTATGTGTAGTCTTCAGGACTTGCGCAGCGGCCATTCGGGCCTCCTCTTGTGTCAGCTTGTCTAGTCTCTTCAAGGCATCTCGGATATTGGTCCTTCCAACCAGCTTTTTTATATATTTTTCTGAAAAATACTTCCGTCAACGGTAATACCTTTGGTACAGCAAGGACTCACTCATTCGACCTTCCTTAAGCTCTTTCGTCGCCATTGCAAGAATCGAGAGGATTTCGACCATTATCCTCGTAATTGTATCCACCATTTCTTGGTTAGGCGGTACCTCTAAATGAATTTCAAGACGTCGAAAAAAAGTTTCTATCCGCTCAAAGATATTGATGAGAGCGTCTCGGCCGGCATGAGCATCCTTGGCTGCCTGTAAGATATTGATATTGAAACGGCCCGCGCAAGCGCAAAGGTATTGGGAAGGATACATACTGATAGGAGCACCCCGAAACTAGTAAAGATCACTTTCGCTGGTGAAAATACCTGTCAAATGCACTAAGGGTACAGATCTCACGAGTGATGGCCTGAGGCATACCATGCCAACACTTTCTCCGAGGGTCGCAGAGAAGGAACACAGGACATTCACCGTCGGGTCCAGCCATTTCGTCAGGCGGTCATCGCTACTTCGAAATCGATTGAGCCCCTGGACTTGCTGACGAAGCACATCGAGAATGCCGCTGGGCGAATCGCAGTCTTGTAGCTGGACAGCGAGTGGGTGCGAAAGAAGGTCCTTTTTTGTGCGACTTTCGTATGCTTTCAAGGCTTCATCGAAGATAAGTTGGAATTTTGAGTGTTGGTTGGAAGACGATGTGGCCGTAGCGGCGTGAGTGTGGGACATAATGGTAGGAACGAGGAGATGGTTCGCGCCGTG
>WNFQ01003897.1_pt1 | contig 10879 bp, 9 predicted proteins | sample 5400171 | NCBI WGS metagenome assembly WNFQ01 (sample SAMN13153356, study PRJNA577476) | soil metagenome | isolation source: 20 cm soil under Madrone tree | place: USA:California | collected 2016-06-14 | reverse complement strand
GCCTCGGGCAAGTTTGAATAAGACCCCGTCAAGACAAAACGGCTGTACTTACCGCCTTTGAATTTTTCGTACGTCAGCTTTTCAGGTAAGTTTTTTGGTTCTGCAGCAAGCGAAACACCGGCGCGATAGACCTTTGGCCCTACTTTGTAGCGGCTCATGTATCCCGTAATTTTGTTGTGTTCCGAAATCCCCGGAACAAGCTTATGCAGTTCTTGCCAGGCTTGCCCTGCAGTGTCTTGAAAGGGTCCAATTTTCTCGATAAAGATGTAATGCATTTCCGGCCAGGTCACAATCTCCGGTTCTTGCGTAAGTTTCATAGGAGCTCTTTGTGGAGTTGCCATCCTGTTTCTCCTTTCCGTCGAGGACATAAGAAAATAACACACTTGCACACCGCCAGTTTGACGCGGCGTGTTCGTTGCCCCCGTGTCCCGCTTACTCTGCGCGCAAGGCGTCTACCGGATCAATGGTGGCCGCACGGCGCGAGGGCACGTAGCTGGCGAGCCATGCCGTGAAGACGAGTCCGATGGATACCGCGCCATAGGTCACCGGATCGACTGGGTTCACGTTGAATAGCAGGGAGGACATCAGCCGCATCAACAGCACCGCAGCGACGAGTCCACACCCTACGCCGATACCGGTGAGCAGCAATCCGTGGCGCACGAACATTCCCGTGACTGTGGGCTGCTGCGCTCCGAGCGCCATGCGGATGCCGATTTCCCTGGTGCGCTGCGAAACGGAGTAGGCGATCACGCCGTAAATGCCCACGACGCCGAGCAGCAGCGCCATACTTCCTGCGACGCCGAGCATAATCAGGGTGAACGATGTGCGCGCCATCGATCTCCGATAGAAATAGTCGAAGGTGTGTACACTCGCGAGCGGCAGATTGGCATCCACGGACCACACCGCCTCGCGTGCACTCTTAAGGAAGGCTTCCGAACCGGCGCGCGGGGTCCGGATGACGAAAGCCACGCCGCGCCGCACCGAAATGCCCTCGCTCTCGAAGCGAGCCTGGAGCAGCGGCCAATACACGCACGTGGGTGGTTTCTTGTTCACGCCGTCATCGTGAACGTCGCCCACGACGCCGATAATTTCTCGCCAATCGTCTTTGGTGCTGACCTGAATTCGTTTACCTAGGGATTTGGCAGGCTCACTCCAATACTCGCGCGCCAGGTTTTCGGAGATCATGGCCACGGGAATTTTGTTGTAAGTATCCGTCCATGTCAGCTCGCGGCCCGCAACCAGCGGGGTGCCCAAGGTTTTGAGGAACCCGGGCGATACGAACTTGAAGAGGCGAAGCGGCGGAAACTCTCCCTCGGCGTACGTGCGTCCTTCCAGAAGAATCGGATCGTGCCAGCCATCTGCATCCATGGGGAGTTTGGTGCCAATGCTTACGGAGGAGACGCCGGGGATCGCTTCGAGCTTCTGCAAGATTCCTTCTTCCATGCGGACGACGGACTCCGCTTCCTTTACGTGCGTCTCAGGGTTGGAGATGCGAAACGTCTGCAACCCCGCCGGGGCCACGAATCCTGGATTCACCTTGGTCAGAGCGCGAAACGTTCGAATCATCAGCCCGGAGCAGATCAGCAGCACCAAAGCGAGCGCCACCTGCACAACCACAAGCGTATTTCGCGCGCGATGTTGCTCTTTGCTTTGGCTTAGCCCGCGCCCTCCTTCGCGGATGCCGGTCGTCAAGCGCGCCCCGGCATATTTCAGGATGGGCACACAACCGAAAAGCAAACTAGCGAGCAGTGAAACCAGCAGAGTGAACAGCAAGACAGGTCCGTTGATGCCTACCTCGCTGATGCGTGGCAGCCCCGCCGGCGCTATCGCCACCAGGACACGCAAGGCACCGTAGGCCAGACCCAATCCAAGCACGCTGCCGAACAATCCAAGGATGACGCTCTCCAGTAAGAGCTCGCCAGCGATGCGCCCCCAACTGGCGCCCAAGGCAGAGCGAAGCGCCAGCTCCTGCCTTCGTCCTTCCATCCGGACCAGCAGCAGGTTCGCCACATTCGCACAGGCAATCAGCAGCACCATGCCAATCGAGCCCATGAGAACCCACAACACTTTCCCGACGTCGCCCACTACATCCTGTTTTAGCGGGCGCACGTTGGGCCCGATCTTCGCATCTTCAAACAATTTAATGCTGAATCCCGGCGGCGCGGGAAAACTGCTCATCACGATCGGAAGCATTCGTGCGACGTCGGCATTGGCTTGCTGCAGGGTCGCTCCCGGCTTGAGTTTAGCAAGTCCTTCATAGCTGAAATTTCCCAGGTGCGCCTTATTGCGATCAAACTGAAACGGCGCTATCAGAGCGGGATCCATCTGGTCCAAGAAATGAAATCCCTTCGGCAACACACCGATGATTTGCCGAGCTTTCCCGTCGACGACGAGAGTTTGCCCGACCGCGGCAGCGTTGCCGCCGAACTTTCCGCGCCAATAACCGTAGGTCAGCAGCACGGTTTGCGGAGCGCCGGGCAAATCGTCCTCGCGGCGGAAACTGCGCCCCAACGCCGGCTGCACCCCAAGGATCGCAAGCGTGCCGTCGCTGACGTTGAGCGCGGGCACCTGTTCCGGCTCGCCAATTCCCGTTACGCTTACCGAGTCACCGGAATACAGTCCGATATCCTGGAACGTCCGCCCTTGCTCCCGGTAGATGAAGTAGTTGGACGGGGACATATTTACCTCTGGAAGATTAATGCCCAGAGCCGTGTGCCACACGCCAACCAGGTCCTCGGAGTGCGGATAGGGCAAAGGCTTTAGCAGGACGCCCTCCAGAACGCTGAATACCACCGTGTTCGCGCCGATACCCGCAGCCAACGTGATTAGCGTTATGACGGTGAACATCGGTGCTCGTCCAAGCCTTCGCAAAACCTGCCGCAACTGATTTCTGAATGAGCCCATTGGCGCCGCCTCCCGGCCAAGCCTCTTCTTTCGGGTCGCAACGCTTCCCGATGCGATCGCATACCCTTGGTACGCCGGTATCGGGCGTGAAGTTCCATTGAGTTCCGAAGTATTCGGTGCGGACAACGAAGCCGCTGGCTCATCCACTCGTAAATCCAATTGGTTTGACCGTTTTCGAAAATGAGGCCTGGTTAGTCTGAGAAGAAGGAGCCGCAGCAGCAAGCGGTTGTTTCGGGAGTGCGCCATCAGCCGGCCACAATCACCAAAACTTTAGGTCTACAATCGTTGAGTGGACCACCATATCGTCGCGGTCGTCAGCATTACGGGCACCTGTCTTGATGTGCTGGGTAGCCTCTATCTGGCCTACGACCTATTGGGTGGACAACACGGTCCGTTGCGGCTGCTTACCCGCGCGGTAACGTACTCCGTTGTCTTCGGCATCGGCTACGGCCTCGGCCTTGGTCTTTTCTTTGGCCTGGCTTCCGGCATCGCGACCGGCATCACCCTGTCGATCGAATTCAGTCGAGCATCTCGTGGGCTAGATCATTACTCCTTGCTTTGGGAAGGACTGTTTTCCGCCATCCGCGGGTTCGCGTTCGGAGCCGGACTGTACAGGATTTTGGGCTTCGGATTCGCAATCGCTTTTGCCATTCTCATCACCGTCGGCCAACTATTCGCCTACTATCGCGGCATGCGTCCTGCCATGGACTATGAAGCGTCTCGCCGCCCACGGCTTACGCGCCGTCAGTTTTGGGGAACTGTGATCCGTACTGTCGGCTACATGGTCACGGCCTTGATCTGCAGCGCCTTCATCCATCACGTGGACCACGCCTGGTCTTTTGCCATTCGCGTGGGATTAGTGATAGGCATTGTCACCGGCGTGGGAGCGACGCTCAATCCTTACATCGAATACTACGCCGACAATCTCCCGGAACGACGGCTGGGCGTATTCGGGATCGGACTTATCCTTTGCGGTTTTACCCTGCAATCCCTTCAATATTGGCTGGCATTATTTGATGTACGTCTGACTTAGGCCGTCGCACCCGCACGCTCTTTCTTTATCTGGTCGGCAAACCGGAACTGATCTGTGGAAGGCGAGTGGCACCTTTCACCTAGCCATGCTACAGACGAAGGCTTTAATGTGCCTTCTTCGAGACACGAACGACCAACTCGTCCAATCTCGAAAGCAAAAGCTTAAGGATGGGAGACTTGTTGGACTTTTTGTAACCGAGAACCAGATCGATAGTCGGTGTATCTCCCCTAAGAGGACGACTGGTCACAGATGAAGGGAGAAAGTTCTGCGCGTAAGCAGGTAACAGCCCTACGCCGCGCGTCGACGCTATTAAGGACATTCCCATAGCGAGGTGGTCCGCCTCGTGGGCTGGCGTGATATCGATTCCGGACCGCTTCAGATAATCGTCGATGATCACACGCAGTACGGGAGCCGTGCCCGACACGGTCACGAATGTCTCGCCCACTAGATCCTGGGGACTGATGGCTTTAAGCGCAGCGAGACGGTGGTTACTAGGCAAGACCACCACCAAGGGCTCCTTGACGAGAAGTCGGAACGCCAAGTCTGGTGCCCCTCGTTCCCGTCGAAGAAAGGCCGCATCGATTTTTCCTTTCGACAGGCCGTTCGCAAGCAGAGGCGAGTATTGACTCGATATCATCACGTCGATGTTAGGCAGTTCGTCGCGCAAGATCTGCAGGGCTTCGGGCATCCACGTCAATTCGTGTCCGGTCAGAAAGCCCATGACAAAGCATGGCTTGCCGGGATGAGCGACCCGGCGTGCAGCTTCGGCTGCCGCATCAACCTGCGCTAGCACCGAGCGGGCGTGATCGAGAAAAGCTCGACCCGCCGGTGTCAGTTCGATGCCGCGAGCGCGGCGCGTCAGGAGTTGGGCGCCTAGCTCGCTCTCAAGATCTCGAATCTGCCGACTCAACGAAGGTTGTGACGTGTGCAGTTTTCGCGCTGCCGCCACCGTCAGACTTCCCGCCTCAGCAACTGCCACGAAATAGCGTAGGTGCCGTAATTCCATTGCCACTCCCATGCTTGTGAAGCATTGCTCCCAGCTTAACAAAGTATGCTCCAACGGCGCTACAACGAACCAGGAGCGCAATCTAATGTGGGTGATCTAAGTTATCCCAGAGCGGCTTAGCGGGCGTCTCAGTCATGCTCAGTTTGCATGGGTCTAGATCAACGGAGGTAGTGCTATGAGTTCACCAGTCGTTTTGATTACCGGCGCACTGACCGGAATCGGTCGCGCCGCCGCAATAATCTTTGCGCAAGAAGGAGCACGTGTTGTTGTGTCCGGTCGTCGAGATAAACAAGGAAAAGAGTTAGTTGCCGAGTTACAAGCGCTCGGAGCAGAGGCCATTTTTGTCCGTACGGATGTCCGCAAGGATGAGGACATGCGCAACCTTGTGGACCAAACGGTCAAGCGTTTCGGACGCCTGGATGTGGCAGTCAATAATGCCGGGACGGAAGGATTGCGAGGTCTCGTAACAGAACAGACCGCAGAGAGCTACGCGGCTACGTTTGATACCAACGTACTTGGTGCGCTGTTAAGCATGAAGCACGAACTGCGGGCGATGCTGCCACAGGGGAGCGGGAGCATCGTCAATGTCTCGTCGGCCTATGGAAGTGTCGGCGCTGCCGGGGCGTCCGTTTATGTGGCCAGCAAACATGCGGTGGAAGGGCTGACAAAGTCCGCTGCACTGGAAGTCGCGGGGACTGGAGTTCGGGTAAACGTAGTCGCTCCGGGCACAACGGATACGGGCATGCTCACACGCTTCACCAACACAGATGAAAACAAAGCGGCGCTCGTATCGACAGTACCCGTCAAGCGCCTGGCCACATCGGAGGAGATCGCTCACGTGATCGCCTTTGTTGCTTCGGCAAATGCTTCGTACATGACTGGCGCCTCCATACCAGTGGACGGAGGAATGATCGCTGACTGATTCCAGGGCCGCCTCCTGTCCTGAAAACGAAGTGCGTTGACACAACCGAGTACGTACTTTAAGATTGACGTTTGTCTCTACAGGGAAAGGTGTGACTAAGGGCGATGAGGACGTATGTAGCCAAAGGAGCAGAGGCCGAGGCGCTGAAAGAAGGCGCGAATTGGTTTGTGGTCGATGCCACGGACCAGGTACTGGGCCGGCTGGCCACCAAAGTGGCGCGGATGTTGATCGGCAAGGATAAGCCGAGTTTTACGCCGTACCTGGATTCGGGCGATCACGTGGTGGTGATCAATGCCGACAAGGTGCGCATGACCGGGAACAAAGTCGAGCAGAAAATTTATTACTCGCACAGCGGGTATCCAGGTGGGTTGAAGGAAGTTCCGGCGAAGCGGTTGCGCGCCACCAAGTCGGATTGGATGATTCGCGAGGCGGTTCTCGGGATGCTGCCGAAGAACAAGCTGCGCGCGCGGCGGGCGAAGAAGTTGCGCATTTATCGCGATGCGACGGGATTGGCGCGGCACGCGGGGCAGAATCCGCAGGCTGTCGCGCTGTAGGGATTGCTTAAGGACACAGCCTAAAGGCTGTGCTACTGAGATTCGGGGATTGTTGTTCTGGTGGGTTAGCAGCCTGCAGTATTCCAGTCTCCAGGTTTGGCGCAGGTAGCGCGCCAATGTTTTTCCGCACGTTGCGGTGCCTTCCTTCGTCGAGTAGGGTGCGACCCTGCCTGGGCAGGTAAACCGAAGCGTGAAGTTTGCAGGTTCCGGTTTTACCGGAACTGTTTGTAATTGAGGAGGAGCGTTGAGCTCAACGGGTACGCCCATCGCGGGCACAAACTGGTTTCTGGGTACCGGCCGCCGCAAGGAATCGATTGCGCGCGTGTTTTTGCGCGCTGGCTCGGGCAAGTTCACGATTAACAAGCGGACGGTCGAGCAATACTTCCCGAATTTCGCGTGGAAGCATGACGCCACCGAGCCGCTGAAGTTTACGAGCTTGGCGGACCAAGTGGACGTGGTGGTCACCGCGCGTGGCGGCGGCGTCGGCGGGCAAGCCGGCGCGGTGCGCATGGGATTGTCGCGCGCGATCGCGAAGTTCAATCCGGAGCTGCGGCCATCATTGCGCACGAACGGTTTTCTGACGCGTGACTCCCGTATGAAGGAGCGCAAGAAGTACGGGCAGAAGGGCGCGCGTAAGCGCTTCCAGTTCACGAAGCGTTAGGTTTTTGACGCCTGCGGGCGTCAACGAACTCCGTCCCGCTTTACCGGGACGAGATCATGGCCGGCAAGCTGCCGGCAAGAAGGCTGCTCTGCAGCGTATCGAGGTTAAGTCGATGCGCCGCCGCAAGCAGCAATCCTTAAAGGAGGAAACTTGGCAGTTGAAATTACGATGAAGGAGCTGCTGGAGGCCGGAGTTCACTTTGGCCACCAGACGCGCCGCTGGAACCCCAAGATGAAGGAATACATTTTCGGGGAACGCAACGGCATTCACATTATCGATCTTCAGAAGACCCTCAAGATGTTCCGCGAAGCGAGCAAATTCGTGAGCGAAATTTCCTCGCACGGCAGAACGGTATTGTTTGTGGGCACCAAGCGGCAGGCGCAGGAAGCCGTGGCGGAAGAAGCCAGGAAATGCGGTGCATTCTTCGTGAACCACCGCTGGCTGGGCGGCACGCTGACCAACTGGTCGACCCTGCAAAAATCCATCAAGCGGCTGAAGCTGCTGAAGGCCATGAACGAAGATGGCCGCATGGCTGAGCTTTCCAAGAAGGAAAGAGCGCGGCTGGACCGCGAAATGAAGCACCTGTTTCAGAATCTCGAGGGCATCGAGAACATGGCGCAGCTTCCCGATGCGATGTTCGTGATCGACTCGAACGCGGAAGAGATTGCGGTAAAGGAAGCGCGGCGCATGGGCGTGCCGGTGGTTTCCGTGGTGGATACCAATTGCGACCCGGACGTGGTGGATTGGATTATTCCGGGAAACGACGACGCGTTGCGCGCGATTCGTTTGTTCACCTCAAAGATTTCGGAATCCGTGCTGGAAGGGCACAACCTGTACCAGCAATCGCAAGTGGCGGATCAAAAGGCCGCGGCGGATCAGGCTCTGGTGGAAGGCGTCGAGTACGTGGACACCAGCGCGTACGAACAGTACGAGAAACAAGAGGGCGATTTTGTCGAAGGCGAAGTGCCGGTGGAAGCGCCGGAAGCGGCCGAACCCGCGGAAACAACCGTTCCGCCTGACGAGGAATCCCGGTAGGCAAACCGCGCTGGCATAGATTTCCAAAGGCCCGGCGCTGCAGTCCAACCCAGGCGCTGGGCCGTTTTGCAGATAAGCGCGCCTGACCGCGCTACAGGGCGGGATCGCAGGGCGCGACTAAGAGATTCGCATACGCGAGAAAGAAAAAAGGATGAGTACACAACAATCAGCCACGCAAATCCCAGCACATCTCGTGAAGGAGTTGCGCGAGCGCACCGGCGCGGGCTTCAGCGATTGCCGCGCGGCGCTGGTGGAAGCGGCCGGCGACGTGGAGAAGGCCATCAACATCCTGCGCAAGAAGGGCCAAGCCGCCGCGGCAAAAAAGGCGCAGCGCGAGGCCAGCGAAGGGCTGGTGGGGCACTACATTCACGCCGGCGGAAAAATCGGCGTGATTGTTGAGGTGAACTGCGAGTCCGACTTCGTGGCGCGCACCGCCGCGTTTCAGCAGCTGTGCCACGATATAGCCATGCACATCGCGGCGCTCGATCCGCGCTATTTGCGGCGCGAGGAGGTTACGTCGGAGATGCTGGAGAAGGAGCGCGACATCTATCGCGAGCAGGCGCGCGCGACGGGAAAATCCGAGCAGGTGGTGGAGAAGATCGTCACCGGGAAGATGGAGAAGTTCTACGAGGAGAATTGCCTCTACGAACAGCACTACATCCGGGACGAGTCTGTCACCATCAAGGAAATGATCGCCCAGGCCATCGCCAATCTCGGTGAGAACATTGCGGTGCGGCGTTTCGTGCGGTTTAAGGTTGGCGAAGTGAGCGGAACCACAGGCTCGACGGTAGAAACGGCGTGAGCCTAGTCCAATTCTCTAATTAGCGAAGAGCGTCCCGAAATTCGGGACGCTCTTTTTTGAAGTGCGGTAGCTTGCCGGCCTGCCGCAGGCGGGCCGCCGCATTTACGGCATACCCACGCCGTGGAGTTGCTCCTAAGGACAGTGCGGCAGACCCAAGGCTCACACTGGAAAAGCGGTAGCAAGCTACCGCACTCGAAAAGGGTTGTTGCCGCTTGCGCAGCGGCCGGCATTGTTTGTTACAATTCCGACGGATTTTCGAGCGCATACCGGAGAATCATGGCGAAAACGACAGCCGCGAAGCGGGCCCTGGGCAAAACTACGAAGAAAAACGAACCGATCTATAGCCGCATCGTGCTGAAGCTGTCCGGCGAGTCGTTTCAGGGGCCGCAGGGATTCGGGATTCACGGCGAAACCATTCAAGCCATCGCGCGCGAACTGAAAGAAGTGCACGCGCTCGGCGTGCAGATTGCCATCATGGTCGGCGGCGGAAACATTTTTCGCGGCGCGCGGCAGAAGGGATTCGAGATCGATCGCGCCACCGGCGACTACATGGGCATGCTGGCCACGGTGATCAACGCGCTGGCCCTGCAGGATGCGCTGGAGAAAGACGGCGTGTTCACGCGCGTGCTGAGCGCCATTGAGATGAAGCAGGTGGCTGAGCCGTTTATCCGCCGGCGTGCCACGAGGCACCTGGAGAAGGGCCGCATCGTGATTTTTGCCGCGGGCACGGGCAATCCGTACTTTTCGACGGACACGGCGGCGGCGCTGCGCGCCATGGAAATGAAGGCCGACGTGATTCTGAAAGCCACGCGCGTGGATGGTATTTACGACGCCGATCCCGAGCAAGTGGCGGACGCAAAATTTTTTCAGCGGATTACCTATCGCGACGTGCTGCACCAGGGGCTGAAAGTGATGGACTCGACGGCCATTTCGCTGTGCATGGACAACGGCATGCCCATCGTGGTGTTCAACATGAATACGCACGGGAACATCAAGCGCGTGGTGTTGGGCGAGCGCGTGGGCTCGACAGTCACCCCAGCGTGAGCAAGCGGTGCTGCTTCTGAGGACGACGGATATGACGACGATTGCAACAACCAGGGATGCGATGGCCGCGGCGAAAACCCGCATGGAAAAGGCGGTCGAGGATTTTCGCAAGGATTTGGCGACGCTGCGCACCGGGCGGGCGAATGCTTCGCTGCTCGATAGCATTCGCGTGGATTATCACGGCACGCCCATGCCGGTGAACCAGCTTGGTACGGTAACCGTGCCGGACGCGACGATGATCGTGGTTTCGCCGTGGGATCCGAGCGCCGTGCCGCTGATCGACAAGGCCATTCGGACTTCGGATTTGGGGCTGAATCCGACCAACGACGGGAAAGTGGTGCGCGTGCCGATTCCATCCCTGACGGAAGAGCGCCGCAAGGATATTGTGAAGCAATTGCACAAAGTGCTGGAAAATCACCGCACGGCGGTGCGCAACATTCGCCGCGATCTGAAGGAAGCCATCGAGAAGCTGGAGAAGGATAAGAAGATCAGCGAAGACGAGAAGAAGCGTGCGCTAGATGAGCTGGAGAAGCTGTCGCACGCGGAAACCAAGAAGATCGAGGATCTGAGCGCGGCCAAAGAAAAAGAGATCATGTCGATCAGATGAGTTGGGACGTCGACAGTCGACAGTTGAAGACAACCCCACCCCCCTCCCCCTTTTTTGTAAGTGCGTATTCTAAAGGACTTACAAGAGTGCAGTCTGTAAGTGCGGATTCTAAAGGACTTATTTGCACCAAAATAGTGCAAAATCCGACGCTTCTCGGAAGTGCCCGCGCTTTTTGTCGGATCTAGTCTTGGATTTGATGTTGCCGGAGCTTGCGACTGCTTTCATAAAACTACCGCTTGATGAAAATGCTAGCAGCATCATAGGACTCAATGCAAGCTCCGCGGAGGGCTCGCCGGGGCGCAGTCTGAATC
>WNFQ01003896.1_pt1 | contig 10879 bp, 10 predicted proteins | sample 5400171 | NCBI WGS metagenome assembly WNFQ01 (sample SAMN13153356, study PRJNA577476) | soil metagenome | isolation source: 20 cm soil under Madrone tree | place: USA:California | collected 2016-06-14 | reverse complement strand
CTCTCAGAGTTCTGATATGACACCGGCCTGTGAACGTGCGCGATCTTCCCTCCATCGACCCACCCGTAACTCCCCCCGCGACTGCTCCCCTTCTTCGCGTGAAGATCAACCAGCGTCTCTACTTTATCATGTGCCAGGGACCGGGGATTCTGTTGACGGATGTTCTATTTCTGGGTATTCTATTCTGGGGCGGCACCCTTCAAGGAGCCCTTTTTAGTGATTTCAGAAACCACCCGATGCTTACGATCCTGCACTATCTGGATGCGCCGATTGGAAAACTGCAGGCTTGTCCGACATGTCGCAGCCCGTCGCCAACGGGCTCTTGCGAATGTGCGTTGATGCTTCTGTTGAGAACTCCGTGTTCCCTCACCGACCCTTCAAGATTCAGCCATGGACCATGGGACATGGTTTCCTATGCGAAGACATCACGCACGGGCCCCGGACAGAGACTCGTTGCTGCCGTCAAGGAAAGCGTTTGGTCGACTAACCAATATAGCCTTTCGGAGGACATTTCAATTTATATATTTCGCCTTCGCAAAGCATACCTGAGATGTGAAACCAGGGTCGTCGGAAAACTTCCAGCGACATGCTGACAATTCAGTAAGCAACCACCGTGACTTACCCACCGCGTTATGTAGCATCACGCAACGCGCCTGAAACGGCGCTCGATAAGCTGGCTAAAATAATTTTCGCCCTTCAGGCGTTCTTGTCGGCGATAACAGGAAGCAACGGCTAGCATGGTAAAGACGGTGAACCGAGCAACGTGCGCGCCTGCCCACTTTGATACGGATGATAAAGTTCTTCGGGGTCTGCTAAAAGAGAGCGGTGAGTCTGGTTGCAAAACGGTTGATCCGTTAGGTCCGTCCGTACGGTCACAAGAACCACATAGAAGGTATTATCGAACAATCTATACCGATACTGTACATCCTAGCGCGATGCCTCTATCAGGCCACTGCCGGTTCTTCTATCGAACATCCGGTCCTTCCAGCCCATCCAGTCATGCGCACCGACCAAGGAAAGACGAAAGAGGCCGTCGGAGGTGACCCGCGGCGCTGCACATATCTACGCCTCCGAATCGAGCGCAACACCGTTATCTTGGGCTTTCCAGACACAGAATGTGACTGTTTCACTCTCTAGGAGTTGGCTCCGCCAACGCGACCGAACCATCCACCGTTGACGACTACGCCACGCATCAAAACTTCGCCGAATAACAAGAAGTTGGCGTCCTTTTATTATTATAATAATCTCCCAATCTGTAATTAGCGAGTTGGATGTACAGTATATTTACGGGGCTTTCGCATCCGTCGTTATTTGTCCCTGAGAAACCATACCGGTCCATGCCCACCCACGGTCGTCGGTGACCGTCGTGATGGCTTACTACTGTATACCTCAGTACGTGTGCCCCACTGCGCTGGCTGTTACAATCCGCAGCGGCCTTCGTGTCTGTCGTGCCATTGCACGATGTTGATTACCGATCGTTTTTTGATGTACACTGATACGGGAACTTACGGTGTACCGTGACAGTACGTAGGTGATCGCAAATGGACTCGGATAATATGCGTCGGCAATCCTCGACAAGCGGTGCCATTCCGATTCGCGCGCGCTCCGTACCTTGCCAACGCGGCAACCACCTCGAGACAAGCTCCACCATTGAGCATCCATCTTTTCTTCAATTCCCCTACATGTCCAGTCATAACGCGTAGATACTCTTCGCGACCGCGTCTGTGCCACGTTGTACGCGCTGCGGAATACAAATTCGGATTCAAAAAAAAGAAGACCAGAGCATGAATTAAGCCTACGGATCATTTGAAGAGTCAAATCGACAGTCAAACAGTCGCAAGGTTTGACAACCCCACCCCCTTGTTATGATTTGTAATAACCGAATGAACGTCACTTGGTACTCCGCCCGTACAGTGGTACGGCTGCAACTTGGTTCTCATCATGTTTCGACATGACATTTTAGAGTGCGTTCGGGAGCGATAACTTGGCTCCTTGTCCCTTAGGGACGTCGCGTTGCCTTTGCACATGAAGTGGCGTTCCTGCTGTAACACAGTACTCGTACAGTACATGTCACTTCTGGCATTGGGCTTATTCAAGTTTTCAATCCATCATTCCAACTGACTTCAATTGCACGAATTTAATTCTGCTTTGATCTACTGTCAGTAAATCATGAAACCAGAGATTTGTCACGTCAGGCAAGGGGCTTGATTTGGTAAAGTGCCTCCGCCGCAGTCGGCGGAAGCCTCGGTTACTGTAAGGTTGAAAGTTGATCGTGCCTCGGCAAAGACCTGCCAGAATGAAACGGTGCAACCTCGTCCTTGCATCACGCGCTGCGACTCTCACGGTGGCAGCTGGAACCAGTCCTCTGGGGACGCCAAACCACAAATGGCTGCGTGGCGTTTCAATCATCTTTCAGCGGATGCACTTCAGTTGTTGGCCGCGTCGGCGTCGTCCTGCTCATCACTCGTCATGTATCATGATCAGACCGGTTTGGTACGGAAAGAGTCAAATGCTAGCAGCAAACGGAAGGTGACCATATCGAGTCAAATATAATTGCGCTCCAGCCCCGCGTCTCAAGCTCTGGTAGATAGCGCTGATTGCGGTGATGCAGTGATGCGTTTCGTCTGGCGTTGCTTTGGTTACCTGCCCCGTGGGAGTGAGAGATCAACATGTCATGTGACACTTCATTCGGATCCCGAACAGACGAGACTACAGTAGCTGCTACAGTACAAGTTTCCAATACATACTGATACTGTCCCATAGCACAAACCCGGTGTACATGCGAGAAAGTAAATAAAAGTCAAGTGCAATGCCGTAGAGAATCGCACAGCCTTAGGCAACTGTCGTAGTGGTATCGACGCACATTTGCCCAGCTCCGAGGTCACGTCCACCTCCTCGATTTCTCAGCGCTTGAACTGTTCCTGCGCAACTCGACCTTGCTCTAAATACGCGTTGTCCTGTGTTAGATCGAGGTCCAGCGGGCTCGACGGTTCGGGCAAAAACGACCTATCAATGTAATCCGTCGGCACAACTGAGGGCGCTTGGGGTGCGCGGTGGGGTGATTGGTCCGAGTCGGGGCTATGTACGGACTTGATAATAGGTTCGTCGATATGAGGGAGCACAGGATCTGCGAATGGATTACGTGCGTCGGCTGTCTCGGTGATAGAGGAGAGGATCGCGTCGTTCCTTTTCTCTACAAAATTACTCTTTGGGTTCATGGTCACGGCCGCACCGTAGTAACTGTCAAAGTTAAAGTCGCTCGAAGCCACCGCTGTGGATGAGTACAGGAATTTTGGACGGGAGATTGTGATTGTGAACCGAGGAATCACAGAGTTCACGGGTAGAATGCGGCCCGTGCAAGCAAAGAGTATCACATGGACGAGACCTCAAGTTCGCCTGTTAGCATATTCAAATTATATTAGATCATCCGACTTACCGCCTAGAAGGTAGGTAAAGTCACTGAGAGCAGAGAATTAGGTATGAAGCATCATTAACACGACAAATCGTACCTGAAGACGCTGAAGCCAAAAGGGACGTCATGGCCTGCCCAAGTGAGGAAGCGACAGAGAGTAAGGGGAACGATCGTAATCGTATATGCAATCTGCAAGAATCATGTCTGTCAGTTTAAATGAATTGTTGAACCGGAGACATACTGGAAATAATAACATCTGGCGAGCTAATCTGTGGTCGTAGTCCTCTTTCAAGATGCGCTCCTGATCGGCCGATGTTATGATTGTCGAAAAAGTTCTCTTGCGAACAATCCGGCGCAGGTTTAAGAACGCAATCGAAGAGAGTATAATCGCAAGAATTGCGGAGATGAATGCCTTTAAAATCTTCAGGGAAAAGTAGGTAAAAGAATTAGTTGAAAACTTACGACCATGTAATCTAGACTGTGGGGCACGATAAGTTGCTATTTAAGAGCTTCGTGATATTGACCACGTACACGATGCGCTCCACAGTATAGTTTGCAGCTATCCAACACCAATCGCCCACAATACCATCTGAAAAGTAGTCATGAAATCTGTAAATATACGCAAATCAAATGATTTCTCACAGTATGGACCGTGTTTGTCAGTCCTGACCGTTGCTGGCCCACCAATAATAATTGAACCAATGAGAGACCATTGGGCAATCAAAACAATCCATCTCTCATAACGCTTGGTATCCAGGCGGAGGAAGAGAACTGAGAATGTGCGTGTTGCAATGACCTGCAGTGGGTAGGTTGAATACAACTCTAGTTGTACCAAGGTCAAACATGAACCGTACCAAAGACCTAATACAATTCTGTCAAAAAGCTTCCTGACACGTACCAGACGACTTACCAGAGAGCAATGCCGACATCTGACATGTGCCTGAGGACACCTTGAGAGTACGTTAGCGAGCTCCACGTGAATAATTTACCATGCGCACCTTGTGCTGTACACAGCGAGCCGTATGCGACGGCCCCTTCGCGCACCCACGCCGAGCTTATGATTGAACTAATGGCTACAAAAAGATGAGGAGATATTAGAAGCGGTACCTAAGACGAATGCCAGTGGGCCCAAAGTAGATTTCTCCACCCAGCGGCAGTATACTCCTGCTCAGTTCACATCCCATGCGCCGCGTACAGAACACATACAGTGAGAGAGTGTATAAACTAAGACTCACATTGAAGTATATCGCTGAGGAGTAGCGAGACAAAATAGAAAGCGACATGCATCCGCACAAACATGTTTGGGTTTTTGCTTGTGCGCGTATTGAACGCAGACATCTTGGAAAGCATTAAGTTTGTAAGGATACAGATATCAAAGTTGGAACGCACAGCGATCGCGGCCAACAGTCCGACAGTCGCGGCCAAGGAAATGCATGATGCAACGATAAATGCCTGTGGGGATAAGAACAGTGCAGGTCTGAAAGGGACATCCACGTACGATGACGGCCTTCGACTGGGCCGTTGTATATGTATCAATAACAGTAAAGAGCGTGCCATCCTCCAAGACAAGCGAGACAGTTTCGGTATCGTTCGATTGAGAGTAGCCATAGAGCATGCCCGACATGTCGGCCGTTACTTGTTAGCCCTCTTGGAGGATAAATATACTAATCAATAAAAACGGCAGAACCTGGGCTGACAACGAAGTTATTGAATCTGAGGACCAGCCTAGGGTAATGGTAGTAGAGAAGAAGAAGAATGTAGGGCGGGAGTACGAGTTCGCCGGTATCATGATTCATGATGAGGCTGTTTTCCTATGATTACTGAGTCCCAAGGGCTAAGGGTCCGTTACGGGTCAGGTCAGTGTGGGAACATCAATAACGAGCAAGGCATTCTGAGAGGTAGGTTTGATGGGAGGCATGGCGATCCGTACAGTATAATTAATCAGCACGATACCGACACCGAGAGTCGGAGTGACTCGGGCGTGGGCCGCGGGGCCCGGGAAATACTTGATTACATAACGAGTATCTCCCACACTGGCAGCCACTACACAGTCGCAGTCGCCTCACCGAGCAAACCTGAGATTTGGAGGTAAAAGAAACACATTGAGGGCCCGAGTGCAATAACACTCAAGTCAGCTTCCAACGCTACGATCACTCTTACAAGCTTACGCCATAAAATGATCGACCTGGGCATCATTTCTCTTTTGGGCCATCATGAAAGCTGGAGCCGTGGCGAGACCGTGACTTTCGACTTTCTTTGCCTGCACCTGTACTTGAAGTGGCCCCTATCTTGTGTTTTATTTCATACAGGGCGATTGCCATGGACACTCCCTTGAACATGCTGATAGTCTCTCTTCACTTGTCAGTACTGTCGGTTGTTGCATTTGATTGCATCACTGGCAGTCGTAATCACGATGAGTCCCATGGGAATTCGAATTCTGCACAGCTTTATTGACGTGTACGTTCCAAGTCTCCCGAAATTTCCATATCGCGTGCCACACATTCTTGTCCAAGTCATAATAATGAAAATCTTTGTCTTCAGACATACTGCATCCTAGTTTCAAGTCCGATCTAGATTTGGCAAGTGAAACTCGTAATCCATATATTTATAACTTACATTAAAATAAGAGAAACCGATACACCAACTGAATAGATACAGAAGGGGGACATCAAATGAAATGATTTCAGACAGTCGCCAGAAATGCATCAAGCTTGCATTGAGACGGAAACACCACTTTTGCTATGCTGATGGGGTGGTTGGGTGATTGGGTGATGGGGCAAAAACCGACTCTTGGTTTGAACAACGTACGAAGTCAGTGGGAACTAACCTCGTAGTTATGTAATTCGATGGCGAACTCGGAGTCTGCTTTTAGTGAATTGCGAAGAGATGTGGATCTCGAATGGATTTGAGGTGAAATGGTATCTTCATATGACTCCGAGTCATCGTAGATCTCATCTTCTTGCTCGCATAAATGTATGTGAATCAACAAGCGACGGCAGGCCAGCGTGACCATGGCCCAAGAAAAGCTGTTCAGGGCTCAGCCCGTGTGAAGGGTTGAGGGGTAGGGATGTTGACACGTACTAAACAGGGAAAGCGATGAGCCCGGGTTCAGTCACGATGGCGAATGTAAGATTCAGCGCGCGGATTAATGCAACCGACTAAGGCGTAGTGAGCATGCACAGTAGATGGCGCGATGATGTCTTTTACTCACGAGAAAGAACAATATACCATGGCGGAATAGGATTCGTGTCAAGGGTGTTTTGAGGTCCCGTGGAAGTGAAAGAATGCTATATATTGAGAAAACAAGCACTGTCACATCAAAGGCCAACTGAAGGTCGTTTGGATCTGAAGAGAACAAAAAGCAGCATCCAAGTACTACCTACCGGAGCAGCCCAGAGGATGACAAGCGGCGCAGCCGACTTTGTCAGATAGCAAATGTTGAGAAGCGCATTATATCTGATGGAGGCTAAGAGAAGTGCTGTCAGGCTTCAGAATCGGATTGGGGAGGGGTGTGGCTTACGTTCAAGGGTAATTATGGATGCGACCGTACAAGTCGTAGCCGTAAGAAAGCTCATAGTCAAGCCAATGCTAAACCCAAGCACGACCCGCTAGAATTCGTGCGGCGGTGAGCTCTCTTTCGCCAATTTGAGAACGTCATCGTATACGCACAGGCGATTTATCCCACAAAACAACGACTCGCATAAACCCAAGCAAGTGGGCTAAAACTGTCGAGAAGATAGCATAACAAGCTACTGCGGTCACGGTCATCAGCTTCTGGCATCTTCATCTCCGTCAATCAGGGTATACGCGTGAACATGCACTGGTGAAAGCCTCACTTCTACATCCACTGGCAGTCAGCATCTCAACAGTGTAAACTGACGAGGTACTCACTCGATCATCATACGAAATGGTACTGAACCCTGACATTTCTAAATGTCTGGGATTGAGAAAACGTGGAAATCGGTACGCGGAAGGCATTGCACCCACCGTTGGCGACCGCGATAAGACACACCTCTACCAGGTAGTGATTTGCCAAGAAAACCCATTTCAGAACCGAACTGGGAGCGGTCCAGATCAAGTTAACCTCATCGCCGAAAGTCAAGGCATGATCGTAGAGCAACGCGACAAGCCCTCCAACTTCATCGAGGGACGGAAATCAGCAATCACTAGTACGGTATTCTGCTTTCGGAGAAGATGGAGACCTACCGCTGAGATACCGTGCGGCGGTCGCGATATGCGCTCCGCGGACAGCTGCATGTACCACAACAGGTGGAAAAGGTATCACAAGAGGTGGAGGCGAAATGGCCGTCATGATATAGCAGCGCACTTGACTCAGCGAGAATATAGAAGGGGGCCGAAGCTTGGGCCGAAGGTATATACAAAAAGCTAAACATGGCTTCAAGTTTTGAGGTAGGCATTTTGAGGTAGTTCGCTAGGACTCACTGGGTGGCAGTGACGCGACCATGACAACGTGGCACATCCACAGCAAAAGCGCTTCAGGCTATAATTAGTTGCTAGCAACCGCGCATTATTCGGATTAACGCTGGGCAGTTATCTAGTTATCGATGGTAGTCGTATCGGTCCATCATTCCGAGACACGGGGCCGCAGTCGGACGAGAAGCTTGAGGCCGCGAGGCGCTGGCGGCCGAGTCTATCTCTAGAGGACTACGACGTAGTCCTCGAGTTGGTCACTTCCGAATCCACAAGGAATTCATCTTCCGATTCAGGCTCGTTCTCGGCAACCGCATCCAATTTGGGTTAGTGTTGCATCCCTCGGTTGAACGATACAATGACTGTAACTCCACTTGCCTGCCAGTGGCCAAAGTGACCGCTTGACTCGATCGACTTCACCTTTATATGGGGGTCGTATCCACTGCTGTAGGCATGCTATTGTCCTATTGTCCAATCATGGGGGGTTTTCAATGACGTCTCCGTCTCACATGCGACCCGGCGGGTACACTTCGGATTCTGCTGTTAAGCCATCGTGACCGCGACCACTGGATCTGACGTCAGGGACAACCTGAAACCACATTAACCGCTGGTTTTGCCTGTCGTCTGACTAGGGACTGTCTCTGTCTACGGCCATATTGGTTCCGGAGCTCCTCGCATTCGCAAATCGAAAGCACATCATTTACCGCGCGGCGCGCGGCCAACTAAATCTTTGATTTGTGTTGTACAGTATCCATTACTCCCAATATCACTTCCTCCCAGGGGGCTAAATGTTTACCGTTGTCGACGTGATCATAAATATATGTTCGTACTTCGTCCGTCTCCACTCTAATAAGCCTTTGTCAAGTGTGCATATCGTTGCAATATATCGCACTCTTCAGATACCGCGGATTCGGAGTTCCACCATGACTGGTAGGGCTGGACGCCATCTGACTACGCCGAGACGCTTTCCTTGGCTCATCACGAAACCGAACCGAACACAAGGGAAGGCCGTCGCCCACCCATAAATGTTGAGTCCTGAAATAAACTTTTTCGATTGAACGGCGAAGTACTGGGGAACTGGAGCCGTGGACCTACCTAGCCAGTCCCTTCATCATCATGACACCCCGTGATAAACAAAATATACCCCAGGCAAAAACATACGGCGAAGAATAGAAGATCCGGTCTGACCTTTCTGGATTATCACCCGGACTTTCGCAAGGATGCCACATACATACAGCCAGGCAACGCGCGACATGTATGTAAGTACAAAGACGCGCGGGGGGTGGCGATGGCACCCCAGGCCTGATTGGTAGTGGTGGTGGACCGGTGAAACGTGAATACATATAGCGACACGAGTGCTTCCGGACAACGCGTGTATAAGTAATTAAGTATCGTAATGCGAGGCACTGAACAGAGGCCTGATGACAGTTTCCGGATGCCCGTAGTCCTCCGAGGGTGGTCCTCGTTGCCCGAGAAGATGCCAGAAATGGGTGCAGGTGTGAACCCTCTTTCCTTGCTGCCAAATGTCCGCCGCAGTGCGCCAATAAAAAAACCCCCGCAGGTTCTTTTCGATTTATTCTCATCGATCTCTGGCATTGGCACGTGGGGTCATAATAACCATATGATGACATGCAAAGTTCGCACCTTAAACTCGGGAGCTTCTTCATCATCTTCCTTTCGGTTCTCGACAAAAGAAGAAAATATACAAAGATAACCGACCAAGAAGACGAAGAACGACAACAACGCGGATCGGACGCCGGGCAGTGGCAAGTACGCCGACTCTGGAATCTGGTTCGACGGCGACACCTTATACTACGATGTGCCATACGTTCATCCCTTCTCCACCCTCAGACCATAGTAAACCATCAGCCACATGAGCGGCTTTTCCCCACACTCATCCGAGTCGGGTCATCCCGGACCCGCCGTCCCTTGATTGCAGATAGCCGTGGCCGTCCCTTAAGAATCTCTCTTTTGTTCCGCGGCTCAATGATACCGTAAAATCATATCGTACGTTCACGTGTCTGCAGATACAGTGTCAGAATCCGCCAACCCCGCAGTTCAAGCAAGCTACCCAATCCTTCCATCGTTCGCGTACGTAAGCGATCAAAAGGAAAAATTTGGTACGTAAATTGAACGCACTGTATCTAAACTTGAACTCGGAATGTGCTCTAAGCACGGGATAAAACCCAACTCGACAATCTGACCAATCAGAATGGAATTATACAGTGCCCTCATAATTTGCTCTAAGCCCACCTGCAACGTGCAAAAGCCGATAACCAGGGAAAAAAACACAATTACAGCGCTGGACTTCATTCTCGCAGTCGTCACGCTCGCACCAGGCGCGACTCAGATTGTCACGAAGGTCGTCGTGCACGTCGCACTGGGAGCCGTGGCGGCCCCTCAACTCGCCGAGTTCTTCGATGATGGTACAGTAGTCATTTCGATAACTAAGCTGTACTGTATGGCCTCACCTCGAGTTGGTTCGCCTCACATACCAATTGTCATGACACCCACGCCGTACAATGAAGGAAGAATATGCGAAAGTGAAGAACTTGAGAAGTGGCGCCACGGTATTCTGTATTTCTGTAGCTGCGCTAGGCCGGTCCGTTACAAGTTAATCTTAGAAATTGAAGATGAATGATTGCAACGACTTAATGTCAATCACGCATCACGCTCCATGGAAGTTCCGAAATTTGGGTACTGTACCCCAATGAGAACTCAAGTTGAAATAGTACTGTATTACAAGCTTCCGCTGGCTGATACATTATTGACACATCGATGCGCCTACTTCCGTATCCGCCCTATGACCGCGTCTGGGGCGTACCGTGGGATGACTTTGGGGTCATGTAGCATGTTAAACTCCTCTGTCGCATCGCGGCCCGCATAAAGTAGAATGGCTTTCTCGCCACCTGGATGATCCGGTAGGAACTTGGTCACGTCGAGCACCTGTCCGTCGATGACGACCCAAATATCTTCCTTCTTACTGTGAGCCGCAACCTCGTCGATCGTGTAAGTCTTTTCGCCAGAACTTGATGG
>WNFQ01012843.1_pt1 | contig 10880 bp, 11 predicted proteins | sample 5400171 | NCBI WGS metagenome assembly WNFQ01 (sample SAMN13153356, study PRJNA577476) | soil metagenome | isolation source: 20 cm soil under Madrone tree | place: USA:California | collected 2016-06-14 | reverse complement strand
GATTGAGCCATCAGCAGATACGCCGGGGCAGATACCCAGTAACCAGCGAGAACGGCCGCAAAAATAGAAGACCGGCGGTTCGCCCATGCCCCCCTGCGATTCCGCCGGTCAATCAACCGAAACATTGTGACGGCTAGCTATTGGCCGTCACTAGAAGAGAATAGATCAACCTACGTGTTCTCGTGTTCCTGTTCGTACGCACGAATCGCTCGTCGCGTCTGAGGCCCCAGGACGCCATCGATGGATCCATGATAGTAACCAGCGCGAGCCAGCCGGCGCTGTAGTTCAGCCACTCTGGAGTGGCTGCTGTTGCCGTAGCTATTACCATTGCCGTATCCGGAGTCGCCGTATCCATTACCGTAGCCGGAGTCGCCATATCCGTAGCCTCCGTAACCGTAGCCATAACCGTAGCCGTAAGGATAACCATAACCAGAATCATAATATCCATACCCGTACGGATAGCCCCAGCCCCATGACGGACCCCAACCCCACCACCATGGAAAGCCGAAGTCACCGATAAAGACGACATTATTGCCGTGCCAGCCATGCCAGTTGTTGCCACGCCAATTGTTGCCATGCCAGTTATTGCCGCGCCAGTTATTTGCATGGCGATTGCCGCCGTTCCAATTACCGCCATGGCGATTGCCACCATTCCAGTTACCGCCATTCCAATTGCGACCGCCGCTCCACCGTTGGCCGCTCATTCCGCCACGTCCAGCGAAATGACCGCCGTTGAAGCCAGCACGTCCGCCACTGAAGCCGCCACGTCCTCCACTGAAACCGCCATGTCCGCCACTGAAGCCACCACGGCCGCCGCCGCCGCCACCACGACCAGCAGCTGAAACGACAGGAGCAGCGAGTGTTGCCGCAGTAAGGCAACTCAAGAAAAGTACAAGCTTTGAATTATTCATAATAGTTAGAGTTCTAACCATTAGACACCGTGCGTCCCAGAAAGTCTCACTTTTTTTACGCAAAGAATTAAATGAGAATCGGCCGTTGGTCGCTTCTGTCCTGCGAGTCCCCGGTGAAAACATAACCGGCAGTCTACTGGGAATTTCGCATTGATTCATGCTGGTCAGCACGCAGCCATCGGGATTACCATAGCGGGCTAAATGAGCATAGCGCGTGCAGCGATCTTCATATCGGCCGTGTTTGGAGGCCACGTGCTTTACGCCGCGACAACGGAGCACAGTGTGAGTCCGTCTCGCCAATTCGTTATCTATGGCGCTGACGCGGCCATGCGCGGGGTAGTTTCAAACCTGGCAGAGCGGACCAAGGCCGATTTTCTGGTGCTGTTGCAGCAGCGCGATAACTGGCGCGTACCTATCGTCGTGAATCTGCAACCGCAGCAGGCAAATTTGCCCGAAATTCCGCGAGCTGGCCTGCGATTCAGTCAGACGGGTTTTGGACTCAAGCTCCAGCTCGACTTGATCATCGCGAAAGACCTCAATGCTTCGTTAATCGAGCGCGAAGTCTTGCGTGCAATCCTACTGGAGATGATTTATCGGAAAGAATCGCATATTGCTGCCGGCACAGCATTCGTTGAGCCGCCGGATTGGTTGCTTGACGGCGTGCTCGCGCTTGCGCCTGGGCGTGATCACGGATATTTGATCGAAGCCGTTACGGCGGCGAATAAAGCTGCGTCGCTGGAGACATTTCTCCGGCAACGCCCGGAACTTCTGGATTCGAGCGGACGCATCCTTTATCGCGCCTACTCGTTTGCACTCGTGCAAATGCTGATCGACGGCCGAGAGGGCCCGGCACGCCTGGCACGGTACATCAGTCATCTTTCTGACGCCTCAAACGAACCGCTCGCGAATTTGAAGGCGCACTTCCCGGTCATTGCCGGCGATGCGGAGGGAAGCTGGCAGTTGGCTCTACGTCGCTTGAAAGATTTCCAAACTTCTCAGTTGCTGACCTTCGCCGAAAGCGAGCGACGCCTTGATGAATTGCTGCGCGTGAAAATCTCGCAAACAAACACACCCGCCAAACCGGCAGCCCTTGACGAATTTGCGCAGCGCAAGATTTCTCCAGGTGAAAAGATGGCGCTGAGTGAAGTGAGCCGTAATTTGCTCGTGTTTATTGCCCAGGCCAATCCGGTTTTGCGTCCGATCGGACGTGAATACCAGCAGATCACCGCGCTGCTCACCCGCGGAAAAAGAAGAGGAATTGCGAAGCGTCTGTCGCATTTGGAAGCTACTCGCAAACAACTTGCCGCTCGAATGAATGATATTGACGACTACATGAACTGGTTCGAGGCCACTCAAATGAAGAACCGCAGCGGTAATTTCACAGATTATCTCAAAGCGGTGGATCAATCGCATCTTTCAGAGTCAAAGCGACGCGATCCGCTGTCGGTTTACGTCGATGCGTTGGAGAATCAGTTCGAAAATTAACAGTGTACCTGGATATTGGACAGTTGCCGGTCTCCAGCTTGCGGACTATCTTGACCAGCGCGTTATGAACGCGCAGTTCTACTGATGCAAAAAATTGGGTTTGCCGAGGCTCTCGATTCGATTATTTCCAGCGATCCACGTTATCAACGGGACGCGTATGTCTTTTTACGCGACGCGCTTGACTTTACGACCAAACAAGAAAAGAAAATCAAAGGCGTCAGCGTTCGTCACGTGAGCGGCCCGCAATTGCTCGATGGAGTGCGCCGGTACGCGCTGAAGGAATTCGGACCAATGGTGATGACGGTGTTCGATAACTGGGGAATCCATTCGTGTGAGGACGTTGGGAACATTGTCTTTAACCTGATCAGCGCAGGTGTATTCGGAAAAACCGAGGACGATTCGATCGAAGATTTCAAAAACGTTTATCGTTTCGAAGAGGCTTTTGTGAAACCCTTCGCCCCGGATAAACCCGCGACTGCGAAACCGTCGGCGCATTTGCCGGCGCGAAAGCCCGCTACCTCGGGCAAGTGAATGTTGACAGGTAATACGTGGATGGGATTTGGAGGGTTCGGATTTTCCATTCACTGATCACCGTTCACTGATCACGAAGGTCGGCTCCGGCCAATCTATTAATTGATGTATCGCATCCCAGTGGCGAAGTTTCTCTGCGCGGGTTTATTGTTCAGCATGGTTAATCTCAAAGCTGCGCCGCCTGAACCTTCGTCGGTCATCACCTTTCCGCCGAGCACGGCACAAAAGTGGATTCTGCCGAACGGGCTGACGATCATCGTCCAGGAAGATCGCAGCGCGCCTGTGGCAAGTGTGCAGGCTTGGTGCGCCACGGGAAGCATCGACGAAGACCAGCATCTTGGCGCGGGTTTGTCCCATATTCTCGAACACATGCTGTTCAAAGGAACGAAAACGCGGGGGGCGAATCAGATCGCGCAAAAAATCCAGGACGTAGGCGGCTACATCAACGCTTACACGTCTTTCGATCGCACGGTTTTTTGGATCGACGCGCCAAAAGATGGCGTCTCTACCGCTCTCGACATTTTGGCCGACGCAATGATGAACTCCACTTTGCCGCCGCAAGAATACCAGAAGGAACAGGAAGTCATCCGGCGAGAGTTTGCCATGGGGATGGATGATCCCGATCGCGTGGCCGGGTTGCTTCTTTTTGCAACCGCTTATCAGCAGCACCCCTATCGTTTTCCGGTCATCGGCGAGATCGAAATCTATAATCAGCTCACCCAGGAGCAGGTGATGCAATATTACAAAACGCGCTACGTCCCGAATAATCTCACCTTTGTGGTGGTGGGAGATGTCGATGCGGAAAAGGTGCGGCAACAAATTGCAGGATTGTTCAAGGCGTACCCGGAAAAATCACTCAAGCCCGTATTCATTCCGGCGGAACCGTTGCAGCTTGGCCGGCGCGAAGTGCACAAGGAATTTGCCACCGAACTAACGCATCTCTCGCTCGCGTGGCACATTCCAGAGGTCACAAACCCGGACGTTCCCGCGCTCGATCTACTTTCGACCATCCTCGGCGACGGGCGCAGCTCGCGCTTGTACCGGCGCGTCCGCGAAGAGGCGGGTCTGGCGTTTGGGATATCTGCGTTTTCCTACACGCCGGGCGACCCTGGTCTGTTTGGCATCGACGCTACTGTCGATCCAAAGAAACGCGATGCAGCCGAACAACTGGCCTTGCGCATCGTCGACGAAGTAAAGCAGGCTGGCGTCACAGCGGAGGAACTGGCAAAGGCAAGAAAAATCATCCTCAGTCATCATCTCGGAGCACTTACGACCATGCGTGGGCAAGCTTCGGACATCGGGTCGAACTGGTTGCTCACACGCGATTTGAATTTCAGCCGGCATTATCTCGATGCTGTCCAGAAAGTAACGCTGGACGACATCAAACGCGTCGCCGCGACTTACCTGACCGAAAACAATCTGACCGTCATCTCGTTGAATCCAAAGGGTTCGCTGGCCGCCAAAACGGAGAGTGCGAAGGCGACAGCCGCGGGCGAGATTCAAAAATTCGATTTACCAAACGGATTGCGACTGCTGGTGCGTGAAGATCCTCGATTGCCGCTCGTCGGAATGGGCGCAGTTTTTCGCGGCGGTCTTCTCGCCGAGACGCCGCAGACAAATGGCATCACGCGTTTGACAGTCGGCGGTTCCATTTCGAGTGACGCCGGTAACAACAGCTTCACCGTGTCGGTCGACGTCATGAAGCCCGACGTGAAATTGGGCATGGATCTGCTTTCGGACGTCTTGCTCAATGCCACGTTCCCGGAAAAAGCGATCGCACGCGAAAAAGAAATCCAGATCGCCGCGATCCAGCAGGAGGAAGAACAGTTGACCTCGGTCGCGCGCAACATCATGCGACAGGCGCTTTTCCCCCAGCATCCGTACGCGCTGCGCTCAAATGGTTCGGTCGAGTCCATCCAGCGATTGACGCAAAAAGATTTGCTGGAATTTCGTGATCGTTATGTGGTCGCCAGGAATGGCGTTATCTACGTCTTTGGCGACGTCAAAGCATCGGAAGTAAAGCAACTTGTAGAGCAAACGCTTGGCAAGATGCAGCCTGGTGCGCTTGCATTGACGGATGCAAAACCTTCAACGCCGCTGGGCAAACCGGAAACGGTAGAAAGCCGCAAAGAGAAGGCGCAGGGCGTGCTGATGGTCGGATTCCGCGGCGCGAGTCTTTCCAGCCCTGATCGCTACGCGCTCGAATTAATCGATGAAGCCAGCAGCGACCTCGGTTCGCGTTTCTTCATTCGCATTCGCGAGCCGGGTTGGGCGTATTACGTCGGTGCCAGCCAGATGGAGGGCCTGGTGCCAGGACTCTTTGCATTTTATCTCGGAACCGATCCGCAGAAGATCGAGCCGGTGAAAACCGCGTTACTCGATGAAATTCACAAGCTCGCCAACGACGGTCTTACGCCGGTGGAATTAGAGCGAGCGAAGAAGAAGCTCATTGGACAACAGGAGATCGCCAATCAAAGCAATGACGCGTTCGGTTATCATTGCGCGCTGGACGAGCTTTATGGATTAGGCTTCGATTTTTACAAGCGCCTCGAACACGACGTGAGCGCGGTGACGCTCGAACAAATTAAGCAAGTGGCGGCGAAATATTTTCGGGATCAACCGTATGTTTTGGCAACGGTTCGACCGCCGGAGAAGAAGTGACGAGTGGCGGGTGATGAGTGACGATCAAACCGTGCTATACTGATGGAACTCATCGCTAGCCACTCGTCACTCATCACTTTCTTTTATGGCTGAAGTCCAGAAAACAACACAAAGCGGCGAGATGTCGCAACGCTTCATCGAATTTGTCGTGATGCACGCGCAAAACGCCGCGCTGTTTCTTGGCCAAATTCCAAATCCAAAAACCGGCGAGCCCGAAGTAAACCTGGACCTGGCCAGGATGTTCATCGATCAGCTCGCCATGGTTCAGGAAAAAACGCGTGGCAACCTTACCGGTGAAGAGGCAAAAGTGTTGAGCAACGCGCTTTCCAATTTGCAAATGGCGTATGTGGAAGTCGCGCGAACAGAGCCCGGTCGCCAAGACGAGGCCGCGCCCGAAGCCACCGCTCAGCCCGAGGCACCAGAAGCCCCGCAACCGCCACAACAAGCTGAACAACAATCGGCTACCAAACCCGATCCGTCTGCTCCGACCAGCCCCACCGAGTCCGAGACAGAATCGCGAAAGAAGTTCACCAAAAGCTACGGCCCGTAGCTCGATCCCTTTACGCGCGCTGTAATTCGCTTGCGGCCGCTGACCTACCGGCTGCTCGTGCGCGCGGGCGTAGCGCGCGCACGCGGTTTTGTCTTCGCGGTTTTGCGCACTGTGATGTTTCCCTGACCGGGAGCGGGAGTCGGTGATGCTTCGGCGTACTTTTTGGTCGAGGGCCAGATCAAACGCCACGGTTGAGTCTTTATCGTCTCGCTGAATTGCTTGATGTTTTCGCCGGCTGGCTCGAGCTCGGTAATGGCGACCTTTAGTTTGTCCGACGAGCTCCGCAGGTTTCGCAGTGTCACCTCGATGTTGTCGTTCTCGGTAAGGCTGGTGCTAATCTTTTCGATGTTTGTAAGCGAATGCGAGAGCGCGCTGTCGGGCGCGGTCAGACCGGAAAGATGTTCGCCGAACGTCTTGAATTGTGTTAGAGCGAGCTGCAACTCGGAATTTTCATCAGTGAGACGACCCAGATTTTGCGCAGTCTGCTGAAGGTCTTTCATGGTGTTGGTGGCTTCTGTGGCGACCGGTTTGATTATTTCCAGCATTTTCGCCGCAGCGTCGCCCAAGTCGGGAGTGCGTTCGCCGGCGAACCGCTCACCATCTTTAGCCCGGCCGGAGGCTTCAGTGCCCTGGGTGAAATCAATGGCCATATCGCCTAACAACCCGAGCTGCATCATGCGCGTCTTGGCGTCCCGGTAAACCTTTGCGCTCTTATCTACCTGCACTTCCACGCGCACTTCGAATCGCGGTTTGTCTGGCGTAGCACTTGGGCTCGGGCTGGCATTCGCTTCGGCCGAATGAATTGCCGCCTCTGCCTGCTCCGCCTCCCTTTCTTCTTCAGGAGATAGTGGCGAATACAATTTTTGGACCTGACCAATCTTGCGACCCGCCAGCATCACCGGCGCGCCCTGCTTAATTCCGGCCGCGTTATCGAAATAAATCTTGTAGGTCACCAGCGGCCGGAACAATCCCGGCGCTCCGAGCAAAACCAAAAGAAATGCGAGCACCGCGATCGTGCCGATCACGAGCAGGCCGGTCATGATTTCATTTCTTTGTAATTGCATCGAGGCTGCCTTCCAGGATGGGACCTTCGGTGCTGCCGCTCAAAAACTGGGCGACCACCGGATTTTTGGATTGCTTGAATTCTTCAGATTCGGCTTCTTCAATAATTTTCCCCTGATACAACATAGCCATTCGCGTGCCGATGCGAAAGGCGCTCTCCATCTCGTGCGTGACGGTGACGGACGTGACCTTCGATTTTTCGGTGAGGCTAATGATTAATTCGCCGATCACGGAAGCAATGACCGGGTCTAATCCGGCCGACGGTTCGTCCAGAAGGAGCAATTCGGGATTGAGCACGAGCGCTCGCGCCAGGGCCACGCGCTTGCGCATGCCGCCGCTTAGTTCCTCGGGCAGCAGGTCCCTGGAATCTTTCATTCCGACAAGCTCCAGTTTTTCATCGACGATCTTATCAATCTCTTCGCGCGACTTATCGGTGAGGTCTTCAAGCGGCAGTGCGACATTGTCGCGCACGGTGTGGGAGCTAAGCAGGGCCGAATATTGAAAGACCATGCCGATGTGTTGCCGGACGCGCTGAAGCTTTCGGCGCGAGAGCCGGTTGATTTCAAATTGTTGGAAAAAAATGGAACCGGAATCAGGGCGCAGGATGCCAAGGATCATCCGCAAAATCGTGCTTTTGCCGCTTCCGCTTTGTCCCATGATCACGAGACGCTCCTGTGGCTCAACTTTCAGTGAAACACCCTCGAGCACTTTCTTTTCTTCGAACTGCATGTGCACATCGCGCAGCTCGACCATGTGCGACGGTGTGCTCACGTCGGGAAGAATACCGTGTAAATGATGTTATAGAGCGTATCAAAGCCGATCACTACGGTGATCGCGGTAACGACACTGGAAGTTGTCGATGATCCAACGCCAGCGGCGCCGCCTTTCACAGTCAATCCCCGATAACAGGCAATCGCGGCAATGAGTAGTCCGAACAGAAGGCTCTTTAAAATGCCCGTGATAATATCGCGAATGAGCAATGAATCTTTCACAAGATCGAGAAAGTACGGGAATGCGATGCTGAAATAGGCTTTGCAGATCAGGCTGCTGGCGAATACGGCCGCGATATTCGAAACCATGGAGAGACACGGCATCAGCAGAAACAACGCGAGCATTCGCGGCGCAACGAGAAAACGCAGGGGACCGATGCCCATGGATTCAATCGCTTCCACCTCCTCTGACACTTGCATCGTGCCGAGCTCGGCTGTGAAAGCAGCGCCGATCCGCGCGGCCAGCATGATACCGGTCATCAGGGGCCCAAGCTCTCGCGTAAACGCGATGGCGACCAGTCCAGGAATCAACCGCTCTGTTCCAAAGCGCTGCAACTGGTAGCCAGTGAGCAGCGCCATGGTGAGTCCTAGAAAAAACGAGACGAGTCCTACCAGTGGCACCGAGTCCACACCGGCGCGTTGGGTGTGCCGGAAAAAGCTGGCGGCACGAAACGGCACCCGCCCGCGCTGAATACGCTCGAACGTCTCCTCGAACGTATTCACGATGAACCAAAACAGACTGCCCACCTCACGCAGAAAGCTGCGGGTAAGGTGGCCGATTCCCTGGGCAATTAAGACGGGCGGATCAACGGTCGCCATTGGCAGCAAAGCTCGCCTTAGTCGGTTACAGGGAAAAGAGCAAACTTTGTGTCGGCAGGCCTATGCCGGGGCTACGGCCACGCCGCTGAAACGCTTCGACATCATCCGGACCAGACCCTTAAACTGGTTCGATGCATCTCGCGGGAGTTTTCGGAGCCAATTGCTTCTTTAGTTTCATGCTCTTTAGTGCAGTCCCGAAAGCTTTCGGGACGCCTGCCGAAGAACCGGCCCGGCCTCTCGCAGCCGCGGCGGAAAAGCAATCTGAGAATCAGCCAGACATGGAAACAAAGAAATTTGGATTGGTGATCCACGGCGGTGCCGGAACCATCGAGCGCAGCAACATGACGCCGGAAAAAGAGCGCGAATACCGCGCAGGGCTCGAACGTGCGCTCGCGGCCGGTTACGAAATTCTCAAGCGCGGGGGATCGAGCCTTGATGCTGTGGAAGCGGCCGTGCGCGTGCTGGAGGACGATCCTCGTTTCAACGCCGGCAGGGGCTCAGTGTTTACAAGCGCCGGCACAAACGAAATGGATGCAGCCATCATGGATGGGAGAACGCTTGCCGCCGGAGCCGTCGCTGTTTTGAAGCATGTGAAGAATCCGATCAGCCTCGCGCGGCTGGTCATGGAGAAATCTGGACATGTGATGATAGATGGCGAAGGCGCGGAAGCGTTTGCCAAAGAGAACGGAATCGAATTGGTGGATCGGAAATATTTTTTCACCCAGGAGCGATGGGACGCGTTGCAGAAAATCAAAGCGGCTGAAAAGAAACGCGCGGGCGGCGCCGGGAAAGCCTTTATCATTACCGATCAGGATAGACACGGCACCGTGGGCGCCGTCGCGCGGGATAAGAGCGGGAACCTCGCCGCTGCGACTTCAACGGGCGGCACGACAAACAAACGACCCGGGCGGGTCGGCGATTCGCCCGTTATCGGAGCCGGCACTTACGCCAACAATGCCACCTGCGCCGTCTCAGCAACCGGTGACGGCGAGTATTTTATTCGCGCGTCAGTCGGACACGATCTCTCCGCGCTTATGGAATACAAGGGAATGTCGCTTAAGGACGCGGCCCAAGCGGTTCTCGACAAGGTAGCCAGACTTGGTGGCGCAGGCGGATTGGTTGCGATCGATGGCGACGGTAACGCGACGCTGCCGTTCAACACTGCTGGCATGTATCGAGGGCATGTCGGTCCTGACGGCAAACTTGTCGTAGAGATTTACAAATAGGCATCGTCATGTCGAGCGAAGTCGAGACATCTCTCGCTCTTGAATTTCGAGATTCCGCGACGTTGCTCGGAATGACAAAGTAATGCTTCCGCCGTTCTCACTCGTTATTCCCTGCTTCAACGAAGCAACGCGCATTGGTACAACCCTCCGCGTTGCGCTCGACTATCTCACCGCCAACGCCCCGGAAAGTGAATTGATCGTGGTGAACGACGGGTCAACAGATGCAACAGCAGCAATTGCGCGGGAAATGTTTTCACAGGCCAAAATCGCTGTGCGCTTGTTGGAAAATTTTCCAAATCGCGGGAAGGGCGCCGCGGTTCGATCCGGTTTGCTCGCCGCGCGAGAACCGATTGGACTTTTTTCTGACGCAGATCTTTCCACACCGCTCACAGAGACGCCAAAACTGATTGAGCCGATTGCAAACGGCGAAGTCGACATTGCTCTCGGTTCACGCGCACTGGACCGAAGTTTACCATGGCGGCGAGAACAAGGTGGCCGTGTTTTCAACCTCTTAGTTCGCGTTGCAACCGGCCTTCCATTTTGGGACACCCAATGTGGGTTCAAGGCGTTTCGACTCGACGTTTGTCGGCCAATTCTGGAGGCGGCACGGGTGAACGGTTTCGCGTTCGATGTCGAGCTGCTTCTTCTCGCGCATCGCGCCGGATTGCGCATTCGGGAAATTCCGGTCCGCTGGAACCACGCTGAAGGAAGCAAAGTTAGCTTTTTCCGTGACAGCCTGCGGATGTTTCGAGAAGTAGTTGCGATGCGAGCGCGAGCGTAGCACAGACATCTTGTCTGTGAGGCCGGCGGGCGTTCAGCCTGCCAAATAATGAAGCTGCGTTGGCTACTGGCAAGCAGAACATAC
>WNFQ01003895.1_pt1 | contig 10882 bp, 4 predicted proteins | sample 5400171 | NCBI WGS metagenome assembly WNFQ01 (sample SAMN13153356, study PRJNA577476) | soil metagenome | isolation source: 20 cm soil under Madrone tree | place: USA:California | collected 2016-06-14 | reverse complement strand
CACCGCGGAGATGCTATTCGCCATGCTCGCGGGATCGCCGCTCGTGCGGACCTCAATGCGCGCTGACGGCCAGGGGCTTTGCCAGAACGGCACACTGATTTCGGGGAAGCCCTCGCGGCGGATGCCGTTGTTGCGGACATCGCGAGAGACGGCAACAATCTGCCATTCGATCGGTGGGCCCGGCCGGGGCGCGCCAGGGATCAACTGTCCGACGACGACACGTTGTCTTAGCGGGTCAATATTGGACAGATATTTCTTCGCGAAGGTCTCATTGACGATGGCGACGGGCAGTCCGCCCGCCAGGTCTTGTTCGTTGAAGCTGCGCCCCCTCGCGATCTGTATGCCCAACGTACGGAAATATTCGGGAGTCACCATCATGAGCCCTGCGCTAGGCCGAGTGGAAGGGTCACCTGCAGGTTGTCCAGCAATGCTGAATGTAGGCCCGAATTCGCTGCCGAGAACCGGCAGGCCGGTTGAAACCGCAGCCGAGTAGACACCTGGGAGGGCTTCTATCTTCTCGAGCAGCTGGCGATAGAAAACTGCGGTCTGCTCAGGGCGCACAAAGCGATCGTCGCGGAGGGGCAAGGCGAACGTCAGGACATGATCCTGTCGAAAGCCGAGGTCAACACGCGTTAATTTCCAGAAGCTGCGAATCGCAAGACCCGCGCCGGCAAGAAGCGTCAGCGCCAAAGCGAATTCGACTACCACGAGACTCCGGCGCAATCCCTTCCTGCCACCGCCGGAATCCGAGCGCCCGCCCTCCTTCAATCTCTCTACTGGATTCCACCGCGAGCCCTGCCAGGCGGGAGCACAGCCACACAGTACGCCGGCGATCAAAGTTGCCGCCACGCTGAAAAACAGCACCGGCAGATTCACGCGCACGTCGGCCTCGGTGGGTATCGAAAAAGGTGGCAGGAGGATTACGATGACTCTTAATATTGCTATCGCAAGGCCCACACCCACGGCGCCGCCGATAAACGCCAGCACCAGGCTTTCCGACAAGAATTGCCAGAACAGATGCCAACGTGTTGCGCCGACCGAAGCTCGAACAGCCAGCTCCTTTTGACGAACCGTGCCTCGCGCAAGCAGCAAGTTGGCCACGTTCACGCAAGCGATTAACAACACGAAGCCGACGGCTCCTAGCAGCAACCAAAGATTATTGATCGTGTCGCGGCTGGTGAAAGCGTTCTTCAGCTGTTCGACGCTTGTGCTCCAGCCCTTATTTGAAGCCGGAAAAACTGCGGCGATGTGCAGCGCAACAGAATCCATGTCAGCGTTGGCTTGCTGCAGCGTCACTCCGGGTTTCAGACGTCCCATCACCAGCAGTCCACGAGAATCGTGGTTGATCTGATCAGGCTTGAAGCTCAACGGGACAAACAGATGTGATTCGAATCGATCGGACATTCCCGCAGCCAATATGCCAACGACCCTGTAAGGTTCACCATTTAATCGCACTTGCTGACCGATGATATGGGCGTCACTTCCAAAGCGCTCCTGCCAAAACCGGTGAGTCATGATCACAACATGATCGCTGCCGGGTTGATCTTCCTCGGGAAGAAAATCTCGCCCCAGCGATAGTGGTATCCCCTGCATGTTGAAGAAACCCGGTGACATGATCCTTGCTTGAACGGCCTCAGGATGGCCGGAGACGGACAGGCTAAAACTCCCTCCACTCCAGGCAACTATGTCCTGGAACACGCTGTTCTGGCGCTTCCAATCCAGGTAATCGCCTGTAGAAACAGGGTTCCTGAGTCCGTTGATTTGCGACCATACCAACACCAGCTGGTCGGAGTTCGGATAAGGCAAGGGCGAGAGCAGGGCAGCATAAACCACGCTGAATATCGCAGTATTCGCTCCGATGCCCAATGCCAAAGTTAGAACGGCGACGGCAGTGAACCCGGGGTTCTTTCCCAGCATTCGCGAACTGAAAAGTACGTTCTGCCAAAGCCTCGACATCAAAATCTCCTACTCATACCGCAATGCCACCAACGGATCGAGCTTTGTCGCACGGCGCGCAGGGAAGTAGCACGCGGCCAGAGTTACGAGCACAAGCATGCTGGTAATGCCAGCAAATGTGACGGGATCGGTAGGGCTGACTCCAAAAAGCAAAGATTGCATCGCGCGAGTCACAAAAAGCGAGCCGGCAATTCCCACCATCACGCCGATCGCTGTCGTCAAAGCCCCATCTTTTAGAATCATGAGCAGAACTTCATTACCGGTTGCACCCAGCGCCATTCGTACTCCAATCTCGCGTGTGCGTCTCGCCACTGCGTACGCGGTTACGCCGTAAATTCCCGCTGTTGCGAGGAGCAGCGCCGTACCAGCAAAAATCCCAACGAGAATCAAGCTGAAGCGCCGCGTCTCGAAAGCGGCCGAGAAAATCTGCGGCAGTGTGCTGAATTGCGGAGGAACGTTCGGATCAAAATCGCGGAGAATACCACGAGCCGCCGAGGTCACAGAAGAAACATCCGCGCCGGTCCGCAACACCACAGTGAAACTCCTTGTGGCCTGCGGCCGTTGGTGATAATTCACGTAAATCGTCGGACGGGGCAGTGCTTCAACACTCTTTTCTCTAACGTCGCCCACAACTCCAACCACGGTGAGGAGGCGCAAATCGCCATCCATATTGCCGAATTCAATCGATTGGCCAAGCGGTTCCCCATTAGGCCATTTCTCTTTTGCCAAAGAATTGCTGACCAGCGCTACGTGGGGAGCGTCAGCGCTATCCCGGTCATCGAAGAGCCGCCCACGCAGCAGCGGAATGCTGAGCGCTCTGAAGTAGCCCTCGCTAACGACCGCATAGTCAGCTTCTCCCGTCGCCGCGTGATTGCGAAAAATCCCGTCAAAAAATCCCGTCATGTCCTTTAGTAATGCGGGATCCGAATCAGGCGATTCCTGTACTGAACGCTTGATCAAATTTTGCCACTGGGGCGAGATCTGGCGAGGATTCAGCACCGCGTAAGATCCATCGGACGAAATTCCCGTGGCCAGCGGCAGCGCGGAGCTTCCCCCTACTTCCTCGACACCAGGAATCCCGCGCAAACGGGCCATCAATTCGCTAAGAAATTGCACGCGTGGAGCTCTTGCTGATTTGCCGAAGGCGTCCGGCAGCGCCAGGTCCATCGTGACAACGCGCTCAGTGCGAAAGCCAGGATCAATCGAAAGCACCTGTAACAAGCTTCGTCCAAGAAGGCCTGCACCGGCAAGCAGAGCTAGAGTTGTGGCGAGTTGTCCGGAAACGAGCAACCGTCCCAGTTTTTGACTTCGCGGCGAACCTGCCTGTCTTTGACTGCTTTCACTGAGCGCATCGCGTGCATTCACGGTTGCGCGCAGCGCACTGAAAATTCCCAGCCCCGCCGCCACAAATAGCGCTGTTCCCAAACAAAACAAAAGCACAACGAAATTAACGGAAACATCTTCGAGCCGTGGCAATGTCTGCGGCGCAAGCCGTAGTAATCCCTTTACTCCCCATGACGCTGCCAACACTCCGAGAGTAGAACCGATCAGAGCAAGCAGAAGCGCTTCCGTGAAAAACTGGCGCGCCAGACGGCCCCGCTCAGCGCCAAGCGCGGCCCGAACAGCTAATTCCCTTTCGCGGGTTGCGGCTTGCGCCAGCATCAAATTCACTACGTTCGCGCAAGCGATCAAGAGCAGAAAACCGGCGGCTCCGAGCAAGAGCATCAAAGCGGGTCGCACGTATCCCGTCATGGCCTCGCGCAACGGTTCTATGGCCACTCCCGTCAGATCGATGTTCGGAGCATTTTCATGCTTGAGCTGCATCGCAATGACCGAAAGTTCAGACTGCGCTGCGCGCAGCGCGATTCCATCCCGAAGCCGCCCTAGAACTTGCCAGTTATGAGCCGACCTACTCGGCAGAACTGGAAAGAGCTCACGTGGAACCCATATATCCACGTTCTCAGGAAACCGAAAGCCCGCGGGCAGTACGCCAACCACCGAATAGGAGCGATCGCCAATCGTCAAAGGAAGCGCCGACAGTTCCGAGGTGCCACTTAGGAGTTGCTTCCAGTATCCAAAACTGACCAACGCGACTGGTGCTGCGCCAGAACGCTCATCTTCGTCTCTGAAACTACGGCCGATAATCGGCTGAACCGCCATCACAGAAAAGAAATCTCGGGAAACGGAAGCCGTCATTGTGCGAGTTGGCTCACTACCGCCAGACACCGACCGCAAAGTGGCTGTGTATTCGGCAAGTCCCTGCAGCGAACGCGCTTGAGAGCGAATGTCCCCATAGTTCGGATCGGCAAAGCTCACACGTTGACCCGTGGAGTTCACTTCCCACAGGCGAACGATTTGTTCAGGCTTTGCGTAAGGCAGCGGTCGAAGCAGTACACCGTAAACCACACTGAAAATTGCCGTAGTCGCTCCAATTCCTAAAGCAAGCGTCAACACGGTCACCGCGGTAAATCCCGGATTCTTCGCAAGCATACGAAGTCCGTAGCGCAGGTCCTGCCAGACCGTTTGCATCAGCCTCTCCTACTCATAGCGTAATGCGGTCATCGGATCGACCCGCATCGCCCGGCGTGCCGGGATGTAGAAAGCTAGGAAAGCGAGGATAGCGACTGCCGCCAAAAGCAGCGAAACGCCAGCGAAGACGAGCGGATCGTGAGCACTGATTCCGAAGAGCAGGCTGGAAAGGACCCGCGTAGCTGCGAGAGCAATGAAGACCACACGAGCAATGTCCTTGACGGGCAAAGGACTCAGGAGAATAGCGTTCACAATAGTGCAGATGGTGGTGTTGGCGCCAATTCCCAAAGCCAGCGATAGCACGGCGACCGCGGTGAAGCCTGGGTTCTTGGTAAGCATGCGCACTGCGTAACGTATGTCCTGCCAGAATGTGTGCATCACAGCGCCTCCTACTCATAACGCAGTGCCACCAGCGGATCGATCTTTGTGGCGCGGCGAGAGGGTACGTAGCAGGCAACGCTCGCCACAACCACAATGATGCTTAATAGCGCGAGGTAGACCGACACATCGCTCCCATGGACTCCAAAAAGCAGTGATTCACTGAGCCGTCCAAGCCCGTATGCCAAAGGCAAACCGACAAGGATGCCGGCTAGCACCATCCCGCCAACATCCTTAAAAACGAGTCGACGGATATCCCCGGTAACCGCGCCGAGGGCCACGCGAATACCAATTTCTCGCGTGCGTTGAACAACCAGATACGCCAACACGCCATAAATTCCAAGCGACGCTAAAATTGCCGCAAGGCCGCCGAAGGCCCCCGAGAGCACAGCGATCAAGCGTTCCGCGAAGAGATCTTCGTCAATCACTCGCGTCATTGTTTTTAATTCATAAACCGGCAGATTCGCATCCTGCTGCTTTACGGCTTCGCGCAGTTCATTCGCCGCAAACAAGGGATCCTGCTGCGTGCGGACATAGAAGCTCATGGCAAAGAGTTCTCCCGCCTGGGAGTATGGCAAGAAGAAATAAGCCTGGTCGTGAGTGCGCACGTGCTCTTGCTTCACGTCCCTGACTACTCCCACAATCTCAATGTTCGGCTTAACGTCATTGCCCGCTCCGAGAGCGATGTGGATGCCGAGCGGATTTCGATTCGGCAGAAACTCCCTGGCCATCGATTCGTTGATGATGGCAACTTTGTGGCTAGTCACAGTGTCCGAGACGTTGAATTCGCGTCCGCTGACGAGCGGCACGCCCATCGTAGAAAAGTAATTCGGACTGACGGCGTCAAAGTCGATGTGATCTCTGTCGTGGTCGAGGCTTTGGCGGTCCTCGACGGTGACATTCGTGCCCATATCCACTCCCGTCAGAACCGGGATCTCCGATGCGCCCACGCCGCGCACGTCCGGCAGGGCGGCGATTCGTTCGCGGAGTTTATCGATCAGCGCAACGGTGTGCTGCGGGTCATAGCCGTTCAATTGCGGCTGAATCGAGAACGTGATCAGGTTCTCGATATTCAGTCCGAGATTCTGTTTGCGGAGATTCAAGAGAGTCTGGGCAAAAAGCGCCGCTCCCGCCAGCAACAACAAGGTGAAAGTCACCTGGCCTGCGACAAGTGTCTTGCGGAAGCGCACGTGCGCCGGCCCAGTGGAAGAAGTCGAACCTTGGTCTTTCAAGGTTTGTGTAACCGTGCTGCGTGCGACGCGCCACGCTGGCAACAACCCAAAGAAAACCGCCGAGAGCAGGGTGGCCGCTATCGCAAAACTCAAAACGGTTGCATCCATATCTGAGCGAATACCCAGGATCCCCGCATCCGAAACGACGGAGCTGGTCAAAATGTTCATCAGCCAGCCGGCCAACAGTAGACCGAGAGCGCCACCGCCCAACGCGCAGAGAAAGCTTTCCACAACCAACTGACGCATAATGCGGCTTCGCGTCGCTCCCATAGCGATGCGAATTGCAAATTCACGCTGCCGTGCGGCGCCTTGAGCCAATAGCAGATTCGCAACGTTCGTGCAAGCGATCAACAGAACAAGCGCAACCATAACGAAGAGTGCTTTCAGCGCCGGGCCGGAATCGCGCTGCACAGTGATTCGTCCCTGGGCCCCTGACGACAGCAGTATTTTCTTGCTGAGAAACTCGACACGTTTTTTCTGGTCCCATCCGGAAATGTGCGTGAGTTGCTGCTCCAGTAGCGACCGGTATTCTGTGTTAATGCTGGCCTGAGCTTGCTCGATCGATACGCCGGATTTCCTCCGCGCCAACACTGCGAGCCAGGCATCATTCCAGTCGTCCAAGCCGTTGCGAAGGGGAGTCATCTGGCCCTTCATCATCACGGGCACGAAAAGATCCGGTGTTTGCCCAACTTGAACTCCAGTGAACCCTGCCTGAGCAACGCCGACAATGGTCATTTCTGTGTTGTTGACCAGGACCGTTCGATTCAGAACTCCCGCGTCGCTGCCAAAGTGCTGGGTCCAATAGCCGTGGCTAAGAACCACGACCGGATGCGCGCCCGGCACTTGATCGTCTTCCGGAGTCAGCGGACGGCCTAGCGAGGCTCTCACACCCAAGGTTTGGAAATAATTTCCCGAAACCAGCTCGCCATAGGCTCGATCCGTTCGTCCGTTGTCGGCGAGGCTGGCTGAAAACTGATAGCAGGCGATAACTCCATTGAACACTGAAGTGTTTCCAGAGAGCCCTTTGTAAAGTGGATACGAGAAAATTTCAGAATCGTCCCCGTCGCTCCACACGTGGCCTTGTTTTGGCCCGGGGGAGCGCAGTAACACCAATTCGTTGGGGTCTCGCACGGGAAGTTTGCGCAGAAGGATCTGATTCAGGACAGAAAAGATCGCGGTGTTGGCGCCAATCCCAAGGGCGAGTGTCAGCATGGCGATGAGCGTGAAGCCCGGATTCTTCGCCAGCATCCGAGCTCCGTAGCGCACGTCCTGCCAAAGTGTTTGCATCAGCCTCTCCTACTCATATCGCAGCGCCACCATGGGATCTACCTGGGAAGCGCGGCGCGCCGGCAAAAATCCCGCAAGGACAGCAACCACGGTGAGCAAAGCTGCGGCCGCTACAACTACGATCGGATCAGCGAACCCGAGGCCGAAGAGCATGCTGCGGACCAGGCGGGTACCCGCCAGAGCGGCGGGAACTCCGATGGCGATTCCGATGAACACCAGCACAAGAGTTTCGCGCAGGACTTGCCAGCGTACATCTCCGGGTGCGGCGCCGAGAGCCATGCGAATTCCGATGTCGCGCGTCCGGCGAGCGACGTTGTAAGTCATCACGCCGTAAAGGCCGATGCTGGCCAGCAAAATCGCCAACAACCCAAACGCACTCGACAGTTGCTCGATGAAACGATCGGTTTGCAGGGTCGCCTCGATCAGGCCCGTCATGGTGCGAATATTGATCGGTGGAAGGGACGGGCTTACTTCTTGCACGGCGGAACGCAGCGCTGCGCTTACGCTGGCCGCATCGGCAAAGGTGCGCACTTCAAATGCGGCGGAATTTTGCTCCCACATAGGATTGAACAGCGGAAGATAGATACGCGGGGGAGTTTTCTCGCGCATGCTGTTGTACTTGGCATCCGCGGCGACTCCCACGACCACACAATCCCCGAGATTGCCGGGATAAGTGTCGCGAATGTGTTTGCCGATCGGATTCGTATCGGAGAAAAAGCGGTGAGCGAATGTTTCGTTGATGACCGCCGCGCGCAGGCCACCGGCGCTATCCTGAGCAGTAATCTCGCGACCCAGCAGAATAGGAATACCCACCGTGGAGAAATAACCAGGACCGACCGCATCGAACCGCGAATGCATCTCTTCGCCGAACTTCGGCGTGTAACCTTCTACCGCGATGGGGTCGGCGGATTCCGCATCATGGAATAAGCCGTCGTGAGACATAGTTACGCCGCGCATGCCAGGAAGCGCGGAAATTCGCGCGAGCAGATCTTGGTACACACCAGTGGTCGCCGCGGCTTTGTACCCGCCGGCGCTGGCATCGATGCGAAACAGCAGCAAATTTTCGCGATTGTAGCCGAGATCCATATGGCTGAGCTTCGCAAGGCTGTGGACAAAGAGGCCGGCGGCGACAAGAAGAACGACTGAGAAAGCAACCTGCGCCACCACTAGAGCTTTGCTCAGAGACAAGCGGCAGATGCGTGATTCGCAGCCGGTACCGGATGCGTTGCTCTTCATTCTTCCCGCAAGGTCCAAGTTCGTGGCGTGTAGCGACGGAAACAATCCGAAGAGCACGGCGGTGAGCAGAGTAACCAGGAGCGTGAAACCGAGAACGCGGGCGTCAGGCTGCAAATTCAGTTGAATGGACGAGGGTCCGCTCGCGCCGCCTTGTACCATTCGCAGGAGCAGCGAGTCCGCCCAGAACGCCACGAAAATTCCGGCGCAAGCGGCAAGAATGGCCAGGAGCAAACTCTCGGTGAGAAGCTGGCGCACGAGACGGAAACGATCGGCACCCATGGCGATGCGCATGACAAATTCCTTTTGTCGTGCGGCGCCGCGCGCCAGCAGGAGGTTGGCCACATTGGCGCAGGCAATCAGCAAAACCAGGCCGACCAACGCCATCAGAAATTTCAGCGGCTCACTAAAAGCTTCGTGAACTGTGGAGGCGCCCCGCGCGGCGGACCGCACCTTGAGGCGCTGGTCGAGAAATTCGCGGCGCGCTTGCTCGGTGACCCCAGGGTTGATAAGAGATTCGATCAGCCGCCTGAAAGCGAGGTTGAGGCTGGCATTTGCCTGCGAATTCGTAATCCCTGGTTTACGACGTCCCATCGCCTGCAACCACAGATGCTGGTTCAGGAGACCTTGCGGCGAAGGACTGAGCAGGTCGCGCCCAGGGTAAATAGCATCGGCCATCGTGATGGGCAGCCAAACGTCGGTAGCTTGACCCACGGTTTCGCCGAAGAATCCCGGCTGGGTCACGCCAGCGATTTCAAACGAGTCGCTGCGAACCTGAATTGTTCTCTCAAGCGCCGATGGATCGAGGCCGAAGCGCCGCTTCCAGAAGGCGTAACTGATCACGGCAACCGGCGCCCCGCCGCGTGCGCGGTCCACTTCCGGCGTGAAGACCTGGCCCGCCGCAGGCTTTGCGCCCAAGGTTTCAAAATAATCCCCGCTGACGAGCAGGATGTGCACGCTTTCCGTGTGGGCCTGCGAATTGGCTGAACCAGCGCCGATTCGTACAGTAACCTCGGGAAGCTGGCTGTCGGCCGCGAAAATATGAGAAAAGACTTCGTTGTGATCGCGAAGGTATTGAAATTCCGAGTAGGCGAGTTGCGAGCGTTCGCCACCCTCGCTGCCGAAAGTGGAGCCGTGAACGTCGGGATCGGTAAGTATCGACAACTCTCCTGGATTGGGGACAGGAAGTGCACGAAGGAGTACGGAATCGAGGATGCTAAAGATTGCTGTGTTTGCACCGATGCCCAAGGCGAGTGTCAACACAGCGATCGCCGTAAATCCCGGATTCTTCGCCAGCATGCGAAGTCCGTAACGCACGTCCTGCCACAGTGTTTGCATCAGCATGTTTCACTCATAACGCAATGCCACCAAGGGATCGACTCTTGTCGCTCTCCGCGCCGGAATCCAGCATGCCAGGAACGAAACAGCTGCGAGCAACACCACGACTCCCAGCAGTGTCGTCGGATCGGTCGCGCTCACACCGAACAGCAGCGACTGCATCGTTCGAGTCAACGCGAAAGACCCGCCAATTCCGAGCGCCATGCCGACGATGGTTGTCCACATCCCCTGGCCGATCACCAGCCGGAGCACATCGCCTGCGACTGCTCCCAGCGCCATGCGGACGCCGATTTCCTGCGTTCGGCGCGTAACCAAATAGGCCATCACGCCATAGATGCCAGCCGCCGCGAGCAGCAGCGCCGTTCCGGCGAACGCGGCCAGAAGCAGCATCGTAAACCGTTGCGGTGACAGCGACGCCGACATCGATTCGTCCATGGTTCGGATGTTCAGCAAAGGTACTTCTGCATCCACTTCTCGGATCGAATTTGCAACTATTGATGCGACGTTTAATGGATCACCATCCGTCCGCACCGCCAGATTCATCCCGAATGAGTGCCAGGCTCTGCCGGTCGGAGCGGATACCTGGGCCAGCGGGAAATAGAGAGTCGGAGCGGTGCGGGTTTCGTTCAGTGAATCTATTTTGACGTCGGCCACCACGCCGACAACCACCCGCGGCAGATCGCGATAGAAATACAAAGTCAAGTGCTTGCCGATCGGGCTTTCCTTCGGCCAGAAAAGCTTCGCCATCGATCGGCTGATCAGTACCGCTCCAGCGCGGTTCGCGACGTCCGAATAATCAATGTCGCGTCCGCTTAGCAGAGCGATATGCATGGCGCTCATGTATCCAGGACTGATAAGCCGCACATCCACCTCTGGCTGGTCGGCCATTGGGACAGCCGCTTGTCCTTCCACCGACACCGGTTGGTGTG
>WNFQ01003893.1_pt1 | contig 10884 bp, 10 predicted proteins | sample 5400171 | NCBI WGS metagenome assembly WNFQ01 (sample SAMN13153356, study PRJNA577476) | soil metagenome | isolation source: 20 cm soil under Madrone tree | place: USA:California | collected 2016-06-14 | reverse complement strand
TGGTTCTGGGGAGTTGGTCCCGTCAGCGCCGCATTTCTCGTCATCTTTGGTTCATATGTCGGGCTACGCTACTACCGCTGGCGGACACTGGAAGCAGACAAGAGATCATATTTGATATTTAACGTGCGTCCGCAAATCTCGCACGAGGCCGGTAAAGTCGAAGCTGACAGATGGTGGTTTTCAGATCTGGCTCATGGCCGCGCACGTCCTCCCATTGCATGCCAGGAAGTCCGTTTTGGCCTTTTGACTGACCGATCGTAGCCCCACTTACGCTATATTATGTATCGACAACATTATCCAATAAGCCCGGTGCATGAGTGTATTTTTATTTGCGGACTTACGGTCGTAGTTACGTCTTTACCGTTCGTATAATGCATAGGCAAACCCACTTCGAATTCTCTCCATTACACTATTTGATTATTATTTCAATGCGATGCTCATTCGTGAAACCACTTGGTTGAACTGCTTGTCTGGCGAGAAGTGCGCGTTCCCACCATCGTGGGCATGTCTCGGGAGTGCACCTCCCACGTCCTTGTGCGAGGTATTGCGAGTTGACGCAGATGGGTATTTACTTACCTTGTTCGTCACTGGCGATGATCTCGGAGAGGCAGGCGAAACCGTTACCGTGCGAGGTACGAATGAGGTTTGTTACCAACTAATGGGTGGATGCCATCCCACTTGAACGTGTGTTGCATGAGGGTGACGATGATGCAGTGCAGCCTACGAGGAAAGGCATCGCTGAATGCAGTGAAACTATGGCACTGATGAGATGAGATAGCATCGCATACCAAACAAGGCATATGGAGCGCCCAGGATGGTCTTACTTATTGTCGAAGTGGATCGCAGACTACAACGGGGGCTCACCCACTTTCTTTGCAGAACAGTCCCCCGACAGCGGCTTATTGTTCTCAGCAGAGGGGAGATCGTCCACAACTAGCCCAGTAGAGTCTAAACATTGTCTCGTTCGTCACAGACTACCCAATTGGAGCAATACAATTAGCTTAATCATTTACTATTGCATCCTTACTGGAGTCATACGTTCGCTCTAACTGGCATCTTCCGCTTCGTGCCGCGCTTCGTGATGATTGGGCTGTGGTCAAAGGAAACGACTACACAGCCTTACTTGGCATGAAGGTCTTTGAGAGAGCGTTACATCTGGCTTGATTTCTCGGACTTGTTTGTTTCTTGGCCCCCGGTTGAGACCCGTTTCCTGGAGGACGTCCCTTGAAGGCATCTGACAATAGCCCGCAACAGAAATAGAAACCTTTTGAAGCCCGAACGTAGCTTTACGGACCGATGACTGTTGTCCTGTCTCGGCTACCGTGACTCCACCAAACGTGTACTAGTAATGGCATACCCCAGTGGCTCGGGCGCTCAAAATCTCAGGGCTGGTCGTTGGCACAAAACGGAAAATTCGAGAATTAGACAAAACAATGCATCCAGGGGTATCGTGTGGCGAGTTAGACATGGGAAATTTACATTTCAGGAGATCAATTGAACATGCATTGTCACGCAAGGTGGGTCGAACCGGAACATAGTGTCGTTGGACAATTGACTTTCTTGAGCTAGCCGGGTGATACTGGGGTGATTGGCGATGCAACCCGCTCATTCACGAATACGGTACTATTTGCGGAGGTCGCCTTTTGAGACTTGATGAAGCGTCCATTCCAGGAGATTTGACTCAGTCTGGTTTAACCGGGGTGGAAAACTTTCGTTCCGGGTCATTATCCAAGAAAAGCCTGGGCGTCAGGAGGGTTTTCTTCCTCAGTACTATCGCCGTCGCGGATTAAATCAGAAGACATCATGGCGACGAGTCGATCCGAAGTCGGTCACCATTAGATGCTTTTGATGATGTTCGCGCCCGGCTGTTGCGCAAGCGACGGTGAGCACCCGCCTGAGGCGCCACAAGGCCGACTCGTACTTTGACCCCAACACGGATTCCAGTGCATCATGATCGATGATCTCTCACGCGTGTGGATGGTACTAAACATCACTACATTTGTGTTTACTGTAAGACTACGGAAAGCACGAGTGCGAACGGGGCCGTGCGTCCAATAAAGGATAAAGACGTTCCGATGCGGTGGGGTAATGCAAGTTCTGCATCACTGACTGGCAGTGTAATGAAACATCGAGAAGTGACCAAATGATGTCGTCCGGCAAATAGCAAGCGCCCATTTTCGACAACGGACAGAACACGCAGTGTCACGGCACCACGTGAACTCTATGAAACGTCCATGGGTCATTGATCCTGAAGGGAAAAGAAAGCGGCGATGTCGTGAGGGAGCTCCAAGGTCCATAGTCACCCATCACTCTACCTATGCTCAGGGTGGAGACACGCCACATGGCAAACGTGTCGTGTCGGACATGACGCACGCGACAGCATTAGAAATGCAATGCGCTTGGCTGTCAGCGCACGGGAAACATGGGGCAGCCAGTGACGACGAAGGCGAGGCAGGAAAGAGTGACAAGTCGTTATCTCTTGACAATACATCAAGCCAGCGTGGACCGACCAGCAACCAAGTCCGTTAGTTTACTGCTATTTGTGGGGTTGGATCCCGGAGGCATTTAACGACGTGGGAACTTGCAAACGTACCCCGGCCACCGTGCAGACCTAAGATTAAATAGTTATTAATTGTTACTGTAACAGAACAGTACCAAGACAGGTCATTATGCATTCCCGGGCAACCTCGGACAACCTCGAACAACAACGACGACAAAAACCGGAATGGAGACACTCGGAGATGTGGACTCATACGAGGCACTGACTATGACCATTGAAGATGCATTCTACCACTAACAATTAAGCCAAGCAATACAGTAGCTTCAGGACGTTCAACATGTGATCGTACCTTAGACGCTCACAAGGAGAGATATTTCGGATAAGTCTAAAACGAGTTACGAGAGGCAAGAAAGATTAATGCGTGTCAGGAAACGAGTGCGTCATTTCTACCCTTCACCCTCGCCCGATAGCAGGCCCCATATCTTCCTCCCAACATTTCGTGCGAGCGCCCACGGCGCGCCTTCTTCGATGGATTCACGCATCCGATGAGCAAACTTGACTTGATCACCGGACGTAAACGATTCGCGAAGCGTTGTAAGGACAACGGACGTCGGGGCAAGGTATTTGGATATGATGCGCCTAAGCTCTGGAGCTGGCGTGGACAAAGGGAACAACATCTTGCGATACGGGGGAGAGCTAGGAGCCGCCTCAACAATACTGCAGATTAAAAGATGGCTGAAGGAGCTACGCACAGGATATCTTCATTCATGTTAGCAGTCCACTCAGATCCGAAAATATGTGCCTCTAGAGTGCGGTAAAACTCTTGCTGTCTACCCTCCCGAACAGCCCGAGCCCACATTGCTTTGGAATGTTCATACGCGGCTTGCTGTAACAGGTCACGCTTCATGTGGGACATATGCTCCGAGGCCGCTTGCCTCGAGCGGGATAACCAGACGTAATAGCCTTCTTGCCAGTGCCGTTGCGAATTTTCAGGGTGTTCGGAAGTTGTTGCATGAGATGGTGTAGAACCATCCGAAACCTCTGCACCCGGCGAATCGGAAATGTACTGACCCAATGTCGTGTTGGCCTCCTGAGGGAGTGGTATATTCTCCGAAACCGTAGGTGACTTGACGGTTGGGCCGTAGTTGGCACTAGTCAGGACACGATTAACTTCGTGATTGAATATACGTCGCAGACAGAGGGTGTAACATTTAGGCTCATTTCCATGGGCGCGACCAAAGTGAGACTGAGAACAGTACGTGATGCATCGCTCGGATGTGGCAGGTGAAAGGCGGCCTGTAGTTATTAGACTCGTGCGCGAGCGAGTGAGATTGGAACTCACCTCGATGGGGAACAGACAGTCTAATCGAGGGTATGCGGTCAACAAATGACGACTCTGGGGCTTTCTGAGAAGATGGAGGGGGCTGCACCCTCGGGCTCCGACGTGGTGGTGGACTGGGATGGGACGAAGAGCCATTTGTATGTGAAGGGTCAGTTGAATCGTGAGCAGAGGGGCGATCACGTTGTTCTGTGGGTGAAGACATTAACAGCTCTTTTCCACCTCTACAGTTCGGTTTGCTTGGATGCTTGGATTCTGGGCGAGACGAGTGACGGATATTAGGATACACGAGTGGATACACGAGTGGACAGGGAAACCCAAGTGCCAAGCGGCTGTCTCAGGAACACGTGACCTCCGCTCGGAGTATTTTGTATTTTTTTCGGGATCACTTTTTCCTCTTCATCACCGCTGCACAAAGAATTGCTATCGCAGCTTACGCACAGGGGGTCATTCACCGCCCCTTTCTTCTGCTGTGGGGAAAGTCCCCGGAGATGCAGAGTATGTGATTCTGTATGTGCATGCCATGGAAAGCGTCTGCCCTTAAGAAGGCAGTTTGAGCTGCATGTACGGTGCCCACTCATCCTTTCTGGCTTGGGCTGGGGCTCTGCAGTCCAAGCGCTTGGTCATCTACGCGATGATATGAGCGGACCAAGCCTTGGACATATTCCTCTTAGGAATAGTCATGCAATTGCCGAGTTCTCTTGGTAACTGAATGGGGCTCACTCTTGTGCGGCGCCTTCGTATTTTTTCCACATTCGAACAGTTCGCCTGTTCAACGTCACTTACATTGAGAGCGAGGTGAGTTGTGTGTCCTTCTCTCATGCATTGGTATTTGCCTCGTATGATGTTCCAAACATGATTGGATTTCTTCAGGGAGAATATCCTTCTCTAGGTTTTCCCAGAGGGGAGCGTGCTCCGCATTTTTGACGCTACTGAGCTTTCGGATTGCTTCTTTATCCTTTGCACCTGACTTTGCTCAATTTCCAATGCTTTTGTTTAGATGTCAACTCTATCCTGTGTCCCAATTGTTGGAGTAGAGGAATGGAATAGTAGACGTAGAGGGTAGTTTTCTGTAGTATATATTGCTGACTAATACCAGCCGTCATGTCTCCACTCTGTATGATGAGAGACAAGAGTCAACCCTCCAGGAACTGGCTTTCTCTACAAAAGGTTGACATACATTCATATATCAACCCGACTCTGCCGTTGTTAATAGTTATACCTGCGTAGAGGCTCCGTACTACCAGCACATCCTCAGACCAACCACGGAAAAAGCATCAGAAACAACCAGATGACACCCTTAGTCCATCGACATCCTCAAATGTTGCGCTATCTGGTTCCCCTTCAGCCGTCGGTAACCCTGTACTTCACGGGGATACCGTGGAGGCCCTTCGTTTCCTCATATTTTCGCCAACACCATGTTCTCCTGATCTACCCCCAAAGGATCGTCAACCAGGCCCATATATAGCTCTCGATTGTGAAATGGTCGGTGTGGGTCCCATGGGAAAAGAGTCAACACTAGCGCGCGTTTCGGTGGTCAACCACTTCGGAGCAGTCCTACTAGACGAGTTTGTACGACAAAAGGAACGGGTTACGGATTGGAGGACGCAGTGGAGCGGAGTACGGGCAAGAGATATGAAAAATGGTGATTCTTGCTGACTTCGCTTTTGCACGGGCTTATAATCTCCCCGTTACTCCCAGCGAAGACTTTTGAAGAGGTTCAAGGCGTCGTTGCCGAGCTCATGAAGGACCGCATTCTCGTTGGACATGCCATTCAAAACGATCTCAAGGTCAGATTTGCGTTATTTTTGCTCGCACACGGTGCTTAAACTCTCGCCCTTCAGGCCCTCATGCTCTCACATCCGCGGGCGCAAATTCGCGACACCCAAATTCTGGCTCACAGGCATGGTCAAAGCCGCTCCGCTCGACCGGCTCTGAGGAACCTGGTACACGATATGCTTGGCGCAAAGATTCAAGAAGGCGAACATAGTAGCGTGTGCCGCAATACCAGCCCTATACCCGAGGCGTCCACTGAATATGATCACAGGTGATAGATGCTCGTGCTACCATGGCGATCTACAGGCTTAATCAAAGACAGTGGGAGAAGGGCTACGCTTCCGTCCCCATCCGTGTCCAACGGAACGCAAAAGGAAAGGCGCAGCTAAAAGCTTCTCGGCAACGAGAGTCCATCGGACCCGACGGTGTTGCAAGAAGACGAACAGAGGTATCTCCGCAGTCGAAGGGTGTCTCGTCTGGTCTGTCCACCATCGTACGCCGTAAGACGAAAGATAAGGGAGGAACGGATGGTACCAAAGTCAAATGGTGGTCCGAATTAGCGGGCACCGGAGATGGTTCAAAGGGTCGTATCAGTGTTACCGCATAGCCCGTTTACCTACCCAGTATACCACTGTACATTTAAAGTGTAACCCATAGATAGCGTGGGATGTTCAGACGCTGTACTAGCGTGAACTCTCCTCCGAGTCTGCCCTCCATTCCGAGCTTTCAGACTACTGTATCACTTCGCTGCCATTACTGTGACCATGGGTGTTCACGGTCTCGCGACTTACCTTCGGGAAAATCTCCGCACGTTATCAACATCTCTCGTCCTGTCTCAAGAGCAATCAAAATCTAAACCCGCAGTTCCTCTTGTCGTCGATGGCTGGTCGTATGTCCAATCAATTACCACATTGTGTAACATCATCATAACGGTTCCGTAGCTTTATATATGAAGTCCATAACCAGTCCCGTTTACCCTGGGCGTATGGCGGCGAACTTGGGGAGTTCCGTGACCTTGTGATTCGAGTAATTCGAGCTTGGATCGCGGTTGGTTTGAGACCGTATTTTGTATTTGACGGTACAGTCACCCCCTCTTTTCGCTCGCTCTCTTCCTGACCTGAAATCACTGGACCAGGCCCGTATCGCCCGTCTAAATTTACGACTAGTGCAACTCGCATGGCGCAGTCAATCATCCAACCCTCTCTGTTATTCTTCAGGACCTCTCCCCTCTCCCGTGCTACACCGCGCTTCCTGCGGGAGAGTTCTATCCTACCCCCGCTTTGTTATGCGACAACTCTTGATGCGCTACGATCGCTTAACGGTGCTGTCGAAATCTACTTTGCAGATAACGAAGGCGACCCCTTTGCCGTTGAGCTCGCCGGTCGACTCAAAGGCTATGTGACTGGTCGAGACTCCGACTATGTCATCCTAAACTCGGAGGGGTATGCTGGATATATTCCCATGGATCAGATGTTCTGGAGTATCGAATCCCAAGGGACCGGAGATGGAGGGGAAAGTCAATCTGAAGACGACGCTGGATTCGTGGTGACACGAAAAAACAAAACTCGAGGGCATGCTAACGAGGCGTCCAATTCGCTTCAGGGGATCATACCACCAGACACGAGCGGCGAGCTATCTCTAAGTCTTGTCATCTATACCCCGCATGGGCTGGCCTCCCACTTACAAATCTCTCTCTCTCTTCTTCCACTACTGGCGGCCCTTATCGGAAATGACTTCACCGCAGATCGCCAGCCGATAAACAAGCTGTTCTTTGATCGTAACATGACCGTGTCCCAACGCATCGCTCGCGTAGCGAGTGTCTTGAAATCGGTCTCAGCTGTCGCGACGGGAACTCCGGCAAAAAGGAAAGCCCGACATCAGATTACCAGCGTTGTGGATTTTGTGGATTTGACCATCGAGTCGCTCCTGATCAGACCAATGTCCATGGGATCCGGTGAAAGGGAAAGCATGGTAGAGAAGACCGTCGATGCTGCGCTGCAATATGCAATTCCCAAATATCAGGAGTGCGGCGAAGGATCGACCTCTGTTTGTCCTCTTCATGACGCCGATTCATGCCCGCTAGTAGCGTGTCTTTCGCGTCTCACATCTGATCGCCCCCCCGAGAGCGAGACTGAAGCCCGAAAGCAAGTCCATCTTCTTTACCTTTCCGCATATCGCCGCGGCCACTTTTCTCCAGGCTTGATGGACATTTTAAGTATCGGAACCGCATGGCCAGATTCATTCTTGGAGAATCCGGATATTGAGACTGTGTCCCGGAGCCTGGGGCGCCCGATCCGGGAATGGGTCTATGCGATCATGGATGACGGGATCGCCCTTATGGGGCATGATGATGACCCGGAAAAAAACGGATTGGGAGCGACTGGTGCCGATGAGACTAGTGCCGATGAATCGAGTGACAACGACGAAATCGTTGACGTTGTCGAGGAAGACTCCGATGAAGACGTGGGACCCGGCAACCCTCTGGCACCGCTACAGGGGGCACTCAACGAACTTACTATCGGCGGAAAGCCTCCTCCATCTTATTCGACAATCTCGCGTGGTATGCGACCCAAATACGTCACTGAGCACATTCGCCGCGGTACTCGGCACGCCGAAGAGCCTGTATCTGTACCATCACTTGCCACTTTGTTGTCGTCCCACGACATCGACATTGGAAATAGTCCCAGCGCTTGGCCTATTCAACTGAAGGATGAGAACTTCCGCTTGACAGTCTTTTTACGTTCTCTGGGCTCCAACACGCATTTGGTCAAGGCCCTTCCATCGGAGTACCTAATGGCCGTCGTGTCATTGAGATGGGTATTAAGCCGCCTTGCTGATCGAGCCGATGAAGCCCAGCGTAGCGCCGAAAGAGAAAAAGAGAAATGGACTATTCGAGAGGCCCAGGCCTTCCTGGCATCCTTCTCTTGGCCAGGTGGCACGTCGGTCGGGCCAATCAGTCCCCCATTGGAGAACCGTAGCATCCAGCTCACTGCCCAGATATTGGCTACATTCGACGCCGTTGAGATGCTTTCTCAAGTTCTACTCTTGACGAACAAGGTATCAAACCCAGCATCTTTCTTTTCTGGAAGGGCATTCCACAAATTTCTTGCTAGAGGAAACAGTCCGGACGTGCATCTCCCGCCTGGTCTGTGGGAGGCTTGCGTGGATGGCTTGGAAGGAGCGTTCGCGCACGAGAGTGAGAAGAAGAAGAAGCGGGACCCCAAGACAGTGGAGAACCAGGCGAAAACAGCGCATGTCCGAGTCGATGGACCAGCTGTGCATGGAACTCGAGTCCATCGGAGCATGTTCAGCGTCCTTTCGGCTATGAATGACGGTGTCTAGCTGGTTCAGTTAGCTTACACAAGTCGTTTCGATGTCTGAAGCTGACTGACATACGATAGCCAGAGCTCTCGGCCGTTGTGCTGAACTGATGATGGGAGGTGGCCTCATGCACTTCAAGTTTTACGAAGGGACGTGTCGGACTCCATCTGAGCTCACGGCCACATACCGTGTGTTCTAGTAACTCGAAGCCCAATATATACCGTGGTGGATGAATATGGAACCATGTCACAGCGTTGGAACTGGTGAAACCTCGGCGCTATAGCCTGAGGACACAGGATGTGATGTAAAAGTGCCTGGGACCACAGCCTAAGGTGCAGGCTGCACGCCTGTGGCTAGCTGTAGCCAAGTGCCTGCCACTGCCACTGCCACTGCCACACGCCGCGGCACGGGCGGCACCTGATTTGCCCATATATAGCAACGGCTCCGCTTGTCGTGAGCGATGCTGCGTTCTGCTAAAGCGGATTGCTGTGCTAGCATTCCAAGACGGTTCTGCACAATACGTTGACCTTCATTCTTCTACCAATGCTGTCCCAGATACTTGTCGGCAATTGTCGTAAGTGCACTGGCCTGTGTCTGTGTCATGTCTGACTCGCGCCATGGCCAGCCACGTACTTATAAAAGGCCTACTACTATGGTTGTCTGTTAGCTGGAATAACCTAACCCAGCCGGCCTCCGCCCTTGATCTCCCACTCCTACCATGCTTTATCCTTCCAATACATTGACTGTTCCATCAACGGCACAAATCGGCCCCGCGACTTTTTCAGGACCTGGGACGTCAGGCGCCGGACCTCGAGTTCCCCCCGACATCCTTACATATTCCTATGCCTCGCGAATGGTGTATGTCACCCCCGGGGAGACCTACGACGTACGTCCGTCCTGCTTGCCTCCGAGCGAAACGTTTTGGCTGATGGATCTCATTTACACCCCTCCAGCACGCCATTGATATCGCCAAGGAGTCCTTCCTAGAGCTCGAGGACATCGAACGCGAACGAATCAGCTTGGAGGTCCACGTCGTGGTCAAAAACCAGCAAGCACGCAGGACCGCCGAGATCGGGCGGACGGCCTGGTCTGTAGTGATCGCCTCGCTCGCGCGGTTCGAGATTGTGGAAATACGCGTCGCGCCCATGCCTCCAAACCGCAAGGCTGCCGTGGCACTTTCAAGTTCGCCGGCTTTGTCCATTGGGCCACCTCCGTATGCCTCCGAGAACGGTTCAAGTTGGTATTCGGATTCGGAGTCGAATCTCAGTCCACATGGACCACAAATTACTAGCTCGCAATCGTCCTCATCATCCTTTGCGACCCGTGTTGTGGACCTTCTTACTCACAAGTCCTCTCGAGGTCGTCTTTCTCCTCAGCCATCTCAACACTTCTGATTCTAAGAAGCATCTCATGTCTATCTTATTCTTTTCGGTCAAATCACTGTGCTTTATACTTTACCTCTGCCTTCATCTCTGTTTCGATACACGACACCAGTAATACCCGAGCCGTTGATGACTGTTATTGTACTAGAGTAGATGAAAAAGTACGATGTTTTTATCAATGGTCAGATCCATTTCTTATCCAACATTGATCTTGCCGATTCTCGACGGAAGGGGATCGGTGAATGGGTTGTACCAAGTAAACACTATGATCGACTGTGCCTTAAAAGTGCCTTGCTACGGAAGGTGGCATTGTATTGCAGCAGGTTATTGATGTCTCGGACCCAGTCGTCTTCCTTTCCAGGACCAGCACCCTCTCCTTGAGTATCAACTGCAGGGTCTGATATTGAAGATCGGTTAATGCAGGGGATGGGATGCAATGACGAGCAGACTGTGACTGATTCCCCGGGGTGCAGGATATGGGAGGCTTGACCGTCCATAGATACAGCCGCGGGTGCACGACTGCGGTCACCTATCTGCAAGTAGTCGTCAGAATGAAAAGGCAGAGG
>WNFQ01006285.1_pt1 | contig 10888 bp, 13 predicted proteins | sample 5400171 | NCBI WGS metagenome assembly WNFQ01 (sample SAMN13153356, study PRJNA577476) | soil metagenome | isolation source: 20 cm soil under Madrone tree | place: USA:California | collected 2016-06-14 | reverse complement strand
CAAACGAGAGACTTGAAGAAAACGCTATTTGCCGGGGACAAAGCATGCAGGCACTGACATTTTTCTTCGCATTCGTGGTGGTTCTGGCGCTGATCGGCGCGGCCGCCTGGCTGGTTCGCCGATTCGCCGGCAATCGCCTTGGTGCCAACCCCAATCGCGGACGGATGCCCCGCCTGGCCGTGATCGATGCCGCCGCCGTCGATGGGCGCCGCCGGCTGGTGCTGGTACGGCGCGACAATATCGAACATCTGCTGATGATCGGCGGTCCGACCGACATCGTCGTGGAACCCAACATCGTGCGCGCGATGCCCGCACGGGATCAGATAGCGCAACGGCCCGGGGTCGGAGCCGAACCAGCACCCCGGCTTCCGCCGCTGGCCGACTCCGGCTGGAACGAGGGCGATGGCGCAAGGCCCGATTCAAGGTCGAGCGGGTTCGATCAGGTCGAGCCGCAAATGCCGGAGCCGCCGCCGCGCCCGATGCGGCCCTCCTTTGCCGACGAAGTGCGCCGCCCGATGCCGGGGCTGGCGGAACGGCGCGGCGATCCCTTGCGCAGCGATCCGCTGACAGGTTTTACCCCGGAGCCATTGGGCGGCCGCCCCGAACCGCGCCCCGAACTGCGTCCCGAACCGATGCCGTCGCGCGTCACATCGCGCAACGAGCCGCTGATACCGCGCCCGCAACGTCCGGGCGAAGCGCCAAAGGTGCCCCCGGTTCGCGCGCCCGAACGCGCCGCTGCGCCGCCCCCGCCCCCGCCCCCGATGTCCCCGCCATCCCCGGCCCTGTCGGCCGCGGACCAAAATCTCGCCGAAATGGCGCAACGCCTTGAAGCCGCACTGCGCCGGCCGGCCGGCGACGCCGCCGAGCCACGGGTCGGTGCCCCGCCGGTGGCGCCGGAGCCGCCGAGCCGTGGCGCACCACCTCGCAACGAGCCGTCGACGGCGCCGCCCGAAACTGCGCCTTCGCAAAAGAGCGGTTTTGAGAATCTCGAAGACGAAATGGCGTCATTGTTGGGCCGCCCAAAGACCCCTTCGTGAGGCCGGCGGCATTTCCGCGTAGAGTTTTATGTATCGCCACCCTGATAGCCGCCGGATCGCTGGCGGATCCTGCGTTCGCGCAAGACATCAGCATCAATCTCGGCCAGGGCAACGGCGGCGTTACCGAGCGCGCGATCCAGCTGATCGCGCTTTTGACGGTGCTGTCGATCGCGCCGTCGATCCTCATCATGATGACGTCGTTCACTCGGATCGTCGTCGTGCTGTCGCTGTTACGTACCGCGCTGGGCACCGCGACCGCGCCGCCGAATTCCGTCATCATTGCACTGGCCGTATTTCTGACTGCGTTCGTGATGGGCCCGGTGCTGCAGCGATCCTACGACGACGGCATCAAGCCGCTGGTCGCCAACCAGATCGGCGTCGAGGACGCGCTGCAGCGCGCTTCGGTGCCGCTGCGCGGCTTCATGCAAAAGAACGTGCGTGAAAAGGACTTGAAACTGTTCATGGACCTTTCCGGCGAAGCCCCGCCGGCGACGCCGGAAGACATGTCGCTGCGGATCCTGGTGCCGGCGTTCATGATCTCCGAATTGAAACGCGCTTTCGAGATCGGCTTCCTGTTGTTCCTGCCGTTCCTGATCATCGACCTCGTGGTCGCTTCAGTGCTGATGTCGATGGGCATGATGATGCTGCCGCCGATCGTGGTGTCGCTGCCGTTCAAGCTGATCTTCTTCGTGCTGGTCGACGGCTGGTCGCTGGTGGCGGGAAGCCTGGTGCAGAGTTACGGCGGATAGCTGCGCTGCTTGTGGGTTCGGGCGCGTAGTTGTTTCGGCCGGTCGTTGGGCCGCCCTCAATTCGAGGCCGCGTAGAGGTCCATTGGTTCTTGAACGCCCTTGAGTGAATGTCTGCCCCGCTCGCTGAAGCGGAGACCGGACCCGGCGACCAGATCCTTTACGGTTCGAGATACCAACACTTCGCCAGGCCCGGCGAGCGCTGAGACGCGCGAGGCAATATGAACCGCGATGCCTTGCACGTCGTTGCCGGCGACCTCGATCTCGCCGGTATGGAGGCCACTGCGGACTCGAATGTCGAGAGCACGGACCGCCTCTGCAATCGAGCAGGCACAACGCACGGCCCGGGCCGGGCCGTCAAACGTGGCGAGAAATCCGTCCCCAAGCGACCTCACTTCGTTGCCGCGGAAGCGCGCGAGTTCCCGCCGCACCGTAGTGTGATGCGCCTCGAGCAGATTGCGCCAGCGCTGGTCGCCCAATTGCTCGGCCCGTGCGGTCGAACCCACGATGTCTGTAAACAGTACGGTCGCAAGGACACGGTCGCCCTCTGCCGCGGAGATCGATCCGGTCAGGAATTCCTCGATTGCGTCAACGATCTGGTCGTGGATAAAGAAGAGATGATCGTCTCCCGGCAGTTCGAGCAGTCTCGCTCCCGGAATATGCGCTGCAAGAAAGCGTCCATGTTCGACGCTGATGAGCGTGTCCCTCGTGCAGTGGATGACCAGAGTCGGCACGTGGACCGAGGACAGAATATCGCTGATATCGATTTGGCTGATCATCCGCACGACCGCTAAAGCAGCCGCCGGGCTCGCGCCAAGTCGCTCGAAGCGGCCCCACCATTGCTTCAAGGTTGCGTCGTCAGGGCGCGACGGCGCCCACATCGGCAGACTGCGCCCGCTCCCCCAAGCTTTTTCTATATAGCCGAGGAAAGCTTCCAGTCCCGCGGGGGTAATCCAGGAGGAACGGGCAAAAGTGCCGTAGAGCACCAGCGACTGACATCGTTGGGGATAGGTTGCGGCAAACAGGGTCGCCAATGGACCGCCTTCGGATATTCCCAGTACCGCCGCACGCTCCATTCCCACGGCATCCATGACGGCGCGGACATCGTCCATGCGCTGGTCCAACGACGGAGCCTCGGATACGCGGTCAGACAGGCCGGTCCCGCGCTTGTCGAATATCGCCACACGGGCGAAGCTAGATAGACGAAGCAGCCACCGCGCCAAATCGGGGTGGTCCCAGTAATTCTCGATGTGCGACACGAACCCCGGTACAAAGACCAGATCAATCGGCCCGCTGCCGAAAACTTGGTAGGCTATGTGAACGTCACCGCTTTTGGCATAGCGCGTGACTGACATCGCCATCGCACCCTCCCGAGGCCCCAAGCGGATCGGCGGCACGCCAGAGCATAGGGCATGGAAGCGTAGTCCGCGACTGGGGCCGAAATGCGGGGCGGATGGCAGTAGGTCCTGCCGTTTAGGCTGATCTTGTTCGTGCCGGTCGACGGCTGGTCGCTGGTGGCGGGAAGCCTGGTGCAGAGTTACGGCGGATAGCTGCCGATTTTTCGCGCCGCCGCATTGATCAATGTCTGCTATTCCTTCAGTTCCCCTTTTCCGGAAAGGCCATGTGCCGGGATCGCGCCAAATTGGCCCGCCTGGATTGAAGCGGGATGAAATCGAGCTAGTTCAAGACAGCAGGGATCAATCGGGCAATCCTTTAAATGGATCGATATCCAGGAGGTCAATTCCCGTATTCGGCGTTCTTCTGGCCAGCGCTCGCCGCTGCGTCAGCCGGTGAAGTTGCGTCGTCCTGGGCGGCGCTGTTTGCGGGATTCTCGGGCGATGCTGACGGCGGTCACACCCCGCAGGAGCCGGAAGGAGCCACGCCAGGCAAGATTACGCTCGAGCTGCGGGCAGTCCGGCTGCGTGACTTTACGGTGGCCCAAAGCGACGTCCCCACCCTGCTCTGCACGCCGCTCGCGCTGCATGGAGCCGCGATTGCCGATCTTGCCGCCGGACACAGTCTCGTTGCCGCGCTCCGTGATGCTGGAATTGGACGACTGTTCATGACCGACTGGCGCTCGGCCAGCGCTGAAATGCGATTTCTCGGAATTGATGAATATCTTGCCGATCTCAATGTCCTTGTCGATCATGTCGGAGGCTCGGTTGATCTGATAGGGCTTTGCCAGGGAGGCTGGCTATCGCTGGTCTATGCCGGACGATTCCCGGCCAAGGTCCGCAAGCTCGTGATGGCCGGCGCGCCGGTCGACATTGCTGCCCGGCAATCCCGACTGTCGGCCATGGCCGAGGCTACTCCCCTCATCTTGTTCCAGAGCCTTGTCAATCTCGGCGATGGTCGCGTGATCGGCCGCAATATCGAAAAATTCTGGGGAAACGATACCGACGCAAACGGCATTCGCGAATCCTTGCAGACGCTTCAGCCGATCGGCTCGACGGAATTCGCGCAGCTCGAAGCTGTCTTCAAGAACTGGAATTCCTGGACCATCGATCTTCCGGGCGCATACTATCTGGAGGTGATCGAGAAACTATACAGGCGCAACGAACTCGCCACTGGAAGCCTGATCGCGCTGGGGCAAAAGATCGACCTCTCGCGCCTGCGGCTTCCAATGTTTCTTCTTGCCGGCAGCGCCGACGAAGTGGTTGCTCCGGAACAATTGCTGGCAGCGGAACGGCTGGTAGGAACGCAGCCGGAATATTTCCGCCACGAGATCGCGCCGTGTAATCATCTGGGTCTGTTTATGGGAAAGCGGACGCTTGAAGAAAATTGGCCGAGGATTGTCCGTTGGATGAAGGAAGCCGATTGAATCACCCGGCCGCCTGGGCTCATGGCAGTTTTCGGACCTCGCGCGACGTCGGATTTCAGCTATTGGACGACGTCGAGTTTGACCTTGGCAACACCTCCTCCAACCATTCCCAGCGTTTCGGCCGCGGCATAGGAGACGTCGACAACCCGGCCGCGAATGAACGGACCGCGGTCATTGACCCGAACGGTCACGGACCGCCCGGTCGCGACGTTTGTCACGCGCAACCGGGTGCCGAACGGCAACGTACGATGAGCGGCGGTCAATTCCTGCGTATCGAACTTTTCGCCGTTCGCGGTCTGTGTTCCTTCTGTGTAGAAGCTGGCAAGTCCATGCGACGCAACCTGTGTCTCGGTTGCATTCTTACCTGGCGCGAACGGGGTATGCTTTTTCGCGACCCGCACGCTCCTGTTCACTACGAATGATGTCCTTCGACTGTGTTCCAGCGACGCCTGTCGACTGGCGACGGGTGGTTCAGAGATTTTGCTAACCACAGAGGATTGAGCGCAGGCCGCAAGCGAAGCCGCTGCCAGAGCGACGGCAAACAGCTGAGTGACATTCCGAACACCAGCGGCCGAGGCCGAGGGCGCATCAAGATGAACACGGTTCGCTTCGATGTCGACGTATGAAGTTCTGGCACAGCTGATGGAAGACATGTCGTACCCCCAACCTACCGAAATCCGACAGGCTGTCAGGGCGGTACCCAATAAGGGCGGAACCATGGCCGGATGAAACCAGGTCCGGCATCAATAGCGCGATTTCATTTTAGTGTTGTCATTGTGCCACAGCTGCAGGCGCTCGTTGGCACCAAATGCGAAGCACTGCGACGTCAATCACGACTTCGCTGTCGGGCGCGTTGATCGTCGAGCCGGGGAACTGACACCAACGAAGCTTCGGTGCGTCCGCTTGTTGCAGTGGATGCGCGAGGATGAATGCATCGATCTGCATGCAAGTATCAAAAATTTTCCGCACGGTCGGATACGGCTCAAGGTCGCAATCGTATAGCATCTTCGCGCTCGTGAGATGCGGTATCAGACAGATATCGGCAATGGTGGGCGCATCGCCGCAGCAAAACCGTCCTGTTCGCGGATCATTTGAGAGCATGTTTTCGATTGTGCGGGTCCCCGACTCCAACCAATGCTGTAGCCACTCCATCCGTATTTCATCGTCAAGGCCGAGTTTCTGCTCGAGATACTTGCGCACTCGCGGCACCACAAACGGATGCGCATCGACTGCCACCACCTGCGCAAGTGCACGCACATGGGCGCGTGCATGTGCATCCGTCGGTAACAGCGGTTGCTCCGGGTACTGCTCCTCGAGATATTCGAGGATTGCAAGCGATTGCCTCAGTGGCGGACCTTCGCCTCGATCAATGTGGGTAAAACCATCTCCGGATTGACGAACCGATAAGGCGTCGCGAGATGGTCATCTTTCGAGAGGTCGATAAAGACCATCTCGGCCTTGAGCCCTTTCAGGTGCAGCGCGATCCGCACGCGGAACGACGCTTGTGAACGCCACCAGGTATAGAGTGTCATCGGTGTGGTTGTCATAACGTGATCTCGGCATCGTTAGACTATACCGGCGGGCACCGGCAGGGAATAAGGCTTGGCAGAACCATGTCGTGACTGTCGCGCAATTGCCGTTTCGCAACCTTGTGCGACTTCCTTGAGTGTGGAAGTCATCGCCAGCCTCACGGAGAGCTTTGAGGAGCCGAAAACCGGCGCCATTAACCGATCGTTAACCAAGCCCGCGCATCTTTAACCATTCGAAAAATACCGAGTCTCGAGATCGGTCGCCGGGGCTGCTACATGATTGCTGACAGCAATAGCAACATCGCTTGGCACAGGGTTCAGCTCAAGAAGAACCGTGACGCGGTGAAGGCCCTGGAAACAGTTCGGTTTACGGTGGGCGAGATGGCCGCGTCCACCGGCCAAACCCAAAAAACCCTGGCCACGCTGAAGCGGAAGATCGCGGAATCCGAGCGATGCATCGCCGTCCATGAGAGGCGAACCAGGCGGCCGGTCGCGACTGACCTTCAAAGCCTCGCCAGCGTGAGTTGGAGCAGCTGGAACGCGCGGGGAGTAGGCCGGCGCTGACGGGCGGCTGACACGTGGCATGCGCTCTTCCCTTCGGCGCGCACCCTGATTCCGCCGGCTTGACCTGACCTCGCGTTAAGATTCCGTTTAGCCGCAGGCGTGATCATACGGTAATCGCAAGAGGGTCGGATCATGCAAGACCAGCGGCACAATCCCCCTGGACAGATTGAGCCGAGAGAAGATACGGCCGTCGGCCAGCTGGGTGAGGACCCGACGCAGCCTGCAATCATCTGCCCACTGGATTTGTCCAGTCGCAGTCGAGACGATGTCTTGATATCGGCTAGCGGGGATGGCTGGCAAGGACGCAACACCTGGCTTCTCGGAGTCACATTTGTGGCAGTGTTTGGACTGGGATGGACCGGCGGCGCAAACTGGTATCGTCTTTCAGATTTTGAGGCGGCTTCCAACCCAGTAACGCAGAAAGTCACATATTCGCGTCCTGTTCTCGATTCCGAGACAAAGTCCGCCAAAACCGATGGCCCTGTTCGCAAGACACCATCGACGACGGGTTCGCTAGGCACCCCGGTCGCCGCATCCTCACGCACAGCCTCGGTTGTGCAGGCAAACACCAATCCACCCGCAGGCTTGGTCGTGCCGCGCGAGATGATGGTAGCGGTGCCCGAAACCAGGCCGACGACGATTGAAGGCTGGACGGTTCGTGAGGTGCGCGGGGGAACGGCAATTCTCGAAGGCCCCAACGGCGTTTGGACAGTGACACACGGGGACACGGTGCCCGGGTTGGGGCGAATTGACTCGATCGTGCGTTGGGGCAACCGCTGGATCGTCGCAACGGCGAACGGATTGATCGCCACGCAGTAAGATAATCAGTTCCTGGAATCGGTGACGCGTGACACCGATGTACGTTGGTTGATCAAAGCAGCCTGTCTTGCTGTTTGCCTCGCTCGCTCGTTCAAACACCTTGCAGCACGTACCACCAGAGCGGCAGGGATAGAAAAGATACCGTGATGCCAAGGCCCACCAGGAGCGTGATGAGCGGTGGATTGAGGCCGTGCTGGATAGCCACAATTGAGGCCCCAATCATCGGTCCCATGGCAGATTCGAACAACGTTATCTGCACAACATCCCCGGTCGCCCGCAACATTCCGACATATACCAGCATTACCAGCGCTGGGCCGACGAGCAGCTTGAAGGCGATACCGATCGACAGGGGCACCCTGATGCCGCTGAGTTGATCGAGTCGCAGTTGCAGTCCGACGGAAACCAGGGCGAGAGGGGCCAGCGTGTCGCCGAGACGGCGCAGCACCGCTATTGACCACTCCGGATATTCAACCGGCAACAACAGCAGTGACACGAAAAGCGCGATGAAGGGCGGAAAAGTGCAAATGCGCTTGAGAACTCCGGCTCCCGATGAGGTCTCTGACGAGAAAAGCGCGGCAACCGCGATGCCTAGCGTGCTCAGCACCAGATAGGTACCGAGCTGATCAATCAGAATTCCGATCGGCATTCCGTTATTGCCGTAAAAGCTCTCAATCATCGGCAGGCCAACAAAGGACGTATTGCCTAGACCGGCCACCAGGATGAGGCCGCCGATGGTGGCCGGCGTAAATTGCAGGAGCTTCGAAAGGCTCCAAAAGAACAGGACCGCTATTGTGAAGAGTAGCCACGGCATGGCAACCGCGTAGGCGAGGGTCGACTGCAGCTTTATGCTGTGAATCTTTAACAATGTAAGCGCGGGTAATGAGACATTGATGATAAAACCGTTGATCGCCACATGGGCATTGTCGGGAACGCGGCCATATCGGCGGAGCGTAATGCCGATCAACAAGGATGATGTTGCTCATGGCGAACCTGCTTTTGTTCGCAGCGGCAGGTCGCAGGCGAAGTGGACCGGCGACGGGCAAACCGGAATCAACTAAATGTGCCGCTCACTACGGCAGGGGCATGCCCGATGAAAACTCGCTGGGCGAGGAAGCGGAGCCGTGCGCTTCCGAATCGCTTCTGCCGTATTGCACGACAACGGCGAAACTGATCATGAGCACCATGATTGTGCCAACGAAAGCGATTATCGAGCGTTGCCTTCTGGATAGAGAGGTGCTCTGAACAATTTTGTGGACTGGTGAATAAGCAAAAGTCTTTTGCATGTCACACCTTCCTAATTGGGTTGACTTCCCTTGCTGATATCCATTGTCGCGACTATGCTTTTTGCGCTGATTTCAAAACGACTACCACGCATCCCCCCGAACCAATGTGAACCAGCTCATATTGAGCGCGACAATCGGTCCTTGGCCGTCGGAAAATGTTGCCATACGCGATTCCGTTGGGCCCGAGAGCCTCTGCCTGGCCTGTTCGCGCGCAGTATGACCGTCAAGGCGGCGCGGTCATCGGGCTAGGCAACGCCCTGTGGTCGCTCTCGGGGAGCCGCTTCGGCGGAACTCTTGCAAGGCGGTAGCATTATCGTGAGGCGCCGTTACCGCGGCGCAAAGGGAGACACCAATGAAGCGCTCAATGTTGATCGGCTTTGCCGCCTGTGCATTTGTGGCAATACCCGTATTCACTGTGTCAGCAATGCCGATTGCTCCGGCACATCCGGTAATCGACGGAGCCGACAGTTCTGTCATTCTCGTCAAGGGTGACCACGGTCACCGTGGTGGCTGGGGCCGAGCGAGCTTTGGCCGCTCATTGGGATGGAGCCGAGGGCGAAAAGTCGGCTGGCGTGGCCGGGGCTGCCCGCCTGGTCTTTGGAAGCAAGGGCGCTGCTGAACAGACTCGATCCTGGAAAACGGCCCTGCTCGTCCGCTGGGCCGTTTCGCTTTGATGCTCAGCCCTGTATGCCGCGGAAAACAATCCGGGCTTCGGTTCGCTGATTTGCAACTGGACTTGAAAGAGCGCTGCTTGCGTTGCTCGCAAGCGAAAGGAAAAGGCACGCTGTAAAGCGGGCCTTTTGTTTCCAGCAAATGGCGCAGGTCCGGAGCCCATGACACGCGGCGTAGCCGCGTTCAATCAGGGGCTAAAGCAAGTTCCTTTTATCGAAGGCGTTTGCCACCATGCCGGCATCACACCCCGCGAATTGCCTAACGGGCGGGCTTGTAGACCTTGGTGACCGCCTCGGCCTTCTTCATGCCCGCTACGGCCTCGGCTCCGGTCATCAGCACGGGCCAGCGCGATGGCCGCCATGGCCTCGTTATTCGGGACGTCGGCGACGATGGCGAGATCGTAGTCACCGAAGCAATACCAGCCACCAACGAGCTTGCCCCCGACGGCCTCGCAGATAGAACGGCCCACGGCTTCAACTCGGTTCTCCGGCTTCTTGAGCTGGGCGGCTAGGGATTCTGCAGTGTAGGCTGCCTGATACATGTAGAGCGGCATGTTCCTTCTCCCTGGTTGTCGTGCAGCCTCGGGAAGCAGGACTGGGTTGTGCCCGATCTCTTGACGGCCACCACCGCTTCCGGCTGCACCGCATGGGTACTGTGCGCGTTTCTCTTCCTTTGGTCAAATTCGCTGAGGCGAAGCGCGTTGGCATGGAACTCCCCCAGAGGCTGCTCGCCGGCTCGTCCGTACCGGGCACCTTATCGCCAAAAATAACCTGGCGGCTCGCCAAGAACAGATCACCCCACGCCATCGAACTGACAGGCCCAAGATCGATCTATCCCAAATCCCAAACGTTATTGAGTTAAAAAAATGAGCGGCTTATTTTCAGAGACGTCGGTATATTGTTCATTCGACGGTCAGGTTGCGCGCCACAGGGTCACTCTATAGCAAGAAGTCTGGAAGGAATTATTAGAGTGGCACCAATGTCTGCGAGTAACCGGAGCGAAGCCGCGCCTGTCAAGACAACCAGTTCTTCAGTTTTGATCATTCCGATCTATACCGCGGCGATCTTCCTCAGCGCGGCGTTGTTATTTGCCGTGCAGCCCATGTTCACGAAAATGGTGTTGCCGCGGTTTGGCGGCTCGCCATCGGTGTGGTCGGTGGCCATGGTATTCTTTCAAGGCATCCTGCTGCTCGGCTACGCCTATGCCGATATCCTCACCCGCTTTGTACGTGGTCCGCTCGCTTTGCTCATCCACCTCGCGGTAATGCTGGGCGGAGCCGTTTTTCTACCCGTTGCCATTGCCAAAGGCTGGGGCTTGCCGCCACCCGACCGCGAGCAATTGTTTTTGCTGGGTCTGTTCGGTGTTTCCATTGGCTTCCCCTTCTTCGCACTGTCCGCCAACGGGCCGCTGCTGCAAG
>WNFQ01003891.1_pt1 | contig 10888 bp, 7 predicted proteins | sample 5400171 | NCBI WGS metagenome assembly WNFQ01 (sample SAMN13153356, study PRJNA577476) | soil metagenome | isolation source: 20 cm soil under Madrone tree | place: USA:California | collected 2016-06-14 | reverse complement strand
GCCCATTTCTTCGACGTGGTCGAGATCAACACCTCATTCTACGGACACATCAAGCCGGAACTAGCGAAGCTCTGGGTGCGCAAGGTGGCGCCGGTGAATCCCAACTTTGTATTTACGGCGAAGCTGCACCGGTCGTTTACGCATTCACCCCTGGCGGTTATGGAGCCGACCTCGGCCGCGTCCATCAAGCCCACCGACGAGGACGAAGCGAAAGCGCGCGAAGGACTGGATGCACTTGCCTCGGAGGGAAAACTGGGCGCATTGCTGATTCAGTTCCCGGTGTCGTTCAAGAACACGAGCCTGAATCGCGAGTATCTGGAGAAGCTGCTGCGGCAGTTCATCGAGTACCCGCGCGCGGTGGAAGTGCGTCACGACAGTTGGGACAATCCTGAGACGCTGGCTACGCTGGCGCGAGGCGACGTTGCGTTCTGCAACATCGATCAGCCGGTGATCGGGCAATCGCTTGAGCCGACCGAGCACGTGACGTCGAAGCTAGGCTACGTGCGGTTGCACGGCCGCAACTACAAAGACTGGTTCAATAGTGACGACCGCAATGATCGCTACAACTATCTTTACAGCGAAATGGAACTGGAAAGCTGGAAGGACAAGATCGAGAACGTGGCGGGGAAGACGGAGACAACTTACGTCATCACGAATAACCACTACCAGGGACGGGCAGGGGTGAATGCGCTCGAATTGAAGTCCATGCTAAGCGGCAAACGCGTGAAAGCGCCGCCAGAGTTGCTGGATACCTATCCCGAACTGAAGAAGTTTGCGGACCCGGATCACGGAGCGGGAGATCCGAATTTGTCGTTGCTGGCGTAAGAGAGCGTTTTCACCAGGGAAACACGGACGGAGGCACGGAGAAACAGGAGGGAAATCCCTCAGGCGACCCGAGAAGGGGAATCACGGCTTCTCCGGCGGAAAACAGTCTCCCGGATCGTGTCCATCTTGGCAGGTTTCTTCTCGCCAGCCTTGTCGACCTTAAACGTAGGGCTGATGCCAAATAATCCGTCAGGAGGATAAGATAGCTTCTCTCGGGACCATTTGCCCACGCTGGACAGTCTGGTCCCCCCGTACTTGGGCGCCCGCATCCCGGTCTACCTCGTACACCACCGGCGCTTTTCTATGAGGGAAGGAAGCGACGTAGTCCGCGAATTCCTTCGACCGTGTGTTCCTGAACTCTGCGAAGCATTCGCAGGAGGGCGAGTTGCCGCGTTTGCAGGTCGTGTGCAGTGCGATGGAGTCGGGTCCATACGTCGCATGACCGCGGGTCCAGTCCATCCAAAGGGTAGTCGGAGCCACCGTTTCCCTTGGGGGCTTTCTGTGAGTTTGGTTTGCGCGCTTGAAAGAGAGCAGGATAGGGCGACGAAAACTGTAACAGCAAGGACCGCTGCCATCTTTTCGTTACTGGCACGCCTTCCTCTGTCTCTCCGCGACTCCGTGGTGAAAAGAACCTACTGAACCGCCACTTCCACCTTGGCCGCGTAGTGCGACTCCACGTAGTCGTTCAGGATAGCGATGAACTCGGCGACAATCTTGTCGCCTTTCAGCGTGGTGAACAGGCGGCCATCAACGTAGACGGGAGCTTTCGGTTCTTCGAAGGTCCCGGGTAGGGAGATGCCCAGGCTGGCGTGCTTCGATTCGCCGGGGCCGTTCACAACACAGCCCATCACGGCAACCTTCATCTCCTCGACGCCCGTGTAGCGGTCTTTCCAGAGCGGCATCTGCTCGCGCAGGTAGGTTTGTATCTGCTCGGCCATTTCCTGGAAGAAGGTGCTCGTCGTGCGCCCGCAGCCGGGGCAGGCGGTAACCTGCGGTGTGAAGCTGCGGATGCCGAGCGACTGCAGGATCTGCTGGCCAATGCGGACCTCTTCGGTACGGTCGCCTCCCGGAGCGGGCGTAAGCGAGACTCGAATCGTGTCGCCAATTCCTTCCTGCAGGACGACGCCCAGCGCGGCAGCGGAGGCCACGATGCCTTTGGCTCCCATGCCTGCCTCGGTGAGTCCCAGGTGCAGAGGGTAATTGCAACGCGCGGCTAATTCGCGGTACACGTCAATCAGATCCTGTACACCGCTGACTTTTGCGCTCAAGATGATCTGGTCGGGACGCAGCCCGTATTTCTCGGCTAGGGCAGCAGAATTCAAAGCGCTGACGACCATGGCCTCCATGGTGACTTCGCGGGCGTCTTTGGGGGCAGAGAGCAGGGAATTCTCGTCCATCATCTTTGTCAGCAGGGCGCTGTCGAGCGACCCCCAGTTGACGCCGATGCGGACCGGTTTCTGATTCTTCACGGCGACTTCAATCATGGTGCGGAAGTTGTCGTCGTTTTTGCGGCCCACGCTGACATTGCCCGGATTAATGCGGTACTTGGCCAGAGCACGCGCGCACTCGGGATATTTGGTCAGCAGGAGGTGTCCGTTGTAGTGGAAGTCCCCGATGATGGGGACGCGGATGCCTTGTTTGTCGAGTTCGTCGACGATGGGCGCAACTGCGGCGGCGGCCTCTTCGTTGTTCACGGTGACACGGACCAACTCCGACCCGGCGCGGGCGAGGGCGGCGACTTGCTTGACGGTCGAGGGAATGTCGGCGGTGTCGGTGTTGGTCATGGATTGCACCACGACTGGTGCATCGCTGCCTACCTGCACACCCCCAATGGACATGGTTACCGTCTTTCTGCGCTGAATATGGGCCATGGGAAGTACTAGTTTAACACGCGGAATTGCGAGAAGCGGGCTGGTGGTTAGCCACGGATGCCTTGCCAACCTGCTGAATTCTCAGGACAACCACAAAGGATTCGAAGGCAACACGAAGGGAAGTCAAAATCCTTCGTGAAACCTTCGTGTCCTTTGTGGTTAAGGTTTCGATCTCTCAACTACCCAAGGGCAAGCGCTTCACGATGTCGTTGTAGATCACGGTCACGGCGAACAGCACCAGGAAGACAAACGCTGCCTGGTAGATCCGTTCTTTGATCTGCAAACTGATGTCGCGCCGCATCAGGCTTTCGATCAGCAGCAGCATGATGACGCCGCCGTCGAGAATCGGGATCGGCAGCAGGTTGAAGATGCCGAGGTTCAGGCTGATCCCGGCGGTGAGCCCGAGCAGCGGCGTCCAGCCCTTTTCCGTGACGGCATGGCCAATGGCGCTGCCGATGCCGATCGGACCTTCCACCTGGCGCATGGAGACTTTGCGCTGCACCATCTTCTGAATGAGTTCCAGCAAGACCAGCGAGTAACGCTTGTTATCTTCAAGCGAACGCTGGAAGGCGGGGATAAACGAAAGCGTGCCGACCTTCATTCGGGGCGTGCTTTCGAACCCTACGCGATAGCGTTTCTCTTTTCCTTCAGCGTCGGCCAGCACGGGTTGTAACTGGAAGGTAAGCCTCTGACCGCCGCGCACCACGTCTACGGTGACCACGCGGTCCTTCGTTTGCTGCAGCAGGTCGATCAGGGCTTCGATGACGGGGACGGGTTTGCCGTCAATGGAGACAATCTCGTCACCTTCCTTGATGCCGGCTTTGGCGGCAGGCATTCCGGCTTCCACCTCGGCGACCATGATCGATTGCGCAGGACTCCAGCCGGCAGAGCCGACTTCGGAGGTCGAGACTGGCTTGGGCGTGATGCTCGTCTGCAGAATTCGTCCGTTGCGATCGATGGTGAGCGGTAGAGGCTCATTCGGGCTCAGCATGACCTTGAGCCCGATGCCTTCCCAGGTTGGGTTCTGGATGCCGTCGATACCCAGGATACGATCTCCAGGCTGCAGGCCAGCTTGCGCCGCTGGCGAGTCGGGCTTTACGTACGCGATCACGCCAGGCTGATCGATGAAAGCCGGATACTCGTAATGCACCATGTAGACGATCGTCAAAAGTCCGACCGCCAGCACGACGTTCATGAACGGGCCGGCGATGGCAATCACGAAGCGCTGCCAGCGGGGATGGTTCAGGAACTCGCCCGGATCGTCGGTGCGCTCATCCATGGGATTCTCACCCGACATCTTGACGTAGCCGCCCAGTGGAATGGCGCTGATGCGGTAGTCGGTCTCCCCCTTGCGGTAGCCGAACAGACGCTTGCCGAAGCCAATGGAGAAGACTTCCACCCGGACCTTGAAATACTTGGCGGCGGCGTAGTGACCCCACTCGTGGATCAGGATCATGACACCCAGGACAATCGCCATCGTGACTGCGGTCAACAAGAAGTGCGCCATAAACTTTCGATTACTCCCCCGGACAGGATATAGAAGCGGTGCGCGGCATGGGGGAAGTACCGCGACTGATTTTTTCTACGCGCTCTCGGGCAGCGCGGCGAGCTTCCAGGTCCATAGCAAGCACCTGTTGTATAGATTCCATTTTCCCAGTTTTCGTTGTAGAAAGCACGTCCTCAATGACCCGGGGGATTTCATCGAAGGAAATCGTGCCCTCCAGGAATGCTGCCACCGCTACCTCATCGGCAGCATTGAGGGCGACTGGCATGGCGCCACCAGCCTCGGCGGCCTCGTAGGCCAACCCTAGACATCTGAATTTCCTCATATCCGGGGGCGCGAAGTCTAGCTGACGTAAGTCCATGACCGGGAAGCGCAGCTCCGACGGAATTCGTTCCGGATAGGTGAGCGCGTACAGGATGGGGAGACGCATGTCTGTCACGGAAAACTGAGCAAGTATGCTGCCATCGACGAACTCGACCATCGAGTGGATCGTAGACTGTGGGTGGACAATGACTTCCACCTGACTGGGGGGCAGTTGAAAGAGGCGGCAGGCCTCGATGATCTCGAACCCTTTGTTCATTAAAGTTGCGGAGTCGATGGTGATTCTTTTTCCCATCTTCCAGGTGGGATGGTTCAGCGCCTGTTCCACGGTGATGGACGCGAATTCAGATTTTGGAGTTTTGAGGAACGGTCCGCCCGAGGCGGTCAGCCAGATGCGTTGGACTTCCTCCGCACGCCCGCCGCGCATGCACTGGTGGACGGCGTTATGTTCGCTGTCAATTGGGAGTAGGGCCTTGCCTTGCGTGCGGGCCTCAGCGGTGATTAGCTCGCCGGCCGCCACCAGGCATTCCTTGTTGGCTAAGCCGAGCGTCTTGCCGGCCCTTACCGCTTCGTAGGTGGCTTCGAGTCCAGCCACCCCGACGATCGCGCTCACAACGAAATCTACCTCAGGGTGAGTGGAAACCCGCACTGCGCCCGCGGGGCCATAGAGCACTTCTATCTGGTTGAGACCTTGGGCCTTGAGTTGAGCGCGCAGCGCATCGGCGTTGGCCTCGGTCGCCATGGAAACGACACCTGGCTTCCATCGGACAGCCTGCTCGAACGCGGCTTCGAGATTGGACCCGGCTGCCAGGGCGATGATCTGGAAACGATCCGGATAGGATTCCACCACGCTGAGAGTGCTGCGGCCGATGGAGCCGGTCGAACCCAGAATGGCTATACGTCGCATGCGCGTAATTAATATCCGTGGAGAAATCCGGGGAGCGTTGGCAGCTTGTGGAATTCTATCATCGTGTGCCGGAAAATCCGGCAGAGCTGTGTCGCTTGCGGAATTTCATCAGGCCAGCTGTTTTTCCGACTGGTCATCCTGAGCATGACACTTTTTGTTCGGAGGATGACACTTTTTGTTTTCTCGAACTCATTCGGGCGCGAAACTTCGGGTTTCCGCGCGCCAACAACCAAGTCACAACCCCTAGGGACGACCGAGTTGGAGAGTTAGATTTTTCGGCATTACGCGCAGTTGCGACACACTTGACGACGCCCGCCGGACAGCCGCCGGGACGGCGGCGTTGCCTACTGCATCACCCGCCATGCCGCATAAAACCACAGTACCGGCGCCGCGAAGAGCAGGGCGTCGATTCGGTCGAGCATGCCGCCGTGGCCGGGCAGGATGGTTCCGGAATCTTTCACCCCGGCGCCGCGTTTGATCAGCGATTCCACCAGGTCTCCGAGTTGGGCAGCTATGTTCAGGATGGCGGTGAGGATCAACACAGGGAACAGTGCGGGCCTGTCCAACGAGAAGATTCCGTCGCGACGCTGGATCAATCCCCATTGCAGGAGCGTTGTGCACAGCGGAGTTGCATAGTAGAAGAGGAGCGCGCCCACCCCGAGGCCGCCGACCATCGAGGCAACTGCACCTTCCCATGTCTTCTTTGGGCTGATGCGCGGGGCCATCAAGTGGCGGCCTATCGAGCGTCCCACGAAATACGCGAGAATGTCTCCCGCCCATACCAAAAACAGCAAATACAGAATCAGGAACGCGCCCGCCCATTGCTGTCGTAATTGCACGAGCATGGCCAGCGGAAGCGCAATGTAGACGAACGCAAAGGCGGAGGCGGCCGCTGCGGGATATCCAGTACTTTGGTCTTCTCGTCGCATCGCGATTGTCAGGAATACGAAGGCCGCCAGGGTTGCGGCGAAGGCTGCAGCGATTCCAAAGATCTCAGTCGACAGCAGCGGCTTCTCCTGGCCAGCATTGATCATCAACAGCAGAAAGAAAAGCAGGAGGAAAGCATAGGTCGGTCTGCGCAATGGCTGCACGCCGTACGATTCCGTGAGCTTCAGGAATTCCTGTACAGTGAGGAGAGCGATCGCTGCTGTGACCAGCGTCACCCAGGCTGCCGGCGCCCGCAGCACCAGCAGCAGGACAGTGGGGATCAGGACCACCGCGGTCGCGATGCGTTTGATCAATGGGAGTTCGCCCCGTCGCGTTTCTTGCTAAGTAAACTTTCACCACCGAGACACAGAGTCACAGAGAAGACCCAACGAAGAGTAGGTTTCTCCACCTCTGCTGCGCTCGGTGTCGGAATGACAAAGAAAAGGTCTACTCTGCGCCTGTGTGTCTCTGTGGTGAATCAGACCTAGCCTCGCGTCGCTTTCGAGACGTGATGATGGGAATGGTCTTCGTTCAGGCCGCCATAACGCCGCTCCCGCTTCTGATACTCGGCGATGCCTTCGAGCAGGTGCAGCCCGCGGAAATCCGGCCACAGCGTCGGCGTCACGTAAATCTCGGCGTAAGCCAGTTGCCACAGAAGAAAATTGCTCAGGCGCATCTCGCCGCTGGTGCGGACGACCAGATCCGGATCCGGCAGGTGCTTGGTGTACAGGTGGCGGCCGATGGTTTCTTCGTCCACCTGCAGATGATCGAGTCCGCCATTTCGCGCTGCGGCTTGGGCGAGAGAGCGGAAGGCATCGACAATCTCGCTGCGCGCACTGTAGTTGAGCGCTAGCGTCAGAACCATGCCCGTGTTCTTCGCCGTATCCAGGCGAGCGGCCTCCATGCGCTCCTGCACGGAATCGGGGAGCTCTTGCTGGCGGCCGATGTACTCGAGGCGAATATTATTCTTGTTCAGCGTAGGGACTTCGAGTTTCAGATAGCGGCTGAGCAGCCGCATCAGAAAGTCGACTTCGCTCTTGGGGCGCTTCTTCCAGTTTTCTTCCGAGAATGCGTACAGGGTGAGTGCGGGAATGTGAATGCGCGCGGCAGTTTCAACCGTGGAACGCACGGCCGTCACGCCGGCGCGATGTCCGGCGATGCGCGGCATATGACGCCGACGCGCCCAGCGTCCATTGCCGTCCATAATGATGGCGATGTGTTTTGGGAGCCGCCCCGGATCAAGCCGTTGGTAAAGTTCTGCTTCCTTGCGATCCAGCCCGGCGGGAATCGTAGCCTGCAACGCTATCCCCTTCTGATTCAAGACGCTAACATACGGTCGGAGAGTTGGCAATGACGCGTGCTAATGAGTGACGAAAGCCCGTTTTCACCACAAAGACACGGAGGCACAGAGAAAATCTTTTTCGTGATTCCGACCCCGAGTGCGGAGGAGGGGAGGACTGTTCTTTTCTACGCCTCTTCTCCGTGTCTCTGTGCTTCTGTAGTGAAAGGGTCTTTGTGAGCTTGCAATCACGCAAAACCCAGTCCACAATGAGCCGCCCCCGCCTTCACCCGTGACTCCAACATCCGATAATGCGAAATGGACGCCAGGATTCTCGCGCGTTCTAATCCTGCTGGGCCTCTCCATCTTCATTAACTATATCGACCGGAGCAATCTCTCGATTGCCGCTCCGCTGTTGAAAGACGAACTCGGCATCTCGGCTTCGCAGCTTGGCATTCTGCTCTCGGCGTTCTTCTGGACCTACTCGTGCTGCCAACTGCTTTCCGGTTGGTTGGTTGATCGCTTCGATGTGAAGTGGGTATTTGCGGCGGGATTTTTTCTATGGTCAAGCGCGACCGCCGTCACTGGCATCGTGCACTCGCTGGCCCTCTTGCTGGTGGTGCGTGTTGTGCTCGGCTTGGGCGAGTCTGTTGCCTATCCGTCGTACTCAAAAATCATGACGCTGCATTGTCCCGAGGGCCGCCGCGGTTTTGCGAATTCGGTCATCGCCGCTGGTCTAGCACTCGGCCCGAGCTTCGGAATGCTGCTAGGCGGAAGCCTGGTCGCCTTATACGGATGGCGTCCCTTCTTCCTCGGACTGGGATTGATCTGCCTCTTATGGCTTATACCGTGGGTGCGCTGGATGCCGGCGAGCAATGTGGCAAGTCCTGCAGATCGGAAGGCGGGGCCTAGCGTGCGGGAGATCCTGCGGCAGCGCTCCGCCTGGGGGACATGCTTTTGCCTTTTCGGCGTGAATTACTATCTGTACTTCATGGTGACGTGGCTTCCGTTCTACCTGGTGCGCGAACGGCACTACTCGATGGGTGAAATGGCGAAAATCGGCGGCGGGGTTTTCCTGTTATCGGCGATCTCCGCGGGCATTTGTGGATGGCTCGCTGATCGCTGGGTAAGGTCGGGGGGCACGCCCACTCTGGTGCGCAAGACCTTCGTGGTTTCCGGGGTCGCCTTAGTGGGAATCTTTCTCGCCGCCAGCGCGGTCGCGTCCGGGAACCCGTCGCTACTTCTACTGATGTTGGCGGGACTGTCATTCGGCTTAAGCACTTCAAATTTTTGGGTCATCACGCAGCGTCTCGCGGGTCCTGAGGCCGCGGGTCGCTGGACCGGCGTGCAAAATTTCTTTGGCAATCTCGCCGGAGTGGTCGTGCCGGCAGTCACTGGTTTCCTACTGGATCGCACAGGACACTTTCTTTTGCCGATCTTGATCGTGTCAGTGTTTCTGTGGCTGGGAGCGCTCTCCTGGATTTTCGTTGTGGGACCGATTGAGCCAGTGCAGTGGAGAGAGCGCAATACCTCCCTCGAGCCCCAGGCGTCCACCTCCCCGGCTTGAGAGGCACGGAAAAGCAAAAGCGGACAGGCGTGCCCACTCTACAAGGCTAGTTTGCTGGTCTCGCTTCTTCCGGGACAATCCCCAAGGTAAGTTTCTGTGTTCCGCGAATCACCGTCAACTCCCCTTTCACCCCAGCGCGTACATCGCTCAGCACGCGGTGCAGGTCATCCACTCCAGCCACCGGTTGATCTGCAAGCGCGACAATGACATCTCCCTCACGCAGGCCCGTTCTATTCGCCGGGCTGTTCGGTTCCGTGGAGAGCACGACAACGCCAGTCTCTTTCGGAAGATCGTAGTAACGCACTAAGCGGCGATGAATGGGCACGGTCTGTGCCGCGACCCCGATGTAGCTGCGACGAATTCCTCCATCGCGTAGTAGGCGGCTAGCTACGAACTTCGCCGTGTTGATCCCGATGGCGAAGCACAGACCTTGCGCCGGCAAGATGGTGGCCGTATTTACCCCGACGACTCGTCCGTCGGATGCGACCAGGGGGCCGCCCGAGTTGCCGGGATTCAGCGAAGCGTCGGTCTGAATCACATCCTCGATGAGGCGGCCAGAGTACGAACGCAGAGAACGGCCCAGAGCGCTGACCACACCGGCCGTGACCGTCGACTGGAATCCATACGGGTTTCCAATCGCGATTACCAGTTGGCCAACCCGCAGGGCTTGAGAATCACCCAGTCGGGCTGCCACCAGACTCGCCCCGTCGATCTGAATTACCGCCAGATCCGTGGCCGGATCGTCGCCGATGGTGCGCGCTGGAAGGCGTCGCCCGTCTCCGACAGTTACCTCGATCCGGCTCGCGTCGTGGACCACGTGGCTATTGGTCAGGATGAGGCCGTCGGGCGTGAAGATGAATCCCGATCCACCTCCATGACGGTCTTGCCGCTCGCCGCGACGCCGTGACGGAACCGATTGATGCACTTCGATGTTTACGACCGACGGGCTGACCTGCTCCACCGCACCCGTAACCGCTCGCGAATACGCATCCAACAAGGCCGAGTCGTCAGCAACCGACGGGACTGCTGGCGCTGCCGGAGGCTCCGGCGAATCGCTCAGCGAAGACATAAAATCCACACTGCTCTCCCGATTCATGTCGTTATTGATGAGTTAACCCGGTTTGCGGATTCAGGGCGCTTTGGAGTATGTTTCCAACTCTTCTGGTCCTAAGGTGCATCCGATACGCGGATATTCTCGTGGAACGGATTGAACCACTGTGATCTGTGCCGTTTCCGAGAAGAACGTTACAAAAGACGTATGCGATCGAAGGGACGAAGCGCCGCGTGGCTGATCCTGCTGTCGATGGCGAGTTCGTGTCTCTTGCTCGCGCAAAGCCATCCCAGTGTACAAGGGGACAGCCGCAAGACCGGCTCTGTTCCTGCTAAACCTCCCGCCGCGAAATTGCTGGATTCCAACCAGGGTTTGGCGATTTTGGGCGCGGCGCTGGAGACGAAGCATCCGGGTCGGCCGGGCGCCGACTGTTCGCACCTCGTGCACGCGATCTACGAGAAAGCCGGATTCCCGTACACGTACGTTCCTTCGTCAGACCTGTACGTAGGGACTGACGAGTTTCGCAGAGTGGCGCAGCCGCAAGCTGGGGACCTGGTGGTGTGGCTCGGCCACGCGGGCATCGTGGTCAATCCCGGGCAACACACTTTCTACAGCGCGCTGCGTTCGGGACTCGGG
>WNFQ01008308.1_pt1 | contig 10889 bp, 10 predicted proteins | sample 5400171 | NCBI WGS metagenome assembly WNFQ01 (sample SAMN13153356, study PRJNA577476) | soil metagenome | isolation source: 20 cm soil under Madrone tree | place: USA:California | collected 2016-06-14 | reverse complement strand
GGCGCTCTGTATCGCCTGCCGAGCGCAGCCCTCGATCGCATGCTGCAAATCCCCACCCGCCATCGCCTCCCTCGCCTTGCAGGCCAGCGCGTACGCAGTGCCGAGGTCGCGGTGGAAATGTTGAATGGTCGACCGCTCCGGGTCGTGCGTTCAGTGTTCAATATGTTGACGTTTAAGAGCGATGGAACGTTGGTACCGCCACTACGGGATCGCCACGTACGGGCCCGCGCGGAACTGGCACTGACGCTCGGGGCACCGGCCCGCCACGCAGGGATTGCCGAAGCCAGTACTCGGTTTGTCGCTCGAGGCGGTCAATGGACACCGTCAGCGGCTGTTGTGCGACGGATCGAGCAAGCCGCCCTGGGGCGCCAGAAATGTCCCCGAATATCACCCTCCAGACGTTGAATCGAATGATCGCTCTACTCGCTCCCTAGGAGTCGTTCAAAATCACAATCGGCCAACTCCGGTCGGTCGAGTCCCGGATTGGCGGGTCGGATAGCGGACGGTCAGTAAGTGCGCTAGGGTGCGTTTGTTATGGGCCAAAGCACCCTGCCAGATTTCGAGATCATCGCGCGCTCGCCGATATCACGGGGTATTTGCGACGCCGGAATTTCCACTTTTGCACAGCTTACGCAACGAGTGGCTGCAATCCCTTACGGGAGAACAAGCTCCGAATCGCCAGTCGCCGTATTGATCCAGAATCGTGGAACATGCAGCTCAAAGCACCGACTACTGGCGGAAGTAGCGCAGGAATTTCACCAGTTCGCCATTACACTGACAGTCGGCATCTACGACATGCATGAGGACAATACCCCGGGCGTTGGCGCAGTTCTTGATGCGGCAGGCGTTGCTTCAATACCGGAGGCTCATTGCTACCTAAAGGTGGACGACTCACGATTTGACTTCACGGGATTGCGGCGAGGCGTTACCTCGCCATTTCAGTCACTATTATCTGAAACGGCTGTTTCGCCCAAAGATCTTGTCCAACATAAGAAGCGCCTACACGCGAGTTGCCTGTGGAATTGGGCTGGCCAACATGGGCTTTCGCTTGACGATGCATGGACTATTCGCGAAGCGTGTATCTCCGCGCTAACACTGTTGTAGCGCCGCGATCCTGCCGTTCGCCAGCGGCGGTTGAGGGTCGCGAACCGTCTATCACCAATCGGGCAACCGTGGCACCATGACCTTTACTCATTGCAAAGGAGTGCGCCTATGTCGAGCAGCCCGGCACGTCAATGTGCCCTAGTTGTATCCCTTCTCGGTATTCTTGCCGTCGTTGATGCCTCGACCGCCGGAGCGGCAACGCTCGAACAGGAGACGGTCACTAGAATTGAGCAGATAAGAGCCATAAAGGCCGGGCAAAACAGCGCAACTATGGCGACATACAACCAGGAAATGGATGCCGCTTGGAAGTTTTACACGTCGCACAAGCCAGAGATACTCCCGATTTTGCGCGCTCAGTTGAAGACAGAGATCGACCGAGGGCAACCCAGCGATATGGTGCTTCTTGACGTCGGCCTCTTCATACATGAAAACGATAGTTCAGAGGGCAAGGCGCTTGCTCGAGAGGCCTTATTTCGTCTGAATCCACGCGCCGCCGTCGTCAACGAAAATTGGAAGGAACTATTCGAGTTGGTTCACGGCGCCGCAGAAGACCATGACGCGCGCGTGCTCGATCTTATCGATCGGAATTTCCTTACCTCTGATCAGAAGATTTTCATACCGCAGCACGTGCTCCAACTTGATGGCACGCTCATCTGCGTTTTTCTTTACGGCACCTACGGAACCGACGCGGAGACTCACCTGAGAGCGAAGCTTCAAGATCACTCCGTCACCCGGCGAATTCTAGAATTACTCGTTTGGCTCGGATCCCCCGATTCCGTGCGCCAAGTTGGCGATGTCTTGTCCGCTTCGCCGAACTATGAAACGTTTTCCCGCGTGACGGCCTTTATGATGCAGGCGGCCGGCCCGGCGGGCAGAGATTTCATGCTGAAACTCGACCCAAGCAAACTTGATCCTCAATCACGCGAATACCTGTCGAAGATCCACTCTGCCATTCAGGCAATGTCCTTTGAGACGATCCGGGGCTCGTTGGCAAGCTTCCCTGGCGACAAAAAACTCTCCGACCCCGAAGTGAGGTTGCGAATCGACGCCATGATTGCAAATTACGGCAAAGATGAGCGAACCAGCCCCATGGCGATTCTCGATTCAGGATTGGGCCCGGATTCTCTCATTGCATCACTACTAAAGGTGCGATCTCGCTCGCTCTATCGACTCTCAGACGAAGCACTCAGTGACGTTGAAGTGACCAACACCCTTGTTAACGCCCTTCGATATCGCGGTCACTGAATGGACTCGGACTGCCTTCACTCCACGAGAGCGCGGGCGAGTTTGGGTGATACGGTGAGGGAAGTGGATTCCGCGGCCTGTCAATGAACTGATTGAGGAAGGCGCGCACGCAGACCTCAAAGCGGCGGAAGATTCTGCTCGCCGCGACAGGTATTCTTCAGCTTCTCAGCTCGCAACGCTCACCGTTTCGGGCGGCTGCGCCACTTCTCGACGGCGGGAACCGCATAGCTGCTCAATCGATCCAGCAGCCGCTCGGGATCGGAGTCAGAGAGCAGTAAATCGCGGTGAACCTTTCCAAGAAATCCCTCCGACAGAGCCCGGTCGGCCATTTCGAGCAGAGGATCGTAGTATCCATCGACATTGAGTATGCCGCACGCCTTGCGCTGTATCCCGAGTTGGGACCAAGTCAACACCTCGAAGAATTCTTCCCAGGTCCCGTATCCACCGGGCAGAGCCATGAACGCGTCGGAAAGATCCGCCATGAGTGCCTTGCGCTCATGCATCGAGCCGACGATGCGCAGCTCCGTCAATCCCGTGTGCGCGACTTCCCTATCGGCGAGAGCTTGTGGGATCACTCCGATGACGTGCCCTCCCTCGCCCAAGCACGCGTCTGCCACGAGCTCAATGCCGCGCCGGCACAGCACCCGCCCAACGGTCTGCGCCGCCTGTTGATACACCTCGCGAGTCCCCGAACTAGACCCGCAGAACACACAAACTCTCGTAAGCATTCTCAATTTGGACGATGAAAAATGGAGCTAGGAGCCTGTCTGACTAATGATCGCCGTCACGAGGGCGCGCCACATCGAGCAGATTTCTGCGATCGATACGCTACGCATAGTGGGTACTATGTGAGTGAAACGATCGCAGAAATATGCCGATGTGGGGCGGCCGCAGTAGGCGCATCATTAGTCAGACAGGCTCCTAGGGATCAAAATGGATTTTGCCTCGAATTCAAGCACGTTCACCTCCCGCTGCGGATAAATTTCTCGATGTCGGCGCGGCTCGGCGGCGCGGCTCGGCGCCGAGGGCTGCGCACCCAGCCGGGTCACGGAAAGCGCCGCCGCCGCATTGGCGAACCGGACGGCATCGAAGACTGCCTTGCCCTCCGCCAGCGCTACGCTGAGCGCACCATTGAATATGTCGCCCGCGGCGGTGGAATCCACGGTCTTGACCTTGAAGCCGGGCACGAGTCGCTGGCCGTTGGCGTCGGCCAGGAACGCGCCGCGCTCCCCTAAGGTGAGGATCACGATGCCGACGCCGCGCGAACGCAGTTTTGAGCAAGCCTTCGCGGCGGCAGCGGCATCGGTCACTTTGATGCCGGTCAGCAGTTCCGCCTCCGTCTCGTTGGGTGTGAGGATGGAGATCCGCTCGAGCAGTGAGTTGGGGAGCGGCCGCGCCGGGGCTGGATTGAGGATGACCGGCACGCCCGCTTTCACCGCTAGCTCGACGGCTGCCGTCACCGTGGCCAGCGGCGTTTCCAATTGTGCCACGAGCAACCCGGCGGAACGGATGACTCCGGCTGCCTTCTTCACGTCGGAGGGCGACAGCTTCGCGTTTGCGCCGCCCGCGACCGCAATGCTGTTCTCACCATCTTGGGCGACGAAGATGAGGGCCACGCCTGAAGGCGTGAGTTTGTCGCGGAACACACGACTCACGTCGATCCCATCGCGAAGTAAGCCGGCGATCGCCTGATCGCCGAATGCATCCCGGCCGACCCGCGCGATGAACGCTACTTTGCCGCCTGCGCGCGCGGCGCCCACCGCTTGATTCGCGCCCTTGCCGCCCGCTGCGGTGAGGAATTCGCCGCCGAGAAGGGTCTCGCCCGCACGCGGAATGCGGGGCACGCGGATGATCATGTCGGTGTTCGAACTGCCGACCACCACGATGGATCTGGCACGCACGCCTTGGCTAGACTTTTGAGGCAATCAACACCCCCAGTCCGATCACATAGAGCATGAACATCGCCGCGAGCAGCCGCCCCGTCCCCGCGGGTGCCCCGTTGAACTCCTTCCAAATGAATACGCCCCAGACGGCGCCGACCATCGTCGCTCCCTGACCAAGACCGTAAGACAGAGCCGGCCCGGCAGCCGCACTGGCAATGATGCTGAAGCTCATGCCGACATTCCATATCATGCCGCCCAGAATGCCGATGAGGTGCAGCCGCGCATTGCCCTTCTCGAAATAGTCGCGGTAGGTCACCGGCACGCCGCTGAAAGGTCTCACCATGACGATGCTGTTCCAAAGAAAGTTCGATGCAAGCACGCCCGCACTGAAGAGCACGATGGCCGTGTAAGGACTCAACTTGCCCGCTTCCAAGCTGAGAGTTGCGGAATCGAACCTACCCATCGCCTGCGCGACGAAACTGTAGAAAAAGCCCATCAGCACCCCGGCGACGACGGAGAGGACGATGCCCTTCGTCGGCGTTTTCCTGCCGGCCGCGGTCAGGCGTTTGTACGCGAGCGCGTCGAGCACGACGGCCAGCATCACGCACCCCACGCCGAGCGCCAGCATCGGGACGTTGCCCTCCGGTTTGGCGAAGTACGTAGAAACCACGCCGAGGACGAGCGCAAGGCCGATCCCGACGGGGAAAGCGACCGCCATTCCCGCCACGTCAATGGCCGCGACGAGCAGGATGTTCGCGAGGTTGAAGATGATCCCGCCCAGGAACGCCGAGCCGAGCCATTTGCCGTCTGCCTGCATGAGATCGATCAGAAAACTGCGGCCGCCGCTGCCGCTGCTGCCCAGCGTGAACGCAAGCAGGAGCGCCAGCAGAAAGACACCGATGGCGTAGTCCCAATAGAACAGCTGAAAGCGCCATTCCTGGGTCGCGAGCTTCTGCGTGTTGGCCCACGACCCCCAACACAGCATCGTGACGACGCACATCGCGACGGCCATGGAATACGATTCAACCGTTATCATGCTGCTTTTTCTCCAGAGCCGCTAATCGCCTACGCCCGCGGACTCGCCGGTAAGGTGAACGTGAATACGCTTCCGCCGGAGCGCCGCTGCTCCACGTCAATCCTGCCGGCATGCGCCAGCGCAATCTGACGCGCGAGGCTGAGGCCGATACCGGAGCCGCCGGGTTTGGTGCTGAAAAACGGCAGGAAGATCTGATCCATGGACGCCGGCGCCACACCGCAGCCGTTATCGGCAATGGTGATGCCGATTTGCCCATCGGCGAGATGACTGCAGTTCACTTCAATGCTCGCCGCCGGCGTCTTTGCTACCGCATCGATCGCGTTGTGGAGGAGATTGAGCAACGCGTGTTCGAGCAGCTCAGGATCGGCCGAAACCGTCAGATCGATCGGATCGATCGCGCTCGAGTAGGCAATGTTCTTGTCTATCAGCGTCGCGGTCATCAGCCGCTCGATGCTTCGAATCACCTCGGATAGCCGGACGGGCCGCAACACCGGGCGCGGAAGGTCGGCAAATTGCCGGTAGCGATCCACGAAATGCATCAGGCCGACGCTGCGCCGCTTGATCGCATCCACTGCATCGATGATTTCGCGCGCCGTCTCGGCAGAACCCGTGTCTCCGCGATGAGGAGCACTGCGCAGCAGCCCATCGAGGCTTTCGGAGAGCGAAGATATCGGCGTGAGGGAATTCATCATCTCGTGCGCGAGAACTTGCACCATGTCCTGCCAGGCCTTGAGTTCCACGGCATCGAGCTCGCCGGCGAGACGCTGCACGGAGATCAGCCGCTCAGGCTCTCGGTCGGGAACGGTGTAGTAGGCAACCGAGATCAGAGCCGATCGCCCGTCGGCGAGCGATACGATCCGCCGTGTGCCGGGCGCGAGCGTGAGTATGGTTTCGGCGGCCGTCGGGCCCACGGATGCCATCTCTGCCAGAGTGTTTACCGGTTCGCCGGCTAACCTGTGTGCGGCGCGATTGGCGAGGCTGACGCGTCCGTCCGAGTGCACGATGATCAGCGGCGACGACACAGTGTCCAGGAGCGATTGAAGGCCATCGATCCGTCGCTGCTGTTCGGCGCGTGCGGCTTGCAGGGTGACGATGGCGTCATTGAATGGCGCGAGCGTTTGGCTTGGATCGGCAGCCCTCTGCAGCGGCACATCCGCGTCGCCGGCCCGGAGACCATCGATAAAACGCTCGACTCGCCTATCGGCCCGGCCTATGCACCGCGCCAGATCGGCAATGACCATGGCGGCGAGGCCGGCCACCACGAAGGAGGCTGCATATAACTGCGTGTGCGCGACGAGCTGGACGAAGAGCAGGGTCAGAAGGCCCAGCAAGGCGGAGCGGATGGAGACCTCGAGCACGAACTGGCTTGTTCCGGTCAATCTAAAGACCATGTTTCGCCATGCGCCGATAGAGTGCGGGACGGCTGAGGCCGAGTTCTGAGGCAGCCAGTGAGATGTTACCCTCATGGCGCGCGAGAGCGCGTTCGATTGCGCTCCTTTCCACAGCGTCCAGATGCTGCGTTTCCTTTTCGCGGCGGGAGCGGGTGATATTCGCGGCCGCGGCGACCGCCGCAATCAGCTTGTCATTGCGCCAGGGCTTGAGGATGAAGTCCGCGGCGCCTCGCTTGAGTGCCTCCACGGCGAGTGCGACGCCCCCATACGCAGTCATCAGCACCACGGCGAGACAGGGGTCGAAGGCCTGGGTGCGAGCGAGCGCATTGAGGCCATCGCCGCCGCTGCGTTCTCCGGACACGAAGTTCATGTCGAGCAGGACCACATCGAATGGCGCAGACCCGAGGATTTGATCCAATCCGTCGACTGTCGAGACGGTCTCCACGCGCGCGGCATGGGGTGCCAAAGCGATGCGCGCCGCGCGCAGAACATCTGCATCGTCCTCCGCAATCAGGATCGTCGCGTCCCCACTCATCCTCGAGAGCCTACGCGCGGGGCCGGCGAATTCACAAGGGAGGGGCTCTTGCCGATTTGGAGTGTGGGACAGTCGGAAGTGTCCGTTTCCGGACACTTCCATTTCAAAAATATCCCGCGATGTCGTCCAACTAGCTGATTCCTAGATTGTTTTTATCTCGAGCAACCCGCCGTACACTTTTCAACCATGGCGAACCGGACAAATCATATGCAGGGTAGGGGAGTACCGGCGGTTTGCGCTGTCGCATGGCTCTGCGTGGCCTGCGCCTGCACGCTAGAACCGCGCTATCGTGCGCCGGCGTTGCCGGTGCCTGACCAGTGGCCAATGCCCGCGACGACATCGGAGCGGCCTCGAGTGATTGGGTCGGCCCGCGACATCGGCTGGCGCGACTTCTTCCTTGATACGCGGCTTGACCGGTTGATCGACCTGGCGCTTGCGAACAATCGCGATCTGAGAGTGGCGGTGCTGAACATCGAGCGGGCCCGTGCTCAGTATCGAATACAGCGCGCCGCCCTGCTGCCTTCGATCGACGCCCAGGGCAGCTTCACCCGCCAAAAGATACCGGCATCTTCAACCTACGGTATTCCCACACCGGTGAGCGGCTACTTCGACGCCGATCTGTCCATCACCTCCTACGAAGTGGATTTGTTCGGCCGCGTGCGCAGCCTGACGCATGCCGCCCTGGAACAATACGTGGCGCAGGAGGAGGCACGCCGCAGCGCGCAGTTGACCTTGATCGCCGAAGTGGCCAACGCCTATCTGACGCTCGCTTCGGATCGTGAGCTCGAGCGCCTGGCACGGCAAACACTCGAGAGTCAGGAGCATTCCTTCACGCTGCAGGAAAAGCAACATGAGACGGGGACGGTGTCCGGCCTGGATGTCGCGCAGTCGCAGACCACGGTCGAACAGGCGCGCGCCGACACCGCACGCTTCGAGGGCAATGTCGCCCAAGATATCGACGCCTTGACGCTGCTGGTAGGGACCTCCATCGATCCCGCATTGCTGCCCGCGCAATTCGATTCCAACACCCTGGGGCTCGAGCCGTTGCCGGCGGGTGTGCCTTCAGCCGTCCTGCTGCGCCGGCCCGACGTCCTCGAAGCCGAGCACACGCTGCGAGCGGCCAACGCCGATATCGGTGCCGCGCGGGCGGCCTTTTTCCCGGACATCACGCTGACCGCGAATCTCGGCTCGGCGAGCAGTCAACTGTCGAACCTCTTCAAGTCGGGCACCGGCGCCTGGGCCTTCGAGCCGCTGATGTCCCTGCCCATCTTCCACGGCGGTGCGCTGATGGGGGGACTGGATGTCGCGCACGTCGACCGGAAGATCGCCCTCGCGCAGTATGAAAAGGCCATTCAGTCCGGTTTTCGTGAAGTGGCCGATGCTCTGGCGCTGACCGCCACCTTGAATCGCCGGCGCGCGGCCCAGGAGACCTTGGTCGAAGCAACCGGCCAGGCTTACAAACTCTCGCAGCGGCGCTACGAGGTCGGCCGCGACAGCTATCTCGAGGTGCTCGATTCCCAACGCAGCGACTACGCCGCGCGGCAAGGACTGATCACGGCGCACCTCGCCGAGCAAAGCAATCGGGTGACCTTGTACAAGGCCCTCGGCGGCGGCTGGCGGGAGCAGTCCCCATGAGCATGGACCGGCCTATCCGGCTGCCCTGGTGGCGCCGGAAACTCTGGCTGCAATGGGGCATTGCCGCCATCGTCGTGGTGGCTCTCATCACCACCGGTGCCCTCTTCCTTGGAACTCCGGAGCGCGGCATCCGTATCGCCGCCGCAAGCGTCGCCATCGCCCGCGTTTCCCAAGGAACGTTCCATGACTTTATTCCGCTCCGCGGGAAAGTCGTGCCCATGAATACGGTCTACCTCGATGCGCTCGAAGGCGGGCGCGTCGATCGTATCCTCGTTCAAGCGGGCGATACGGTGACGGAGGGGCAGCCCTTGGTCGAGCTCAGCAACACCGAGCTCGAGCTCGATGTGCTCGACCGCGAAGGACGCTTGGTAGAGTCGATCACACAGCTTCAGACCTACGAAACCCAGCTCGAACAGAACCGTGTCGCGAACCAGAAGGCGCTCGCGCAAATCGACTACAGCGTCACTCGACTGCAGCGCTCGGTCGCCAGGCGAAACATTCTCGTGGCCGACGATGCGGAGCCGGTGGAGGTCAAAGACCAAGTACAGGACGAGTTGGACTATGACGTGAAAGTGCGGCCGATGCAGGACGAAAGCAACCATAGGCAGGAAGAGCTCCGAGTGCACCAGCTGCCGCAGATTCACAGCCAATTGGTGAAACTGCAGCAAGACCTTAAGATCACGCACGGAAAGCTCGACAATCTGACCGTGCGGGCGCCTGTGACGGGCAGACTCACCGCCATGGATCTCAAAGTGGGCGAGCACCGCAACCGCGGAGAGCGCTTTGGAGAGATCACCCCGGAGACGGGCAACAAGCTCGCTGCGGAAGTGGACGAGTATTACCTTGGGCGCGTGCAGACGGGGCAGATCGCGGACATCGAGATCGGCGACAAGAGTTGGGCACTCGAGGTCGTCCGTGTATACCCGAAAGTGACGAACGGTGCCTTCACCGTCGACTTGGCCTTCCAGGAGGCAGCACCCGTGGGTCTGCTCCCCGGCCAGGCATTGCAGGGAAAATTGGCGCTGGGCGCCGATCGAGCGGCGACGATTCTTCCCATGGGCGCATTTCTAGAGCGGACCGGCGGCGACTGGGTCTTCGTCGTGGCGAAGGACGGCAAATCGGCGCTCCGGCGCACGATCAAGATCGGCCGCCGAAATGACCAGCAGGTGGAAGTCTCGAGCGGCCTCGCCGTCGGCGAACGAGCAATCATTTCGGATTACTCGGGACTTGAACGCATCGATCGCATCGATCTGAAGCAATAGGGAGATGAGATGTTGAAATTGGACAGTGTCAGCAAGATCTACCGCACCGCCGAGGTCGAGACGCGCGCACTCGACGGCGTGTCCTTTGACGTAGGAGCCGGGGAGTTTCTGGCCATCATGGGACCCTCGGGGTGCGGGAAATCAACCCTGCTCAACATCCTGGGTCTGCTCGACAGCCCCACGAGCGGCGTCTACTCGTTCTTCGGCGAGGATGTCGCCCGCGCCTCCGAGCAGTACCTGACGATCCTGCGCCGAGGCATGGTCGGCTTTGTCTTCCAGAGCTTCAATCTCATCGACGATCTCAACGTCGCCGAGAATGTCGAGGTCGCGCTGATTTACCGGAGCGTTTCCGGCAGTGAACGCAAGCGCCGGGTCGCCGAAGCCCTCGAACGCGTGGGGATTGCCCATCGCTCGCGCCATCTGCCGCAACAGCTCTCCGGCGGGCAGCAGCAACGGGTGGCCATCGCCCGGGCGCTCGTCTCCAATCCGAAGCTGATCCTCGCCGACGAACCCACCGGCAACCTCGATACGGCCAACGGGGAGGCGGTGATGGACCTGCTGACCGGCGTGTCCAAATCGGGCACGACCGTCATCATGGTGACCCATTCGCTGGTCCATGCCGCTCGCGCACAGCGAACGGTAAGGCTCCTGGACGGTCACGTGGTCAGCCAGACACTGCTGGCAGCTTAGTATGTTTCGCAATTATTTGACGGCGGCGCTGCGCAACCTCGCGCGCAATCGGCTCTACGCGGGCATCAACATCGGCGGCCTTGCGGTGGGATTCGCCGCGGCGATTTT
>WNFQ01011353.1_pt1 | contig 10892 bp, 9 predicted proteins | sample 5400171 | NCBI WGS metagenome assembly WNFQ01 (sample SAMN13153356, study PRJNA577476) | soil metagenome | isolation source: 20 cm soil under Madrone tree | place: USA:California | collected 2016-06-14 | reverse complement strand
AAAAATCGTGGAGGCGACCGCAACGGGAGCCGGCCAAACCGCCAGCCAAAACAAGGGTTGTTCGCTGTATGCAGCCTTAACTAAGCCCAGAATCGCCAGTAGATAGCTGGCAATCCGAATACAGGCTTCGACGCTCACGGCGCCGCGTTGAGCCACCGAGCCGATTCTGACGGCGCAATCGCCGGCACCTTCGAATGGAGAGAGCGTCCTTGATCGTACCGAAAGTCTACGTCGTTCTCTTTCCGTCGTCATTGCGTGAGAGTATTCCGGCGCGGCATGCCGTCGGGTACATTCTTGCCAACCGATCATGCAACCCCCTCCTCGCAACATGCACACAACCGTAAAATGCCATTATGGATTTCTTCGGCCCGTGCAATCCGCGTCCAGTGCTTCCGGAGTTCTTTTTCGTCAGCGGTTGTCACAAACCGGGTAAGCTGGTGGCCATCCTCGTAGTCTCTGGCAACGATATAAGTCTTCATTTTCTCTGGTCGTCTTGCCGGGGCTTCATGAGAGGGGTGCCGGTTCTCGCATCCGACTCGGGCTATTATCCGCGCTCTGGCATGCTACCCCTCGCGCGAAGCTCCAGGCATTCAAATTACGCCCTTAATCTGCCGAAATAATGCCCGGAATTCTATGGCTACAACGGATGGTTTCTCACTACTCGATCGAGTCGTGTCGAATTACTTCTATTATCTCAAGGCGTTTACCTGGAACGCCTCGCTGATCAAGGGCGATGTGGCGGCCGAGATCGCCAAAAATCAAGAGAGAATCGGGCAAAAAATCATGAAATACGGAGGCGGAACCCCGGAAATAACTGATGCGCCTATGGCTTCATGACTTGATCTACGAATTCGGTAAACTCTGGGTCTTCGCGAGCGGCAGCCAGAGCTTGGAGTTGAGTCACCTCTTCACTTGAGAACGCGGAATCGACCACCGTCCCTAGTGCTCGCGCTTCGGCCGCAATCTGCGCTTCAGCGTTGAGGAGGCAGTCAGGGCCGCTCAAGCGGAATGAAATCGCTGAAAGCGGACCAAACAATAGCGCTCGGGCCAACTGCGGCCACGCCTTTAGATCGGGTTCAACGTTCGCTTCGCGCGCAAACAATAGCGCCATGAGATGCATCGCCTGCAGTTGCGATTCTCCTCGCACATATCGGTATGCCGCAATTCCAGCGTTCATCTGATTCCGGCTTGGAAGCGGGCTGATCCCACGCCAGACGTAAGTGATCCAGCGGGCCTGTAGCTCCAGTGGTGGAAAATAAGGTCCCGTTTGTTCCCAAAGACCCAGGAAAGCAAGGCCGGCTAAGTCCGGATGAAATGTGAATTTGTAAAGGTCAGCATGCAGAGCGTCCAAATCGAGGAGGTTGGAGATTGTAGGACTCAAAAACGGGATGCTCAACTCAAAGCCAGTACCGAAGATGATCGCATCAAACTCTTCCCAGCTTTCATCGCTGAATCGAACGTTCTGGCTCTGGAGTTCCCTGATCCAGGGCTTAACGGCAATCCGGCCCTCAGCAACCAGCGGAAGGAAATGCTCGCTCAATGCCCGTCCGACGGTTAAGAAATCACTGGCCGGTCTGAACGCGCCAAACTGCTCCGGATTGCCAAACACCCGGAGGATGTAGGCCTGCATTTTTTCGCCGAGGAGTTCCCGTGGAGTCACCTCGGCGTTAAGCGCAGCAAAGCGGGTAAACGCTAATGCGTCGCTTGGTACCCCGGCCACAAGTTTTTGCATGACGTAGCGTTGGCGGCGAAAGGTTGAGACTACGCGCAAGGCGCCGAGCATTGCGAGGTCACTGGCGATTTCGAGCGCGCTAATGGCGCAACCAACTACGAGCACGCGCTTGCCGCGGAAGCTCTCTGGATCTTTATATCCAAAACTGTGCAATACGCCACGCTGACCGCAAAACGAATCGAGCCCAGGCAGCGATGGGATTAGGGGTTTGTTGAAGCGGCCAGAGGCCACAACGACATACGGAAAAATTTCGGTCTTCTCTTCTGCACCGTTAGATCGGACGAGCCAGCCAACACCGTGGGCGTTGCGCTCGATTAGCTCGACGCGACTATTAAAGCGGACCTGGGAAAGAATGTCGAATTTTCGTGCATAGCGTTTCAAATACGCAAGGATCTCCTTGTTGGATGGGAATATCGGAATCTTCGGTTCTAAAGCGAGATCGCTGAAGCAGGTTAGCGACCGGCTTGTGTTGGTCACCATTGAAGGCCAGACGCCACTGTGAGGAGAACGAACGTTCCACTGCCCGCCGATCTCATCGGCTTGCTCAAAGACCACCGGCTCGAACCCGTGATGCTTGAGGTACCTTGCTGCCACTAAACCACCAGGACCGCTTCCAATGATCGCAACTCTGTGCCGGGAAACCTGTCGGTCCGCCGAAGATTCGACTTCGTTCATGGCGCTCCTCTGAAAACTCTCGAGCTCCCGATTATACAAAATATGAAGCAATATTCTATGCTAAATAATTCGCAAAGCGATTAAGCTCGGACAGGGATTTGCATGGCCGAAATATGAATGACAAGCGTCGAACCGCCGTCATCGAGCGATGAGCAACAACCAGGCGACCAAGACCGCTAGTGCACCCCAACGCGGCGTATGTGGCAAGAACGCCAATACACAAAGCTAGGCCCAATGTCCCATGCGCAGGCGGAAATTAAAATGGCCGATTCGGAAAGAATACAATCCACTACTTTAGTGTTATATCTACTCTTCGTTGAAGACCAGGGCGGCCGACTTAGCCGATTTTCTGTCTACGACCCTCCCAATTTGAGTTCGCGGTCGAACTAGCCGCGAAAGGCCGTCATCACCTCACGCACCCACATCACGAAATCAGGTTTGCTTATCGCCTTGAGAGATCTCGCTGAAAAGTAGCTGGGCCTGAAGTGAAAGGCGCCATTTCGACAACGACGGAGAGCATTTACATTGGGAGAGCCAAGAAGTACCGCGATACTTTGATCGTTCAGATGCAAACTCCCAAAGCCTTCTACGACAACGTAAAGGCTTCCATACCAATAGTACATGAAGTTGCCGCGGGAGCCGGCGAATACCTCGAGTGCTTGGCGATTCGGATCCTCTGGCGCAGCAGACTGCGGTTCCTCAAAAGGAACCAAGTTGGACTCAAAGTGGTGCTGCATCCGCTATGCTGCCACGAAAAAGCGATGAAGGGCAAGAACAGGAGAGACGCTCATGCTGAGACTATAAGGCGAACGTTACAGGACGTGTCTTAACATTAGACACTTCGCGCCATCGTACTCGTTGCCCAAAAGCAATGTCTAAAGTTATTACACATCCCTTATTGGTACGTCCTTCAAGCGCCACACGAGGTTTGACTGGTGTCGTCCCAAACCAGATAGCGGCTGCCTACAATGCGCCATCCTGTCAAGTCAGAATGTCCACTGTTAAGACACGTCCCTTAATGTTTTTTCAGCTCCAGCATCGATCTCCGTTATCTCGGATTGCTGCTTCGTACTCAAAGCATCCTGACGTTCACATTAATTGATGTAGTAAATTAGCGGCGGCCCCTAACTCTGGGGATCAATGATGCTGGCTTCTTGGGCGCTCTCGCAATCGATGGCGGCGTGCTGATTGGTTTTTTTGGTCGAGATCGTCTATTTGGCGAGCTCGGGCCGGCGCCAACTCCTGAGGCAGTCGGCGTGTTGCGCCTCGCTTCGAGCCGTTCCAGAACGGCTTCACGGGTATCGTCGTCGCCGCTGAAACCACCATGTGAAGTCGAGTTACTTCGGGAGAGCGAATTTGGACTCTTACCGGTCGGCGCAGCTATCCAATCCCAAATTTGTCCACTCTTTGGTGGAGTATTTGTCGGCTGTTGCAATTGATTGAAGAATTTCTCCATGCCCAAAAGGGGCATACCGCGTTGATGTTCGAACGCATTTGAGACCAGATAGAGAAGCGAACGGCGGTAAATCGATGCGCAATTGTCTTGTCGTTCGGCAACATCAGTAAGGTGAAATTCGGTGTAGGCACTTACCTTGCCGTCACGGTAATGTGGCAGAATATTACTCTCAAACAGTGCAACCCGGCATGCCGGTGCCATAAAATAGATACCATCGACTCTGAGATTCGCTCCCACCAATATTGGGAGAAGATAGGCATGGAAAATCGCGCCCGCACTATGGCCAACAAGGTGGAACCGAAGCCGGGTAAGAAGACTTTTGTCGACCGATCGAATTAGTTGATGGTAAAGCAATTCCAAACCGCCCTGCTCGTTAGTACTGGCAGCTTCTGCGTTCTTCTTCATCTCATCCCATTCCAGGGTTCCTGGAGTTGAGGCTAACCCTTCCAGCCGTTCGTCCCACCAGTCAGTAACTCCATCCAGGAATCCGCCTGAGACCGCCTTCTGCTTGGTTTGAGCATCCACCAGAATATCGAACAGGGTCTCCCATAGACCCGTTTCCCACATAATGAAAATCGGGAATATTTTTCGGGCAAATAGCGCCGGGACCCACGTCTTAGCGGTCGCTTCTGCCGCTTGCTCATCCGTTAACCCGCCATGGGCGTAAATTGCTACGTCGATCGGATCGCTATCGCCAAGTGAGAATTGTGAGATCGCGTCTTGAAGATAGTTGGTCACCAAATTGTGGAGATCCTCAACTCGGGTCGCGAACTTTCCATTGTCACAAAGGACTCCGTTGTTGCCCAAATTGATAATGTAAGGATTGATTTGCTGAGCGCTAATTGTTGGGCTCCCTGATAAAAGCAGAGTTTTAGCTGTCTGCGCATTGACCGTCTCTCCTTGCAGGAATTTTAAATCCAATCCAGAAGAGAGTCCTTCAACGTGTTGGCTTTGACGCACCCCCAGCTGTGCGACCCAAGCGTCCATGCCGTTGGCGTTCCAGTCGCTGTACGCGAGATGAGCAAATCCCAATCTTCCCCAGGTCGTGTTCCAGGAATTTTGAATCCAAAACCCGGTTTCATCATAACCGATTAACAGAAAAGCATGACCGCCTCGGTTCTCCGAATTCGCAGTGAAATCGATGCGTCCACTCTGTGGCGGTAGCGCCGTCCATCCGTCATGAATTTGCGCTGTTACATAGACCACGCCGGTTTCGCTAATCGCGGCCTGTAGATCAGGAATTGATAGGTGATTGACCCGATAATAGGCGCCTAGCGGTGTCTTAAATGCGTCCGCAATCCACTCCGTCCCAGCGGTTTTGTCGTCCTCATTGATTTCCGGCCAAAGTGTGAGGCGACAGGCTCCTTGGTTGAACCAACCTTTCATCGCACCGCGAGCAGTTGAACCACCGTTTACGTCATCTCCAGGGATGTCGTCGTAACGGCGAGCGAAATAGTAGAGCATAAACGCGGAGATCGATTCCGGGGCTTGTCCGTTGCTCCCGTTCTGTTGCCATTCCTTCCAAGCCAGGATCTCGACCATCGCGGCAAGAGCAAACCCGGTGCAAGCTTCGGTTTCTTTCTGATCTTTAACTCGACTCCACCACGATGGATCACTGAAAGGCGCACTATTGATTGCCGTCGGCAGCAGACGTAGCGGGGGATTATATTGCCGATCCCGAATGTCGGGGATATCGGGTCGTACATTCAGCTTCTTATTCTTCATCGTGGTTTCGCTCCTGTGATCCAACTGATCGATTCGAACTCTACTCGAACCAATCAAGCTTCGGAATACGTAGAATGACGTACTTCGAAACGACGCAAGGCCTAGCCAAGTTAGACAAGGTTCCCGCACCTTTTGCTCTTAGCGTATTAGGAGCTGTGGCTAGAAACAGCGGGGATCCACAGCTTCGGCGCGAAGCCTACCATGCAATAGAGAATCTAACTTTAGAGCCGAGTTCTGTAGAGAAGCTAGATGCGGAAATTCTTCCACACGTCCTCTGTGAGAGTGAGCTGGAGGGCGATGTAGCTTTTCCGTGGCTGTGTTCTTACGACTCGTGGCCGGTAGGCTATTTCGGCATTGGCTCAGCCTTTTTCAGGATTTGACCTCGATCCCTTCGAAGGCGGGTGGAGGAGTCGCCGCTGACCCGAGGAAAAGTCTCTTCCTGAAGCGGCGCTTTCTCCTAAACGGCACCTTCGCTTTTTCCGCTCTAGGCGATGGGCTACACGATCTGGATCGCGGGGCAAAAACGCCCCTCTTGAACAGGTGTCATCATACCGATTATGTGGCACCTGAAACGCTCTCCGTGACCTTTATATCCTACGGTCGCGTAAAGCCGACTCACGAAGTGGATGCTATCCAGTATCCGTTACAAGATAAGATGTGAGTATCAGACCAGGTTCTGATTTCGGCGTCAAACCCCCGAGGGCTAATGTTCTTCGGCTCGACCGCTACCCGGGCCGGGTCAAAAGTACTTTCAAGCTCAGTAATGCCTAGAACGACAGCTGGAGCCTCTGGAAGATCTTCTCCGAAGTCGATCCGGGTCAAAAGTACTTTCAAGCTCAGTAATGCCTAGAACGACAGCTGGAGCCTCTGGAAGATCTTCTCCGAAGTCGATATGTTGCGTGAATACTCGATCACCTGATCCCTCGTTCAATCCCCAATTGGCGTCCGGTACGCCAGAACCAAACTTCCCGTTCTTGATGTTCATAATAATCTCTTTTCAGCCAGGGATGCTAAATTTGTTCTCAGAATTTCGAACGCCCTACACCCAATTCAAGTGAAAAACTAAATACTCACAACACCAATAACTCTTGTGTTGAATATTTTAGACGCGACCCTTTTTTCATTTATCCCGACGTCGAGTCCAGTTCGTCAAAACACCCATCAGCGAGCGAAGACTACTTTTGTTTTATGGGACTCTAGCTAGGAAGTCTCATTCACAATACTTTTCAAGAAGCGCAGTCCTTCCGTTGCGAGTTGTTCGGGAGAATCGGCAAATTTGCGCCAGATGCAACATAGCTTGGCGATACGTTCCATATTGGGATCAAAGGACTCGATCGTGACGCAGCCCTGGTAATTAATGTCTGCAAGGGCCCGGAAAAAGTCGGGCCATGGCACCTGGCCGCGGCCGGGAATCCCTCTTCGGTTCGCATTCGGCCAGTAAGATAGCCCCAACAGCAGTAGTTGACGCCACCGAACAGCTGCGAGCCGGCTTCCACGCTAAGATCGACAAACCGTTTAGTAAGCTCCGTGCCGGCAGCGCGAATCGCCGGATCGGACGAAATAATGTTCGCGTGAGCGGGCATACCGATTTCGATGATAATATCGAGTCCGAGATCGGCAGCGCGTCGGCGCACCAGCTTCGCGGGGAAATTATCGATGTCGAACGGGACAATGTCCACCGCGTCGAAGCCCATAGCTTTGGCCTTGTCCAGCAGCGGGAGATCCCGTTCTGTGAATGTTTCGCTGAATAGGAGGGAGTGGATACCGAATTTCATAACTGGTTGAAGGCGCAGTGCTCCCCATCGTTTGGACAGTTTTGATGGGTTTGTTAGATTTAAAAATCAAAAGAAATGAGAAATAGCGGCGGTCTTTCCGCGGCTATCTATGGTTGGAGTTTTGGAGGGTCATCTTAAATTTCCGCCGCATGTGCGTGATTTTCAACAGTCTTGTATTTTTCGCTGAAGACCTCTGCCAAGCGTCAAGGCTTGTCGAAGCGGGTGGTGCCCGGTTCGACCAGGCCTTCATGAAGGAGGTCTCGGTCAGAGGGTCCGCGCAAATAGCTCAGAATGTGGTGGATTCGACAAAATTCAACTCTTGACAGTTTTCGCAACCACCGCTACGAACCTATCGAGGTGGCTTGTAAGGACCTGCGACGGGCCTGGCCATGCTGCTAGCTACAAACCGACCGCTCTCCTTTGATGCGCACGACGATTCAAGGTCGCGGCGCGGTCCCCTGAATCATGTAGTTCCCTGGCTTCGTTTGATCATTGTCCTGGTTTTGCTCGCCAGCTGCATGGCAGTTGCAGGATTCTGCGCGCAGACAATCTCAACCGAGGAAAAACTTACCCAGGCACAGATCTATAACCAAAAGCTGCAGGCTCAATACAACGAAAAGCAGCCTCGTAACTTTTGGCGAAAGGCTAAAGATAATCTCCCGGCGCTCGGGGCTATCCTGGGAGCAGTGATCACCGCAAGTGTGGCAATCGTATCTATGTCGTTCAACTATCAAGCGACACTTCGCCATCAGCAAGACGCTCAGTTTGACGAAACTCTCAGGCGTTTCGGCGATAGAGACAATTGCATTGTGCGGACCAGCGCTGCCGCCTTGCTTGCCGGGATGGCGCGAAGGCAGCCGCGCTATTTTGACTCCGCGTTCGTGCAGCTTTTTTCGGGGTCGATCTTGGAAAGGAACAGTTTAACGCTAGACTCGATCCGCACTTCGATCAACGACCTTACCTCGACGAATCCGGTCAGGGCTCTCAAGGTTCTTGCGGTGTTGAACACCACGTTTTCTCGTGCCGTCGCCCAGGCGTTCATCGGTTTTTGTGCGGCTCGTGGAGTAGAAACAATTGAGGGTATTCCGGACAAGCTTTGGAAAGAGGCAGAAATTGTGACTACCTTTGATCAACGTGCGATTAAGGCACTGTTTAATACGCTGCCGAAAGGATTCTATTCGCTTAACTACGGCAGAATCCTAAAGAAATTCAATGCCTTGCTCACTGAGGAACTTGACGCTCATAGGGAAGCTACATGCGTCGAACTTCGAGACAATGCGGAACGTCTACGCACTAACATCGAGTCTATCGGCCTAGCATGCCACTTCATGAAGGCCAGACTACAGCGAAAGATTGCATTGCCCTTTTTTGATAAAAACGGAGTGACTCGTGGTTTCCCGGACGCTTTTCTGATTGGCGTGCGATTGCGCGATTTGCAGAACTGGTCGTTGGTTGGCGCTGTACTCCGTGAAGCCGACTTTTCAGGCGCGAACCTGAGTCGAGTCAAGCTCTCCGGTGCGGATCTTTCGCGAGCTGACCTCAGTGATGCAAAGTTACTTCACGCCGATTGCCGCCGGGCGCGATTCGTCCGTGCAATGTTAAAGGGCGCAGATCTCGCAAAGGCACGCCTTGACGGAGCGGAACTAGCATACGCTGACCTTAACGGTACCAAATTCCGGGGAACCCGAATCGCTCCTGAGGCGCTTGAGTCCACCGAATGGTGGAAAGCGGATTTTACACAGCAGCCTCACTTACTGAAGGCCGTCTACAAAAGATACAAGAACAACTTGCCCGATCTCGAAACGTTATACAGAAAAGGTGAGATACACCCGTCCGTTCTCGATTTCATCGGTGAACTTAAAGAAAGACCAACGTGATCCGCGAGGAATGATTTGAATCAATCATTCCTCGCTTTGTGGCTCAGCACCGGCGGATCCTATCTCCGGTGCCCGCCTCCATGGCCTCCATGCCCTCCATGGAATCCCCCTCCATGAAAACCACCGCCATGGAACCCTCCGCCGCGCGAGCCGCCGCTATGGAAGAAGGAATGGGTTCTCGCAAGTCCTCCATGGCTAAAACCTCCATGGCCGGACCGGCTCGAGGCGCTGGAATGCCTTGCCGCCGACGCATGCGAGTTACCGCCCGCGTGGAACGTCCCATGCCCGCCGGCACTCCGGCCATTAAAATGGTTGCCGTGGTTCATTTGCGCCGAATGGAAATCATTCCGGGTCGAGGCGCGATTCACGATGCTTCTGCTATGCGAGACGAAGCTTTGGTGGTTGAAGACGGCCCCGCCACCATGCCAATCGCAGCCCCAATGGTTCCAACCCCAGCCGTAGCCGGCGAATAATCCGACTCCAACATACCCCAATCCAAAAGCGATTCCTGGACCGTAGGGATAAAGTTCCGGGTATGGAGACCAACCGGGGAAGATGGCCAGCGGAGACCCATAGACTACCCAGGGATCATACTGAGGCACGTAGACCTCGTTAGTCAACGCTGGTTGAATGACGATCGTATCTTCCTCAGTCGTTACGTTTTCCTGGGGCGTTGACTTCAAGGTCCCGGCGTTCTTAGCCCGCTGTCGCATCAATTGAATCGCCTGAGTCAGGTCCTGCTGCTGATTCACGTAGGCATCCCCTAGTTCGGATGTCCAGGCAAGGTTCTGGTTCAGGTTTGCGAGCACTGCAGGAAACTGCGTCAGGGCTTTGACACTGGGATCCCAAGACTGTTTGTCTACGGCTTTGGCCAGTGCGTCGCCGGTAAGACCATGATTCTGTTGCATCCATTGCTGGGCCTCTACTACCTCGGTTGGATAAGTTGCGGCCGCCAGGATCTGCCCAATCAATGGATCCGGGTACAGTGCGATCGGCGCTACCAGTTGCTGTAATTGTTCCGGGCTCTGTTGCGCCGCCTGAGGCGGCTGCTGCGAACCGGCTGCGCCAGTCGGATAAGCGAGCCCATCTGGCATGCTGGCGAGTACCAGACTCCCGCAAAGGAACAGTGGCGCCACACCGTGTTGAAATAATTTCATTCTGCGCATTGTTTTAATTCCTTACCAAGAAACCCTACGGTTTAAATGCCGGCCAGCTATTGGGCAGAAGAACGATTATCGATTACCTGAACGAGCGAGAAACAAACGATCCCAGTTGGTTAAAAACTGATCCATGAGCGGGCGATGATGAAGGAGTGGCAGAAAACCCGCGACGTCGCAGGTTTTACGATTCACGCTCATGAGCGTTAAACAAAAATCCAAGAACCAGTCTCCAGTGACTCACTATGAACCTACGTGATCCCCTAGCTAGTCGCTTATAGGCGCTTCCGATCTGCCGAAATGAGCGAAACTCAGTCATTGCTCTTAGCGGAAATGTTCTCGGATCCCAAGTCATTCCTGGAAGATTGCAAGTCCAGCCTTGTGCTCTTTCGGAAATTGCACGAGGTGGGGTTCTTGGAAGAGGCGTCGCTTGTTCTGGCTGAGATCTATTGGTCGGAGATCGCAACTCGCTACCTGACTGCAAGCGAACCTCGC
>WNFQ01004583.1_pt1 | contig 10893 bp, 10 predicted proteins | sample 5400171 | NCBI WGS metagenome assembly WNFQ01 (sample SAMN13153356, study PRJNA577476) | soil metagenome | isolation source: 20 cm soil under Madrone tree | place: USA:California | collected 2016-06-14 | reverse complement strand
TTCCTTCACCGCGTTGTCCGGCAGTCCCACCACATTAAAATCCTGCATGCGCGCCGATCCCACGTCCACCTCAACCTCCACGAGGTAGGCGTCAATCCCATACACCGAAGCACTTTGCGTCTTGAAGAGCATGGTAGCCGTGCCCCCGGGCGAAGTGGGGACCGACGAGGAAAGCTATATTCACCGCGCAGCATAGTTCAATTCGCTAAGATACGCCAGCGATACTCTTATGCTACTCCCAACTGTGCTCTTTCTCTTATAGCGGCAACCGGATTATTTCCACCGCCACTCCGTCGGCTCCGAGGTATAGACGTTTATGGAGCGAGAAAGAACGTTATCTGGATGGCCCCGTGAGTCGCCAGCCCGCAGCCCGCGAAAACCAACAAACTCCGCCACACTCTAATCTGATTCCTCTTGACGAGGCCCTATTCGTCTGGTATATTAGCTTCTGGGTACAATTGCAGCTAATTCCTGTCCTCGCCAGTGCCCATCTACCCTTGCAATATGCAGCGAAAAGTGCACAATTTTGGTGCAATATAAGTCCTTTAGATGCAACACTTCTGCGCCCCCTCGCATGTGTTGCAAACAAAGAGCTTGCGCAATACTTAAGTCTTTTAGATGCAACACTTACAGAAAACAGGGGGTAGGGGGCCTACTCGGATTCCTTCGGTCCGACTCCGTACAGCGCCAGAACATCCTGCAACGTCACAACGCCATGAAGGTGATGCACGTTCTCGCGGCTTACCACCGGCAAGAGGTCCAACTGGCTCGCGCCCATGCGATCCAGCGCCAGGTGCAGCGACTGGTCGCCATGGACGTGCGGAAATTCTTCCTGGCCGACAATCTCCGCCAGCCGCTTTTGTGCCAAGCCATCGCTATTCGCGCGCTGGAGCGTTTGCAGACTCACGACGCCAATTACTCCTCGTTCATCGCACACCGGCCACGCGTGAAAGGCGCTCGCCCTGGATTTTTCAACAGCCTTTTGAATGGTCGTCTCCGCGCCCAATGTTTCTGTGACCTCGCTCATCGCATGAACGACCTGGCGTTGCCCCAATTGCTGACGCGCCTCCGCCGTCGGCAGATGGATACCATCCTGGTGCGCCAGAACCTCGTAAATAGGCTGCTTCTGGAATCGCGCGGAAATGAAAAAACTCACCAGGTTGGAAATCATCAGCGGCACGATGACGGCATAGTCTCGCGTAATTTCAAAAATCATCACGACTGACGTCATCGGCGCCCGGATGATTCCGGCGAACGCAGTGCCCATTCCAACCAGCGCGTAAGCTCCGGGCGAACCAACGTATCCGGGCAGAAAGTGCTGCGCCACCGTGCCAACAATTCCGCCCAGCATCGCGCCCATGAACAAGCTGGGCCCGAATATGCCGCCGGCGTTCCCGGAAGCGTAGCTGATTGCCACTGCGAAGAGTTTCAGCACCAGCAGGAGGATCATTAACTTAAGCGCGAAGCGTCCGTTCAAGACTTCGCCGACATGCTTGTAGCCGACGCCGAGAATCTGCGGCACGAACCAGCCCATCAGCCCAATCGTTAAACCACCGGCCACCGGCTGGAACCACACGGTCTTCTTCGGAAAACGCAGAAAGCGCGCCCGCATCCAGACTAGGAGTTTTACGAACGCCACCGAGACGAAGCCGCCTGCAACTCCCAGCACTGCGTAAATCCCGAATTCCCCCGGATGGATCAATTGATACTGCGGCACCTGGAACAACGGATTATTTCCCAGCAACAATCGCAACATCGCCCAGGACGTCGCTGAGGCCAGCACCACCGATCCCAGCACCGGCGCATGCAAATCGCCGACAACCTCTTCGAGGGTAAACAACACCGCGGCAAGCGGTGTATTGAACGCAGCGGCGATCGCCGCTGCTGCCCCGACGGGGATCAGGGCCTTCACTTTGTCGGGCCGCAGGCCCAGCCTCCGCCCCAGCACCGATGCAATTCCGCTCCCGACCTGGACCGCGGGTCCCTCGCGTCCGAGCGGAAGTCCGCTGGCCAGCGTTGCTGAGGTGCACAAAAACTTTCCGATTACGGTACGAAGGCTGATTCTCCCGCCGCGCGCGTACAAAGCCGCTTTTGTTTGCGGAACTCCGCTCCCGCGAGCATCGGGAAAGAAACGGTAGAGCAGATAGCCCATGCCCAGCGAACCGGCGACCGGCACAAGCAGCCGGCGCCATGCCGCTCCCCCGGCGGGATAGAGCCTGGCGCCAAATCGCTCCGTCACGAGAATAAACGCGACAACAACCAATCCGACGAGCGCGCCGATGAGCAGAGTCAGCACGAGAAATACTTGTTCCTCGCGATTTCGGAGAAACGCGGCCCATTGCTGCGAAGAAGAATCCCGCCAGTTTTTCTGGGGAGGCGCTACGGCTTCGCTCATTTTTGTTTCGGGGATTTCACTCACTGCGGCTTTCCTTGCTTCGCTTGGAGGACTTTCCGGATGCTTTCGTGCCTGGGGACGGCCGGCCGTTTTCCAGCAGGGCGCTGATGGCGTTTACCAGCGCGGCGCCGCTCGCGCGCAGCTCGCCGATACGGTCGCGCGCTACTTGTTCGAGCAGTTTTTCACCGCGCGGCAGAAGAGCCACCAGTACGCGCCGGCGGTCGTCCCGGCTGCGGCTCCGGCGCACGTAGCCATGTATCTCCAGCCGGTCGATCAGCTCCACGGCGCTGTGATGCTTCAGCGCCAGCCGGTCGGCAACCGTCCGAATCGTGGCCTCCACGCCTTCGGGAAGCCCCCGAAGTGCCAGCAAGAGCAGGTACTGCTGCGGCTCGAGGCCTGCGGCGCGCGCCACCGCGTCGCCTTCGCCGACGAATTTGCGAATGCGGTAGCGCAGTTCCGCCAAAGCGCGATACTCGGCCGTTGTGATTTCTCCCGGCATCCACTCAGTATATCGTAATGCGATATATACTGCTACTGCGGCACGTTCAAGGTTCCTGAAAGTAATCAGAAACTCATCTCAGCGGAGTTAGAGTGGCTTGCGGAAGGATTTCTGCGTTTTGTAATGCTCGTAGCCGTTGCGTTCGTAAAACTGGTGCGCGCGCCCGCGAATCACATTGGAACGGACCGACATGCTCTTGCAGCCGTGCTTGCGCGCCCAATCTTCCGCGGCGGCCAGCAATTGCGCGCCCGCTCCCAGGCTGCGCTGCCCTTCCGCGACAACGAGTCCGTTCACTTCCGCGCGGATTTCGCTTTCAAGAAGCACGTCTCTGCTTACGTGCAGCCAGCCGATCACTCCGTCATTTTTTGAGTGTGCGACGAAGACTGCGTTTTGCGACGCGGGCTTGATTCCCTGCAATCGTTTGCGAATCTGTGCAACAGTCGCCGGATAGCCAAGCTGACCGGTCAGCGCCGCAAGTTGCGGCGCATCGGAAGTCCTGGCCCGCCGGATTTTCAGTTCTTTGGTCTGTCCAACCTTCGCAGTCTGATTCACGCTGTTTTCCTTTGAAGGCGCTTTTGCACGCCATCACTTTTCAATTCGCGGAGCGCGTCCGCGGCAATCCAGCGAGCGGAGCGGGAGCCCTGCTCGCGGATTCCTTCCGCGGCGCGGATCGCTTCCCGGTTGAGCCGCATATTTCTTTTGCCAATATTTCGCAAAGCCCAGTTGACCGCCTTTCTCACAAAATTTCGTTCATCGTGCGCCTCGCGCTCAATCACTCGCAAAAACCGCGTAAAACGCAGATCGGGAGCGGCTTTATCTTTGTAGGCGAGATACGCAACCAGGGAAAAACTGGCGCGCTTCACGAATTCTTCCGGCCGCCGGCTCCACTCCGCTGTTTTTTTCCACGCCGGCTTGGCCTGTGCGTAAAGATAACAGCACGCCGCATCCACAACATCCCACGAGTCGAAATCGCGTGCCCAGCGGTCCATCTCCGCCGTTGTGACTCTTTCAGATTCGCCAATCAGCGTCGCGAGGATGCGCGCTTCATGAATGCCCGTCGTCCACAGTTCTTGCGCAAGACGGTGATCCTTCCCGATGTGTTTGGCAAATTGATGTAATACAGGCGCGGAAATACCATGCGCTTTCTGCACATGCACGCCAAAGTACGCCATTTTCGCGCGCACACGCGGATCGGCAACTTCCTTGAGCTCGCGTAAGACGGCCGCCTTCGTCCACCGCGGCAATTTCTCTTGGCCGCTCTTCCTAGAATGTTTTGTCGGAGTCGAGGAGAATTGTGACCGGACCTTCATTGACCAACTCCACGGACATCATCGTCTGAAAAACACCGGTAGCGACGTTCACGCCCAGCTTGCGAAGCGCTTCGCAGAATTCTTCGTAGAGAGCCTTGCCGAGTTCCGGAGGTCCCGCCGAAATAAAGCTTGGCCGCCGCTGCCCGCGCGCGTCGCCGTAGAGCGTGAATTGCGAGACGACCAGCGCGCCGCCTTTCACCTCCAGCAGCGAGCGGTTCATCTTACCCTGTTCGTCTTCGAAAATACGCAGGTTGGCGCACTTCTCCGCCATCGATGCCGCAACCGCCGAAGTATCCTCGCGGCCGACGCCAAGCAGGATCATCAGCCCAATGCCGATTTCTCCCGTCACGCGTTCGTCAACCGTCACTTTCGCGCGGCTGACTCTTTGGAGAACCGCTCGCATGACCCCGGCTTATTTGCCGCCCTCCGCGGTCTTCTTCGCGGGCTTTCGCGGCAACATCTCGGGCAATTGCGCCACGTTATACGCAAACACCGCCAGCACCTGCGCGCCCTCCGTCAAGTCATCCCAGCGCACGCGATCGATGGTGTCCGCCTGTGAATGATGTGTCTTGTCATAGTCCGCGTTGTCCTGCACGCACCAAAATCCCGGCACGCCGGCTTCATCAAACGGCACATGATCACTTCCGCCTTCCGTGCGCAGCGAAGGCTCGGACAGTCCAACTTCCTTCGCGCGGCCCAGTGGATAGAGCGCATGGTCGATGATTTCCCGAGCGCCGTAGTTTCCCATCAACCCAACGGTCAACACTTTGCCCGTGCCGCTGTCATGCACCAGTACGCCGGAAATTTTTCCGAGTTCAGCGGCGTGAGCCTTTACGTAAGCCTTCGAGCCATTCAGCCCCTGCTCTTCACCTGTGAACAACACAAACCGGATCGTGCGCTTCGGCTTGACCCCCAGCTTTTGCAGCGCGCGCGCCGCAGCCAGCACTGCCATGGAGCCGGTGCCGTTGTCGGTCGCGCCCGTTCCCAGATCCCAGGAGTCGAGATGCCCGCCGATAATCACCATCTCGTCCGGCTTTTCGCTTCCCGTAATTTCAGCGACCGTGTTGTAAACTTCCACCGGTTTCCCGCTGAAGCTGCTCGCGATGTTCACTTCCGCTTCCACTCCTCCCGCGTCCAGCAATCTCCAGAACAAGGTGTAGTCCTCGCGCGTGATGAACGCGGACGGAATCTTGCTGGGCGCATAATCGCGTCCGGCAGTGCTCATGTTCAAGTTTCCGTACGATTTTTCGGAGCCTCGCAGCACGGCGCTGACTCCTTCTTCTTCGAAGAATTTCGTTTGCGCCTGCCGGAATTTCACATATGCCGTGAAATCAATCGGTTTGTTGCCATCCGTTTTCGGCATTGCTATGGGAATCGTCCCTTCCGCCCACGGCGTCTGCAGAGGGTTTCCCGGCGAAACCATTTCTGTCGGACGGCCGACCACAACGATGGCCCCTTTCAACTTGCCTTTGTACTTCTGCAAGTCCTCGGTTTTCTCAGCGTCAATGCCGATCACAGTGCCGCGAAGCTCGCCCTTCGTGGCCCCGGACCAGCCCGCCGTTTCGAGCGTCAGTACGTGGTGAGTGGGAGAAATAATCTGTCCCGTTGCCGGGCCGCGCGCCCAGCTATTCGCGATGGTCCATGGCTCCAGGTGTGCATTCGCAAGGCCGAGTTCCTTGAAGCGCTCCACCGTCCAGTGGCTGGCCTGGTCGAGTTGCGGTGAACCCGTCAGCCGCGGGCCAATGCGATCCGCCAAATACACCAGATTTGCTTTCAGAGCCGCTTGATCCGCTTTCACCTGCTCCAGAATCTTCGTGTCCATTTCTGTGAGCGGATCCGCTTTAGGCGTTTCCCCTTTGGCCGCATCCGTCGAGGGTGTGTAAGGCAGCGGACGCCGCGGCAGCATCCCCGGCAGTTGTGCCGTGTTGTAAGCCCACGCCGCCAGCACTTGCGCGCCCTGATTCAAATCGTCCTTCCACACTTTGTCGAAAGTATCGGATTGGCTGTGATGTGTCTTGCTGTATTCCGCGCCATCCTGGAGCGCCCAGAAACCCGGCACTCCGACCTCATCGAAAGACAGATGGTCCGTCCCTGACATATGCATCATCGTCGGCTCAAGCAGCCTGAGTTCCGTCAACGGCGCCAGCACCTGGTCCACGACCTCCCGGTCCTGGTAGTTGTCGTGCAACGCCAGCGTCAGCACTTTTCCTGTTCCGGTGTCGTGTACCAGCACGCCAGAAATTTTCTCCAACTCGGCTTTGTGCGCTTCCACGTATTTCACCGAGCCGCACAATCCTTCTTCTTCCCCGCTGAACAAAATAAAACGGATGGTCCGCTTCGGTTTCAAGTTGAGCTTTGCCAAGGCGCGCGCCGCTTCCAACACCGCCATCGAGCCTGTCCCGTTGTCGGTCGAACCCGTCCCCAGGTCCCAGGAATCCAGGTGCGCGCCGAGAATCACCATTTCGTCCGGCTTCTCGGTCCCCTTGATTTCCGCGACGGTGTTGTAAACTTCCACCGGCTTATCGCTGAACGAATTCGTCATTTCGATTTCGACCTGCACTGGTCCATGCTTTTGCATGCGGTAGAGCATGCGGTAGCCCTCGCCGGTGATGAACGCCGTGGGGATCGCGCCGATGTCAAATTTCTCGCCGCCGATTCCGGTCATGTTCAGCAGCGCATGCGGCTTGTTCGAATCGCGCAGCACAACCGCCACGCCCTCTTGCTTGAAAAATTCTGATCGCTTCTGCGCCACCGCCATCATCGCGGCAAAAGGCGATGGCGGGACCGGCTCGCCCTTGAGTGGAGGTGGCGTTTGCATCGCGCGATTCCCTTCACCGAAGAACCCACTTGGCCGAGGCGGTGAAAGGCTTTCGGGCTCCTGCGCGATTACGATCGCGCCTTTCAGCTTGCCGCGATATTTCTCGAAATCTTCATCCTTCTTGATTTCGACATACAACAGCGGCCCGCGCACCACACCGTTCGTGCCTGGCGCCCATCCCGCCGACGCAATCGTCAAAGGGTGCTCGGTGGGGCCCACGATGCGCGCGTGGGCCGTGCCTCGCGTCCAGGAATGCGCGATCGTCCACGGCTCCAGGTGCACGTTGGTGAGGCCATATTCGCGAAACTTTGCCGCCGTCCATTCGTTGGCCTGCTTCAATTGCGCGGAACCCGTTAAACGAGGCCCAATTGTGTCGCCAAGATACTCGCTGTTCTGCATCGCCTCACTGTGTTCGCGAACTTCAGTCAATATCTGCGCGTCCGCCGCTGTAACGGCGCTTGTTTCATCGCCCGCAGGCCACGCGGGCACCGCACGGATTGTGCTGAATGCAATCACCGCCGCCAACCCACAAAGAACCACTCGCCGTAAGTTCATTCGATCTCCCTCGCCAAGTTCAACCAAATTTTCAGATTGAATTTATCTGCCCTCGCGCAGCCAATTCCACCGCGGAACCGTCATGGCTGTGCGCTCTCATTCTCTTCTCTGCGTACTCTGTGTCTCTGCGTTTAATTTTTCTTTCTTTTTTTCGCACGCCGCGGCAGCGGCAGCGCCGCGAATCCTCGCGGCGACGGCTGGCACTTAGGGCAAAAGTAGCTGCTTCGCCCCGCCACAATCGCGCGCCGAATCGGCGTTTTGCAGCGATAGCAGTTTTTCCCCTCGCATCCGTAGGCCCGATGGTGCCGCTGATATTCTCCAGGCTGGCCCTCGGCGTCAAGAAAATCGGAAATTGAGGAGCCGCGCAGCACGATCGCTTTCTGCAAAATATCTTGCAGCATGCGGCGCAAAGTCTCCGCCTCTTTCGTGCTGAGCTTGGCTCCGAGCCGCGCCGGATGAATTTTCGAGCGCCAAAGGCTTTCATCCGCGTAGATATTCCCGACACCGCGCAGCACGCTCTGGTCCAACAGCAAAGCCTTGATTCGCGCGCGCCGTCCGCAAATTCTGCTCGCGAATTCTTCCTTACCCACTTCCAGCGGATCGGCGCCGAAACCGGTCAGCTCTTCGGCAAGCAACGCTTTAGTCAGATAAGCAATTCGGCCAAAGCGCCGCGGGTCGGTGTAGCGCAGTTCCCGCCCATCATCTAGAACCAAGCAAACGTGTGTGTGCTTTTCGAGAGGCTGCGCGCCTGGAGCGGGCGCGAGCTGGCCAGTCATTCCCAGATGCACGAGCAGTGACGCCGGCACCACGTCGCCATTCGTGGCAGCGCGGGCTGCTCCAGTCACCGCCGACAGCCGCAGCAACATGAACTTGCCGTAACGCTCGACTGCTTCGATCTGGCGCCCCGGCAGATGCTGCTCCAACGCGGACGGATCGTCGATGAAATCCGTCTTGCCCAACGTAACGGAGAGAATCCGCCGACCGAGAATCGTTTGGCGCAATCCGCGCGCTACTGTTTCGACTTCTGGAAGTTCCGGCATAGGAAGAAAGACCCCGTCTCACTCAAGGCAGAAGGGCAAAGACCCGCACCGGTCCGCCGGAGCCGCCTTCCAGCTTGATCGGAGCAACGACCAAGAAAGCGCCCGTTTCGGGCAATTCGCTCATGTCAGCAAGATTTTCAAGGTGGTACAAACCCGCTCCCAACGACAGGTGGTGCACCGCGTAGTCGCTGGATGCGCCATAGTCGATGCTCAGCGTATCGCACCCAAGCCCGCTGACTTTGCGCCCAATCAGCAACTTGGCCCCCTCTGCGGAAAATCCAGGAAAATGCATTTTGCCCTGTGCATCCTGGTTGCGATATTTCTGCACATCCGGCCAGCGCGACGCCCACCCCGTCCTCAATAGCACAATCGCGCCTTCGGGAATTCGGCCGTTCTGCTTCTCCCATTCTTCAATGCGCGCCGCACTCAACTGATAGTCCGCATCCTTGCCACTCTGCGCACGCACATCCATCACCACCGCCGGCCCAAATAATTGTTTAACGGGAATTTGATCTACGGTCGTTTTCCCCGGAGGGAAATGCGCTGGCGCATCCAGGTGTGTCCCGTAGTGTTCCAGCATCCAGAAGCTGCGCGTGAAGTATCCGTTCTTCTCCACGCTGGCGTTGACCTTCGCCTCGAAGAATTTCTCATCTCCGGGCCACGGCACCAGCTTGTCGTTGATCGCATAGCTCAGGTCGAGCACTCGGGTCTTCCCGGAAGGAATGCCTTCCATAGTCGAATGGTTGTGCATGTTCTGTAAAAGGAACGTGGATACAGCGGCAAAACAGACAATCAAGAAACTCGAGCGGCCAACGACAGCCATCTCTCACCTCAGTTCAGATTACCCCAGACGGCCATCACTCCCGGCTTCAGGGCAGCGGGATTCCCGGCGTCGCCACGATTCCAGCCATCCGCAGGATTTCCTGATATTCCAGGTCGGTGAGCAGCGAAATAATTAACCGCACATTTTTCAGCAATTTCATTTTCTTCAGCCCAGGATTGGCGCGCATCTCCGCCAGCGACACCTGGCGCGGCAACTTTTCAAACGCCCGCAGGTCCGCGACCAGGTTTTTGCCCTTATGGTCGTGCGGGTCCGGGTAGGGATCGCGCGTCACTTCCGCGATCGAATACAGGGTGCGTTCCGGGGCTGCGTGATAGCACAAGATACGGTCGCCCTTGCGCACCTGCTTCAGGGCGCGGATCGCGTCTGGCTTGGACCCGGCACCATGCCACATCTCCTTACGATCCAGTAGTGTCGTTGGGCAGTGGTGGTCGCCATCGAGGCTTCGAGTCGGCAGCAATATACACGCTGGCATCCAAAAAGCGAAACAAAATATGAGCGTTAGGGCAAAATGGGCAGTAGCTGGAGAGTGAAGATGGCGTGGCGACGTCCCGAAAAATAAACTGTAACGCCATTATTTTCAATGGCTTAGAGCAGCTCAGCCCGCGTCCACGAAAATGTCTTCTCCGCGAACTTCAACAGCGTAGCAATCCACGCCGACGGTGGGATTCTGGCCAACCTTGCCCGTCGTCACGTCGTACTGCCAGCCGTGCCACGGGCAGGTCACTATTTTTCCGTCCATCACACCTTGGCCCAACGGTCCGCCTCGGTGCAGGCAAGTGTTGTTGATGGCGTAGAACTTGCCTCCGACGTTGGCAACGGCAATGGCCTTGCCCTCAATCTGAAACTCCCGGATCGTTCCCGGAGTGATTTCATTCGTCTTTGCTGCTCGCGCGAACGCCATCAGTTTTCTCTCTCCTCTTTCCGTCTCTGTGTTCTCTGTGTTGAAGTCACATCAAACCACGTTTCAATGTGGCCCGGCTCTCCCCGGTAGCACTCGTCGCTTTTCCGTTACATCCTTTGCTTCCTTAACCTCATTCGCTTCCTATCGCGGCTCCGGCGTTTGCGCCACCATGACACCTTTTTTGAATTCTTCCACCATCTGCGGCTTTAAACGCACTTCCGTGGGCCGCTTCGCAAGCGTCATCTGGTCGATCTTGTCCTGCAGCTTCAGTAGCGCAAAGAACAGCCCTTCCGGCCGCGGCGGGCATCCTACAACGTACACATCTACCGGTACGATGCGATCCACACCCTGCAAGACCGAATACGCGTTAAACGGCCCGCCAACACTCGAGCACGCCCCCATCGAGATGCACCATTTCGGGTCCGGCATCTGTTCCCACACGCGCTTCAGCACTGGCGCCATCTTCAGCGTCACCGTGCCCGCCACGATCATCAGGTCGGCCTGGCGCGGCGACGGCCGGAACACTTCCGC
>WNFQ01006462.1_pt1 | contig 10895 bp, 13 predicted proteins | sample 5400171 | NCBI WGS metagenome assembly WNFQ01 (sample SAMN13153356, study PRJNA577476) | soil metagenome | isolation source: 20 cm soil under Madrone tree | place: USA:California | collected 2016-06-14 | reverse complement strand
GAAACTCAACGGCGGGAAAAGTTCCTCATATCGGCAACGCCAGATTTGAGCGAGGACCAAGTCTACGCGAAGGAGCGTCGCCTGGTGGAAGAAGTGAAAGCAGAGCTGACGCGTGGGCGCCGGTGCCAGATCTATGCGGTATACACACAAAAGCGAGATGTGACTCGAAGACTGGAACAGATCCTTTTGAATGAAGGAATCCGAGTCGCGGTGCTGACCACAGATGTGCCTCCTGAGACGCGAGAGGGCTGGTACGAACGGCAGCTCCGAGGTGGGGTACAGGCGGGGTACAGGCGGTCATCTGCCACCCGAAACTTGTCCAGACGGGGCTCGACCTGATCGAGTTTCCAACGATCTTGTTTTACGAGACCGGATATTCGATCTATGTCCTTCGGCAAGCGAGCCCGTAGGAGCTGGAGGATCGGGCAGCGTCTTCCGGTGAAGGTGAAATTCCTGCACTACGCTGAGACGATGCAGGAGAGCTGCCTTCGGTTGATGGGGAAGAAGCTGCTGGTCTCCCTGGCCATGGAAGGCAAGTTCTCTTCGGAAGGTCTGCAAGCCATCAACGACGAAGATGACGTCTTGATGGCCATGGCCCGGGAACTCGTAACAGAGAAAGGAATCGGAGAAAGAGCCGATGCCGTCTGGGCCACGCTTCAGAAACAGCAGGAAGACATACTTGGCACACGAGCGAAGGAAGACTCGGAGGTTGTGGCCGAGCAAGACGCCACTGCAATCCAGCTCATCGAGCCGGGTTCGACTCAAGTCGACCAGTGGTCTGCCCTGAAGTCGCCGCTGGAATCACCTGGCCGGAGAAATTCCCCGCCATCGACCCCGGCGATGCCAGGCGAACAACTGACGTTGTTCTGAGTCAGTTGAAAAGACACAAGTCATACCAAGCCAGAGACAATCCAACCAGACAAGAAAAGGAGGGCGCGATGGGCATTCTCGGACTAACACACGACGAGAGCGGCGCGGCCCTCGAGAAGCTGCCAGTGACGATCAAAGTCGCCATCGGGGAGGGGCCGAAACCCGATGACGGGAACAGCAGTCCACGGGCGCTGTTTCATTTCGTTTTCAAGCGGAGAACCATGCGCGGACAAATCGTGTATTGGGAACCCGCAGCAGATATCGCCGAGGTCTTCGGGGACAAACCGACGGAATTGGCAGTGATCTTCCTTCATGATGACCCGCAAGAGGTATGCCCATCGGAATACGCCCTGTGGACGAAGAAGGGCCGCCTGTGTCACGGAAACCTTGTGCAGATCTCTAATGGCAATGCGCCCCGCTACGAAATGCAGGCAGTCCGGAGGACTACCGAGCACCCGGAGGGAGAATCATGGCCGGGCAATCACAGGTATGCAGACGGGCCTGAGAAAGGCCAGCCAATTGAAGGCTGTGGGGAAGGCTGCCCCGAACTAGCGAGTGGCAAATGCGGGCCTTCCGCCGATCTCTACTTCATCTTGGACAAATTTCCTAGTTTGGGCGCCATTTGTCGACTGCATACGGGGAGTAAGACTTCGGTCCCCAATTTATCAAACGCTGTGGCGCAACTGCACAGTTGGAACGGCGGCCGATTGAAATGGGTCAAAGCCATTCTAAAGGTCACCCCGGAGCTTCGGTGGCATCCCGGACCATACGGCGCGTGGGAGAGCTCAGTTGTCCCCATTTTGAGCCTTGAGATTGGAGGGACAACGCTGAAAAGCCTTGGCACTAGTACGGCCGAGCTCCCGAGGCTTCCTATCGAAGCGCAACCGGCTGGCACCGGTGAGCAACGACGGCCATTTGTTGTGCGGGAAAGCGAAGTGGAACGTGCCCCAGAGATTGCGGCTGAGTTCTATCCGCAGAACGGGAACCTTCTGGAGAAGCAAACCGGCTCGATCATTCAATCCCCTGGGAACGCAGAGCTGTGTGCAACGATCTGCGACCTAGCACGGATGCTTGGTTATAACCCAGCCAAAGCAAAGATGCTGGTTGGGCAGTGGCGGCTAGATCTTGTGGGGCTCGAGCGGAAATTGCAAAACGAACTCGATGAGGGACCGCAAATTCCTGCTCCTCAAAACGGCGGCAGGCGTTTCCGGCGCCTGAATTAAATGAACGATCCACCTTTCAAGAAAGATGCCAGCCGGGGGAACCTTCCGCAGTCCCATTGGTTATCCGCTTTTGAGAAGTTAGCCGCGTGCAATCGACCGATCCTCTTGAGTAACTCGGTACCCAGAGGAATTCTACCAGCGGGCGCTACCTCTTGACACTTCGCTGCCGCTCAGTGAAGCGGCCCGGAGTCCTTTTCTGTCGAATCTGCGCTACCGCATCCTCACTCGAAATTACCGCTTACTGCGACGATGGAGAAAACGAACTGAGACTGGGCCATAACATCCAAGTGCAAGCAGAGAGGCCGAAGCGGCAGTATCCGGAATGTTTTGCTCAGGACCGATAGGATCCGCATTGTCACAATCGGCAATTCACATTCAGGAACATTCCCGCCAAAATCGAGGCCGGCGCCAGGAAATCGAACTAGTCATAGAATCTGGTGCGGTGAAAGCTAAAATCGCATCTGAATGCGTGGTGGCCTCATGAAGAAAATCTTGCCCAGGGCCGGATTGCGTAGACTCACCGAAGACGCGATTGCAGTACGACCCGGCGAACAACTCAAAGAACTGCGTTCCCGCCTCGGGATCACCACAAGGGAGGTAACCGAAAAAAGCCAACGGATCGCCGAAGCCGAGGGCAACGACGAGTTCTACATTTCCAATGCTTGGCTCACTCAAATAGAGAACACGGAGGCAACGCCAAGCATTTACAAGCTCTACAGCATCAGTACGATCTATCACGTCAAATTCACTGACCTTCTCCTGCTTTTCGGCGTGGACCTACAAAAAATTGGCAGGCACCAGATCGCCATGCCGCTCGAACAGACGCACTTGACGAATATTGAGGCCCACGACGGGGATCGCATGGTTTCATTTCCAGTGCGTTTTGACGGTGGGCTCAACTTGGAGAACACGAACCTATTGTCGAGGATGATCGAGACCTGGGGAGAAGTTCCGATTTCCTTGATCCAGCATCTGGACGTCAGGCATGCGCACTATGGCTACATCGGCCTCCACGATTACACACTGTGGCCAACGCTGAGGCCCGGAACGTTTGTGCAGATCGACACAAGATTCAGGAGGGTCCAGTCTTTCAAATGGCACACCGAATTCGAACGGCCCGTGTATTTCGTCGAGCTCCGCGAGGGCTATGCATGTTCCTGGTGTGAGCTGCAGGGCAATCAGCTTGTTCTCGTGCCTCATCCGCTGTCTCCCTGCGGTGTCCGGCAGTTCCTCTACGGAACCGACGCAGAAATTGTCGGACAGGTGACAGGGATCGCCATGCGAATTGCCGACGCTATCGACTGGCCTGCTCGCGAGACTCTACAATTGCCAAAGCGATCTTAACGTTTGCCAAAAAGTATCTTTTCGTGAGCGGATCGCTCTCGAAGGGCACGGCCACACGGTATGGTTCCAGTTTCTCCCAGACTTGGATAACCTCGTTTGATTCCGCACCCACGGAACGAAGATAGGCGTGCAGCTCATCCACAAGGTGCTCCAGGGGGCTCAGAGCCAGATCTTGGAAGGCTTCTCTGTGGGCGTCCGACAAGGCCTGCGCCGCCAAAGCTTCGGAGAATTGGAATGCAAGGCCGTCGTGATAATAACGCCCTGTGTTGTAGTCTCGTGTTGATGCGAGGTAGATCAACCGGCCGAACTCCAATCCGATCCTCGCGAGAGTCCGATTGTTCAGGTCTTCCCGTGCTGCTTCCACATCCATGCGGCGGAGTTGTCCCGACATTGCGAGGCTATTCTCCTCTCGGACTACGCGCACGCGGAGGAGCCGGCGCGCGCTTGCTGTTACCGGATGCCAGCCGTGCAGGGAACACTCCTGGAATGACCGCAAAGAGGCGCTCAGATAACCCATCCGCGTATCCAACCAGGCGCCTCATGGCTACGGGCCCGCGAAACCGGATCACCGCCGCGATCATCTCACAAAGCATCTGAAAAACGAGGTAGTCCGCGATCACTCTCAATTCCACAAGCGGCTCCAAGCGCGAATTTTTCCGTGCCGATGCGGAATGAGCACGGATCAACCTCGTCGCACTCGCCCGCGCGGCCCGCAGCCAAGACAACGCGAGCGCCGTGCGCTGCTGAAGGAAGAGCCGCTTTACCCGGGGAGAGTCCTGTTTAGCTACGAATTCCCAGTCTTCCGATCCAAAAAGTCTATCGACCAACCGTCGCGGAAGAGATTCCGGGTCGAGAGCGGCCTGGGTCTGTTGCTCCTCGGACGAATCTCCAGAATCGGGTTCCCAGGCTATGGGCCGCCGGAGCAAGAGGATGACGAGGACCAGCAGCAACAGACCAAGAGCCAGGAATGGCCAAGCTCCAATCATGGACGTATCGCTCTCGCTAAATAGGCGCGGACCTGGAAAATTCGCTTTCTCGTTCTCGTAGCGAGAATCCGGTAGTCCGCCTCGATCCTGGGTTCCGTGGCGGGCAGCGGAGCCGATTGATAAGACCATAACGTAAGGCCCCAAATGGTCAACGCCGCCAAGTAGAACATTGGTTGAAGATACTGCCAAGATTTCTGAAACGAATCCCCGAGAAGCAAACGGAGAGTGAGATCTATTACGCTTGTGCTGATAAAGAGTCCGTAGCCTAGAATCATGCCTTTGAGGTTGCGCCCCAATGGAATTGCGTAATGCGCAAGGACAAGAATCAAAGCGATCAGCAGTATTCCCTGGACTGTGCGCATATTCCGCTCGAGCTCGGCGGTGGTCTTGGCCTGCCACCTGACCGAACCATTCCACGCATTAACCAGGAGCTTTGAGGTGACCATGAGCAGAAGGAAGAGGAGCAGGTTGCATGCCATCCGAGCAGCCCCCGGATACCGCCTCAACGCTTGCCGATAGATTTCCCAGACCAGCGCACAACCCATCAGGACACTGAAGGGCTGAGTATTCCAGTAGAAATCCCTGTAGTATGCCGGCTGGGCGATGTAAATGATAAGGCGCACTGAGGATAGGGCAAGAACCCAGCCCAGGTAACTGTAGAAAAGGATGTACTTCCTGAGAAAACCTCCGGTTACGGCTCTGACCAACAGTAGGCCCTCAACCGCAAGAGTCAGAAACCAGATAGCCAAGGAGAACATCTTCTGCCACCCGTCGAAAAGGCAAATGCTAACACAAAAGTAGGGGGAAGGTTCCGACAGCCTTCCCCCCTCATATAAATGGTTAGACAGGTAGTCAGGTGAGCGACGCCGTCGGAATCGGACGTGGTGGTGGCGGCGGTTCGCCTCCATCCGCTACCAAGGCCGGCGTGGCTTCCGCGCTTGACGCTGGTAGAATCGGGCGTGGTGGCGGCGGCGGTTCGCCTCCATCCGCTACCAAGGCCGGCGTGGCTTCCGCGATTGACGCTGGTAGAATTGGGCGTGGCGGTGGAGGGGGTTCGCCTCCATCCGCTACGAAGACTGGCGTGGTTTCAGCGGCCTGACTGGGTGGAAGTGGACGAGGAGGGGGAGGGGGTTCGCCTCCATCCGCTACAGTAATGATTGATAGCAGGGAACTATTCGCCGCGGCAGGCGCGCGAGTAGTGAGCACTCCCAATAGAATCAAACTTCCAAACAGAAATAAACAGACTTCGATTTTTTTGAAACTCATGCTTTCCTCCATCAGTATTTGATTTGGGATAGGGGACCTGTCAGTTGAGACGGGTCTCCATTGCGAGTTCAGCTTAGGGAAGTGCTTGCGGGGTCAGAACTCACTACGAATGTTGCTTAGGATAGTAACCACAATCGAGAAGAAGTGCTTGACGTCAGCGAAGGGGAGGACTCAAACCTCAACAGCAACTCTTTAGGCGATACCGATCACGCCTTCTCATCGCTCGTTTGGGCGTATGGAAATACGATATTGAATGTGCATATGGCAAGATCTGTCAATGCGTAGCGGCCTTTTTTGATCCGCAATACTCAGATTGAAGCGACGGAATTCTGGCTGCTGGGCTTCACGGGTACAAATACGGCGACACGCTCGGTTTACCAAGCAGAGTGCCCCTCTCAACTTCGAGGATCATGTACCATCAGGAGAGTTTTCCGTAGTTGTGCGGGAGGATTGAATCCCTAGCGGGAAAGGAGATGAGCGACCGCACTATGCCCGCTTGTATGCGGCTGGCGAGCAACAAACCTCCAGATTTTGTAGTACTGCCGCCCACGCTGATTCACTCTTTGGAAAGAAGGTCCCTTAGACCGGCTAATCTCGACAGGAGTTTCGATTTACGCGAATGACAACCATCTTCCGCTCGGATTTCCAACCAATTCTTAAATTCGCAGGCATCAGAAGAGATAGCACGAATGAGCGACCTATAGATAAGGAGAGCCGTGGGAGAAGCTGTGGTCAGCACATCTCTCCGTGGTTTTGAGCTCGCGGCCCGACCGCCCCGGAGGACTTCCTCATGCAAGGGGGCGGATGTTAAGTAATTTCTTATCAACGGTTTACAAGATTCACGTTTCAGTACCGCTACCCGCCATTACTTTAATTTCGGTATTTTTTATGTCCTCCCATTTTGCAGGATCGTAAATGGCCGATTCCCCATCTGTCTTCCGTGAATTTCCCGGTGGTCACAATCGTGAGCAGGAAGCCTGGGCAAACCGACATGGCTCAAGTGAATTGATAGGTTGTCCAAGCCATACGGCTCTCTGAGGGGGAGTGATGAGGATGATGCAGAGCGCGCAGCAGTATCGTTGCCAGAACGTGCAGTGCAGGGCCGAGATCGAGGTAAAGAAAGCTTCAATTGAGGGGTCATTGAATCCCAGGTGCTGTTGCGGTGCTGAAATGAAGAAGGTTTATAGCAAACCCGTTCTAAGAGAGCTCGACAAGGATGCGGCAGCCGTAGCTGAATTTTCGCGAGCAGAGCATAGACATTGAGTCTGCCAGGGCTAAGGTTTCGTCCAGCCTCGGAACGACGCCTATGTTAAACACTCGGGTTCTTAGTTCAGCAATTGTCTTCCTGCTAGTGGGCGCGGTCCTTCTCTACGGCCCTGTTTTGCGCCAGGATGCGAACCAAACCGCGCAGCTCCTCGGTGGGGCTACATTGGTTGCATTCGGTTTGCTGAGCATCTTACTCATTGTAAAACACTGGCTGGATGGGAAGAGACACAGCAAGAACGCGGGCAGGAGGAATCACGGATGAATTTTGCGGGAGGAATATGTCAGTCGAATTGGATGAAACTGATTCCTCGTGCAATGACCTCAGAGCGTGAGCGCGTTCGACGGACAACGTGATCGTGCCCAAGCGAGCCGCAGGTTTGGTCTAGAAATGAATTGCGGCTTTTCCGGAAGTTATTTTTAAGGCCTACCATTCTTCTTTTTATAGTAATCATCTGTAATAATAATAGACTGCTCACTGGGACCGGTCCGGAGCTTTCCGTAGCCAACTCTCGAATTCCGGTGTTGAAGCTGGAGGGCGTGTCCCGCCCCGGCTTACTCGCGACATCGATGCCGATTTGCTCCTCTTGGACGTGGTGATGCCGGGCCTGAATGGACCGGAGGCATTCGCGCAGATGACCAAACTGAGACCGGGAATTCCGGTAATTTTTACGACCGGCTACGCAACGGAAGTTAATTTAATCGCTGCCCAGTCACAAGTGCATCCGGCAATCTTGCAGAAGCCTTACGGAACATTGGTGCTAGCAGAAAGACTCAGAGGAATTCTGGACGAGAAGAAGAGGCGGACCTTGCGAGATGAAGATCGAAGTGACTAGGGAGACGAAACAAGACGGCGGAACGGGCACAACCCGCTCGACTCCATCTGGGGTCGCCCGAGTATTGATCGTAGATGACGAACTCGCGACTCGGAAGCTGCTAACGGCAATGTTGGGAGAAGCCGGAGTTCAGTGCAAGGCGGCTGCGTGCGCGGAGGAGGGTCTGATGGCTCTTGAGACAGGGCCTGTGGATGCGGTGCTCTCTGACCTTCAAATGCCCGGGATCTCAGGCATGGCCTTCCTAGCGGAGGTTCGGAAGCGATACCGACATTTGGCTTTCCTCATGATGACGGGTGTGGACGACATTCGAGTGGGCATAGAAGCTATGAAAAAAGGTGCGGACGACTATCTCGTCAAGCCCTTGCAGATTGAAATTGTCATGGCAAGTCTCGAGCGCGCTTTGGATAAGAAGCGCCTGGAGCAGGAGGTGGATCACTACCGCCAGAACCTCGAGGAGATGGTCAAAGAGAGGACACGACAACTTGAAACGGCGCTTTGGGAGGTCAAGCGCAGTTATGAGGACACGCTCGAGGCCTTGGGCGCCGCCATCGACCTTCGTGACAGTGAAACGGCCGGACACTCGCACCGCGTGACTCTATATTCGGCCAAACTTGCGAAAGAATTAGGAGTTGCAGAACATGAATTGAAAACCATCGCCATGGGAGCTTGGCTACATGACATCGGGAAATTGGCGATACCCGATGCGATCCTACTGAAACCCGGAGCTCTCACCGAAGAAGAATGGATTATCATGCGGAGCCACGCACAGCTCGGGTTTGATCTAGTCAAACGCATACCTTTCCTTGCCGATGCCGCGGAAATCATCCTGACACACCATGAGCGTTGCGATGGCAGCGGTTATCCTCAAGGCCTGAAAACGGCGGACATTCCGCTTGGGGCGCGAATATTTGCCGTTGCAGACACAGTGGACGCGATGACGTCTGATCGTCCCTATCGTGCGGCTCTCCCTCTCGAAGAGGCACACGATGAAATTCGACGCGGGTCGGGAAGTCGATATGATTCTCGGGTGGCGAACGTATTCCTCAGTGTTGGGATCGAGAGCTGGAATGTAATCCGTCATTCAACCGAGTTTCCAGGCAGTGCGCCCGGACGCCTAGAAGGAAATCATGCAAGAAGCCCGAATTTTGGGAGCAGAGGAGATTGAATCATTCGAGTTCCAAGCTGGGAGCCAGAAAAGGCTCATAACTCCCAAACGGGACGGTCCTTATTTTGGGCTCGTTTGGCGCCATGCATACACGTTGTGTGCACGCTCGCAACGGATATGACGTTCCGAATCTGAATCTCTTTCGAAATCCGTCTCTCGCACCATCCCTCCAGGCTCACACTCCCGCCCGTTTGCTGACGCCGCCCGTTGTAGCGACTGCGCACGGCTGCCTATTGATCCTAAATTGCAGCGAATACTCAGAGATATCCCGTGGCTTGACCTTGTTACTCTGTTGCTTCTCGCGATGCCTCTGTCGGTCGTTCCCCTCCAGCGGAAGCAAGCCAGTGTTCGAGAATGGGGAGTTCGTTGGCCGGGATATTTACAAATGAAAGGCCCATTCCATCCGACTCGATGGCATAGGCAACTTTGGCATCCGTCAGAAAACGCACTCCATTGTTTGTGATTTCTATTACGAGCAGCGTGCCTTGGGAGAATGGTTGACGAGTGCGCACGTAACAACCGCCCTTGCTCAGATTCGCTGTCTCGCCCCAAGTCTCCCTGCCGGAATCCAACTCGGTGCCTCGGACTTCGGCGGCGAATGGCAGTCTACCTGAGCCGATCCGGCGGGCACGAGCGAGTTCCACAAATCCTCCGCCCTTCGAAGGCGTCCTTGCGGGTTCTTCTACCGATCTAATTATCCCGTTCGCGATACGGGCTTTTATGTTCGAAGCGATTCTGGTTCGGATACAAATCAAGATCGGTTGCCAAAAACGTCGCTCCTGGCAACGAATCGTTTGAGCGGCGGCACTCTTCAGAATCTTTTTATCGTTTTTTGGCTTCAATAAGGAGCGGTTAAGCAGCTGCGAAACGCAGTGGTGTACGCCTAGGCGGGTTATTTGAGAGCCTGAGTAACTTTTCTCGCCGTAAACTGATGCCTGCCTGCTGCTGCCCCCCATCTAATACTTTGAGCTCGCTTCGCTTCTCTGGCAAGACAATGCCAACCCACACTCTTGGTGGCTAAGGGCCTGGGGTTGCTTGGTATTGCGACCAGAATTTAGATTCGATAATTAGACGGGCCAATTTTGCCTAAACTCTGTACGAGAAAAGATATCCTCGGGGACCCAGATAGCTGGCGAAAATAGTCTTGTACGAGTCGCAACTTGTGGGGCTTTCTTTGGGCTCGACGCGGTGCTTCCGTCTGTGAATCAGAAACTTCCAAGCCGGATCATCCAGGCATGAAGATGGCGGATAAGACCGCAGATGGAACCCATGCTCGCACTATTTCGAACCGAAGCGGGTGGCCTTCTCGACGAGAAGGGCATGAAAAAACCAAGGACGGCCTGCGCCGCATCGAGCAGCGTGAGTGGTGGCTCTGGGCCACAGCAGTGATCATTACCCTGTTGTTGACAGTCGGAATTTTGTCTTTCCTGCTGCCGCTTTTTCGCTCTGGCGAACAGACAGCGTCCGCATTAACCCTTCGCCGTGCAACTTGGGGACTGGTGGGGATCGTGTTGCTCTTTGATCTGTACACCGTCTACCAGCAACTCCAGCTGCACCGGACTCGCAGACGCCTGTTCGAGAGAGAAGAACTCTTTCAGCTTATCGGCGAAAATGTAGCCGACATGATTGCCGTTGTCGATGTAGAAGGGAAGCGGCTCTACAACAGCCCCTCGTACCAGAAAGTGCTCGGTTACACCCCCGAAGAGCTGAAGAGTTCGTCTTCTTTTGACCAGATTCACCCTGATGACCGCAGCCGAGTTCGTGAGGCTGCTGCCGAAGCACAGCGCACAGGCGTGGGCCGACCTCTCGAATATCGCATTCGTCACAAAGATGGTACCTGGCGTGTATTGGAATCATATGCCAGCGTCATTCGATCGTCTGCAGGTGAGCCCGAAAGATTGGTCATTGTGAACCGGGATATCACGGAACGGAAAGAAGCCAC
>WNFQ01003889.1_pt1 | contig 10895 bp, 8 predicted proteins | sample 5400171 | NCBI WGS metagenome assembly WNFQ01 (sample SAMN13153356, study PRJNA577476) | soil metagenome | isolation source: 20 cm soil under Madrone tree | place: USA:California | collected 2016-06-14 | reverse complement strand
ATTTTGCCTCGTCGGCGGAATTTGTGGGTGAATTCGATCGGATTCAGCGGAGCGCTTGATTGAGGAAGCGGTAAAGCTTCTTGCAAGTAGAATCGAAGGAACGCTGTTGGTCCTCCTCGGATTCCATGGCGTAGAGCAGCGGACCACCTTCGTCATCGATGCGGTCGCCGAGAATCTGCTCAATGCTTTTCCTTCGTAGAGAAGGGTTTTCGTGTAGGTCCCGAATGATCTCTCCCCCCAACGCCCACACGTTGTCAACGTGTTTCTGAATAGTCTTGTGTGATAGATCGGAAGCGACTAACCCCTCCAGAAAGGGTCGGAACCTGGCCACCAGCTTCTCGCCCGGCGGCAGATCCTTTTCCACCCCCATCCAGGCTCTCGGCCAACCGTCCAAACCGCGGCAGTAACGTTCCAGCAAGGCAGGAAATGCTGGGGCAGTATGGTTTATCGTAGAGGTCTTCGCCAACATTCGCTTTCGCGCCATGGAACTGATCACGATTCTAAACCGCTGCCACCGCTTCCGGGGATTCGTCTACCACCGAGCCCGATTCACTTCCGACCACAACAACATTGAGATCTCCCTGCGGCCACGCAAGCGTTCCGTCGCCATCTGCTCGCGCTGCCATCAGCCCGCGCCCGGCTACGATCAACTCCCCGAGCGGCGCTTCGAGTTCATCCCCTTGTGGGGATTCTTCGTCTTCCTGTTGTACGCCATGCGACGCGTCGATTGCCGGCCCTGCGGGGCCGTCGTGGTCGAAGAAGTCCCCTGGGGCGATGGCAAACGCACCTTAACCAGAGCCTACATGTTGTTCCTGGCCCGCTGGGCGCGACGCCTGTCCTGGAAAGAAACCGCCGAAGCGTTTCGTACTTCCTGGGAGAAGGTCTTCGATGCTGTCGAGCACGTCGTCACCTGGGGCCTCGAACAGCGGATTCTGGGACAGATCGATGCCATCGGAGTGGACGAGATCCAATACGCCAAGGGCCACAAGTACTTGACGCTGGTCTACCAGATCGATATCGGCATCACCCGCCTTCTCTGGATAGGCAAAGAGAGAACCATCCAATCCTTTCAAGGATTCTTCACCGCCATGGGCAAGGACGTGATTTCCAAAATCGCCTTCATCTGCTCCGACATGTGGGAACCCTATCTGAAACTCATCCGCGAAAACTGCTCCCAGGCGCTGCATATCCTCGACCGCTTCCACATCGTCGCCAATATGAACAAGGCACTCGACAACGTTCGTGCCGAGGAAACCAGCCGCATGAAACGCGAGGGCCGCGCCCCTGTCCTTAAGAAGTCCCGTTGGCTGCTGCTCCGCCGCAGCGAGAATCTCGGCGACGACCAGCACTTCCGCCTGCGCGATCTGCTCCGCTACAACCTCAAGACCGTCCGTGCCTACCTTCTCAAGGAAGCCTTTCAGCAACTCTGGGAATACAATTCGCCCGCCTGGGCCGGCAAGTTCCTGGACGAGTGGTGCCGCCAGACCATGCGATCCCGCATCGAACCCATGAAGAAGATCGCCCGTTCGCTACGCAAGCATCGCGAACTCATCCTGAATTATTTCCGTGCTCAAAAGCTACTTTCCAGCGGCGTAGTGGAGGGTTTGAACAACAGGGCCAAAGTCACCATGAGAAAATCCTACGGCTTTCGCACCTACCGCGTCCTCGAACTCGCCCTCTATCACTCACTTGGCAAGCTGCCCGAGCCGGAGTCCACCCACGATTTCTTCTGACCAGCCCAAAAAAGTGGAGTGGCGCCTCACTGCGCTCCAGCATGAGAAAGGTTGCGGAGAGTGTCGCGCCTGAACGGCAGCTCTCGATAAGACAGCGCAGAGTCGACGGGTGAGGACGCCCGTCGCTCCAGTGACTTGTTATTGGTCTGGCCGACCGTCATCTCCCGCAGAAATACTCGCGTGGCCAGCTAGATCTTCTGCCGTCTCCATCGCCCGCGCTTGAACAGAACGATGCCTGCGGCGGCGATGGCCGCTTCAGCCACGACGATCGAGAAGAACGCCCCCTTCGACTGCAGGCCCATGGGAATTGCCAGCCAGTAGGCCAGCGGAATTTCCAGGAACCAGAAGCCGAAGAGGTTCACCCAAGTAGGCGTGATCGTGTCGCCCGCGCCGTTGAAGGCCTGCAGCATTACCATGCCGTAGGCGTAGCCGATGTTGCCGTAGCTTAAGATGCGCAGGCAGGACGCGGCCAGGGGCAGCACTTCCGGATCGTGCGTGAACATTCCCACGATGGGTTCGGCGAACAGCACCATCACCACACCGATCGTTCCCAAAAAAAGCATGTTGTAGAAGCCGGTGCGCCAGACGGAGGTTTCCGCGCGCTCAGGCTGGCCGGCGCCCAAATTCTGTCCGACCAAGGTTGCCGCTGCGTTGCTCAATCCCCAGGAAGGCAGAATCACGAAGATGAGAATCCGGATTGCGATAGTGTAGCCCGCGAGCGCAGCCGCTCCGAAGATGCTGACGATGCGCACCAGTCCGATCCAGCTGGTGTGGGCGATGGCAAACTGCAGGATGCCAGTAATCGATACGCGCACCAGTCGCCACAGAATCTCGAAGTTCACGCGGATCTGCCGCGGCAAGATGCGCAGACGTTCGGTGCCGCGTAGGAAACGGTAGAACTGGTAGCCCACGCCGATGCTCCGTCCAGTGAACGTTGCCAAGGCCGCGCCCGTGACGCCCAGGCGCGGAAACGGTCCCAGTCCGAAGATCAGGCAGGGATCGAGCACCAGGTTGATGATGTTCGACACCCACAGCAGTCGCATCGCAATAGCAGCATCGCCGGCGCCGCGAAAAATGGCGTTGTTGAGGAAGAGCATCAGCACCACGCCACTGCCGCCCAGCGCAATGCGCGCATATCCAGATCCGGTCGCCACGATTTCCGGCGAAGCGCCCATCAGTTGCAGCAAGCGGGGCGCGTAGATCAAGCAAGGAACTCCCACCACGAGGGACACGGTGAGTCCCAGGATGATCGCCTGCACGCCGGCAACGGCGGCGCCTTCGGGATCCTTCTCGCCAATACGCCGTGCGACCATGGCAGTCGTCGACAAGCTGAGCCCCATGGCGACGGCAAAGACGAGGCTTAGTAGCGACTCGGTGAGTCCCACGGTGGCGACCGCATTAGCGCCGATCCGGCCCACGAAGAACACATCCACGATGGCGAACAAAGATTCCAGCACCATCTCGAGAACCATCGGGATCGCGAGCAGCAGGATGGCCCGGTTCAGATCGCCAGAGGTGAAGTCCTGATGCGAGCCACGTATGGCTTCGCGGATGGATGACCACAAGCTGGGTTGAGATAGATTCGGGGCCGTGGTAGCAACATCCATAAAAACCTGCAGCCTTCTGCGCATCGGACGCAACAAATCGGGGCCGATGACGCCGTGGACACTTCGAGAGGAACTTGGGGCTCCGCAGTCAGCGGATCAAAAGGGAAAACAATTTAGCGGACTCGTACGATGACGTGCATGGACGCACTCCCACTTAGCAGTAAGCGAAGTTTACTCGATGCCCAGATCTTTGGCCAGCGATTTCCACTTTGCGTCGACCAGCGATTTCGTTGTCGCGTCCATGGTAATTTCATCCGGCCAGGGACGCGTGAAACCCTCGCTTGCCCATTTGCGGGTCGCGTCAATGCCCATTTTGGAACCGTAGTTGGGAAGGCGCGAGGCGTGGTCGAGCGAGTCGATGGGGCCGAGGGTGAATTGGATGTCGCGCTCGGGGTCGATGTTGTTCAGGACTTTGAGGGTGACCTCGCCTAGGTTATGCACGTCGACATCTTCATCGACCACCAGGATGCACTTGGTGAACATCGCTTGCCCGAGCGACCAGATTGCATTCATAACTTTCCGCGCCTGGCCGGGATAGGACTTGCGGATGGAGACAATCACCAGGTTGTGGAAGACGCCTTCGAGCGGAAGATTGATATCGACGAGCTCGGGGATCGTGAGCTTCATCAGGGGTAGAAAGATGCGCTCGACCGCTTTGCCCATCCAGCCATCTTCCATGGGGGGGGTGCCGACGATAGTCGTAGCGTAGATCGGATCTTTGCGATGGGTGACGCAAGTGACGTGGAAGACAGGATACTGGTCTTCGAGCGAGTAGAAGCCGGTGTGGTCGCCGAAGGGGCCCTCGCTGCGGAGTTCGTCGAGGTTGACGTAGCCTTCGAGGACGATTTCGGCATGGGCGGGGACATCGAGGTCGACAGTTTCGCACTTTACTAGCTCGACGGGGCTCTGGCGCAGGAATCCCGCGATAAGGAATTCCTCGACTTCGGGTGGAGCCGGGACGATGGCGGAGAATGTCAGGGCGGGCTCGGTGCCGATGGCTACGGCAACTTCCATTTTGCCGCTGGGGTAGGCGCCTTCGGCGGGGACTGAGGCGCCGGAGGTTTTGGCCATAATGTCGACTGCCGTGGTCGCTGCCGGGCTTTGCCCGGCTGGACCGCCCAGGGCGGCCGTCCCCACGTGGGCGGTGGAGGTCGCGGCATTTCGTATGGCGTCGCGGTAGTGTTCGGCGGCTACTTTCTGGCGCTGCCAGTGCATTCCCGTCGTGCGCTCGTCGTAGACTTGCATTCTATACATGCCTACGTTGCGTTTGCCGGTTCTTGGATCGCGCGTGATCACGCAGGGCAGAGTAATGAAGCGGCCGGCATCTTTGGGCCAACATTGCAGAATGGGAAAATCGAGCAGGGAGAAATTGTCTCGCTTGACTACTTCTTTGCACGGACCAGTGGGTACGGTCTTAGGAAAAAACTTGCCCATCTCGGCCAGCATGGGGAGCATCTTTACTTTGTCGAGAAACCCTTGCGGGGACTTGACGTCCATGAAGCCCCGGATGCGCTCGGCCACTTGCTCAAGGGAATTGACCTCGAGCGCGAGATTCATGCGGCGGGCCGATCCGAACTGGTTGATGAGGAGTTGCGATCCGGGGTGGCCTTTGACGTTCTGAAACAAAAGCGCCGGGCCACCCTGGCCGTATCTCGCGGACCGGCTCTTGCTGACGCGGTCGGTGATCTCGGCAATTTCCAGGATGGGATCGGCTTGGGTGCGAATCTTTTTCAACTCGCCGGCGCGGTCAAGCGCTGCGATCCAGTCACGCAGGTCGTTGTAGGCCAATGGTCCTCCGGGGTGCGGATGAACCGACGATTATAGAGCCCAGCGCCAGTTCCGTGAATTTACACGCCGACGACCATCGCTGCAGCACACAATCGCATCTTTGGTTATAGTGTCACCGGTCAACTACGGGGTAAATCCTTGAAGCGCAGAGTCGTGGTCACGGGAATGGGTGCAGTGAGTCCGAATGGTATTGGGCGGGAGGTGTTTGCGGAGTCGATCCTAGCAGGTCGCTCAGGTGTGGGTCGCATCTCGCACTTCGACCCCAGGGAGATCCCTGTGCAGATTGCCGGCGAAGTGCGTGGATTTGAGGAATTGGCATGGGTGGAGAAACGGGAACGCAAACACGTCTCGCGCGTCCTGCCGCTGGCTTTGGCTGCGGCGAGTGAGGCGCTGGAACAGGCTGGTGTTGATGTTGCGTCTCTTCCGCTTGCAGAACGACGGCGCTTCGGCGTGATCCTCGGCTCGGGTGGTGGGTCGCAGGAGTTTACTGAGGAACAGTACCGGCTGTTCTTTCATCATGAATATCGGCACATGAGTTTGTTCTGCGTGCCGACCGGAGTCATGGGCACACTTTCGAGCGATGTCAGCATTCGCTTTGGACTGCGCGGCCCCAGTCACGTCATCACCACGGGGTGCACCTCTTCGACCGACGCGATTGGTTATTCCGTGCGCGAGATACAGTCCGAGCGCGCGGATGCGATTTTGACCGGTGGAGCAGACGCCCCTATTGCGCTCGGGATCGTGAAGGGGTTCATCCTGATGAAAATTCTCACGGACTCTTGGAACGAGGCACCGGAGAAGGGTTCTCGGCCATTCTCGGTAAATCGTGACGGATTTGTCCTGGCTGAGGGCGCGTGGATGTTTGTGATGGAAGAATATGAGCATGCGCGTGCGCGCGGCGTTGGCATTCTCGCGGAAGTAGTGGGCTATGGGTCGACCTGCGAAGCGTTTCACCGCGTGCGCTTGAAGGAATGCGGAGAAGAACCGGCGCGGGCGATCGGTATCGCCATGCAGCAGGCGGGAATCGGCGCGGGCGATGTGCACTATGTCAATCTGCATGGTACTTCGACCCAGCTCAACGATCGCATTGAGACTCAGGCCTTGAAGCTCGCTTTGGGAGATCGGGCCCGCGGCGTGCCAATGTCGGCGTTGAAGTCGCAGATCGGGCATCCGCAGGGTGCCTGTGGGGCGGCTGGGGTGGCGGCAACCATTGTCGCTATGCAGCGCGGACAGATCCCTCCCACCATCAATCTGGATTCGCCCGATCCGGAATGCGATCTGGACTATGTGCCTGACGCCGGTCGCCGCGCCACGATTGAGCACGCGGTTTGCAATTGCATTGCATTTGGGTCGAAGAATTCGGCGTTGGTGCTTCGGAATATTGCGTAAAACCGGTCAACCACAAAGGACACGAAGGGACACGAAGGAATTCGGTATGACCATTTTGTACGACACGATTTCATCCGGACTGTCGGGGCACTATGAGTTGCTGGCATCGCGGGTTCACGAATTGGCCACGCCCCTCAGCGATGAGCAGTTTTGGCAGAAGCCGTTTTCGTTCGGAAACAGTTTCGGACATCTTGTTCTGCATTTGACGGGGAATTTGAAGTATTACATCGGCGCGGAGATGGCGGGGACGGGTTATGTTCGGGACCGCGATCGAGAGTTCACCGAGGCGGATCGGCCCTCAAAGGGTGAGGTGATGAAGCGCTTTGACGAGGCCGTTGCCATGGTAGCGCGCACTGTTCGCGCACAGTCGGAGAAAGACTGGGCGTTGCCCTACACCGCCATGCGGGAGGTCGATGCTGGAAACAGGTTCAACATCTTCCTACGGTGTGCAAGCCATCTGCACCATCATCTCGGGCAGATGACCTATTTGCAGTTTGCATTGTTGCAGAAGTAACGTTCTTCAATGATTAGTCAGGGGCCGGTGGCGAGTGTAGTGGAAGGAGTGATGATATTTGCTGGCTCCTTCCACGAATGCTTTGTGATCGAATCCTCAGCCATACGCTGGGCCTGAAGGATTTGGGACCTCGTCATGTGTCGAGCGACCTGTTTCATGTGGCCATCACCGCCGACGACTGCGAACCACATGTAGGCTTGCACGTTGTCCACCGCAACCGACCATCGCGATACATGTAGACAACTGGACTTCCGCTTCCCATACCCCACCCAGATAGCGAGAGCGGTCCGCTGCCTTCCTGTACCAACTGGCAGCCAACGAATCACTCTCGGGAACACCTTCGCCATCTTCGTACATCTGCCCCAAAGAGAACTGAGCGGTCGGCTGGCCTTGCTCGGCGGCTCACCGTAGCCACTTGAGCGCTTCACGATAATCGGTTACGCCAAACCAGCTCCGTTCCTAACCGAGCGCCCAGCCATAACTGGGCATCTGCGTCCCCTTGCGTAGCTGCCATCCGCCGCCATCGGTCGGCATCGGCATAGTCGGGGATCGCACCATTGTGTCTACCGGCAATCAATATTTCTCCCATCCCTGTCTGGGCGCGCACGCAACCTTGCTCAGCCAACAAATACTCAGCTCCTCTATTGCCCGCCTCTGCCTCAGACACGAGCTTCGACATATCATCTTGCGTCAACGTCTCCAGGTGCCAGGGTTGAGAGGTGCGCTTATGAGGAGACAGGAACATGCTCCTGTGCTAAGGCAGCACCCATTCGTAGAAAGAGAACACAGATTGGGAGCAGCTTACGCAAGGCGTCACAGTCTCCCAGTGCAAAATTTTACGTCAAACATGGGGGCGCGATCGTGAAAAAAGCGTGGGAACCAAATGGATGGCCCTCAGTCCTTGACGCCGTCACTGTCCAGTCCCTCGCGCCGCTCTTGCCTGGTGCGGAGTGCTCCGCTGCGTATGTTGGTGATTCCCCCTGATGCCCCCCCGGCTATACTTTTGATCGGAGATCGCATGAAATCTTCCTGTTCTTTTCTCCTGCTTCTTCTTTTCTCCGCGTATGCCGGTTGGACGCAGGATGCCCAGCCTGCTCCTCCATCAACCACTCAGCCTGCTGCGAATCAATCCGGGCGCCGTCCAACGATCGGCCTTGTGCTGGAGGGCGGCGGAGCGCTCGGCCTGGCGCACGTGGGCGTCCTGCGCTGGTTTGAGGAGAACCACATTCCCGTCGACTACGTCGCCGGCACCAGCATGGGTGCCTTGGTGGGAAGCTTGTACGCCACCGGAATGTCAGGCCACCAGATCGACGAATTCCTGAAGGGCGTCAATTGGAACCGCTCGCTGCGCAGTGAACTCCCGTATTCCGCCCGTTCCTTTCGCCGCAAGGAGGACAAGCGCGACTATCCCAACGATCTCGAGTTCGGGCTGAGGAGTGGCGTCGTATTCCCGGGGGGATTCAACTCCGGACACCAGGTCGGCCTCATCCTTGATCGCATCGCTCTGCCTTATTCCCAACTCAAGAGTTTCGATGAGTTACCCACGCCCTTGCGCTGTGTGGCCACTGATCTGGTAGCAGGCAAGGCGGTCGTCTTTGACCACGGGTCGCTTAGCGAGGCGCTGCGCGCCACCATGTCGCTACCCGCCTTCTTTAGTCCCGTGCATCGCGACGATCACGTCTACGTGGACGGAGGGCTGATCGAAAACCTGCCGGTGGATGTGGCCCGCGCCATGGGCGCCGACATCGTGATCGCCGTTCACCTGGAAACTGCGCCCTTCCAGCCGGACCAGGGCCTTTCGTTGTTCACGGTCATGGAACGCTCGGTGAGCGTGGTGATCTCGGTCAACGAACTTGCCAGTATGGAAAAGGCGGACATTGTGATTCCCGCTCACACCGGCGCCTACACCAGCACGGACTACCAGGCGGCGAACAAAATTGTCGAGATTGGCTACGCCGGCGCACAAGAGCGCGCTCGCTTACTGGAACGGTTTGCGCTGAATGACCACGATTGGGCGAAATACCAGGCGCAACGCGAGGCGCGCCGACGTCCCGTCCCCATACCGCAGTTCGTCGAAGTGACGGGCACGGCCCCGGTCATCGCCGAAGGCATCGAGAAGAGTCTCGTCGGCATGATCGGCAAACCCATCGACTACAAGAGCGTCAACCGGCAGCTTACCGACGTTACCGGTTTGGGGCGCTTCTCGCGCGCGGGTTTTGAGATGATTCCCAGAGACGGCATCGAAGGCCTGCGTGTCCGTGCTGATGAGAAAGATTATGCACCGCCCACCGTCAATCCGCTTTTCGTGATCGACGGCTCCGACTACACCGACGTGCGCTTCAGTCTGGGAGCGCGTGTCACGTTCTACGATATCGGCGGTTTCGGCTCGGAGCTACGCAATGACGTGATCGTCGGCTCCACCTACGGGGCCGCCTCCGAGTACTACCATCCGCTGAACTGGTTCAGCCATTTCTTCGTGGCACCGCGGGTGTTTGCGAATTCCCAACCTTTCGACGTGTACCTGAATAACGACCGCATCGCCACCTATCGGGAACACAATGCCGGTGGAGGTCTCGATTTTGGTGTGGCCGCGAACCGTTTCTCTGAGCTTCGTTTCGGATACCAGACCGGGTTTCTTTCCCTGTCGCGCAGCATCGGCAGTCCGGGACTTCTGCCCAGCGCCAGCGGACGCCAGGGATTCGCACGCTTGCGCTACGTGATCGACCACACCGACGATCCCACTCTGCCTCGCCAGGGCTATCTGTTGCAATCGCGCTTCGAGTTCTACGACGCGAACCCCGGCGCCACGGAACATTTCCCCCTGGCCGAGATCCGGTCTGGAATCTTCCAGCGCGTCAGTCGATCCGCTTCTGTGTTCATGTTGGCTTCCGGAGGTTCGACCCTGGGTTATCGTGGTACCGGCATCCCGATGTTCGAACTGGGGGGACCGCAGCGGCTGGCCGCTTACGGAACCAACGAATTGCTCGCTAACCAGTATTTTCTCTTTCAGCCGGGTTACATTCACCGGCTGAGGGAGTTGTCGCCTTTCCTGGGAGACAATGTCTATCTGGTTACGGCGTACGAGTTGGGCAAGGCTTACAGCGCCGTGAATGCCAGTGATTCGCGCCTTCCGAACGATTTCAATGCGGCTGTGCTCGTTCAGTCGTTTATCGGTCCGATTGTGTTTGGGGGGAGCGTGGGGGATCGGGGACACCATCGGTTCTATTTCCAGTTGGGAAGATTCTTCTGATGTGGCTAGAGGCGGGAAGGCTGGGAAATCGTAGACCGCAGAGAACGCCGAGATCGCGCAGAGGACGCGGAGTGGGGGAGCAAAAAACATGTGATCAGCAGCGCCGCTCTCGACGAAAACCGCATTGCGCCTCTATCATGGTTCAATACGGTCATCATTCGAGGTTTCTATGTCCGAACCTAGCTATGAAGAATTGAAAGCCCGCCTGGCTGACTTAGAGAAGCAGGTGGAAACCAAGAAACGCAGCGGCACCATGGAATTCAAAGTGTCGGAGAAGGGTGGGGTCAGCGTCTACGGCCTTGGCCGCTTTCCAGTCACGCTCTACTACGAACAATGGACACGCCTGCTCGACGCCACGGAAAATCTGCGCCAATTCCTTGAAGAAAACAAATCCAGGCTCAAGCTTAAAGGCCAGTAGCTTCGACCGCGAACAGTATCTCTACCTGACTACGCGGGGACGCAAGACCGGCCGCTCGCGCGAGATCGAGATCTGGTTCACTCAGCGCGAGGGTCGCTTCTACATCATCGCGGAGTACGCCACGGCGAATTGGCTCCAGAACCTGCGGGAGACTCCGGAAGTGACACTGCGTGTGGCCAACCAGACCTTCGCTGCC
>WNFQ01003884.1_pt1 | contig 10898 bp, 13 predicted proteins | sample 5400171 | NCBI WGS metagenome assembly WNFQ01 (sample SAMN13153356, study PRJNA577476) | soil metagenome | isolation source: 20 cm soil under Madrone tree | place: USA:California | collected 2016-06-14 | reverse complement strand
AGTGACAGCGCTCATTGAGTATCATTGATAGACAGATTTTGAAAAACATCGGCAGATGCTATCAGAAAAAACTTCTTTCGCGCGAATTTGGTGAGCGGGTGTGTGAAGCAACGAGACGGGAACCGGAGCCGTGGCGACGGGGTCCGGACACTGAAGTTGTGGCTTGGTGCAGGTAATACTTCTGGTGGGTCGGTTTGTGACGTAATGCCAACGCCGGCGAAATGAACTTAGTTAACGGTCATCTCGGTTGAGTGTTTGACCCGGTCGCTACTGCTACCGCTCCCGGTTCTGTAACTGACTTTCTATGCCGTCTTTCATACACCTCTGTCACGATTGTGTACGCAAGAAGCTCGCTCGCTGCGCTGATAACCACCGTGTTTGCTTATCGAAACCTGCTGCACGCTACGTGCACTTAGCTGAGCTCTGAGCGCTTCAAAATGTTAAGACGAATCAACCTTAGCACGGCGATCATTGTCCTGGTGTGCTTCTTTCTGCCCTGGGTGCAGGTCAGCTGCGCCGGCGCGAAAGACACGCTGAGCGGGCTGGATCTGGCCAGACAAGATGACTTATTGCTCTGGTTGATTCCGTTGTTAATGTGCGCTCTGATCGTTCTCGTGTTGCTTCGCGTGCGCCCCGCACGTCCGCAACTACTGGGGCTGCTGAGCACGTTTTCCGGAGTCGTCGTTATCGTCGCAATGAATCGTGAGCGCACGCGAGCGCACGACGAATCTGGTCTAATCGCGGCCCAGTTGACCGGCTGGTTCTGGCTGGGATTTATTGCTGCCGGTGTCGTCGCAATAACCGGGATAGCGATTCTGTTGCGCAGATCGCCGGAGCCCGGAAATTAGATTTCCTAATCCTGACACGCAGAGCGTGATCTAGAGAACAATGGGACTATCACTCAAACCAGAACGTATCAAACGTTACAAGGATGTAGTGGCGTTGCTCATCAAATACGGCCGCTCAGATCTGGTCCAGCAGAACGATCTGGAAATGGGCAGGGGGCAGGTCAACGCCCTCGCCACGACCGCCGAACCAAAAGCGGAAGAGCTCGCGTCAGATTTGGAGAAGCTGGGCCCCACTTTTATTAAGTTGGGCCAGCTCTTGTCGACGCGCGGCGACCTTTTGCCCGAACCGTACCTTGAGGCGCTGGCCCGTTTGCAGGATCAGATCGAGCCGTTCTCGTTTGATGAAGTCGAGCAGATAGTTTCGTCCGAACTGGGTGGCCGCATCTCGAAGCTGTTTGCTGAATTCGATCGAGAGCCTGCCGCGGCCGCTTCTTTGGCGCAGGTGCATCGCGCGCGCATGCGCGATGGGCGGATGGTGGTGGTTAAGGTCCAGCGCCCAGGAGTCCGCGAGATTATTGTCAAAGACCTGGAGGCGCTGGAAGAGATCACTGAATTCATCGATGCGCATACCGAAATCGGGAAGCGTTATGAATTCAGCAATATGCTGAGCGAGCTGCGGCAAAGCCTCCTGCGTGAACTTGATTTCCAGACCGAGGCCGGCAATCTGCGCCGGTTGCGTTCCAGTCTGCGCGAGTTTGAGCGGATTCTAATTCCCGAACCGATCGAGGATTTTACTACTTCCCGCGTGCTCACAATGGATTACATTGCGGGCAAAAAGATAACCGTCCTGAGTCCGCTGCGAATGATGGAGTTGGACGGCCCAGGGTTATCGGAAGAACTTTTTCGTGCTTATCTCAAACAGATTCTCGTCGATGGATTCTTTCACGCTGACCCTCATCCCGGAAATGTTTTTATTACCGACGACGATCGCATTGCGATTCTCGATCTGGGAATGGTCGGGCACATCAGTGGTTCCTTTCAGGAAAACCTGTTGCGGCTGCTACTGGCGATCAGTGAAGGACGCGGCGACGAAGCTGCCGATGTATCGATGAAGATGGGCGAGCCTAAGCCAAACTTTGACAAGCGCGACTTCGAACATCGGGTGGCTAATCTGGTGGCGCAACACTCTGACGCTACTCTCAATCAGATAGACGCGGGTCATGTGGTGTTGGAGATTACCCGCATCTCGGCTGACTGCTGGTTCCGTCTGCCACCGGAATTCACGCTGATCGCAAAGGCTCTGCTCAATCTGGATCGAGTGGTTTACACTTTGTTTCCGGACTTTGATCCCAACGAGATTATTCGCGACGAAGCCACCAGCATTCTCACTCGTCAGCTCGTCAAGAGCATCGAGCCGGGTACCGTGTTAACCCGCGTCATTGAAGTTAAGGAATTTGTCGAGCGGTTGCCTGACCGCGTCAACAAGATTTTAGACGCCATCGGAAACAACGAGCTGAAGATCGGCGTTGACGCTATCGACGAGCGAGTCGTACTCGACGGACTACAGAAGGTTGCCAACCGAATTACGCTGGGACTGGTGCTGGCCTCTCTGATTATCGGCGCTGCGTTGATGATGCGGGTTGAAACATCTTTTCGCATCCTCGGCTATCCGGGATTCCCGATGATCTTTTTTCTGCTGGCCGCGATTGCCGGCGTGGTTCTGGTCGTCAGCATAATCTTCTACGACAAGCATCCACGAAAAAAGCCGGACGGCAGCTGAAACATTCACGACCTACTTCTTCGCTGGGATTTAACGAGGGCTGGCGAGTCGCCTACTCCCCATCAGATTGGAGTAACTCATCGAGCTGTTCGAAGTTGGACAGGATTCTCAGGCCGTCCCGCTCCCTCATCTCATCAGCGTTAATGTCGATGATTGCCACAGGCAGGTTGCCCAGATTTTTGTGTGTGTGCACAAGCTGCAGCAAAGCATCGAACGTAGGCAGATCCAGGTCGGTGAGAATAATGTCGGGGCGATCGTGCTCGGCGATCTTGATCGCATCCTCAGCATTGGCGGCTTTCAGTATGCGGTGCCCTCTCCTGCTCAACATTTCGCTCATCTGGGAACTAATTTCGCCAACATCTTCAACTACCAAAACTGTCCTGAGTGGCTGTTGTGTGCGCAAAAAATCCATCTCCTAGCGAGCAATATCTCTATACAATCAGAAGGGATTGCGAAAGAGGTAATTTTAGGATGACGCCTGCGGACTCTGATGTCTGTACGGTAGCGGAACTTTGTGTGGTGTCGATGACGAAAAGGTAACCGTTACGATGAGCGGAAATTCTGAAATGAGGAGTCTGCGCGGTTGGGTCCGAGCACGAACGATCCGGCCACTAAAAGTGGGACATTACAGATTGAGATAGCGATTATATTCGTTTCTGACTATTCCATAACATTCGCATGAATAGTTCTCAAGACCCGCGCGATCCAAAATGATCATTGTGCCGCGGTGGTAATCGATCAAGCCGGCCTGCCTGAGAGTGTTGGCGGCAACGCTCACGCCGGCCCGACGGACCCCGAGCATGCGCGACAAAAAATCCTGGGTTAACACAAAGTCATTGCTGCCTACCCGATCCTGCGTCAGCAAAAGCCAACGAGCGAGGCGTTGTTCGATGCTGTGCAGGCGATTGCAAGCCGCCGTTTGAGCCACCTGAGTAAACAGCGTGTGGGTGTAACGCAAAAGCAGATCGCGCAATTGGCCGCCTTTGCGAAACTGAGTCTGAATATCTTTGCTCGAGATTCGCAACGCTTGTCCCTCGGCTTGGACCAGGGCCTGATTGGGCGTTGAGGTGGCGCCCAGGATCACCGAAATTCCCGCCATTCCTTCGGGACCTATCACTCCCGCTTCCACGGTCGCTCCGTTTTCCAGGGCCGCGAGCAACGACACCACGCCGCTGTTAACAAAATAAACGTATTCGATTTGTTGCTCGGGCATGTAGAGAATTTCCCCGAGCACGAGCGGAACGGGTTTCAGCTTATCCGCCAGGGGTTCAAATTCCTCGGGCGGCAGCGCTGCCAGAATCTTATTCGCTATCTGTAGCTCTGTACTGATGGCCATCGTCTTTGCGACCGAAAACATAATTGGCTCGAATTGCGATGTCTGTACGCAAACAGGAATAGGGCGAGCACCTCGCCAAAGGGTGCGCCCGGATTAATCAAGGGCCGACGCGGTCACCGGTTTGCGCTCTGATCGTCGCATAGCAATCGCACGCGACTGCTTCGAGATTCTTACGATCCAGGATGTGCATAGTGCCCCGGCTGTACCTGATCAGACCTGCGTCCTGAAGATTTATGGCCGCCAGGCTAACGGCCTGGTTTCGCACCCCGAGCATCCAGGAAAGAAACCCCTGCGTTAACTGCATTGAGTCCGACGCGACGCGGTCCTGCATCATCAATAACCAACGCGCCAGTCTTTTTTCTACCGGGTGATAGCGGTTGCAACTAGTCGTTTGTGAGACCTGCAGGAAGAGATGATGAATGAGGAGAAGAATCGCATCGTGGAACGCTCCCCCCCGTTTGAACTCGGCCAAAGCCGGTTCGGCTCCGATACGCGTGGCCATCCCCTCTGCCTGTACGATGATCTGGTTGGACGATGTGGCCACGCCAAGGAATAAGGGCATGCCCGCGAACCCCTCGTACCCTGTAAGGCCGACCTCAATTCGCGAGTCTTCTCCAATCAAAGCAAGCATTGAGAGCACGCCCGATTCGGGGAAGTAGACGTAGTCGATTGGCGCGTCCGATTGGTAGATGACGGAGTTAAAAACCAGCGGAACTTGTTCGAGCTCAGGCTCCAGCCGCAAGTATTCTGCAGCCGTGAGCTGCGCCAGGAGACGATTACGGAGAACAGGGGTTGATTGATGATTGTTGGGCAGTAGACTCCTCCTCGCTCCAGTCGCCGGTAAAAAACGCAGCTGACGGCACAAGGAGGGCACTCTAAGGGAAGAACCTGGCCCGATGTCGAGAGTTGGGTTTGGAAAGAACAGTTGGCCCGAATGAACTGTGTTCAACCATAGCATCAGCGGGTAGTGTTGTACAGCGAGAAACTCCGGCAGAAGCTCGGTTTACGACTGCGAAATGTGGTCGCCTTAAGCCGTTGCCTGCAAATGCTGATAGCGTTCGATACCGCCTGAATCATACGCACCCTCATGGCCGCAGCTTGGGCACGCCCATGGGTAGGTTGCTTTGATTTTTGATTCACCCCGGGACAGGTCGCGAGAGTGGATGTCTAGACGATTCACTCGGCATTGGCCAGTACGGTAGCGTACAAAATTTATTGTCAGCCGGATTTTTGGAACTGAAAATGCTTTCAGCTTTATTGGCTTAGCAACCTATGGGAAAAAGTCCGAGAAATTCGCCCTGGTGGCTGGACGAGGGAACTGAGGTTTGTCCTGCATGCAGTCACACGTACGTATATCAGACGGAGTATCGGTGTGCAGCTTGTGATGGACCCGTTTGTGCCGGCTGTGTTCAGCGCACAGTCGAATTGGAAGGCTTCTGCCCAGGCTGCACTGAGGTAACTACTGAAACGTTGAGGTGAGAAATGGCCGCGCGCGCGATCTGGAAAGGCGAACTTAAAGTTGGTAAGACCAAGGTGCCGGTAAAGTTGTATGCCGCGTTGAAAGACCAAAGCGTTCGTTTTCACATTCTCGATGAACGGTCCAAAACGCGAGTCAAGCAGCACATGATCAATCCCGAGAGCGGCGAAGAAGTCGCCAATGAAGAGATTCAAAAAGGTTTTGAAGTCGACCCGGGGACCTTTGTGATCCTCGACGAAAAAGAGCTGGAAAGCCTGGAGCCAAAGGCGACTCGCGAGATAGAAGTTAAGTCCTTTGTGCCAACGCAGGCGATAGCTCCGGAGTTTTACGATCGGCCTTACTATTTGGGGCCAGATGGCGACCAGACTGCTTACTTTGCGCTGGCCGAAGCTTTGCGCAAAGAAAACCGAGAAGGTTTGGCTCATTGGGTCATGCGCAAACAGCCTTACGTCGGCGCCCTGCGCGCCGAAGGCGATTACCTGCTGCTATTCACTCTGCGCAGCGCGGACGAGGTTTTGTCGGCCAGGAATTTGCCGCGGCCAGCGAGCCGTGCTCCGGATAAGAAGGAATTAAGCATGGCCAAGCAGTTGGTAGAACTCCTCAAAGGCGACTTTAATCCCAAAGAATATCAGGATGAATACCGGCAGCGAGTAATGGAGTTTGTCGAGAAGAAGGCCAAAGGCCACGCCCCGAAGCTGCGGTTGGTAAGGAACAAACGTCAACCGGCTTCCCTGGACAAGATCTTATCGAAGAGCGTCGAGTCGTTGAAAAAAGGAAAGCGCGCTGCCTGAACCCAGTCAGCTGCCGCGTGTGAAGAACATGCCGACCAGGAAACGAGCGAAAACAAAATCCGAAGCTGAAGAGCGGAAGGGTGCTCGTCCTTTCTGGTCAGGCACTCTGACTTTTGGATTGGTCAGCGTCCCGGTTGAACTCTATCCGGGCAATCGCACGAATCGGGCGCTGTTGCGCATGCTGGGACCAGAGCATGAACCGCTGGCGCGTCGCTATTATTCCGAAAAAACGGGTCGCGATCTCGACAGCGCCGAAATGGTGCGTGGTTATGAGATCGACAAAAATAAATATGTCGTCGTTACTGATGAAGAGCTGGAACGGTTGGCGCCAGAGCAAAGCCGCGACATCGATCTAAGACGTTTTGTCGACCTTGAGTCGATTCCACCCATCTATTTCGATCGCTCTTATTTTTTGGCGCCGTCTGAAGGATCAGAAAAGGCTTACCGGTTGTTGGTAGACACCATGGCAAAGAGCGACCTGGCCGGGATCGCGACATTCGTTATGCGCGGCAAGGAATATCTGGTCGCGATATTTCCTGAGAATGGAATCCTGCGGGCTGAGACGATGCGTTTTGCTGACGAACTGCGTTCACCAAAAGAAGTCGGTCTGCCTGAGAAGAAAAACGTCCCGGTAGCCGCAGTAAAAAAATTCGAGCGGCTCATCGGGCAACATTCAGCTCGAACCTTGTCGCTGAAGGAACTCAAGGACGAAAAGACCGACCAACTCCTTAAACTGGTTGAGAAGAAGCGTGCGCGACACAAAGACATAGTCGAAGTCGAAGAGCCTGCTCGCGACGAAGGTAAAGTCGTCGATATTATGGAGGCCCTCAAGAAGAGTCTCGCCAGAAAACGGAAAGCGGCTTGAGCCTTTTCATTTTAGAACGAACGCGCGGTCAGTCCCCGGGGAATGGTTAATTATTTTTCGCTGGCTTTGTGAGGCTCGAAGTACTGGTAGCGCTGGATAGTGTCCGGGGCATGAAATCCAATCCGGAGGCAGGATGGGCAGGTGGCTTTTTGTATGTCCTCAAGCGGCGCGTTACCTTCGGTCAGATCCGGCATCAGGACTCTGGTCCGGCAGTATTCACATTCAATGATCAAATACCAACGCCCGGATTTCAGGGATGACCGATTTAGTGGTAGCACGGGGCGAATCTTTCTATCCGCAGTTAGACGGTCAATGAATTAGGTCTCTAACTGATCAAGACCCGAGGGTCTGTACGGTCTCGTATTGCTAGAACCCAGTTACATTCTTACAGGAAACGGGTTACACAATGTACGCGCTCAGAAACAGAGGCTCAATTTATCATATTCTTGACCCAAAGACTGGTCTAACTATTTGCGGTCACCGCGTGAGCCAAATCAGAAGAAAATTTACCTCCGGCGAATCGTCACTACACTGGACGCCGACTCAACCCCTCGACAAGATTTTGTGCAAACATTGTGTTCGGCTCGCCCGGCGTTGGATGTGAATCTCTCCGTTGACTGACTTCCGCGGAAGGCCTCTGCTCATTATGTCCAGAGCATTCGTTGCTTCCTTTCTTTTACAGGAATTGATACGGACACGCGCTCGACCGCATCATTTTGAGTGCTCGCATCCAGCCGCAAGGCAAGGGAAGGAACATCTTCGCCCTCCGTCCGGATTGACCTAGAGTATTTTACCGAGCGCTAGTAACGGCCAAACAACAGAGCATCCAAGCTCAAAGGCCCAGCCCCGGCAAAGACCAGGAACAGAAAAATAAAGCAAAAAACCACAGCCGATTCTCCCTGGTTTTTCGCCGGCCAGAAACCCTCGGGCGCGTGGACCTTAAAATAGGCAAACGCCATTTGTCCGGAAAGTAAGAAGGCCACCGGCCGAGTGAAGAGTCCAAACATGATCAGCAGGCCGCCGAAGAACTCCAGAATACCCGCCACGCCATACAGAGACCCCAACGGAGGTTTGCCGCCAGGCGGCGCCGAAGGATAGTTGAAAAGTTTCTGCATTCCGTGTTGCAGGAACAGAAATCCCGAAACTATGCGCAGCACGCTGAGCGCGTAAGGCGTCCACTCCTGCAGAAAGAGATCGAGTTTGTTCATGGCTTAGTCGGTCCTTTGTCGCTACTCGGCGTGATCTTGTCCAGACGTTGCTTGCCATTCGCGGCCGGCTCAGTTCCTTTCCCGGCTGCTGCCACGCCGGCGCCCTGCGAATAAACCATCTCGCCGCCATACCAACCCTGAAAAAGCGTTAAGCCAACCACCAGCAAAGCCGTGATCAAGTAAGGAACACCCGGCGACAAGTCGCGCCGGGCATAGGCGAACCAACGCCAAGCCGTCAGTACCACTACACTTCCGAGCAGTATCCAACCCATGTCCATGTGAAAATCTACGTATTGATAAGTATCGCCGAGCGCGTCGCGCCCGAAATCAAAATAGCCCGTTGCCGCTGCCGCGATGCCACCGAGAAGGGCGCCAATCAACGACCAGAAACCGGCCGACCGCAGCGAAGGTCTGTTCAGCAGACGTCCCAGCAAGTCGGCAATAAAGGAAAAACCCACGAGCGTGATCGGAAAATGTACGAAGGCAGGATGAAGTGGTGGCATCGGATTTCTCCCTTCAATTAAAGCGCGTTATTGCGCGCCGATTTTCTTTGCTGCGTCGCGCGCATTTTGTAGATGCCCCTGCAGAATTGGCAGAGGCTTGGCCGCCAATGTCTTGACATCAGGATCGATGTCGGCATTTCGTCCGAGTCGATTGCGAGTCTGGTCTGCCGTGGCAAGACCGGCTCGACTCAGCGAGGGGTTTTGTTCCGGTTCAATACTGTTCATTCGAATATGTTGTCTAATAGAACGCCATGGATCACCGGAAAGCTGGTGCCAGCACAGGCTTTGGCATTACAGCGCCTCTCAGAGCAATGGGAGTGCCGCTCAATCGGATCATTATTGGCCGAGCCAAAGGTCGCTTCCGTTTGGTTTGACGACGTGGACTTTGGTGGTCGGTCTGGGCTACGAGTGGTGAGTGCGGCATTGTGATCTGCTCCCGCTGCACAAAGAAAACCGGCCTCGCCAAAAGATAATTGGCAAGGCCGGCTTTCTTAGTGAGTCGTGCTCACGTTTTGTTTTTGTTTTAATCAACTCTTTCGCGACTGATCAAGGTCGTCTGAGTTTGACCATTTGGGTAGTAGGTTATCTGATAGGTCTCGCGGTAAGTATGCCATCCGCGTTGTACCAAACGCGTCTGAACCACTGTGCGGCCATATCCATAACCAACCCTGTCGCCACGATTTTCATAGTCGCGATAGTCACGATAGTCACGATTCCGCCACCGTCGATTTCGCTGTGGCCCAATTTGAATTCGAAATTGCGGCTTCGCCGCCTTAGCTTCTGTATTGGTTGTTAGATCGCTTCCCAAACCGAGTAACCCCATTGAAGCCAGGGCCAAAGTGATTGTTAGAATTCTTTTCATGTCATCCTCCCATGTTCGAAAGATTTCGCTCTCTATTCCTGCAACTCGGAAGCCTCAGGACGGAATCGTTTGGATAACCGCGTTCTTGTAAATGAAATGAACCGCTCGTGCAATAAGGCTGAAACTTGCACGTCTTGAGCGTTGCAATTCTCTGATGAAGATGACGATTGCGTTGCTTGAAATGAATTTGCTGTACACGAATTAGCGAGCAGAATGTAGCAAGTCGTAGGCTTTCAAGAGTGCAAACTGGCAGCTGGTTGATCTGTACCAGGCTTCGAACACTTCTGTGTTCTATAGCGATCCATGCTCGCGACCTAAGATCCCGACGTGATGACTCATACTCCTGACTACCTTCCAGCAGCACAGAACGCACAGGTACGAAAAAGGGAACCGCTAAGAAAACGAGACGAGGACAAACCTTGAGTTTGGGATTGGATATGAAAAACGAAAGCGGCGACGTCCTCACCCCGTCGCCGCTCTCCTAAGCACAACCATGTAGGCGTGCCGGGGGCGCGACATTCAGCCACGCCCTAGTTACCTTTGATTCTATCTTATTCAGTCCGGGCGTCAAGCGAAGAATTTTCTTGCTAGCTCGATTTTGAACGCTGATGAATTAGCTACGGCAACTAAGTCCAACCCAGAGAAGAACACTATGTCGATTTCGGCAGAACTCAAAGGAACAAGCGCGACGGACAAACTAGACTCGTTGTCACAGGACTCGTGGCTCTTCGGGCGCGGCGGCCTTTCGCTGTCGCCGTAAGTTCCCTCGCTTCCTATAGAGGGTGACCTTGCCGATTTGCGTCCGCGCGACATGATCGACATCCAATCCTTTATTTGGGCTCAGGGATCCGATGAATATGAAGAGTAAGCACTCCTGAAGAATTGGTCCCAGCTATCTCACAAAACTGTGGCGCTAATGTCCGATGGCGTACAGACCTCCGCTCAACAATCAGCAACACTTCTGCCTAATAAGTTTCCCCGACAATTGATATTCCAAAACAAGGGAGAAGACGATAGTTCACCGAGACCCCTATCGTCCGTCAGCCGATGCAATACCGTTCACGCCCCAATGATCGAAGTTCGCTCGGGGAGCAGAGGGCCCTATTCGATGGCAAGCCGCGAGGTCGAACTGCGTCTGGTCTGCAGATTTCGCTACCCAAAACGCCAACTATCCTGGTCGCTGATGACAGCGATGACACCCGGCAAATGCTGCAAGTCCTCCTGATGGCTAAGGGCTATCGAGTACTTGAGGCGCGTGACGGAGAACAGGCCGTCGAGATCGTCCAGC
>WNFQ01003882.1_pt1 | contig 10900 bp, 5 predicted proteins | sample 5400171 | NCBI WGS metagenome assembly WNFQ01 (sample SAMN13153356, study PRJNA577476) | soil metagenome | isolation source: 20 cm soil under Madrone tree | place: USA:California | collected 2016-06-14 | reverse complement strand
TCGCGGTGTACCTGCGTGACTACAAGCCGGATCAGGGCCTGATGGTCCCGCACCTGCAGGAAACGGTCGTGCAGGGTGTGCCGAAGAACGAGAAGGTCACGATCGAGAGTGTTACCTTGAACCCGCCGCTGGATGACGCCCGATTTACCAATGCCAAGTAAGAATCCAGTCGGCCTATGTTTGCGAGCGGGAGCGGTTGCGCTAGTGACGATCGGTACGAGCGCGGCCGGTGCCGCGACTGCGGGCGGCGCTGCGAGCGCTGAGCTCACGGTGCAACAGATCTTGGAGCGCCATGCCGCGGCGCGCGGCGGGGCGGAGGTCTGGCACAAGATCCAGACCATGGCCTGGACCGGCCACATCGAGTCGGGGCCCGGCGGCATTTCCAAGCACCCATTTCTGCTGATGTTCCGGCGGCCGGCAGCGACACGCTTCGAAATCCTCGGCGAGGGCCAGCGCTCCGTGCGAGTCTTCGACGGTACCATGGGCTGGAAGCAGCGGCCGACCTCACAAGGCACGTTCGAAGTGAAGGAGTATGGCGCCGAGGAAATTGGCTTTGCGCGGGACGCCGGCGGACTCGACGGTCCCCTGCTCGACTCGAAGGCCAAGGGAATCAGCATCGCGCTCGAGGGTATCGATTCGGTGGAGGGACATCGCGCGTATCACCTCAAACTCACGCTCCCCTCCGGACAGGTGCGCGACGATTGGATCGATGCGGAGAGTTTCCTGGAGCGGCGCTACGACCGCGTAACGCGCAACGCCGTCGGCGCGACTGGCATCGTCTCGGTGTATCTGCGTAATTACCAGACCGTCAACGGGCTCGTGATGCCGTTACTGATCGAGACCGGGCGACCGGCGAGCCGCGACACCGACAAGATGATCGTCGAAAAGATCGCGCTCAACCCGACTTTCGATAATGCCCAGTTCACAAGGCCGACCGTCCCATCGGCACGCCGCCACGGCGCCATGGTCAATACGCAGTCGCCACCGGCCAACTCGCCCCCCGGCCACGGCCGAGAGCGGCGCTGAAGAACGGCGCGTTCGACTTTCTTGAGAAACCGATCGATGAAGTTGTCCTGATCGACGTGTTGCGCGATGCAATGCGCGCCGATCGCGAACGGCGTTCGGCCGCAACCTCGCGCTCCTCCGCAGAGATGCGCTTCGAGCGCTTGGCCGGGCACTCGCCGCGCCCGGTATTACGTCATTTCCCCGTCTGCGCCACGCGGGTGGTGCCGCCAAACAGGAATTTTCCGCGCATCACCGAGGAGTGCCCCGGAGAGGTGCAGAAGAACACGTAGCGCGCCCCCTGCACGAGCGCGGCGGTGCTGAATTTCACCGTGGTGCTCTCGCCGCCGCCCACCACCTTGGTGGCGGCGATGATCCGCTTGTCGTTCTCGGGCAGGAAGCCGTGCGCGAGGCCCGCCGCCAGGCCGGCATTGACGATGCCCGACACGTCCGAGTCTTTCGCCAGCACCCAGTCGTGCCCCATCACTTTCGCGGGCAGCTGACCGGCGTGCCTGAGAGTGACCTCGACGTCGGTGCAATTAGTCGGCACTGCCAGCTCGTGCACGCTGAACTGCATCATGTCGTTGCTGTCGATCGCGATCTTGCAGGGGTCCGCGTGCGCGACTGCGCCCGCCAGCAGCAGCAGCCCGGTGCCGATCAGTCGAAGGCATGTCATGGTGTTTTCCTCCCGCTTGTCATCTTCAGAACGCCATCCATGAGAACAGGAACAGCGAGTTGTTCTGGCTCGCCGATCGTCCGAAGCCGTCATAGTTGGACGTACCGCCGTTGAAGCGCAGGTACCCGGTGTACTGCACGCCGACGCGCAGGTTGACCCACGGCCGCCCCCAGGACGCCATCTTTCCGAACGGCACGTACTCGACCTGCGCCGTGTAGCCACGCGTGTCCGGGGAGCCGTTGTTGCTCCCGTCGAACGGGTTGGGTCCATGAAGCGTCGCATCTCGGCCGCCACTGATATCGAACACACCGAGGCCCGCGCTCCAGGTCTGGCGATAGGCGTAGGAGGCATCGATCTCCAGGGCATTGAGGTGATTGGTGGCGTTGTCTGAGCCGCCGGCATTGAACGTCGCGCCCAGTTGCTGCTTCTCGTGGATGAGCGATGCGTTGACGAGAATATTGCCGGGTCCCTCGGGCGTGTACTGATAGGTGGCGTCAAACGCGACATCCGTGTAGTGATCGGTCTCGGGCACCGACGCATCGGGCTGCATCTTGACATCCATGCCAAAGGTGCCCACTGAGAAGTAGTGCTCGCCCTTCGCGCCCCGCGTGAACTGATAGGCCGCGCGCCAATAGGGCGCAGCCCCGTTGACGTGCACGTTGTTATCCGGGTAGAGGCCCACATTGCCGAGCCAGCGGTCCGAGAGGCCCTTATAAGCGCCCGCCTCGAGATACACATGATCGTGGATCATGGTGTACGCGGTGGCCCCGGCAACCACGCCGCCGAGCCCGCTGATGACCGGAGCGGCGCCGACCCCGGGCACGAGCGGGGAACCGATATAGGGATAGGCCCAGGCAGGCGTGGAGTGCCACAGATCCTGTACCGTGGGATTGTTATTCACCGAGATCCCCACGACCGCGTCGGTGCCGAGCAGCTTCAGCGGCCGCGCGTACCGAATGTCGGTGTTGTCCCAGCTGAAATGCCGGTCTTCGCCACTGTAGGTGGACTGCGAAAACATGCCGATGTGCTCGGTGAGGCGCGTCGCCAGGAATACCGAGACCTGGTCGACCGAGACGTTGTTGTTGGTGCTGAAATGCGGGGCCAGCGCATCCGGCGGTGGCGTGTCGACGCGGCTGTATCCGCCCTGCACCATGAACGCGAGCGGCATCGGGTGCTCGCCCTCGCCGAAGGTATAGCCGTTCAGCTTGAACTGGCGGCCGTAGGGTGTGAGCGCCACCCCGAAGGCCATCGTGTGACACTGCGAGCAGGGCATCCCGGTCTGACGTGCGAAACTCGGCACCGCGGAGGCGATCCGCGGTAAGGCCGTAACCATGAAAACCAGCAGCGCGAGAGCGCAGCCTCGATAGCGGTGAAGGTGCACGGAGCACTCCTGTTGTTGTTTTATCTCCCGCAGTAGTGATATCGCATCCCGGGCGGGTGAGAAATAAGGCGAACCTCGCTCCCGATTGGGTTGAAGGCCGAAGGTGGGCGGGGGAAAGTACTACGCGGCGGCCACCGGCCCTGCACCGCAGTACGCGAGGTACCGGTGCTAACGTATTGATGTAAAACGTGTTTTAGAGCGGGATTGGCCAGCTGGAGGCGAGCGGCAGGGGCATCGATCGGCCGCCGCCGGGAACGCTGGAAATACTCTAAAAGCGGGCGCGGGAACGCGCGCGTGCGCTACTGGCCGCCGTTCATGTGATGCACGAAGCTGCGCAGCGCCATGCGGTGATCTTCCCACAGCTCGTAACTGAGCGACGTCCCGCCACTGTCGGCGAGGAGGGTGAGATGGCGCGCCTCGGTCACGAAGCGCAGCGTGGCGAGATCGGTCCCGTACACATTCGGTGTCACGGCGGTGCCCGGGGGCGAGAGTACGGGCTCGCCGATGCCGGCTTCGTGCGCCGAGTGTCCGCGCAGTGCGAGCTCGATGCGCCGGTCGTCCGCCTGCAGGACCAGCGGTTCAGGGGAGGGCAGTGGTTCCGGGCGCAGGCGCGGGTCGACGGTCGACCAGAAGTACGCGATCAGCACGTAACTCACCTTGCCATTGCGATTCACGGCCGCAGCGGCGAGCGTCACGTAGTCGCGCACGTTCGCGGCGAGCTCCGGGCGCGGGAGGGCAAAGAGAAGCGGCTCGGCCACCACGGTGATCGTCGCCGCGGTCTGCTCGTCCAGATACTCGCGAGGCTGCTTGTCGCCCGCAAGGGCGGCGCCAGCGCCGAGCGCAGCCAACACCGCCACAGGCAAGGCGACCCGACCCTTGTCCTCGGCCCTGCCGGTCACTGCTGGAAGCTGATGCGGTACGACACGCTTATATAGTAGCGCGTCGTGTTCTGGGTCTGCACGAACGTCCCGTTCGACAGCTGCAGGAAGGCTTCGCGCTTGCCCAGCTCGCCACCCATGTCGAGCTGAAACAACTTGTTGCCGCGCTGGTAGTCGAGCAGCATCGAGGGAATGTAGGTGGTTTCCGTACTGCCGTCGGTGATGGTGTTCAACCGATTGACGGCGAGGCGCGGTCCGAGCCGCCAGGCTCCGCCGATCGGAAAACGGGTGGTGACGCCGAGGGAGTCGATGCGCCCGATCTCGGTGTTGCCGTGTGTGAACGACAGCACGCTGAAATCGCCCGGGTGCCAGAGGTTGGACGAATAAAGTTGCGCCTGGTAGGTGAGCAGCACGCCGGTAGCTGGCACGGCCGCGACACCACCCGAGGCGGGTTGCGCGCCCGTCTGCGTGGCCGACACGATGGTGGTGAACTGGAAGCGAGACCCAAGCGGCCTGGTGGCCGTGACGCTGTAATTGTCTGTGACCGGCGTGCGATCCAGCGCCAGCTGATAGATCTGCGCGGGCGTGAACACCTGCTCGAGCTGAATGAGGTCCGTGAAGTTCTGACCGATGAGGGCGTTGCGCGTCGTGAGCACCGGTGAGTTGCGCCGTTCGGCGTCAAAGCTCACGCTCCAGCGCGCCGGTAGCTGCAGCGTTCCGAGCATGCTGGCGGTGTTGAGGGAGTGAAAGGACGTATCGTAGTCGAGCACCGCGACGAGGGAGGCGTGCGAGGCGAGGAAGCGTCCTTCGAGTCCGACCGCCTGGCGATCACGCAGGCCCTGGAACTGCTGCGTCGCAGCGAACAGGCTCCCGTCCCAGTGGGCGTTCGGTGGCGTGTAGGCCAATGCCACGGTCTCGAAGCGCTCCTGGGTCTGCGGGGTCAGGATCAGCTGCTCGACCGGATAGCCGGCTGCCGCGTTGACGGCCCAGGAGGGCTTGAACTGCCAGGACAGGAACAGCCCGTCGAAGCTGCCGAGGATCCCGTTCGCGTTGCTTGTCTGACGGCCCACGCGCCCCAGGAGTCCGAGCGAGCGGTCGAGCACCTCGATCGAGGCAATGCTGACGCGCGTGGGGTTGCCGAGTGCAAACTGGTCCTGGGTGAAGCTCTTGTCATAGCCCGCGCTCAGGCGCCCGATCAGATCGAAGCTTTCACCGCGCCGGCGCGCCAGCAGGTCCGCGTCGTTGAAAAGGGCATTATTGGTGACGGTCGGCGCAGCCGGCACCGGCTGGCTGTTCGGCGGCGGTGCGCCGTTGCTCAGGCGTGAGCCGTCGTAGCGCGCCATCTGCGCGACCCCGCCGTTCACTTCCCATCCCCGTGTGTCGCCGCTCCCCTCGCGACCGGTGCGTGCCTTGGCTTCGGCGGCACGCAGGATCCGCAGGCGAAAGGCCACGCGCTCGGCGGCATCGCCGTGCGGATAGCGGCGCAGATACTCCTCGTATTCCGCCTTGGCATGCGCCAGCTGGCCGGAGCGCTCGCGCGCGAGGCCCAGCAACTCCTGCGCGTGTGCGCGTTCCGGAAACTCCGGCTGCCGCTGCAGCTTGGTGAGCAGCGCGATCGCCTTCGGATAGTCGCGCGCCGACATCGCAGCGCGCGCGTCGGCCATCGTCGTCTTGAGCACCTCCGGTGGCAGAGCCGCGTCACTGCCCATGCGCTCGACCGGCGGCGCCACCTGCGCCATGGTGGCATTCAGATCGCTGGTGACGGCGTCATCCCCGATGGCGAGCCAGGCACGCGGATAATCCGGTAACGCAAGATTCAACAGGCGGTCCGCCTCCGCGCGGCGCTCGATCGGACCCACGCGCAGCCGATACCACTTCTCGCCGTCGACCACCGCCTCGGAGACGAACGCGGGCGCCTTGAGCCGCTCGTGCGCCAGCTCCACGTCCGCCGGCGCGAACGGCTTGGGCTGCGAGTCCAGGTTGATCGCGAAGTTGCTGACGGCCTCGGTCGCCTGCCCGACGAGGATCTTGCCGCGGCCGCGGGCGCGATCGATCAGCCGCAGGCGCAGGCCACGCGGATCGACTCCCTGCGCGATCACGAAGCGCTCGTTCTTCCTGAAATCGAGCGTGACGGTGATCTGCCCGGGCGCCATGGAGTCGACCCGGGCGGCGGTCAGGATGTTCGCGCCGCCGGATACCGGCGGGGTTTCCGCCAGCAGCTGCGACAGCGGGCTCACACCGCAGTCGGGCATGGGCGCCAGCTGGATATGCACCTGCTTGCCCTCGCTCGCGGGCAGGCTGGTGATGAAGCGCATCGAGCAATTGAACACCATGGTCAGATCGACCTGGTCTTCGTGGTCGTTCACCTCGATGACGTTCACCAGGCGCGCCGGCCCGCTGATGCCAAGCTGCGCGAAGGCGCCGCGCGCGCCGAGCGCGGCGAGCAGAATCAGCGCGAGGCGGTATGGCCGGCCGTCAGTGATGGAACGTCGCATCCGAGACTCGATGATGCGGTCCGGGCAGACTCCTTGTAATTGTTGACTGCGTCGTATCGCTGTAGACGTGGCAGGCACCACTGCAGTTGGCCAGCTCACTGGCGGTGTAGGTGACACCCTTGATGGTCCTGGGGTGCGCGGCGGGCTTGAAGTCCTTCGCATGACAGCCGGCACAGGTGCCGGCGTTCGCCGCCGAGGGGTAGGGCACCTTGTCGGTATCGGAGGTGTGGCAGCTGGTGCAGCTCAAGGCGGCGCGATGCGCGCCCGGGTAGGCGGCGCTGGTGTGATGGAAGCGGATGAGGCTCCAGTCCGGGAAGCTGTGACAGGTGGAGCAGTCGAGCCGGGTGATCATATGCCCGGGGGACATGCCGACGGCGCCGCCGTTGTTGTGGCAGCTGGCGCAGCCACTGGTAAAGCCCGAGTGATCGATCCTGGCGGGTTTCCAGGCGAGGGTGCCGTGGCAGACATCGCACTGCTGGGTCGTCGGGATGTGGGTGCGCGGCATGCCGATGGCCTGCACGGAGTTGTGGCAGGTGCTGCAGGTATGCGCGGCGACGGAGGCGTGATCGAAGCGCGCCGGCATCCAGGCGTTGGTCGTGTGGCAGCTGTCGCAGCCGGCGCTCGTGGGGAGGTGGCGCGAGGGCTTGCCGGTGGCGATGACCCCGTTGTGGCAGCTGACACAGGTGCCGCGCACCTGGGTGTGATCCACCGTTCTGACCGGCAGCCAGGCGAGCGTCGTGTGACAGCTCTGACAGGAGTCGGTGGTCGCGATGTGAGTCGGCGGTTTGCCGCTGCCGCTCGCGCTGGTATGACAGCTGACGCACGCGGTGCCCGCGACGGTGGCATGGTTGAACGGTGTGCCCGGCGCGGTGGCGCCCGGTGGCACCAGCGCACGCCCGGCCGTGCCCGCAACAGGCGCGACCACGGCAGGCCCCGTCCCGGGGCGCCCGGCGGCACCCACGCCGGCGCGGGCGGTGAGGCCCGTGGTGGGCTTGGTAGCGCTCGTCGCCGCGGTCGTCACGCTCGCCCTCGGCCGCACGGCGAGCTTGTCGCGCGCGTTATGGCAACCCGATCCGCCGCAATCCCGGCCGGCGTAATGGCTGGCGCTTGGCCGCGTCCACAAGCCACCGTTGGTCTTCCACGTCATGCCCTTCTCGTGGCAGCTCATGCACGTCATCGAGACGACGTAGGCGTGCTTCATGACGGTACCTGAGAACGTGGTGAACACGGTCGGCGAGTGGCACAGCTCGCAGGCGAGCTTGCCGGTGCCGTTGGGCGGATTCGACGGAATGTGTCCGGTGGGGCCGGAGGGCGGCTGTTTGAGCGTCGGCGGCGCCATGTTGTAGAAGCTCAGTCCGTAGGCGTGGCACAGCGCGCAATTGTTGGTGATGCCCGCATGTCCGGGCGCACCCATCACATAGGCGCCAAAGTTGCCGGCGGTGGTGTGGCACACGGCACAGGCCGCCGTGGTCGGAATGTGCGTGGCCGGCTTGGCGCTGCTGCCCATCTGATTGGTGGCAAACGTCGGGGTGGTCGTGTGGCACCCGCTGCACTCACCGCTGGTCGGATGGGCCTTGTCGTAGGCGGTCGGAAGCGAGTCGCCCCACGCGGTCGCGGTGCTCGGCAGCATCCCCATGTACGGTGCGCTCTGGTGACAGGTCGTGCAGGGGCCCACCGCCGCCACCGTGGTGTGGCCGGCGACCGTGAGCGTCGGCGCCGTGAGGCTCGCTGCTGCGATACGGAAGCCACCGGGGTTCACATTGCTCGTGGTGTGACAGCCCGAGCCGTTGCAATCGAGGCTCCCGAACGGAATGTGATTGCCCGGGTTGGTGACCATCGTGATGTTGGCAAAGGTCCCGGCGACCTTCGAACCATGGCAGGTGAGACATCCGGTCACGCCCTGGTGCGTGCCGGTGACGGAGTAGGCCGCGTAGTTGCCCGCTGTCGTGTGGCACTGCGCGCACGGCGCCGTGGTTGGAATGTGGTTCGACGGTTTGCTGCCGCCGGTCTGGTTGTTGATGAAGGTCGGTGTCGTGGTGTGGCAGCCGTTGCAATCGCCGGAGGTCGGATGGGCCTTGTCGAACGCGGTCGGACGCGAGTCTCCGGCCGTGCTCGCGCTGCTGACGACCATCCCCACGTAGGACGCGGTCTCGTGACAGGTCTGGCAGCCGCTGACTGCGGCCGCCACCGTGGTGTGGCCGGCGACCGTGAGCGTCGGTGTGGAAATGCTCGCCGTGCCGAGCTTGAAGCCGCCGGGGTTCACATTGGTCGTGGTGTGACAGCCCGAGCCGTTGCAATCGAGGGTGCCGACCGGCATGTGATTGCCCGGCGTACTGACGATGGTGACGTTGGCGAAGGTTGTCGCCACCGTCGAGCCATGACAGGTGAGACACCCGGTCACGCCCTGGTGCGTGCCGGTGACGGAGTAGAGCGCGTTATTGCCCGCCGTCGTGTGGCACTGGGCGCAGGCCGCACTGGTCGGTATGTGGTTCGAGGGCTTGGCGCTGCCGGTCTGGTCGGTGGCAAAGACCGGCGTCGTGGTATGACAGACGCCGCAGTCCCCCGTGGTCGGATGGATCTTATCCAGCGCGGTTGGACGGGAGTCTCCGGCCGTGGTCGCGCTGCTGACGACCATGCCGACATAGGGGGCCGTCTCGTGACAGGTTGCGCAGGCGGCCACGGCCGCCGCCACGGTGGCATGGCCGGCGACCGTGAGCGTTGGATTCGCGATGCTCGCCGTGCCGAGCTTGAAGCCGCCGGGGTTCACATTGGTCGTGGTGTGACAGCCCGAGCCGTTGCAGTCGAGCGTGCCGACCGGCATGTGATTGCCCGGCGTACTGACGATGGTGACGTTGGCGAAGGTTGTCGCCACCGTCGAGCCGTGGCAGGTGAGACAGCCGGTGACGCCCTGATGCGTGCCGGTGACGGAGTAGAGCGCGTTATTGCCCGCGGTCGTGTGGCACTGGGCGCAGGGCGCGCTGCTCGGAATGTGGTTCGCCGGCTTGGCGTTACCCGTCTGGTCGGTAGCGAAGGTGGGCGTCGTGGTGTGGCAGCCGTTGCAGTCACCGCTCGTGGGATGGTTCTTGTCCAACGCGCTCGGACGTGAATCTCCGGCCGTGCTCGCGCTGCTGACGACCATCCCCACGTAGGGCGCGGTCTCGTGACAGGTCATGCAGGCGGCCACCGCCGCCGCCACCGTGGTGTGGCCGGCGACCGTCAGCGTCGGATTCGAGATGCTCGCGGTGCCGAGCCTGAAGCCGCCGGGGTTCACATTGGTCGTGGTGTGACAGCCCGAGCCGTTGCAATCGAGCGTGCCGATCGGCATGTGATTGGCGGGCGTCGTGACCATGGTCACGTTGACAAAGGTCGTATTGACCGTGGAACCGTGACAGGTGAGACACCCGGTCACGCCCTGGTGGGTACCGGGGACGGAGTAGAGCGCGAAGTTGCCCGTCGTCGTGTGGCACTGCGCGCACACGGCGGTGGTTGGAATGTGGTTGGCGGGCTTCGGGGCCGTGGGGAGCAGATCCGTTGCGAACGTGGGTGTCGTCACGTGGCAGTTGCCGCAGTCGCCTGTGGTCGGGTGCTTGGGGTCGTACGCGGTCGGACGAGAGTCTCCTCCGGGGAGCGCCGTGCTCGGGGTCATTCCCATGTAGGGCGCGGTCTCGTGACAGGTCGCGCAGGCGGGCACCGCCGCCGCCACCGTCATATGGCCCGCGACGGTGAGTGTGGGATTCGAGATGTTCGCGGTACCGAGCCTGAAGCCACCGGCGTTCACGTTAGCCGTGGTATGGCAGCCCGAGCCGTTGCAATCGAGGCTGCCGATCGGCATGTGATTGGCGGGCGTGCTGACCAGGGTGACGTTGGCAAAGGGCCCCACGGTGGGGCCGTGACAGCTGAGGCAGTTCGTCACGCCCTGGTGGGTGCCGGTGACGGAATACAACGCATAGTTGCCTGCGGTCGTGTGGCACTGCGCGCACGGCGCACTGGTCGGAATGTGGTTCGCGGGTTTGCCAGCTGCAGTCAGGTTGCCGAGAAAAGTCGGTGTCGTCGTGTGACAGGTCCCGCAATCGCCCGTGGTGGGATGAAGTTTGTCGAGCGTTGCCGAGGGACGCGAATCCCCCGCACTGGTGCCGGTGCTGGCCAGCATCCCGAGGAAGCTCGCCGTCTCGTGACAGGTCGTGCAGGCGCCCACCACCGCCACTGTCGTGTGACCGGTGACGCTGAGCGTGGGACTGGAGATGCTCGCGGTGCCGAGCTTGAAGCCGCCGGGGCTCACATTGGACGTGCCGTGACAGCCCGAGCCGTTGCAGTCGAGCGTGCCGATCGGAATGTGATTGCCGGGGGAGGTGACCAGGGTGACGTTGGCGAAGGGCCCGACCGTGGGGCCGTGACAGCTGAGGCAGTCCGTGACGCCCTGGTGCGTGCCGGTGACGGAGTAGAGCGCGCTATTGCCAGCGGTCGTATG
>WNFQ01003881.1_pt1 | contig 10900 bp, 7 predicted proteins | sample 5400171 | NCBI WGS metagenome assembly WNFQ01 (sample SAMN13153356, study PRJNA577476) | soil metagenome | isolation source: 20 cm soil under Madrone tree | place: USA:California | collected 2016-06-14 | reverse complement strand
CAAGCCCGAGTCAAAAAAGGCGCCAGGGCGGCAGGCCCGGCGCAGGTCGATACCGCGCTGCAACTCGTGGAGGCGCTGCCGGTGCCGATGTTCGTCAAGAGCCGCGACGGCAGGTATCTCGGGGTCAACAAGGCCTGGGAGGAGTTCTTCGGCGTATCGCGGGCCAGCTTCCTCGGCAAGCAGGTGAAGGACCTCTACCCGCAAAACCCGGCGATCGCCGAAAAGCACATCGAGATGGACGGCCAGCTGTGGCGCAATCCCGGCGGCCAGAGCTACGAGGCCACGGTCACCACGCGCGACGGCCGCGTGCGCGACACGATCTACTACAAGGCGACCTTCGCCAACGGCAGCGGCGAGGTCGCCGGGCTGATGGGCGCGATCGTCGACATCACGGCGCGCAAGCAAGCCGAGGCGAGCCTGCTCGAGAACGAGCGGCGCTTCAGGCGCACCTTCGAGCTGGCAGGCTCTGGAGTCGCGCACATCGGCATGGACCGGCGCTTCCTGCGGGTCAACCGGCGCCTGTGCGAGATCCTCGGCTATCCGCAGGACGAGCTGCTGCGCCTCACCGGACGGCAGATCTCGCATCCCGACGACCTCGACGTGATCAATGCGCAGCGGCCTCTCCTCTACGCGGGCGAGATCGATTCGGTGCGCGTCGAGAAGCGCTATGTGCGCAAGGACGGCTCGATCGTCTGGGTGTCGTTCACCATGGTGGTCGAGCGCGACGCCGCCGGCAAGCCGCAATACGAGATCGCGTTCTTCGACGACGTCACGGCGCGCAAGCAGGCCGAGGCGGCGCTGCGCGAGAGCGAGGAGCGCTTCCGCTCGGTGGTGGACTCCGCGAACGACGGCATCCTCGTCTACGACAAGCAGCTCAATGTCATTGCCGGGAACCTGGCCGCCGAGCGCATCCTCAGGCTGCCGCTGGCCGGCATCATCGGCGCCGCCGGCTTCACCTCGCTGCTGCCGTGCGTGCACGCCGACGGCGCGCCGATCCTGCCCGACGAGCGGCCGACGCGCCTCACCGTCAAAAGCGGCAAGCCGCTGACCGGGCAGATCGTCGGCATCTACCGCCCCGACGGGTCGATGAACTGGGTGTCGGTGAACACCGGGTTTCTCAGGCGCCCGGGCGAAACCGACTGGTACGGCGTCGTCTCCACCATCGGCGACATCACCAAGCAGCGCAATGCCGAGCTCGCGCTGAGCGCGAGCGAGGCGCTCTACCGGCAGACTTTCGAGCTCGCGACCACGGGCATCGCCCACGTCGATCTCGCCGGCCGCTTCATGCAGGTGAACCGCAGCCTGTGCGAGATCCTGGGCTACAGCGAGAAGGAACTGATCGGCCGCCCGGTGAAGGAGATCTCGCATCCCGAGGACCGCAACCTGACCGATTCGCAGCGCATGCGCGTGCGCAGCGGCGAGAAGCCATCGGTGCGCTTCGAGAAGCGCTACATCAGGAAGAGCGGCGCCATCGTGTGGGTCGGCCTGTCGGTCGCGCTGGCGTGCGACCCGAGCGGCGCGCCGCAATACGAGATCGCGCTGTTCGACGACATCACCGAGCGCAAGAAGGCCGAGGCGGCGCTGCGCGAGGCGCACGAGGAGCTGAAGCGCTCCAACAGCGAGCTCGAGCAGTTCGCGTACGTCGCCTCGCACGACTTGCAGGAGCCGCTGCGCATGGTGTCGAGCTACACCCAGCTGCTGATGCGCCGCTACGGCGACAAGCTCGACGGGGACGCAAGAGAGTTCACCGCGTTCATCGTCGACGGCGCGACGCGCATGAAGCAACTGATCGAGGACCTGCTCGCGTACTCGCGCGTTGGCACCCGCGACAGGAACTTCAAGCCGGCCGAGGCCGAGTCTTCCCTCAGGCGCGCGCTCACCAACCTGCGCGCCGCGATCCAGGACTCCGGCGCCACGGTGACGCAGGACAAGCTGCCGACGATCCCTTGCGACGAAGTGCAGCTCGCGCAGCTGTTCCAGAACCTGATCGGCAACGCGCTGAAGTTCCGCAAGCCCGACGCCGCGCCCGCCGTGCACGTGGGCGCCGCGGACCAGGGCGCGGAATGGGAATTCACGGTGCGCGACAACGGCATCGGCATCGAGCCGCAGTACTTCGAGCGCATCTTCATGGTATTCCAGCGCCTGCACGACAAGGGCGAGTACCCGGGAACCGGGATCGGCCTGGCGATCGTCAAGAAGGTGGTCGAGCGCCACGGCGGCCGCATCTGGGTGCAGTCCCAGCCCGGCGCCGGCACCACGTTTCATTTCACCATGCCAAAAGAGAGGGAAGCCGCGAATGGATGACGCAACCAAGGGCAGCCGGCCGGTCGAGATCCTGCTGGTCGAGGACAACCCCGGCGACGAGCGCCTGACGCGGGAGGCGCTCAAGGAGGGCAAGGTCTACAGCAACCTGCACTGGGTGAAGGACGGCGTGGAGGCGATGCAGTTCCTGCGCCGCGAGGGCAGGTTCTCCGGCGCGGTGCGCCCGGACATCATTCTGCTCGACCTCAACCTGCCGAAGAAGGACGGGCGCGAAGTGCTCGAGGAGATCAAGAACGACGCGCAGCTGAAGTGCATCCCCGTCGTCGTGCTCACCACCTCGAAAGCCGAGGAGGACGTGCTCAAGACCTACGGCCTGCACGCCAACTGCTACGTCACCAAGCCGGTCGACCTCGACAAGTTCATTCACGTGGTGAAGTCGATCGATGCGTTCTGGCTGTCGGTAGTCACGCTGCCATCGGGCCAGCGCTGAACATGAGGCTGTTGAGTTTCATTTTGCTGGCCGTCCTCGCCGTTCCCGCCTGCGGCGAGGAAATTCGAGTGCTGTCCGGCGGCGCGGCGAGAGCGTTCGTCGAGCCCCTCGCCGCGACCTTCCCGGGGCATACGGTGAAGCTCGAGTTCCAGCCGATGGGCAAGCTGGTGCAATCGCTCGCGGCTGGCTATCGGGCCGACATGGTGATCGTGACGAGCGAGGTGCTGCCGCAGCTCGAGCGCGACGGCAGGGTGGCCGCGGGCGGCGGCAGGCCGGTCGCGCGCGTCGGCATCGGCGTGGCGGTGAACGAGAAGGCGCCGCTACCCGACATTTCCACCCCCGAAGCCTTCAGGCGCACGCTGCTCGCGGCGCGCTCGGTGGTCTACATCGACCCGAAGAGCGGGACCAGCGGCAAGCATGTCGCGGAGATTCTCCAGCGGCTCGGAATTGCCGACGAGGTGAATCGAAAGGCCACGCTGGGCCAGGGCGGCTACATCACCGAGCCGGTCGGGCGCGGCGAGATCGAGCTCGGCATCCACCAGATCAGCGAGATCCTGCCGGTGAAGGGCGTGCGCCTCGCCGGCCCGCTGCCGCCCGAGCTGCAGAAGTACACCGTTTACGTCGCTGCTCCGGTCCTCGAGAGCCAAAACAAACCTGCAGTCGACGCCTTCATTGCGCATCTGAGCGCACCGGAGGCGCGCGCGCGGCTCGCGGCCTCCGGCTATACCCCGCCCGAGTGAGCGCGGAACGCCCGGTCATCCTCGTGGTCGACGACTCGAGCGATCTCCTTGCGCTGACCACGAGAATGCTGGCAGACGACTACCAGGTGCTGACGGCCGAGGACGCCGGGACCGCGCTCGAGCTGGCGGCCGGCACGCCGCGGCCCGACCTGATCCTGCTCGACGTCGAGATGCCCGGCGCCACCGGGTTCGACGTCTGCCGGGTACTGAAGTCGGAGGGCAACACCTACGACATCCCGGTGATTTTCCTCACCAGCAAGGCCGAGGGCGACGCCCAGCTCGAGGGCCTGGAGATCGGCGCGGTGGATTACGTGATCAAGCCCGCCAACGCCGGGGTGCTGAAAATGCGCATCGGCCTGCACCTCGGCCTCGCCAACCGGCAGCAGGTGCTGGAGCGCGCGGTGGCGGAGCGCACCGTGCAGCTCGACAGGACGCGCACCGAGCTGATCCGGCGCCTGGCGCGCGTGATGGAGCTGCACGAGAGCTCGGCGGTGGGCAATCGGGTCATGCGCCTTTCGCAATACGCCAAGCTGATCGCGCAGGCGGCGGGCGCCAAGCAGGCGATCTGCGACATGATGATGAAGGCCGCGCCGCTGCACGACATCGGCAAGCTCGGCGTGCCTTCCGAGATCCTGCGCAAGCGCGAGCGGCTCACGGCGCCGGACTGGGAGCAGGTGAAGCGCCACCCGAAGCTCGGCGCCGACATCATCGGCGAGCACGACGACCCGCTGCTGCAGCTCGCGCGCCAGCTCGCGCTTACGCACCATGAGCACTGGGACGGCTCGGGCTATCCGGATCGCCTGCGGGGCAACGCCATCCCCTGGGCGGGCCGGGTGATGGCGATCGTCGACAGCTTCGAGTCGATGACCACCACCCAGTTCTACCGCGACGCGATGCCGATCGAGAAGGCGGCGGCCGAGATCATCGCCAACAGCGGCAGGAAATTCGACCCGGCGCTGGTCGAGGCTTTCAAGAAGGCGCTATCGGTGATGACCAAAGTGCGCGAGACTTACTCCGATGCGCTCGGGGACATGATCAATCTCGACTTTTCGCCCGCCCGCAGCGCTGCGGCCGCGGAAAGGGCCAGGGCCAAGTCCAACAGATGAGCAAGCTGTTCGACAAGCTGAAGGAGGCGGACCGCGTGCGCGCCGGAATGCAGCGCGACCGCATCGAGACCGAGCGCAGCGCCGGCCAGGCGGCGCAGGCAAAGCTGGGCGAGGAGAAGCGCGGGCTGGACCTGGCGCGCGAGCGCCAGGCGGCGGAAGTCGAGCTGCGGCGCATCGCCAATGCGCGCGCCGAGGCCGAGGCGAAGGCGGCGCGCGTGGTCGCCGAGCGCCAGCGCGCCGAAGCGCAGGCGGCCGCCGAGGCGAAAGCGCGCGAGGAAGCGGAGAAGAAGGCCGCGGCGCTGGCCGAGGGCCGCCGCCAGAAGGAGGAAGAAGCCGCGCAGCACGCGCGCGAGCGAGCCGAGTCGGAGATCCAGGCGGCCGCGGCGATGCGCGAGCGCGCGGCCGCCGAGGAACTGGCGCGGCGCGAGGCGCGCGAGCGTCTGCAGGCCGAGCAGCGGGCGCTCGACGCGACAAGAGAGCGCAAGGCGGCCGAGGACAAGCTCAAGCGCGAGGCCGAGGCGCGCACCGCGGCGGAGGCCGAAACGGGTCGCCTGGCCAAGGAGCGGGGCGACATCGAGCGCACGCACCTCGAGCAGCAGCAAGCGCGGCGCGATGCCGAGAAGCGGGCCGGGCAACTGGCCGACGAGCGCCGCCGGCTGGAAACGGATGCCGCGCAGCTCGCGCGTTCGCGCGCCGATGCCGAGGAGCAGGCGCGCGTCGCCGCCGAGGAAAGAATCGCCGCCGAGCGCAACGCCATGACGGCGGTGCGCGAGCGCGAGGCCCAGGACTCGCATGCCGCGCGGCGCGCGCAGGCGCGTGCCGATGCCGAGGCGGCGGCCGGCGAAGCGGCGAAGGAGCGCCAGGCAGCCGAAATGCGCGCGCTGGAAGAGGCGAGCTCGCGCGTCGCGGCGGAGAAGCGCGCGACGACGCTGGCCGAGGAGCGCCGCGGCCTGGAGCTTGCGGCCGAGCAGAAGGCGCGCGAGCGCGCGAATGCCGAGGCCCAGGCGCTCGAGGCGGCGAAGCTGCAGGCCGCGGCGGAGCAGGCGGCCAAGCACGCGGCCGACGTGCGCGCCCACGTCGAGACCGACGCGGCGCGCCTCGCGCGTGAGCGCGAGGCGATGGACGCCGAGCTGCGCCGCAGTGCTCAGCAGCGGCTGGAGGCCGAGGCAAACCTCGCGCACGCGGCGGGCGAGAGCGAGGAAGTCAAGGGGCGCGCGCTCGCCGAAGCGCAGGCGCGCGTCGTATCGGAGCAGGCCCTCGCCGCCGCCGCGCGGCAGCGCGCCGAGGCGGAAGACCGCCTGAACGAGCGCGCGCAAGCGCTCTCGGCAGCGGAAACGGCCGCGATCCAGGCGGCGCGCGAGCGCGAGGCGGCAGAGGCCGACGCGCGCGACGCCGCCGAGCAGCGCACGCGCGAGGAAGCGGACGGAGCGGCGCTGTTCCGCGAACGCGACCAGGCCGAAGCGCGCGCCCAGGTGGCGCTGCGCGAGCGCATGGCCGCCGAGGAGCGCTGCCAGGCGCAGGCGCAGGAGCGGGCCGGCGCTGAATCGGCGGCCGCCGCGGAGCTGCAATCGCGCATCGCCATGGAGGAAGCGCTGCGCCGCGAGGCCGAGGACACCGCCGCGGCGGAGGCGGCGGCGCTGGAGGGCGCGCGCCAGCGCGTGACGCTCGACGACGAGCTGCGTCGCGGCGCCCTGGCGCGGGCCGAGGCGGCCCAGGATGCGATCAAGACCGCGCGGCGACGCGAAAAGGCGGAAACGAAAGCGGCCGCTGCGCTGCAGGCGCGTGTCGAGGCCGAGCGCAGGAGCGAGGCGCTCGCCGCCGAGCGCGCCGAGGCGGAGTCGCGCGCCACCGCGACGCTGCAGGCAAGGATCAGCATGGAAGAGATGCTGGCGCGGAAAGCCCTCGATGCGGCGGAAGCGAAGCGCCGCGCCGACACGGCGGCGCAGCAGCGCACCGACACCGCGGCGAAGCTTGGCCTCGCCCGCGCTGCGCATGCCGGCGCCGAGAAGGCGCTCAGCGGCGGCGGCAGCGCCTGGCTGATCGCGCCGATCGCTGCCGTGGCAGTGGCGATCTTCCTTGGAGTTCTCGAGGTGAAGCCGCTCGCCGAGGGCCCGGCCGCGGCACCGCTGGCGCTGCGGCTCGATTACACGCTGCAGTCCTACAGGCCGTAGAAGCGCTCGGCGTTGTCGGCGAACACGCGCTGGCGAGCGACCGAGTCGGGCAGCCATTCGAGCGCCGCGCCGATCAGCTCGAGGTCGTCGGGCGCGCCGCCGCTCCAGCCGGCGTGCGGCAGGTTCGAGCCCCACATCAGCCGGTCGGGAAAATCGCGCGCGAACAGCTTGACGATCGGCGCCACGTCCTTGAACCCGGCGTTCGGCAGCAGCCGGTAGAAGCTGCTCAGCTTGAGCACGAAATCCGGGCGCTTGTCGAGCAGCCGCATTACCGCGCGCAGCCCCGGCGCGTTGGCGCCCTGCTGGTCCTCGATGCGCCCGAGATGCTCGAACACCACCGGCACCGGGGATTTCGCGAGCCGCGGCTCGAGCGCGATCCACTCCTTGCAGGCGTCGACGTTGATCTCGACGTGCCAGCGATGCGGCAGGCAGCGCTTCGCCACCTCCTCGAAGGCCTCCAGGCCCAGGCTGCCGATGCGCGAGGTCATGAGGCGCGCGCCGACGAAGCCGCCGCGCGCCAGCTTCTCCAGCTCGACATAGCCGATCTCGGGATGGATGCTGGCGACGCCGCGCGCCGCGACGCCGTTGGCGCGGCACTCGTCGAGCGCGTAGCGCGTCACCGAGTTGTCGAGGCCGTAGCAGCTCGCGTTGACCTGCACGCAGCGGCGGATGCCCAGCGCCTGCGTCCAGGCGAGGTAGTACTCGAGCGGGTAGGGCAGAGGATCGAAAGTCCGGGCCGCGGCGAGCGGGAAGCCGCGCTCGAAGACATGGGCATGGCAATCGACCGCGCCGGAGATCGGCCAGGCGTCGCCGAGCCGCGCTTGCACTTCCTCGGCCGAAGGCGCCAGACGCATTGCGAGCCATCGTAATCCAATTTGCATTTTGTGCGGTGCGAGAGTAGTTTTCGGCGCTCCTTGGACCGCGAAAGCCACTCCAAACGTTCCTGGCGCCCGGCACTGACGCTCGCTGCATTGGGCGTGGTTTTCGGCGACATCGGCACCAGCCCGCTCTATGCGGTGAAGGAGACTTTCTCTCCGGACCACGGCATCGCCCTCAACGCGGCCAATATTCTCGGCGGCCTGTCGACGGTGTTCTGGGCGCTGATGATCGTGGTGTCGCTCAAATACGTGGTTCTCATCATGCGCGCCGACAACCGCGGCGAGGGCGGGATCATGGCGCTGATCGCGCTCGCGCTCTCGGCGATCAAGGGCCAGCCGCGGTGGCGCGTGCCGCTGCTGGGGATCGGCATTTTCGGCGCGTCGCTGTTCTACGGCGACGCGGTGCTGACGCCCGCGATCTCGGTGCTGTCCGCGGTCGAGGGCCTGGAAGTCGGCACCCGCGCCTTCAGGCCCTACGTCGTGCCGATCGCGGTGGTGGTGCTGGTGGCGCTGTTTGCGTTCGAGGCGAGCGGCACCGCTGCCGTGGGCAAGCTGTTCGGCCCCGTCATGCTGGCGTGGTTCATCGCGCTCGCGTCGAGCGGCCTGCACGGCATCGCGCAGGCGCCCGAGGTGCTCGCGGCCCTGAATCCGGTCCACGCTTTCGGCTTCCTGAGCAGCCACGGCGCCGCCTCGTTCATCGTGCTCGGCGCGGTGGTCCTCGCGGTGACCGGCGCCGAGGCGCTGTATGCAGACATGGGTCATTTCGGCAAAGCTCCCGTGCGCCTCGCCTGGTTCGGGCTGGTGGGCCCGGCGCTGGTGCTCAACTACTTCGGGCAGGGCGCGCTGCTGATGGTGAAGCCGGCGGCGGTGCAGAACCCCTTTTTCCTGCTGTTTCCCGGCTGGGCCCTGTACCCGATGGTGGCGCTCGCCACAGCGGCCACGGTGATCGCCTCGCAGGCGGTCATCTCGGGCGCTTATTCGCTCACCAAGCAGGCAGTGCAACTCGGCTTCCTGCCGCGAATGACCATCGTCCACACCTCGGCGCGCGAGATGGGCCAGGTGTATATCCCGGGCATCAACTGGCTGCTGTGCGGCGCGGTGCTCGTCGCTGTCATCGGCTTCGGCTCCTCGTCGCGGCTCGCCGGCGCTTACGGCGTCGCCGTGACGGCGACGATGCTCGTCGACACGCTGCTCACCTTCTTCGTGATCCGCTTCGGCTGGCGCTATCCGCTCGCCCTCTCCCTCTTCGCCACCGGCTTCTTCGCGCTCATCGACCTGACCTTCTTTTCCGCCACGCTGCTGAAGATCGGCGACGGCGGCTGGTTCCCGCTGGTCATCGGATCGGCGATCTTCCTGCTGATGACCACGTGGCGGCGCGGGCGCCGGATCCTGTTCGAGCGGCTGCGCGCCGAGTCCGTGCCGCTCGCTCCCTTCCTGAAGTCGTTGTTTCTCGAGCCGCCGCTGCGCGTGCCGGGAACGGCGGTCTACCTGACCGCCACCCCTGAGACCACGCCCCATGCGCTGCTGCACACCCTCAAGCACTTCAAGGCGCTGCACCAGCGCGTCGTGTTCCTCTCGGTCGAGTTCCTCGACGTGCCGCACGCCGCCTTCGAGGAGCGCCTCACCTGCGAGCGGCTCGGCCGCGACTGCTGGCGGGTGCGGGTACGTTACGGCTTCATGAACCGCCCCGACGTGGTGCGCGCGCTGGAGACCTGCAGCGCGCTGGGCCTCGAGATCGACTTCATGGACACGTCGTTTTTTCTGTCGCGCCAGACGATCGTGCCGGTCCCCGGGCGCGGCGGCATGGCGTTCTGGCGCGAGCGCCTGTTCACCGCCATGGCGCGCAACGCGGGCAGCGTCACCGACTTCTTCAACATTCCCGCCAACCGCGCAGTCGAGCTCGGCACGCGCGTCGAGATCTAGTCCTCGTCGGCCAGGAGCCGGTAGCCGACCCCGGTTTCGGTCAGCAGATGGCGCGGCTGGACAGGATCGGCTTCGAGCTTCTCCCTCAGCTGCTTCATGTAGATGCGCAGGTAATGGGTATGCTCGACATGCGAAGGCCCCCATACCTCGCGCAGCAGCTGCCGGTGCGTGACCACCATGCCGAGGTGCTTCGCCAGGCAGGCGAGAAGGCGAAATTCCAGCGCCGTGAGATGGACCTCCACGCCGTCGCGCTTGACGACGTGCTTTTCCAGATCCGCAGAGACCTTTCCCAGCTTGAGTACCGGCTTGCCGGAGCCGGGGCGGGTGGCGTGGCGCAGCGCCGCGCGCACGCGCGCCAGCAGCTCGCCGACGCCGAAGGGCTTGGTGACATAGTCGTCCGCGCCGGCGTCGAGCGCCTCGACCTTCGAGCGCTCCTGCGCGCGCGCCGACAGCACCAGGATCGGCATCGGCGACCAGGCGCGAATGCGCCGGATCACGTCCACGCCGTCGATGTCGGGCAGGCCGAGGTCGACGATCGCCAGGTCGGGCTTCTGGCTGCCGGCGTCGATGGCGCCGCGCGCGCCGCTGTCGGCCTCGACCACGCGGTAGCCTTCGGTGGCGAGCGAGGTGCGCAGGAACCTGCGGATCTCCGGCTCGTCCTCGACGACGAGGATCGTCCCCCGGGTTTCGTTCATGCTTCGCGCGGCACCTGCGGGGCCGGCTCGACCGGCAGGGTAAAGCGGAACGCGGCGCCGCCTTCGGCGCGCGTCTCGGCCCAGATGCGTCCGCCGTGCAGGCGCACGATGGCGCGGCAGATGGCGAGGCCAAGCCCGACGCCGGCGACAGTGCCCTCGGTATTGCCGCGGTGGAACTTGGCGAACAGCTGCTCGGAATCCCCTGCCGGCAATCCAGGGCCGGCGTCCTCGACGGAAACCAGCAGGCTGTCGTCCTGCCTGTCGACGCGCAGCGTGATGCGCGTTCCGGGCGGCGTGTGCTTGGCGGCGTTCTCGATCAGGTTGGCGAGCACCTGCTCGATGAGCGCGGCGTCGACGCGCACCAGCGGCAGCTCCATCGGCAGGTCGACCTCGACCGGGTGCGACTCCAGGCGGTCCTGCAGCCGGCGCAGCACCGAGCCGGCAATTTCGCTCATGCTGTGCCAGTCGCGGTTGAGCGCGATCGCGCCCGCCTCGAGCCGCGTCATCTCGAGCACATTGCCGACCAGGCCGCCCATCTGCTGCGATTGCTCGAAGATGCTCGCCGCCAGCGCCTTGCGCTCGTCGGCACCGAGGCGCTCGCCGCGCTCCACCAGGCTGGACGAGGCTCCGGAGAT
>WNFQ01003880.1_pt1 | contig 10901 bp, 6 predicted proteins | sample 5400171 | NCBI WGS metagenome assembly WNFQ01 (sample SAMN13153356, study PRJNA577476) | soil metagenome | isolation source: 20 cm soil under Madrone tree | place: USA:California | collected 2016-06-14 | reverse complement strand
CGATTTTTGGCTGGCAAAGGAACAATTGAACGCGATCCGGCCGAAGCCCTGGCGCTCCCGCGGATCGAGCGTTATCTGCCTGAAACTCTAAACGAGTTACAAGTGGAGCAATTCCTGGAGAGCATCGACACGAAAGCAGTTCACGGCCTGCGAGATCGCGCGATGATCGAGTTGCTTTACGCAAGCGGTCTGCGCATTTCGGAATTGGCAAACACACGGCTGGAGAATTTCAATTTTGAAGAGCGCGTTGTGCGCGTGACTGGCAAGGGAAACAAGACCCGCCTGGTTCCGGTAGGTCGAAAAGCGTGCGAAGCGCTCGCAGCGTATCTCTCTACGGAGCGACCTAAATTTGTGAAACGACGTAGCGGCAGCGAAATCTTTCTCTCCGAGCGAGGCAGCAAGTTAACCACAGCGCGCATCTGGCAGATCGTAAAAAAACACGCAGAGCGCGCGGGACTCGAAAAGAACATTTACCCTCACCTTCTCCGGCATAGCTTCGCGACCCACCTGCTTGGCAATGGCGCCGATTTGCGGATCATTCAGGAAATGCTCGGCCACGCCGATATTTCGACGACGCAGGTGTACACGCACGTCGATCAACAGCGGCTTAAAGCTGTGCATCGGCAATTTCACCCACGGGCATAGCGAGCGCGATGCCAGATTCTGGATGCTAGGTGCTCGATCACTTTGTGTTTGATCCAGTATCAAGCATCGAGTATCGAGCATCCGCCTTTGGGACGCGGTCGTGCTTATGAAACGAATTCTTCTTCTACTCATCGCGTTCGCTGCCGCCTTCGCTGGCTGGTACTACTGGAATTTTTTCCAACGAATTTCGAGCGCTCCAGTCAGCACGCTCTTGCCGCGGGAAACAATTTTCCTGGCTCACATGCCGGACTTCAACCGGACGCGCGATGAATGGTATCGCAGCGATATTTATCAGCTCTATCGGGAAGCTGCAGTGCAGGATTTTTTGCGTCCCGGACTTGCGGGACTGGGCAAGCTTCCGAAAACGCATGCGGCGTCTCAAACGCTCCGGGAAATCGAACAGCTCGATCCGAAGCACGCCTTCGTCGCCTTAAGCGCTGTAAGTAATAACAGCCCAAGATTTGTTAGTGGCTTTCGTTTTCGCGGAAGCCAGCAAGAGGCTGAGGCAATCATTAACAGGTGGCGCTCGACATTTTTGGCACAAAATCCGGGCGCAAAGCACGAAAAACTGCAATACCAGCAACATGAAATCGAGCTGGTGACGGCGGCTCCGTTTACTCTGGCGACGACATTTAACGGCCCCTGGTTCTTTGCGGCAACAGACGTCACAGAATTAAAAGCATTGCTCGATCGTGCCGATCACCGCGCAAAAAATCCAGAAGCGACACTCGAGAAAGACCCAGCGTACCGAGCGGCGATCGCCCACCGGCCCTCGAACTATGCAGTATTCTTTTACCTGCAGCCAAAAACGTTTTCTGAGCGGCTTGCGGCTTTGCGCGCCGCTGTTCGATCGAGCCCGGCTCCCGGCGAGTCCACGATGCTCGAGAAAATGCGCTGCATCGCGGGTTCGATGCGGTTCGACAACGGCAAAATACACGACGTGCTTTTTCTCGGGATGCCGAAGCTGGAGCGTGCAGCCACCCTCACCCGGTCGTCGTTATCGCTGGGAACAAAAGAAACCTTTTTTTATCTATCGATGCTTCTGAACGTCGGGGAGAAAATCGACACCCTCAACCAAGTGGCGGCCCTTGGCGCTAATAAGGTTTTGCAAAGCCTCGCGGACAGCGGCATCACGGCTGATGATTGGAAGGCTGCGTTTGGCACCGAGCTGGGGTCGTTAGCGGATTGGCCGTCGAGTGCACATTGGCCATCCTTGCTGCTGACACTGCCGGTCACGGATGCAGCCAAGGCAGAGACGATCGTAGACGCGCTCATACGGGGCGATGAAGGTGCCACTTGGACGCGGACAGAGAAGGACGGAATCCGCTACTTTTCCAAACAGTCAGCTTCGAGTCTGGTGGCGATCACTCCGACCGTCGGTCTCTCCAAGCGGATTCTTCTAGCCGGGCTTAACCCTCTTTCGGTGGAAGAGGCAATGAAACGCAGCGCGACCAGTTCGGCAGAACTTGCAGATTCCAAAACTTATAAGGCTGCGGAGGGATTGGTGCCGACTCCCACAAATTTTTTCGCTTACATCGATACCGCACTTCTTTATTACCGGCTCGATGCCTCGCTGCGTCCAATGTTGCTAATGGCTACGGCCTTCATTCCATCGGTGGCTAGTTCCATTGACCCTACCAAGCTGCCTTCGCCGGAGATGATTACCAAGCATTTGAGCCCAATCGTCTCATCCCAAAGATACGATCACGACGGCTACGTAGCCGAGTCAATCGGACCATTCACGCTGGATCAATCGGCCATCGGCGTAGCTATCCTCAGCGGTCTTGGCGCGGCAACACGCCAGAAAACCGGCGTGGGGGTGCCAGGCTGGAGCGCTTCTCCGACAATTACGCCACAGATGACGTCAAGTCCGTCGCCGACGCCATAACGCCTTTGGATTGTGGTGCCAGGCGCAACGCCGGCGCCCCTCGTAAATACAGCCGAAACGCCTGCCGCTACAGCGCGCCGGGACTTCGGTGCGTCATTTCGACACCTTTTTCGGCTTTTCAGCGACCAGCCGCAGAAAACTGCTGCAGTTTTCTAAAAACCTGCTATGATTTCGGCCCTTATGGCTATTCTAAAGAAAAACGCATTCTCCCGTCGTGTTCCTGACCTGGTAACTGAGGAGCTGGTTGCTGTCCTCTCCCGGCGCTCTTCCTTTGAGTTTAAGCAGCTTTTCGACATCGTGCACGAGAATCTGCGAGCCCGAAACGCTGCAAGCGGCGGCGAAGAAATGCTGCGCCTGCGAGCTTACGAGAAATTGCAGAATCTTGTCGCGCGGGGCGCGGTCAAAAAGAACGGCAAGAAATACAAGGGCTTGCCGTCGGCTTTGGCCAGTGCAATTGCCCAACAGAATGGTCATCTCGCCGGTGTAAGATAAGCCGGCCTCTCGCAACAAATTAGCTTCAGGCCAGGTTCCAGGATGCTGCGCGAATACTTGCCGGTTCTCCTGCAAATCGTCGTCGCGCTCCTGTTTGCCGTTTCCGCCTTACTGGTCAGCGTCTTGGTTGGCAAAAGCGGAAAACGCACCCCAGCCAAAGATATGGCCTACGAATGCGGGATGATCCCGCAGGGCGAACCCCTGCCGCGTTTCAGCGTAAAGTTTTATCTCGTCGCGATGCTATTCATATTGTTCGACTTGGAGATCGTGTTCATGTATCCGTGGGCCGTAGTGTACCGGGACGCGATCAAACAAAGCTCGATCATCTTCTGGAGCATGCTCAGCTTTATCACCCTCTTGATGGTGGGGTACGTTTACGCTCTAAAAAAGGGCGCACTGGACTTCAAAAAGTAATCAGCTGCCTTTGACTTTCACTGCGGCTCCCCGGCTTCTTCCGCTCACGTTGCTGCTGAGCGCGCTGCTTTGGGTGTTTACCACAACGGGCGGAAGGCAGATTTTTGTTCAGGAGGTGCTGGGCGGTGCCTACGACTCACAGGCGGAACATTTCTTGTGCGGTGATGTCGATGTCGACGTTGAAGCGATCGGGCATGAGGCGATGATTGTTAACGGCAACGTACGGATGTACTTTGGGCCCTTTCCGGCGTTTCTCAGAATTCCCCTGAACCTCGTTTACCCGGCGGGGCACGGAAAATGGTCTCGCGTTTCAGGGTTTTGCGCTGGAGTTGTCGCGTTGTTTGCCTTCGCAGGCCTGATAGGCAGTGCCTTGCGTTCGTCTCCGCTTTCATCGCGCTCCCGTGAGTGGCTGGGTAACGCGTGTGTGCTCGGGTTTGGGCTCGGGTCCCCGTTGCTCTTGCTGCTTGGCAATCTTTCCATCTACAATGAAGCCATAATTTGGGGATTCTCTCTGTCACTCGCCGCACTTTTTTTTGCCTTTCGCTCGCGACAGGCCGAGGGTCGTGCACTGACGCGCGCACTGCTGGGATTCTCCGTCTGTGCAGGTGGTGCTTTGCTCTCGCGAGCCACCTTTGGCGCGCCTTTCATCCTGCTTACACCAATTCTCGCTTGGGGGCTGCGGCGGCAGAATCGGATAACTAATTTGATAGCGCTGCTCCTTCCGATTGGCGCCGCACTCATTTTCTATATGTGGCTGAGCTATGCAAGATTTGGCAGCGTAACCGGAGTAAGCTTTGATTACTACATCAACCCGGTTCATCGCGAGTTCGCCCACAAATATGGCGTACTCAGTCCGCGTCGGATTCCGGCCAGCCTGACAGACTACTTCAGCCTGCGGTTCCCAACTCTTCAGCGGGAAGCGCCTTTTCTTCGGGCAGATCGCCACTCTTATGATTATCCCTCACTCTATTCCAATGACTTCAGCGAAGTCTATCTGCCCCTGCCATGGTCTTCCGGCTGGCTTGTTTTTGGTGCGGTCATGGGAATTTCATGTCTGGTTCGACGCAACGGCGCCGACACGTTTGAGCGAGCAACGGCGATGGCTCTGTTCGCGCAGTTTCTTTGTGTTTTATCATTTTTTGCGCTCGCCCAACGTTACGCTGCTGATCTGTGTCCGTTCCTGATCTTCTGTCTCATCGTTTTTCTCAGGTCAGGCGGAGTGGCGTCGCTCCGGCTGCGTCACGTAATGATTGCGCTCATTGCCCTCGGAGTCACCGTAAACTCGCTCGCGACCGTTTCCTGGCTAGTCGATGCCGACCAAAACGTGCCGCCGCGGACGAGAGCAGCTTGGGAAAAATTCCTGGGGCGACATTCAAACAGCATTGAGAAGTCATGATAGTTCTCAGAAGCGGTAATTCGATTCCACAACTTTGGGTTGCACTTGGTGTGTCGGTATGTGCGGCCGTCGCGTTTTATTTCTCAACGAATGCGACATTACACGATCTGGATTACACAACTGATATTGCCTCCGCTTTGCTTCGTGGCGACTTGGGCCTCCGAGAAAAGCCGCCTGAGTGGCTTAACGAAATGATCCCTCATGGCGACAGATACTATTCGGCCTTCCCGCTGGGAGCCGTGCTTAGCATGATTCCCATTGCGCTCCTGCAAAAGGCGCGCTTGATCCACAATTTTCCAGGACACGTTTTGGCATCGTTGATTGCCGGTTGCTGTGTTTACTTCTTTTTTCAACTCGCAAAGGCATTTGGAGCGAACTATTCCAGCCTCGAACCGAGTTCGCTCGGTCGACGGATTTTGTTGGCATTGTTTCCCGTTTTCGGAACGTGGACGTGGTGCAACCTCGGGTTCGGCGGCGCCTGGCAGATCGCGCTGGGCCTCGCGTTGCTTGGGCAAACTGCCGCACTTTATTTCACCCTCGTGCGACCTTCTCCTTTGGTCGCGGGAACGTTCTTCGCGCTGGCTTATGGAAATCGCACCGAGCTGCTTATAACCGCGCCGCTGTATCTTTATTTTTTCTGGCAACGCTCGGATCGAACCGCTGCGCTTTGGTCCCGTAGCATGCTCAAACAGGAGCTCGGGAAAAACGGACCGCTGGCCATCCGCTTCCTAAGTGTCCCAGTATGCCTCGCCATTCTTACAGCAGCCTATAACTTTGCGCGATTTCATTCCATTTTCGATTTTGGCTACACTCACATTCCCGAAGTGCACGAAGAACCGTGGTACGAGCACGGTCTTTTTTCGATCCAAGCTGTTCCCTGGAACATCTACACGATGCTATTTCAGGGATTTGCAAGTCTTTCCTACTTTCCATACATCGAGCCAAACGGGTTTGGCTGCTCAATATTCCTTGCCAGCCCCTTTCTGTGTCTCCTTTTTCGCGAGGGCGGAAAATACAAGATCGCTGCATGGGTGGCGATCGCCGTTTTGACGCTCGTCCTTTGGTGTCACGGAAATCCCGGAAGTTGGCAGTTTTCGTACCGCTATGCCATGATTCTGCTTCCCTGGATGTTTCTTCTACTGACGGGCAACGGCCCGCCGAGATTAACTATGATTGAAATATCGCTTTTCACCGTCTCCGTTGCGATGAATGCACTGGCCATGTGGCTATTCCTCTGGACCGACCAGATCCAAGGGGAATAACGCTGTAGATCATGATCGCACCCGCCCGTTTCGCCTGCGCAGTCGACAATTGCGGAGTGTTTGACGGGAGAAATCATGCGTTTACGGTTTGCGCCTGCGCCCGCCGCGCCGAGAGGTCGTGCGAATACGGGGGCTGAAACTAGAACACCGATGATTTGGGTATGCTGGCTTTAATATATTTGGGATTGGCCTTTGCTGTAGGAGATTTCCTTTGCCGGCGCTTTTACCGGTTCGCGTCCGTCGCGCACCGGTGTGCAGCAGCCATACTCTCAGGGCTCCTAATCAGCTCGTGGTTTACGTATCTGGCCGGACTGCTCTTCGCTCGCGCACGGCAGCCGCTCCTCTGGGGTAATCTCTTGTTCGGCATCGCAGCGATCGCCGTGCTGTCGTGGAACAGGTGGAAACACAAAGTCATAAAGCGCGCTCAGGACGCCAGTCCCAACACTTTTGTCCCTGGCAGATACCTGCCGCGGCCCACGGGATCGAGCGTAGCTGACTGGTTACTAATCGCCGGATACGTAGTTCTCGTATCCTGGATGATGTTTGCTTCCTTTAATTCCAGCGATGGCATCCTGCGGATCGCTAACCAAGAGTACAGCGATTTCGGGCCGAACACTGCGATCATGCAGAGCTTCGCCGTGGGGCATAACTTCCCCACGGAGTATCCGCACTTCTCAGGGGACCGCATCCGTTACCACTTCCTTTTCTACTTTCAGGCGGGCAATCTTGAGTTTCTCGGGCTCAGTCCGGTGTGGAGTCTTAACCTGCTCAGCATAGTCACTCTAGTGGCGATGCTGACCCTGGCGATGACGCTAGGCGAGGTGGTTTTCAATTCCCGAGCGGTAGGGCGCCTTGGATCGCTTCTTTTTTTCTTTTTTGGCTCCCTGTCGTACGTTACCTACCTTCAGAGACAACCTTCAGTTCGCGCCGCGATTCAAGCCATCAGGCAACAGCGCGATTTTCTTCCGAGCATCTTTCCGTATCGCGGGGACGCGTGGGGTACTTGGTCTCAGGTCACTTATCTCAACCAGCGGCATGTCGCCAGCGCCATAGGAATACTGCTGCTCGTTCTGATTTTTTTGGTCATCCGCTATCGCATGCGACCGAAGCGAGCTAAAGCGCCGCCTTCGATTCATTCGGTTGCAGCGCAGCGAAATCCGTCTCCCGCAATCGCACCGCATACCTCTTCCGACGATGATGCCACTCGACCCGAAAACATTTTGGAACCAAGTAGTCACATCACTCCGGCTTCGGCCGCAACAGAACCGAAATGGGCTAACATCCTGCCTTCTCCTGAGCCAGTTGCGGCGCAGCCAAACCCCTGTCCGGAAATCAGAGCGGATATCTGTTCCGAAAACGCCACTCAGCCGGAAACTTCCCCAGAATTATCAAAAGAGGAAATAGCTTCAGTCTCGGATAGCGGGGGTGCTTCGGACAGCGAAGCGGCTACAGAAGGAGCAACGGAACCGAAGCAAGAGGTTGTCGCTCCGATGGAGCGCTTTCGCGATACCTTGCCAGGCTTCATTTTTTCGGGCGTCCTGCTTGGGCTGCTGCCGATGTGGAACAGTGCCGTCTTTATCGGCGCAGCCGCCGTGTTAGGAGTATGGTTCATCCTGTTCCCGCTGCGGTTGCAGATGCTGGCAATGGCGGTCACCACAGGCCTGATCGCGCTGTCCCAGATACTGTATCTGACTGGCGGGAGTGGACGGACACCCATGCCGCGCCTTTTTCATTGGGGCTATACCGTTGACCAGCCCACGGTAGCGAACGTAGTGAAGTATCTTGGGTTCACCTTTGGCTTTAAGTGGCTGTTAATCGCCCTGGCGCTGGTTTTCGCGAACAGCCTGCAAAGGCGCCTGTTCCTTGCAGTTTCAAGTCTCGTTGCAGTTGCCTTTTGTTTCCAGTTCACGATTGAGGTGTTGGCTAACCAGAAGTTTATACACACCTGGGTAATTATCGCGAATCTCTTCGTCGCCTTCGCCCTCTGGCGGCTGTGGCGTTTCTCACTGCTACGGACTACAGTGCCGGGGAAACTCATTGCGAGCGTTCTCTTTCTGCTAGTCATTCCCGGCGGTGTCATTGATTTCTTTCCGATTCATAACACCGGCTGGAGTGAAGTACAGTATCGGAATGATCCGTTGATCGAATGGCTTAAGAGGAACACGACACCGCGAGACATCTTCCTGACAGATCGATTCGTTACTCATCCGATACTTATGGCTGGACGCCGCGTCTTTTATGGCTGGCCTTACTTTGCGTGGTCAGCCGGTTATAACGCAAGTAACCGTGACCGGGTTTATACAGAGTTGTTCGAGAGCAAGGACCCTTGGAAAGTGTATCATCTCCTGAAAGAGAATGGCATTGAGTACGTGGCATACGACAATGCTGTACGGCAGGCGCAGTTCATTAAGCGACCGAATCAAGAGCTATATGCTACTTATTTTCCGAAGGTTTACGACGCGCCCAATTACAACGGGATGGTCATTTACAAGGTGCCCGATAAACCGCCTCCTAAGCTCAGTAATCTCCCTGAGAGTGTGAGCAACATGTTTGAAGGCGGCAAGGGAACAGGCAAGGGAGAATTGGATTCCCCGTCTGGAATCGCTGTCGATAGCAACGGAAATGTTCTGGTCGCCGACACTGGTAACGGACGTATCGAGAAGTTTTCCCCGACTAGCACTTTCATCAGCACCATAGGAATGAAAGGAGCCGGCAATGGACAACTCGGAGCACCAAACGGGATCGCCGTTGATCGCAACGGCAATATGTACATAGCGGACGCTGGCAATCACCGTGTGCAAAAGCTGGCCCCTAACGGCGGATTCATTGCGGAGTGGAAAGGCCCGGAACCGGGATTCTATGGACCGCGCCGGATCGCTATTGGCCCCGATGACTCCATCTACGTCGTCGATCAGGGCCACACGCGAATTGTCAAATTCAAGCCCGATGGACAGGTGCTGACGGTCTGGGGCACCAAAGGCAATGGCGACGCTCAGTTCGACGACCCCACTTCGGTGGCAGTTGATCCTACGACCAATAAAGTTTATGTCGCCGACCCACGTAATAAACGTATCCAGGTATTCGATGCTAGCGGGAAGTTTCTAACTAAATGGGAAATGCCCGAGTGGGGGCGGCCGGCAGGCTTTGAAGACTTGGCGATCGATGCGAAGGCGGGTCGATTGTACGCATCCAGCGCCAACATAAATGCAGTGTTCATTTTCGATTTGAATGGCAATAGGATTGGAAGTTTGACGCCGAAGCCACCGGATCAGCTTGAAGGGCCATCAGCATTGGCTTTAAGGGACCGGAAGCTTTATGTCGCGAACATGTTTGGCAACCGCGTAAGCGTGCTTGACTTATAACTAATTGCCAGCTTGCCTATCCGGCGACAGGTGTTGTTCAGGTCGATTTGATTTCACAGAAGAGATATTCATCTGGTGAACTTATCTGACGCGAGATCGCGACTTCTTAGACCGAGGACCCTGTTGCTCGGCTTGTCATTCATTGGGATCTTGATTTGCGCATGGGCTGGCGTGGCGCACTACCGGAAAGCCGCTTGGGGAGACCCGTGGCAGCCGATCGGGTGGCTGCTTGGCATGCTCTGTTTGCTGCTCGCTTTCTCACCAAGCCCGGCTGGATTGGCGACTGGCTTCAGGTCTTTAGTAAAGCCGAAGACAGCGTTCTTTCTCTTTTGGATCCTGTTCTTTATACTGTCGCACCTCTGGAATTTTCGCACGGCCCCATGGAACGGAGACGCTCTTTTTGATGAGTCCGGCTGGGATCTCTGGTATCTCAAGACTTATGTTATAGGCCATCCATACCAGCCCGCCTGGTTTCATCTTGTTATATCCCGAGAGACCCTGTTTCACTACTATGTTTGGGGCTTTCTGAAGCTGTTCGGTTTTAACATCCTGTCCTACCAGGCAGCCCTTTTTTGCCTTTGGTTGACGACCTATATATTCACTCTTTTGCTAGTTGACCTCTTCTTTGGGTCTTACATTGTCACCTCAGTCACGGCGCTGATCCTCGATTTCCTCCCGTTCGCGTTCATTTACACGTTCGCCGGATACCGCTACCCTATGGCGACCACATTAGCAGTCGTCTCTTTGTATTTTCTGCACTTGGGGTTTAGAACTACTTCTCGTTTCTGCCTTTCGCTGGGCGGCATCGCTGCGGGACTCTGCTTGGCGAGCTCGATATCCGGTAAGCAATATCTCCTGGCGCTTGCGATTGCTGCCCCTCTCTATGGCTTGTTTTATTGGCGGAGCCTGAAACGAAGCGTGACATGGACCTCGCTGGCGCTGGTGGTGTATGGCTTTCTAGCAGGCGCCGCCACAATCCTTCTCTACATCGTGTTTAAGCGGGAAAACTACACTTATTACGAGTCCGCCTTTGTTCGAGATTTTTGGAACGCGGTGCAATCTGCCCCGTTTCCAAATGGCATAAGGCCGTTCACTCGGCAGCTTTATGAGTGCCTTTTCGTCATTCCCGGTCCGCGATTCTTTATTCCCGATGTTTTGCCTATCCCGCTGCCGTATTATTGGCTCTTAGTGCCCGGCTTTCTGCTAGCCATCTGGCACAAGCGGTTTGAAATCGTCCTGCTGGCCATAATTCCAGTTGCAGGCGCTTTTGTCGCCAGGGCCATAGAGAACCGATTGCTCATGCCCATCCCATTCTGGGTGATCCTGATGAGCTTTACGTTTGCCGGAATATTGAAGCTGCGGCCATGGCCGAGCATTCAAATTGTACTTGGCGCTATAGCAGTGTTGATACTGCTAGACGGCCTTGTCCCGTCCGTTCGCTA
>WNFQ01013107.1_pt1 | contig 10902 bp, 12 predicted proteins | sample 5400171 | NCBI WGS metagenome assembly WNFQ01 (sample SAMN13153356, study PRJNA577476) | soil metagenome | isolation source: 20 cm soil under Madrone tree | place: USA:California | collected 2016-06-14 | reverse complement strand
TCCCGGGTCATCACAGTGGCCACACCCAGCGGCCAATAGCGAAACAATGCCTTGCCGTAAACGTACTTCTTCGGCACCAGACCCCAGATGCGCGAGTCGCTCGAATTGTCCCGATTGTCGCCCATCACAAAATAGTATCCGGGTTTCACGTAAGTGGCCGGCTTGTTGTAGGAGTTCATGTTCAAGTGCGGGTCGAGATAGGTCTCGTCCAAATCCCGCCCGTTTATATTTACATGGCCGCCGCGCATTTCGACGGTGTCACCCGGCAAACCAATGACCCGCTTAATGTAACTTTTCGACGGGTCGTCGGGAAACCAGAACACAATGATGTCGCCGCGATAAATCTTCGGCGCCCAACCATACTCGTCATAGTAAATCAACTTGTTGACAAAAATTCGCTCGCCGTCATGCAGGTATGGCAGCATGGAAGTGCCTTCAACCTTCACGGGTTGGACGATAAATACCATTACCAGCGCCAGAACCATCAGCGCAAAGATCAGGTCACGGATCAGCAGACGCGATTCCTGCCAGAGGTGTTTTCGCGCCGCGTCCTTAGGCCGCTGGACCTGGATGTCGTTATCGTCGTCCGGATGGACGGTGCCGAAAGGGGGTGGCTGGCTAAATTGCTTACCAAACATGCTATTAGTAGGACAAAGAAGATAATACCTGATAGTCGATATGAGCGCTCAGCGACGATCGAGTTTGTCCATCATAAATCCTTCATCGAGGTTATCCGTCGTTCGCTTGCATTGTCAAACCTATCGGCATAGGAGCGGTCCGTGGGAGCGCAGTCATCCTTGCCTGCGGTTCGCCGGCATCTTGCTGGCATCCCCTTCGCCCTCGCGGTTATGTAAAGCTTGACAGTTGTTGGCGCGGCTCTCTATCATCCCCACGCGTCGGCAGTTAGCACTTCCCTACCGAACAGGTCAGCATCGATCGCCAAACACCGGAGGCTCAAATTCGTGATTAAGCTGGACATCATCAACCGCCTTGCCGATCAAACGGGCATCCCTAAATTGAAAGCTGAGCAAGCTGTTGATGCTCTATTTCATTCGATGAAGGACGCGCTGTCGCGCGGCGACCGCATCGAACTGCGCGGTTTTGGCGTCTTTATTGTCAAACCTCGAAAGCGCGGGGTTGGCCGGAACCCGCGCACCGGCGAGGAAGTTGCGATCCCTTCGGGCAAAACAATTCGTTTCAAGCCTGGCAAGGAACTGCAAGCGCACGACGATGGCGAAGAAACAGACTCCGAATAGAACCTTGCTTTTACAAGTTGCACCCGTTAGGTTGCTGACAAGCTGAAGCTTTGAACTCAAAACTGAATCGGCGCCAATGCATACGTCGGACAACTCCTCGCCAACCTCGCTTTCACCTTTCTTCATTTGCAAACCCAGCACACGCGACTCTATCCTAGATCAAACAAGTGAATTACTGATTCAGTGTCAGAGCTAACCGAAAAGATCGCGCCCATAACCAAAACAGTGGACGTTGGCGGCCGGAGCATCGCCAAGCCCACTGCACGCCAGTGGCTCTTGCACCTGACCTTGTTTGTCGCCACTGCGATCACGACCACCATCTCAGGAATTATCTGGTGCGCCGGTCCGGAGGCGGACGGAGCCGGCGGGACACCGGCGCAAAGCGGCGGCCTCGACGGCTCTCTTCTGTTGGTCCCCTGGTACTATCTCAGGGGCATCAGCGCACTCGCCTGGCAAGCGCTTACTCATCCGGTGTTGCTCTTGCCAGGGCTCAAGTTTTCGGCTTCGCTGCTGGCCATCCTGACCGCGCACGAATTCGGTCATTACTTTTTTTGTCGCTACTACAGCGTCGATGCCACCCTGCCGTTCTTTCTGCCCCAGCCGCCCGGATTATTGCCGGGCACTTTCGGCGCTTTTATCAGGATGAAGTCACCCGTGCCGTCGCGGCGTGCATTGTTCGATATTGGGTTGGCGGGTCCTTTGGCAGGATTCATCGTGATCATTCCGATCGCGTTCGCGGGAGTCCTGACACTACAACACGTAAATATTCCGGCGGGTGAAGCGGGAGGAATCACTTTCAACGATCCGTTGCTGTTTCACCTGATCGCACGCGCGTTCAATATCGATCTATCCAATGGAGTCGTGAACTCTTTTTATCTTGCCGCCTGGGTTGGTTTGCTCGTCACTGCGCTGAACCTGATGCCGGTGGGACAACTCGATGGCGGGCACGGAACGTTCTCGGCCTTTGGCAGCGTAGCGCATTACTGGATTGGCCGCATCGCGTTTGTTACGATGCTCACCCTCTCAGTTCTAGGATGGTTCTGGCATGGGAGCCCGAGCGGCTTTCTCTATGTCGTGCTGCTGGCCGTGATGCTGCGGGTCCGTCATCCGCAGCCTGAACAGATGGAGCCCTTGGGCTCTAAGCGAATCGCGATCGGCGTAATCACTTTGATAGTTTTTGTCCTCTGCTTCTTGCCGTTTCCGATTACGATTAGTTAATGGGTCTCGACTTTACAACCTGCCTCTCGTAGATACCTTAAATCACATTTCCTAGAAGGAGTCTGAATGAAATGATCTTCTCGTGGTCATTCGCAAAATCATTTGGAAAGACCAGTTCGTCGAGAAATTAGCGGGCAAGCACGGCGTCTCGGTCATGGAAGCCGAGGATGTTCTTGACGCGGAACCCTACATTCGCAGAGTGAGCAAAGGTAGAGTCAAAGACGAGAATGTTTATGCTGCTTAGGGCCAAACACTTGCGGGTCGATACTTGATAGTCGTCTATATTCGTAAGGTGTCCGGCGCACTCTTGCCCATCTCAGCGCGTGATATGGATGACGCTGAAAGGAAATACTATGAAAGACAAAGATAAAACGATCGACCCGTTGCCCGATTCATTTGAGACTGAAGAAGCGGCTGGAGCGTTCTGGGATGCTCATAGCACGATGGACTATCAGGAACACTTAGAGCCCAGCGACGACACGATTGAAATCAGCGAGCGCGTTTTCGAAGTGCGCGTTGCTGATGATGTATTCAAGAAACTACAGCAAGAGGCGACATCACTTCATCAGTCAGTGCCCACCGTGGTTGATAAGATCCTGCGGAAGGAATTGGCTTAGAGCCGGGCTGAGGGACGATGCCGATCAAACCAGAAACGGTGCGGTTCATCAAGCTTGGCGAAGGAGGCAAATGGGAAAGCTCTTGCATCGAGGAGGGAACGATTCGCCTGGGATATAACAGTCCGTATCATGAGAATTGTCTTGCTGGCGACTGGGAACCAGTACGTGCTTACTGGCTAAAGTATCGGAACGGAAATAAAAGAGTAGCAGCCAGTGACGTTAATCAGATACGAGCCTTTTACGAACTGTCAGAAAACAGTCTCTGGGTCACCTTCTTTAAGCGGAAGCTATATTGGTGCTTTGCCAACAATCAGGTAATGCAAATAGAAGACGGTAGTCGAATACGGCACACTTTAGAAGGTTGGTCGTGCAAAGACATAAATGGAAATAATTTAACCATCGAGAATCTCGACGGGCGTATCAGTAAAGTCCAAGGATTCAGGGGAACAATTTGCGCAGTCGAGCTGCCCCAATACCTGGAAAACAAAATCAATAGTATTCCACAACCGGAGATTCAGACAGCCAAGGATAATCTTGAATCACTCCGCGAGAGTGTCGAGAAGTTGATTCAGGGCTTGTGGTGGAAGGACTTTGAGCTGTTGGTTGACCTAATATTTTCCCAATCTGGGTGGCAGCGGCTCTCAGTGCTGGGGCAAACCGATAAGGACATAGACTTAGACGTGTTTTCTCCTGTAACCAATAGGAGAGCGTTCATACAGGTAAAGTCCCAAGCATCAAATGAGGTCTTTGACGCTTGTGTCGCTAGTTTTAGCACAATGGAGCAGTTTGATGAAATGTACTTTGTGGTTCATTCATGCGATGCCACGTTGAGGAATCGCATCGTGAACAGGGTTAGTATTTTTGATACGAAAAAACTCTCAGAACTTGTCATCAACGCAGGTCTTGTTAGTTGGCTGATAGCGAAGAGAAGTTAAGACGATTCTGATGACTAACGTCGCGAAAAGCGTTAATCATTAATCTCCCTTACCACGCGCTTCACTTCGTCCTGATCCGCCAGCGCGATCATGAAGAACTTGTAACCCTGATGGAAGCAAATGACGCCGTTGGCGAACAGCCACACGCCGTCGAGAAAGGGATTGCCGCCGAAGATCAAGCTAATCGGAGCGCCGGTTAGTCCGGCCGGGCTGGCGATTTGCGCGAACATCGCGGCGCCGGCGGCGCAACTGAACGCGCCCAGCAAAGGCGCGCCCACGTACTTCGCAATCTTCCTTTGAAATTCAACTCGCTCGCGCTCGGCTTCGCTTAATTCCCCTGCCGCGATGCGGGCCTCCTGCTTCTGCAGATACTCGTCGAACTTCTCGCTGACTTTTTTCAATCCCAGCACCGGCAGTGCGGAATGTGTCAGCCAGTGTGGATGCGAACCCAAAAGCACCGCGTCGATACCGGGAAATGACGCGCCCAGGCGCACGCCCAGAATTAATGAGAAGGAAACTGCCGCAGCTTTGCCCGGATTCTCTTTGACCCACTCCTTCGCCTTCATCAGTCCGGCGGTCGCGGCGGCGGTCGCGCGCGTCGCCCGCACTCCCTTGCCCGCAATCTTCGTCGCGGTGGTGGCATAGTCGACCGCTTCATCAAAAACTTTTTCCGCCTTCTTCCCGGCCGGTCCGGCGGCGTCACGAATAATTTTGCCTGCATCTTTGGCGCGTCGTTTCGCTTCATCCATCGCTTTGCCGGCTGTCTCGCGCAGTTTGTTTTCGTCTGCGAACCGTCCCGCCTCTGCGCGCAATTGCTCAGCGCCGCCGGCAATTGTCTGGGCACTCCGGCGCGCCGCATCACCGGCAACGCGGGCAGTGTCTTCGACCATTCCGGTCACGTTGAGTTTCTCGTCGATCTCGCGGGCTTTCCGCTTAGCTGCCCGATGCAGGTCATCAAATTTCTCTTTGTAGTCAGTCATGGCTTAAATGCTCCCCGGTCATTTTACGCCAAGTTATGCCTCGGAGTTCGGGATAGTTTTCAGTTGCCGGAGGGTTTGGAGTTCCGCCTTCAGGCTGATCTAAGTTCTTCACGAGTCCGCCTGAAGGCGGAACTCCGAACAATTGTTATTCTCTCCTCGCCTTTACTTTTGGCTGCTTCCTTCTTACTTTTGCTTTATGCCGAAATGTCCGACGTGCGGTAAGCCGGTTGAATGGCAGGACAACTCGTACCGCCCCTTCTGTTCGGAGCGATGCAAATTGATCGATTTCAGCCGCTGGGCCAATGAAGAGTACCGGGTGCCCGGCCAAAAAATTAATCCCGAGGCGACCGAACAGAACGGCCCGAACCACGTTGTGGAAAATGAACAGTCAAATGGTGAGCAATAGATGCCGAACGGCAAGTTAAGAGCATCGCTCGCACTGGCGCTGATGACGTGGCTGCTTTCCACCTGCGGCGCATGCCGAAAGCAGACTGTGTCAAATCCAAATCCGTCATCAGCTGCAAACAAGTCTTTGCCAAATGCTCAACCGGCAAATGCGCATGGTTGGATCCTGGCCAACAATCAGCGGATGACCCTGGCGAATTACAAAGGCAAGGTCGTGCTGCTGGATTTTTATGCGACGTGGTGTCAACCGTGCCGGGCGGAAACACCTCATCTGGTCAGACTGCAACAGCAATACGCCGACCAGGGCTTGCAGATAATTGGGCTGAATGTCGGAGGGGAGGACGATCGCGCAGAGGTCCCCGCCTATGCAAAAGAGTTCGGCATTCAATATCAGATGGGCTTTCCCGAAGACGAATTCGCGGACGATTATCTGAGCGACAATCAGAATATTCCGCAAGCGTTTCTCTTCGACCGGAGCGGGAACCTGGTCAAAAGATTCGTGGGTTATAGTGAAGACTCTGGAGCTGAGATCGAGAGTGTCATTAAATCGTCGCTCGCCTCGGGCTCGCCATAAGCCAACATGATCCGTGAAAAACTGATCGACAAACACATCGGCGATAACAAGAAGTTTCGCTGGCGCAGCCATGAGATCTCGCGGATCGAGGGCTTGAGCGATGGAGTCTTCGCATTCGCGGTTACGCTTCTGGTTGTCTCGCTGGAAGTGCCGAAGACTTTTAGCGAGTTAATGGAGACCATGCGCGGCTTTGGGGCCTTTGCCATCAGCTTCACCCTGCTCTTCATAGTGTGGTTCAATCAATATAAATTCTTCCGGCGTTATGGTCTCCAGGACAATCTTACTGTTTGCCTGAACGCAGTTTTATTGTTTGTGGTCCTGTTCTATGTCTACCCGCTGAAGTTTCTTTTTACTTTGCTGATAAGTCTGTTTACCGGCGGTCACGGCCAGGTACGTTTGCCTGGCGGCGTCGAAGGAATGATGGTCGAGAATATGGGCCAGGTGTCCGTCCTGATGATAATTTTCGGCGCGGGTTACATGGCGGTGTTTGGAGTATTTGCATTGCTTTACCTGCACGCCTATCGCCGCCGCGAGGCGCTCGGGTTGAACGAACTGGAAATTTTTGACACCGTCAAAGATATTCAGGAGAGCGGACTCAATGTTGGCGTTGCCGCACTCTCAGTTTTGATCGCTGTGTTGGGCGGCGGCCGGCTTTCGTTCCTGGCGGGAATGACTTACATGCTCAACGCCGTGGTGCTTACTTTTCACGGAATGGTGATGGGCAAGCGCCGGAGAAAACTGGAAGAGCGATCCGGCTTCAGCGACAACGCGCCTCTCGCATCGAACTAAGCATGGTTCTTCATCTGGAGTTCTGGCCTACTCTGGCCTTTGGCGTCGTCATGGCATCATGGTTTGCCTTTGCCGTAGTGTTCATTGTTTTCCTGCGGAAGAAACGACCCTCTCCGCCCGACAGCAAACGCGAACGCACCTCAATTGTCGGCATAGCGCTGCAGGGCGCCGGTTACGCGATCGTCTGGTCTGTTCATCGCCGCTCGTTTACGCCGATTGCTCCATTGGGCAAATTACTTGAAATCGCCGTCTCTGTCGTCACGATTGTCCTCGGCATCGGCTCTGTGTGGTTCATCTCCGCCGCCGTGCGCGCGCTCGGCAAGCAGTGGAGTTTGGCCGCGCGCGTACTGGAAGGACATAATTTAATCACCACCGGCCCCTATAATGTGGTGCGGAATCCGATTTATACGGGAATGTTTGGCATGTTGCTGGCGACGGGCCTGGCCATCAGCCACTGGATTGGTTTGGTAATAGCTGTCATGGTATTTGCTATCGGCACGTTAGTACGTGTGCGCAGTGAAGAAAAGCTTTTACGCGAAGCATTCGGGGTTGAATTCGAAGCCTATGCTCGCAAAGTCCCGGCCGTAGTGCCCTTACTTTTTTGAGAGATCAATTTTGAAACGAGCAAAAATACTAGCCACCATCGGTCCGGCTTCCCGCGATGCGAGAGTGATGGAAGCTCTGCTGGCCGCGGGCGCCGACGGCGTGCGGATTAATATGTCGCACGGAACGCATGAAGAAAAAGCGCAGGACATCTCCATGGCCCGCGCTTGCGCCCAAAAGATGAAGCGCCCGCTGGCCGTTTTGATTGATCTTTCCGGCCCCAAGATTCGCACGCGCACGCTCAGGAATCATCAGCCGGTGACGTTGGAAACCAATCAGCAATTCCTCATCGCCACCCGCGATATTGAAGGTGACAACACGCAGGTCGCAACAAACTATTCCGGCATGCCGCACGATGTGTATCCGGGCGCGCGTATCCTGCTTGACGACGGCGCCATCGAACTGCGCGTGGAAAGCACGACCGAAACCGACGTCATCAGCCGGGTGATCAATGGCGGCACTCTCGGCGAACGCAAAGGAATTAATTTGCCGGGTATCACTCTGCCGATTCCATCCATGACAGAAAAGGATCGGGCTGACTTGAAATGGGCCGCGCAGCAGGACGTCGATTACTTTGCGCTCTCGTTTGTTCGCAGCGGCGCTGATTGCACCGAGGCGAAAGAGCTGATCAAACGCGCCGGCAGCGCGGCCCCTCTGATCGCTAAGATCGAAAAGTCCGAAGCTATCGATCATCTGGAAGAGATCATTGACGCTGCCGACGGCGTAATGGTAGCGCGCGGCGATCTGGGAGTTGAAACCAGCGTCGAGTTGGTGCCGGTTTATCAAAAACAAATCATCGAACAGGCGAATAACGCAGGCAAGCTGGTCATTACAGCGACGCAGATGTTGCAATCAATGGTCTCCAGTCCGCGGCCCACGCGTGCGGAAGCTACCGATGTAGCCAACGCCGTCTGGGATGGATCAGATTGTCTGATGTTGTCAGGCGAAACCGCTACGGGTCTTTATCCGGCAGCTGCTGTCGCTACGATGGCGCGGATCATTGAGACGGCCGAAACTCGCAGCGAAAATCGGTCCATCATCAGTAAGCTGGTGGGCAGACAATCAGGCCATGTGAGTCGAGCCCTGTGCGAGGCGGCCGCATTTGCCGCCGACGAAATGAACACGCGCATCATCGCGGTCTTTACTGAATCAGGATTGATGGCGAGTCGCCTCTCTTCGTTGCGCCCGGATCAGCGCATCATCGCCCTCACTTCTTCACGCGAAGTAATGAACGAACTGTCGCTAATCTGGGGCGTCGAGCCGGTGATCATCTCCCGCTCTAGAAGTACTGAGGAGATACTAAAGATCGGCGAACAGGCGTTGCTTCAGGCCGATCTGGTCGAGATTGGAGAGACGGTCGTCATCATGGCGGGTCGACTGTCTGGCCTGGGTCTGTCGAGTTCAGTGACGCTCTACACGATTGCGGGAGATATTCACGAGACGGTGGCTTAGCGTGGTCTGGCTGAGGCAGTATGTCATGGTGTTAGCCTCTGCTTCGACATTTGGAGGTCTTCGCAAGGCTAAGTTGCCCGCAAGTCAGCACCCGCCATAAGGCCCGCGACAGACAAATCCTCATCCAGTTCAGGCCAGTGCAGTGAAGTTCCACCGCCGCCAATTTCATATTTCGTCCGCTGATTTGGTGTAGCTTCGCGCAACACGGGAAACCAGAGAATTGGCACGCTAATGCGGCGCCCATCGGTGAGCGAAACGTGCATCATCTCTTCATCAAAGTTAACCGACTTAGCCAAGGCCGTTGTCGGAACATAGGCTCGTTGAGATTTAGCGTCAGTGCTGACCAAAGTGCTCATTCCAGGCCTCCAGGAAAACAGCCTCATTCTCGTCCACCAATCGCTCAAGCTCATTCAGCTCGCGACTGGAGAACCCATAGTTCGATGCCAGTTGCGTCGGATTAAGCCAAAACTTCGCTTGATCTTCAGCGGCCTTAACGTGAATGTGTGGTGGCTCTTCGCGCTCATTGCTGAAGAAGTAGAAGCGAAATCTACCGATTCGAAGCACGGTTGGCATCTGGGAGTTTACAGTATCTTAGCAAGATCAAACAGCTTCTTAGTCAGCCCTTAGCACTTGTCCCACGCGTTCTTTCTCTGTCTGTTTCTGTTCGCGCCGGATCTGGACGGGAGTCATCTGTGGGTCGCGCCAGTTATCGAGGATGCCGACTTGATGGACGCATTGGATCGTGCAGGTGGGTGCGCACCATTTTTCGGTTTTGTATTCCCGCTTGAAATCTTCCATCGAGTACTCTTCGAGCGGCGTGCCGGGATAGCCGCGCTGCTGTGAGCACCAGTGCACCAAACCCTCTTCACAGATATACAGGTAGCGCGAGCCGGAGCGGCAACGCCATTCGTAAGGCTTCCCTTCCGCGATGCTGTCCTGGAACCAATTAAGCCGCGCGTGGTCCTTGTTGCCCAGCTTCTTCACCGCGTGAAAGATTTGCTTTTCGTTCTCGGTTAGCGGCTTGAGCGTTCCGTCTCCGTCGTGAATCACGCGATCCCGCCACCGATTACTGAGTTGATATTGATGTGAAAGTCAGCATGTTCTGCCAGGTAACGCAGTTTCTTGTCCAGCACCCGCAGGCTCTTGCGAGAAACTTCGTCCGGGTTGACGTTATCGATGCTGATTTGCAGAGAATCGAGGCCCGCTGCGTTTAGACGCTTAATGCGCTCGGGGGTGAAGTAATACCCGTTGGAGATCAACCCGGCAATCATTCCATGCGAGCGAATGTGGCTAATGATCTGATCGAGTTCAGGGTGCATCATAGGCTCGCCGCCGGAAACGGTCACAATCGAAGTGCCAAGTTCAGCGAGCTTATCAAGGCGCCGCTTCATCACGTCCAACGGCACGGGCTTAGAAATCTGATCATATTCGTTGCAATAGCCGCAGGCCAGATTGCAGCGCCGCATCGGAATAATGTGCGCCAGCACGACATGATTGGTCGAAGCCAGCGCGCGCGTGATGAAAGCGGCTTGGCGGACTTTCCATTTAAGAAACGTAGTCTTTCGCATGCGAATCCGGGGATCCTGAGTCTCAGAAGAATATGCCGACGATGCCGAGAAGGCAAGAACGCTCGTCACTCGTCAACCGCTAAAACATCGAAGGGCTTCGGTTTCCCGAAGCCCTTCATGACTTAATCAAGCGTGGGACCTTAGCCCCTTACGCGTTTCACGCTCGAGTCCAGATTGAGAATGAACTCACCCGGTGGAATTGTCTGGTTCTTTTGCACGTTGGTCATACGCACTGTGGTCGCGTCGTCATTCTTTTCGACCATTTTGCTCTGAACCGGGAAGCCTTCCTTATCGATCCAAATTTCGATGTACTTGTAGCTGGCCGCGCCCTTCGGAGTAACTCTGAAGTGCTGTGTCCAGACGCCGCCCAAAGTCTCTTCGCGCACGTCCTGAAACTCGCCAAATCTGGTGCGGAGCTGGGCTGTTGACATACTCATGAGCTGGAGCAGGTCATTATTCTTGGCTCCCCCAACTGAGCTGGTAGTACCGACAATAACCGTGTTCA
>WNFQ01003878.1_pt1 | contig 10904 bp, 6 predicted proteins | sample 5400171 | NCBI WGS metagenome assembly WNFQ01 (sample SAMN13153356, study PRJNA577476) | soil metagenome | isolation source: 20 cm soil under Madrone tree | place: USA:California | collected 2016-06-14 | reverse complement strand
GTCCTCGCGCTGCACCTGCCGGTTGATGCGCGTCGACAGGTAGCGAACGACGCGCATCTCGCGCCGCTCATCGGGATGCGCAAATGATGCGCCGCGGATCGTGCAGCGGCCCGGGCCGCGCGGCAGCACCTGGAAGAAGTCCATCTGGTCGGGGAATACGTCTACGCCTAAGTTGGGGAGCATGCTGTAGAAGCTCCAGCGCTTGCGGTGCGGTTCGGGCAGATCGGCCGAAACCCGGCCGATGAGCTGCTGGTAGAGCCGCTCGCTCCAGCGCGACGAGGCTTGCTCCCGCAGCCAGCTGACGCCGCGCGCTACCCCCGTGGGGAAGTTGCGCTGATCGTCGTAGTCGGGCGTGAACATCCGGTTAAGTCCCGGATGCCCGATCGGCACGTGATAGGACTCCAGATAGTTGTCCATCGCGATTTTCCAATCGCACTCCCAGTGCTCGATGTACATGCGCCCGTACGGCTGCATCTGCTCGAAGCGATGCGGGGCAAATTCCGCGGCCACGCCCGCCCAGATTTCCTGCAGCGGCCGGGGATTGCCCGCGAGGCACACGAACACGAAGCCGAACATCAGCTGTAAGCGCACCGGCTTCAGGCCCAGCTGCGCACGATCGAGCGCCGGAAAGGTCTCGCGCGCCGTCATCGCGCGAAGCGCGCCATTGAGGCGATAGGACCATCCGTGGTACGGGCAGGTAATGGCGCCCGGGCAATTGCCCGCGCCCTCGAGAAGGCGCGCGCCGCGGTGGCGGCACACGTTGTGGAATGCCTGGATCTCACCCTGCGAGGTGCGCACCGCCACGACACTGTCGGCGCCGAGGTCGAGCGTGACGTAGTCCCCGGGAGCGGGAATGGAATTGACGTGGCAGACGATCTGCCAGCTCGGCTTCAGCAGCCGCTCGTACTCCAGGCGCGTCATCTCCGGATGGCTGTAGGCCCACGCCGGCAAGGCCCGCGGCACGGGGGCGGCAAGCGGTTCGAGCGGGCGGGCGGCTGTGGGTTTCATGGGCGTGATCCGGCCAGGGGTATACGCTTATATAATTCTACCGCAAAAAACTATATGGGCATATAGACGGCGCCGGTGACCGATGGTACGGTGCACACTTTAAGTGAGCGCACGCATGGCCCGAACCCTGACCCGGAACCAGGAACACTATCGGCGCGCTCTGCAGCGCCTGCCGCTGGGCGTCGCGTCCAACTTCCGCTTCTGGGGCGAGAGCCGCACCATTTACGTGAAGCACGGACGCGGCGCGCGTATCACCGACCTCGACGACAACGTCTACGTCGACTACCGCATGGGCTACGGGCCGGCGATCCTGGGTTACGCCGACCCGCGGGTCGACGCCGCGGCGCGCGCCGGCATGGAGCTCGGCGGAGTGTTCGCGCTGTCCACCGAGCGCGAGTACCGCGTCGCCGAGCGCATCGCGAAAATGGTGCCGGCGGCGGAGCTGGTACGCTTTTCCAACTCAGGCACCGAAGCGGTCATGGCGGCGCTGCGCCTGGCGCGCGCCTACACCCGCCGCGACAACTACGTCATCCTGGAGGGTAGTTACCACGGCCTGTTCGATGCGGCCATGTGGTACACGCCGATGGACAAATGGGCCCAGGTCGGCGACCCGGAAGTCTACCCGTACAGCGAGGGAATACCCTTAAGCACGCGCCACTTCGCGCATTTCGTGCAGGCGAACGACGCCAATCAGCTCGAGGACGTGCTCAAGCGCCACGGCCACTCGATCGCCTGCCTGCTGATCGAGCCGATCATGGGCAATTGCTTAGGCATCGCCGCCGACCCGGCCTACGTGCGCGCGGCGCGCGAGCTGTGCGATCGCTACGGCGTCGTGATGATCATCGACGAAGTGAAGACCGGGTTTCGGGTGGCGCGCGGCGGCGTGCAGGAACTGTACGGCGTGCGCGCCGACCTGTGCACGTTCGCCAAGGCGATGGCCAACGGCTATCCGATCTCGGTGCTGGCGGGGCGCGAGGACATCATGCGCAAGCTCGGGCGCGGTGTCGCCCACGGCGGCACCTACACGGCCCACCCGGTGTCGCTTGCGGCCGCGGAGAAGACCCTGGAGATTCTTGCCGAGACCGATGCGCTCGAGCGCGTCGCCGCCTACGGCACGCGGCTGCGCAGCGGCATGAGCGCGATCCTCAAGGCGCGCGGCCTCGCCCACAGCTTCGTCGGGCATCCGTCGATGAGCGGCCTGTACTTTGCGCACGCGCCGCCGCGCACCTACCGCGACTGGAAGGGGAGCGATTACACTTTCTACGATGCCGCCGCGAAGGTGCTGCACGATGAATGTATCCTGTGCGAGCCGGACTCGCGCGAGCCGTGGTTCGTGTCCGCCGCCCATGACGACTCGTGCCTCAGCGACACGCTGCGGGCGTTCGAGGTGGCGATCGACCGCACGCTCGACTCTCTCGGCAGCACGCGCCGCGTGCCTGCCTGAGACAAGCGAGCACGGGAGGTCGGGCATGAGCAGGGGCGCTGCGAACCGCTACGACGCAATCGTCGTGGGAGCGGGGCACAACGGCCTGGTGAACGGCTGCTATCTGGCGCGCGCCGGCCTGAAGGTGCTGGTGCTCGAGCGCAACCCGTACATCGGCGGGGCAGCGGTCAGCCGCCGCCTCTACGACGGCTTCACCTATTCGAACTGCTCCTACGTCTGCAGCCTGCTGCGCACGGAGATCATCCGCGCCCTCGAGCTGCCGGCGCACGGCCTGCAGATCATCCCCTACGAGGGTGGCTGCACCATGATGCGCGACGGCGGGCATCTGGCGGTCTACGACAACCACGACGCCATGCGCCGCGAAATCGCGCGCCACTCGCGCCCGGACGCGGAAGCCTACGACCGCTATGTCCGCGACATGCTGCGGCACTGCCGCTTCATCAAGCCGCTGCTGCTGCGCGAGCCGCCGGATCCGACCTCCTTCAAGCCACGTGATATTCAGGAGCTGTTGTTCCTCGGCAGGCATTTCCACAAGCTCGGCGAGGCGCGCATGTACGACACGCTGCGCTTCTTCACGATGAGCTGCGCCGACATGCTCGAGGAGTACTTCGAGAGCGAAATTGTCAAGGCGCACTTGAGCGGCAGCTCGATCATCGGCACGGCGCTCGGGCCGCGCTCGCCGGGCTCTGCCTACGTGCTCCTGCACCACTATATGGGCAGCATCGACGGCGCGGTGGGCGCCTGGGGTTTCGCGCGCGGCGGCATGGGCGCCATCACGCAGGCGCTCGCGGCGTCCTTCAATGCGAGCGGCGGCACGCTGCGCTCGAGCGCGCCGGTCGAGCAGATCCTGGTGCGCAACGGACGCGCCACGGGTGTGGTGCTCGCGGGCGGGGAGGAGATCGCCGCTGCCGTCGTGGTCTCGAATCTCGACGTGAAGCGCACCTTCCTTGAAACCGTGGCACCTGAGCATCTGCCGCCGGAGTTCCTGGAGCAGGTACGCAGGTTCAAGATCCGCGGCTCCTCGGGCAAGCTCAACATCGCGCTCGATGGCCTGCCGCACTTCCCCTCCATCCCGCACGATTCCCCCGCGACGCGCGGCGACATGCACATCACCGATACGCTCGAGATGGTCGAGCGTGCCTACGATGACTGGAAAGAGGGGCGCTGGTCGCGCGCACCCTACGTCGACATGCTCATTCCTACGCAGATCGATCCGACCATGGCGCCGGACGGCAAGCACTACATGTCGGTGTTCGTGCAGTACTGCCCGTACAGGCTCGCCGACGGCGAGTGGACGCCCGAGAGGCGCCAGGCCTTTGGCGACACGGTGATCGATGCGATTGCACGCCACAGCCCCAACTTCAAGGATCTGATCCTGCACACGGAGATCCGCACGCCGCGCGACATCGAGAACGAGGTGGGCCTGACCGAGGGCAACATCTTCCAGGGCGAATTGACTTTCGATCAGCTGCTCTTCAACCGCCCGCTACCCGGATACGCGCAGTACCGCGCGCCGCTACGCGGCATGTACATGTGCGGCTCGAGCACCCATCCCGGTGGCGGCGTCATGGGGGCACCGGGAGCCAACTCGGCGCACGCGATCCTGCGCGACCTGGGGCGCCTGTAGTGAACACTGCGGCTCACACGCAGTACGACAGCATCGTCATCGGCGGCGGCCACAACGGCCTGGTGTGCGCGACCTATCTCGCGCGCGGGGGGCGCCGGGTGCTGGTTCTGGAGGCCGCCGATCGCCTCGGCGGCGCCGCCGTCACCCGCGAATTCGCGCCCGGATTCAGAGTCTCGGCGTGTGCGCATCTGCTGCATCTCATGCCGCCGCCGCTCATGCGCGAGCTGGGTCTTGAAGCGCAGGGACTCAAGCTCGCCGCGGCAGGTCTGGCCACGGTAGCCTTGTCGGAAGACGCGCACCACCTGTCGTTCGGTCCGGGAAATCTCGCGGCGCTCGCCGAGCGCTGCGCCGCTGACGCGGCGGCGCTGGCGGAGTGGCAGTCGCTCTTGAAGCGCTTCGCGCGCGCCCTGCACCCGGTGCTGACCGGGACGCCGCCGCGGCTCGGGACCGTTGCCTGGCGCGACGCGTGCGCGCTGTTGGGTCTGGGCTGGCGGATCCGGCGGCTCGGGCGTCGCGACATGCGCGAACTGTTGCGCATCGGCGGCATGTGCGTGCACGACCTGCTCGAGGAGCGCTTCAGTCTTGCGCTCCTGAAGGGTGCGGTGGCACTCGATGCGGTGCTCGGCAGCAACCTCGGCCCGCGCTCGCCCGGCACGGTGCTGTCGCTCCTTTACCGCGTCGCGGCTTCCCAGGGCGCGGATTCCCTGACGCTGCCACAGGGGGGCTTGGGCGCGCTGTCGGAAGCACTGGCGCGCGCGGCGCGCGCGGCGGGCGCGGAAGTTCGCACCGGCTCAGCGGTGGAACGAATCCTGGTAAGCGACGATCACGTAGCGGGAGTCGTGCTCTGCGGCGGCGAGGAGATCGCGGCGAGGACCGTGATCTCGAGCGCGGACCCCAAGAGCACGTTCCTCGGGCTCCTCGGTAGCGAGCACCTGGACGCGGGCTTCGTGCGGCGCGTGACCCAGGTGCGCTCGCGGGGGCTGACGGCGAAACTGCACCTGGCTCTCGATCGGCTGCCGCAGTTTCGGGGACTTGCCGAGGAGTCGCTGCGCGGCCGGCTGCTGGTCGCCCCTTCGGCAGACTACGTCGAGCGTGCCTACAATCACGCGAAGTACAACGAGTACTCACGCGCGCCTATGCTCGAGATCACGATCCCGACGCTTGCGGATCCGGGCCTGGCGCCTGCCGGCAGGCATGTCATGTCGGTGATCGTGCAGTACGCGCCCTATACGCTCGCGGCAGGCTGGGCCACGCAGCGCACACCCTTCGCCGATCTCGTGATCGATACCCTCGGCGCTTACGCGCCGCAGCTGCGCGACAGCATCCGCGCGATCGAGCTGCTCGCGCCGCCGGACATCGAGCGCGAGTTCCGCATCACCGGGGGTCACTGGCATCACGCCGAACTGGCGCTCGATCAGTTCCTCATGGTCCGCCCGGTGCCGGGCGCCGCGCAGTACCAGACTCCGGTGCCGGGCCTGTTCCTGTGCGGCGCGGGCTGCCACCCGGGCGGCGGCGTCATGGGGCTCCCCGGGCGCAACGCGGCGCGGCAGGTCATCCGGGAGGCGGCATAAGCCATGCTGACCGAGAGCGAACCGCATTACCGCCAGCCGCTGCTGAAGACGCCGTTCCACGAGCGCGCCCGCGAGCTGAGCCAGCTGGACAGCTTCGTGTCCTGGGCCGGCTACTCCAGCGTCGACGTGTTCACCAGCGTCGAGCAGGAGTACTTCGCGATCCGCAACGCGAGCTCGCTCTACGACCTGACGCCGATGGTCAAGTACCGGATCTCGGGTGCGGATGCGCTGCGCTTCCTCAACCGCCTGGTCACGCGTGATATCCGCAGACTCGGACCCGGCAGGGTTGCCTACGCGGTGTGGTGCGACGACGCGGGTCACCTGATCGACGACGGTACCGTGTTCTGCATCGCACCGAATGAGTACCGGCTGTGCACCGGCGAGCGGCAGCTCGACTGGTTGCGGGCGTCTGCGATCGGCTTTGACGTCGAAATCCGCGAGGTGACCGAAGAGGTGGCCGCGCTCGCCGTGCAGGGGCCGACCTCAGCCAAGCTTCTCAAAGCCGTGGGCCTTGCCGGGGTCGAGCGCCTCAAGCCCTTCGGGCATGGCGAGTTCACGATGTCGCGCGCTGCGGGCGCTGGGGCGGGAGCGATCCCGATGATGGTCTCGCGCACCGGGTTCACGGGCGACCTGGGATATGAGCTGTGGATGCAGCCCGCGGACGCCGAGGCGGTGTGGGACGCACTGATGGAGGTCGGCAGGACGCGCGCCGTGCGACCGGTCGGCTCCAGGGCGCTCAACATGGTGCGGATCGAAGCGGGATTCGTGCTGCCGAACGTGGATTTTGTCTCGGCGGCGCACGCCCTGTACCTGGGGACGGAACGCTCGCCGCTCGAGCTCGGGCTGGCGTGGCTGGTGGATTTCGACAAGGGGCACTTCACCGGTCGCCGGGCGCTGCTCGCGGAGCAGGCACGCGGGCCGCGCCGTCGGCTGGTGGGGCTCGACATCGAAGGCACGAAACCGGCCCACAATGCGCTTCTCTACACCGCACGGTCGGGCAAGAAGGAGGCGGGGAGCGTTACCTCCGCGACCTGGTCGCCGACCTGCAAGCGCAACCTCGCACTCGCGATGGTGGAGGCACCCTACATTGCCACCGGTTCCACGGTGTGGGCGGAGATTTACCTGAATCGTGAGCTGGTGTGGGAGCGCCGCATGGTGCGGGCGCGCGTGGTCGAGCGGCCCTTCTATGCCCCGCAGCGGCGGCACGCCACGCCGCCGGCGGATTTCTGACAGGCGCAGCGGCCAAGATGATGACCCAGTCGAAACCGCTCGCCGACACCCCGTGGCTCGATCCGCGGGCGACGGCGCAGATCCTCATCGACGGCGTCAGCAAGACCTTCGGCACCCACGCAGCGGTCGACAACGTCACGCTCCACATTTACAAGGGAGAGATGTTCGCGCTGGTCGGCGCCTCGGGTTGCGGCAAGACGACCCTGCTGCGGATGCTGGCCGGCTTTGCGCACCCGAGCAGCGGCCGGATCTGCATCGACGGGGTGGAGATGAGCGCCGTGCCGCCGCACCAGCGCCCGGTCAACATGATGTTCCAGTCCTACGCGCTGTTTCCGCATATGACGGTGGAAGACAACGTCGGTTACGGCCTGCGCCGCCTGCCGCTGGACCGGGCGACGAAGAAGCAGCGGATCCAGGAGGCGCTGGACATGGTGCAGCTGGGCCCGCTCGCGCAGCGCAAGCCGCACCAGCTCTCGGGCGGCCAGCGGCAGCGCGTGGCGCTGGCGCGGGCGTTGATCCGCCGCCCGCAGGTGCTGCTGCTCGATGAGCCGCTGTCGGCGCTGGACAAGAAACTGCGCGAGCAGACCCAGTTCGAGCTCATGGATCTGCAGCATCAGGTCGGCATCACCTTCATCGTCGTGACCCACGACCAGGACGAAGCGATGGCGCTCGCGACCCGCATCGCGGTCATGGACCGCGGCCAGGTCGTGCAGGTCGGGACGCCGGCGGAGATATATGAGTTCCCCCGCAGCCGTTTCGTCGCGGACTTCGTGGGCACCACCAACCTCTTCGAAGGCACGGTGAGTTCCTGCGACCCGGGCCTGATCACGGTGCATTGCGCCGAGATCGGCGGGGAGCTCATGGTCGATGACGCGGGACACTTCAGCGTCGGTCAGCGCGTCTGGGTGGCGCTGCGGCCGGAGAAGGTGCGCCTCGGCAAGCAGCCGGTGAGTGCCGCCCGCGTCAACCAGCTGCGCGGCACCGTGTGGGAGCTCGGCTACCTCGGCAATCACTCCATCTACCAGATCAAGACCGCGACCGGTAAGCTGGTCACGGTGTTCGCCCAGAACGAACGGCGCACTTCGGAAGCGGCCATCGACTGGAGCGATGAGGTGTTCGTGAGCTGGGGAGCAGATGCGGCGGTGCTGCTGCAGTCATAAATAAACAGAGCCGGCGAAGAGCGTGGGCCGGCGAGGTCAGGGGGATAAGCACATGAAGAACTCAACCCGTGCGATCCGTTCGATGATCTGGCTGCCGCTGGCGGCCGTGGGCATTGTCGGCGCAACAATGCAGGCGGCACGCGCCGCCGATCAGGCCGGCGCACCGGCAGGGGAGAGCAGCACTGCGCGCGGCGGGCTGCAGGAAGTCGTGGTGACGGCGACCCGCCACGAGGAGTCCCTGAGCAAGGTGCCGATCAGCGTGACGGCGCTGACCCAGGAATCGATGGATCAGCTCGGCATCAAGGACTTCCAGGACGTCGCGCGGTTCACGCCTGGCGTGACCATCGATAACTCGGGAACGAACGCGATCTCGATTCGCGGCATCTCTTCCTCGGGCGGCGCGGGCACCACAGGCATCTACATCGACGACACGCCAATCCAGATGCGCTCTGTCGGCTTCAACCCCGATGACACGCTGCCGAAGACCTTCGACCTGCAGCGCGTCGAGGTGCTGCGCGGACCGCAGGGCACCCTGTTCGGCGCGGGCGCAGAGGGCGGAGCGGTGCGCTACATCCTCACGCAGCCGAGCGTCACCAGGGCGGACACCTATGTGCGCAGCGAGGTCTCCTACACCCAGTACGGTCAGCCGAGCGCCGAGTTCGGCGTCGCGCGCGGGCAGCCGATCGTCGATGGCACGTTCGGGGTGCGCGCCAGCATCTGGTACCGGTACGACGGCGGCTGGATCGACCGCGTCGACCCGACGACGGCGGCCGTGGTCAACCACAACATCAACTATTCCAACTCCATCATGGCGCGGTTGGCGGCGGTCTGGCAGCCAACCAGCAGCCTCGCCATCACTCCGAGCATGCTCTACCAGAGGCAGGACAAGCACGACGAGTCGACCTACTGGACAGCGTATTCCAATCTGGACAAGGGGCAGTTCAACACCGCGACGCCTGAGCGCATCGGCGGGCCGGACGATTACTACCTGCCAGCGCTGAAGATCCAGTGGGACCTGGGCAACAGCCAGATTATCTCGAACACGGCCTATTTCTACCGCAAACAGCTGACGGCCTACCAGGGCACGGTCTATGACTTGAGCTACTGGCAGACGATCCCCGCCTCGCTGGGACTCGCTCCAGGTCCCTGGTTTCCGCTGCTCGACGCGACCGGCATCCATCTGCCGGCGGCGCTGCAGGGAACGCAGACGCCCAATATCATGACCAACACGCAGCAGAGTTACACGCAGGAGCTCCGCTGGCAGTCGTCCAATCCGACTTCGCAGTGGACCTGGACGGCAGGCATTTTCTGGCAGTTGGCGAAGGAGGGCAGCATCGAGGAGCTGCGCTCCACGAATATCGATAATGTCTTTAATTACCTGTTCGGATTCACCCCGACGGACTTCTACGGCGGCACCTTCTACTCATGCCCGACCAATGCCGCCTACCCCTTGATCCCGGCCTGCGACATCTACTACAACAACAATACGACCTTTGACCGGCAGATCGCCGCCTTCGGCGAGCTGAGCTACGCATTCACGGACTGGATGCGCCTGACCGTGGGTGAGCGCATCGCGCGCACGTCGTTCTCGCTCAACCACTACGCGGACGGGTACGAGAACTACGGGCCCGGACCCGCACAGGCGAACCAGAAGGAAACCCCGAACACGCCCAAGGCGACCCTTTCCTTCCAGGTGGATCCGCAGAACCTCTTCTACATGAGCTACGCGAAGGGATTTCGGGTCGGCGGCGGCAACGCACCCCTGCCGGACTACTGCAGCCTGGACCTGGCGGCTGCCGGCTACCCGAATGGTGCACCACTCACCTACAAGTCAGACTCCACCCAGAACTACGAGATCGGCTCTAAGAACTCCTTCGGCAGCTGGCTGAAGATCGCGACCAGCATGTATTACATCAAGTGGAACAACATCCAACAGAGCCTATACGTGGCCGGCAACTGCGGGCTGCAGTTCACCGATAACCTCGGGACGGCGGTGGCCAAGGGCTTCGACCTGCAGGCGCAGATGCAGTTCGGACCCGTACACCTGGATCTTGCGACCGGATACACCAGCGCCCGGTTCACCAAGGACGCGCCGAGCGGTTGCCAGACGCAGGTGCCGCCGGCTGCCGAGGTCCCGTGCCTCGCGAGCAACGGCGACGCCATCTCCGGCCAGGAAGGTATCAACTATGCCCCGGGAGCGAGCCCGCCCTGGACGGTGGCGCTCGGTGCCGAGTACGCCTTCAAGCTCGGGCAGCGAGATGCCTTCGTGCGCGCCGACTGGGAGTATCAGAGCCGCAATAACTGGCTGGCCGCCGTGCAGGATCCCCATAACAATGGGACGTACTTCCTCGGCTATTCATACACGCTGCCCTCGACCAGCTTCACCTCGGTGCGCGCGGGCGTGAACTTTGGCGAGTGGCAGCTGGCGGCCTTCTGCGACAACCTGTTTGATTCGCACACCGTCAACAACTACGCGCTCGGCCAGACCGACGGCAGCTACACGCCGCAGCAGAATGCCTGGACGTTCCGTCCGAGGACCGTCGGTCTCACGTTTACGTGGCACGGTCACTGATACTGACTCGCGCGTCGCGCCGCCGAATGGTAGCGTTGCGGCGGCATGCCATCAGGCGACACACCGGCGCCCGCGGCCGGAGCGAATAATCGCGCGGAGAGGCTGAATACCCGCGCGGCCGGGGTCGTCGGGCTCGCGGTGCTCTGCAGCCGAGTGCTCGGCCTCGCGCGCGAGCAGATCTTCGCGGCGCTGTTTGGCGGCGGGCGCGTCATGGACGCGTTCACCATCGCCTTTCGCATACCGAACCTGCTGCGTGACCTGTTCGCGGAAGGCGCGCTGTCCACGGCGTTCG
>WNFQ01003877.1_pt1 | contig 10904 bp, 9 predicted proteins | sample 5400171 | NCBI WGS metagenome assembly WNFQ01 (sample SAMN13153356, study PRJNA577476) | soil metagenome | isolation source: 20 cm soil under Madrone tree | place: USA:California | collected 2016-06-14 | reverse complement strand
CGGCGGTACATGGGCCGGGAACAATGACGATGTCTCCGGTGCTGGCGGAATTGATTGCCGTCTGTACGTCAGACTGCGAGCAGGAAGCGGCTTTGATCGTACTCGCCTGGGCGGGCAGGCACCAAAACAAGGCAAATGCGATGATGATATGTACCTTCATCGGGGACCATTTGCGCTCCCACCAGGGCGAGCGTATCGCCGGCGTTTGCAATTCGCGATTGCTTCCCATAATCGGCTTCCCGCGTCGTAGCTTTTGTCCCGACTTCAGCGTGCCCCGCACACTCATCCTCCCGACGCCCACGCCGTATAGCGTAGGCTTCGGGAAGGCATAAAGATACTGATTGGAAGTCCAAATCTAGTACAGGTAGTACCCCTGTCCGTTGGGGCCTTCCGGAGTTCAAGGTTTCTTTGTATAACATGGCCAACCAGGTATTCCAAATACCTTAAGAATTTGCTGCCTAGAGTTTCCCCGCACTGGACAGATCAGCAGATCAGGCGCACCTTCAGTGTCTCGTGGAATGGCTCAGGCTTTCCATTCCCTTGTGGACTCTGAGCCACTCTTCAAAAACGACAAGGCTAAACAGGATCTTGTGATTGTCGTTTTGGCCTGATTGATGCTGTTTGAAGATTTCCTGCACTGCGGGCGGGCACAGGTAATTGTATATTTGAGATTCCGTGTCCAGCAGAATCTCTTTCATTTTCTTGCTCGCTGCGCCACGGAACCAGTCGTCGACGACGTTGACGGCAAATCCCCGTTTTTTTCTTTTCAGGACAGATGCTGGAAGTAGCGCCTGACACACCCGGCGATGCAGCCACTTTTGTGACCCGTTCCGTACTTTGAAATTTGCCGGCAGCCTTTCGGCATATTCTACGATCTCCTTGTCCAGATAAGGCACCCTGACTTCGAGACCGTGTGCCATCGAGAGCTTGTCCGCATACATGAGGAGTTCGTCTGGAAGAGTCGATCGCACTTCAACAAACTGGAAGCCACCAAGTTCGTCCGTCTCCGCCATCAAGGGCGCCAAATCCCGCCAGCACTCCAGTATCCTGTCGCCAGTATCACGCCCAAGAAGGCCGTCCTGAAAAAGCGCATCGATGTTATCGCCCGGGAGAAGCGATAAGACGTTCTGATATCTTTTCATCCGCTCGGGAATGTCGAGCGAATGAAGACCTCTCTTTAAGGTTTCATTTCGAGGCAGAGCATTTATTACCGCAGCCACCGGAGCGCGCAACCATTTGGGCGAGCCTCCCCAGTAAGCGCCGTACCGCACCCCAAGATGACGTCGGTAGCCCCCAAATAGCTCATCCGGGCCCTGGCCGACCAATGCCACTTTGACATCTCTCCGGGCTCGTTGACACACGAAATACATGGGGACGATTGAAGACGACGCGATCGGCTCTTCCAGACAAGCGACAATTTTGGGGAGCGCTTCTTCAAACGTTTTCCTGTCAAGCATTACGGCCGTGTGTTCCGAGGAAAATCTGCCGGCCGTCTCTGCCGCATCTGTCAATTCGTCATCGGAGAAAGTTGAACCGTATCCGACCGTGTACGTCCGCCATGAATCCCCGCACAGATTCATGAGAGCAAGCAACAGGGCCGAATCGACGCCACCACTCAGCAACAGCCCAAGAGGCACATCACTAAGAAGCTGCCTTTTCACAGACCGTTTGTAGAGGTCGAGCAATTCCTCCTGGGCTTCGCCAATACTCTTCACCGGCGAGAATGGCGAGGGCCTGTAGTTGTACCATCGGCGTAAATTGTAAGCGCCCCTCTCGAACGTCAGCATGGTTCCTGCAGCGAGTTTTCGAACGCCCTTAAACACAGTGTAAGGAGAGGGCGTGTATCGATACCGCAGAAACAGGTTTACGGAGCTGGGGTCGATGTCGGCACTCTCGTTTGTCCCTGCTGCGACAGCACGAATCTCCGAGCCAAAATAGACGGTGTTGCCGTCTATTTTGTAATAAATGAGCTTGATGCCGAACGCGTCACGGGCTATGACTAGCCGTTCTTTTCTCGCATCCCAGATGGCCAGACCAAACATTCCGTTGAGGTGATTGAGGACCTCATCGCCCCATTGTTTGTAGCCGTGAACTATAACTTCAGTATCGCACTTGGTTCGAAAGACGTGCCCAAACGATTCCAGTTCGCGTTTTAGTTCCGGAAAGTTGTAGATCTCTCCATTAAAAACGACCCAGACGGATTCCTCCAGATCCGACATCGGCTGGTGACCGCCTTCGAGATCGATAATGGAGAGCCGCCGAAAGCCCAGCCCAAGCGCTCCAGCGATGTGGTAGCCTTCGTCATCAGGCCCGCGGTGGGCAATGCTCTTCGTCATACTCTCGAGGTTCCGGCGAAGGACCGGAGCCTGATTGCCAAAATTGTATTGTCCGCAAATTCCGCACATAAGATTTGCCTAGCTTTGACTCACAGATCTAGTCTTACCGCTGCGTTTGCTTGATAAAGCAGAAAGCAGAGGCTTCTAAACAATTGGGATTGGGCCCAACGATGCATGGGGCAATTGTCCCAGCCCAGGAGAAGCTGGCGGCTTCGGAAGGACCCGTCGGCCTTTTGCCATCCGTCCAGCTTGAGGACAATCGACAAGATATCGTCAAGCGCTGGAAATCGGCCTTTCAACAGCACAGCCAGATTGATGCACTCTGCAAAGTCGTACAACTCTCGGCGGTAGACCGTCAGGCGCGGCCGGCGCGAGAATGGTTTGGGCAAGCGTTCATCAAACAAGTTTTCAACGTAATAGCCCACTCCGCGTTCAATCGCCTTGGTGCACTTAGGATTCCCGGTGAGGAGCTCGATTTTGGCCAGTGCTTTTAGGACAAAGCAAGTATGGAAATGATCTACAAAATCCCTCTGCCCATCCGTCGAGTAGTACCAGGAGCCGTCTGCGTTTTGAGATTCGATGACAAAGTTCAGATTTCTTTCGGCAACCCTCCGGTATTGCTCCTCCGAGAAATCCACCGCCGCCCTCGTAAGTAGAAATGCTCGATAGGCGCTGGCGTTTATGACGCCTCCGGGCTCATCAGGTTCAGGAGTATACGAACAGGTAGAAGCGTTTGGGGAAGTCTGGAAATCGTGATAGTCCTTCAGGGCATGTTGAGCGATCGACTCCATGATTTGCCGCCACTTTTGGTCCCCGTCGATCTGATAAACTTCGCGAAAGGCCTCATATACATAGGGCACAGTCGTTATAAGGGGCGTCCCTTCCCTTAGGGTTCCGCGTCTCGTTTCCCAATTGAAGGGGTACCCCCAACAGTAGTTATCGTGCCTTGGACACCTGGTCTCCTTGAGAACCTCAAGAAAATGGACTGCACGTCGGTAGTATTGCTCTTCCTCAAGTGCCTGCGAGAGGAAAGCAAATCCCATGGCATAATGCGCGTCCGCAATAGGGAACCTCTGAGGTTTCCAGAACAGTTTGCGAGCGGAGGGCAAGAAGGCTTCGCAGAAAATCATGGGCGAGACAGCAAGCGTTCCCAGTAATCGATTCGTATAGTAGAGAGACTTTGCTCGACGCCCCAGATCACTTGCGAAAAAGCTCTGGTGATCGTACGAAGTTTCTCCGTATCCATCAAGCCATCCTACAAACCGGAGGACAGCCGCTCGCACACTCTTATCCTCATTTGTCTCTGTCATTCCGAATTGACAACCCAACAGTCTGCTTAGTTCGGCTTCACTTCAAAGCTGTCTATCCGCTTAAACTTGAACATTGACCTAAATATAGATTTCAACTTCAGCATCTGTTCTTTTCGATGAAACTGCATAAGCTCGTCGGAGACAGGCCTCTTGATTTGTCGCAAAAATGCGGATAAGTATCCCGAATACAACGCGATGGCTCCCAGCAGATACGGTTTCTTGGTCGCTCTATAGGCAACCCTGAACAGCTCCCACAGCGGGTGCCCGCCTAAATAGTAGTCTTTCTCGCCGTAGGAAAATATGGAAGCCAGCAGAGAGCGCTCCGCCGTTCCCAAACTTCGATAGTGAAAAAACCATTTCTCTCGAAAGGATCGAGTGGTCCAGCCCCTCATGCGGGCGGTCGTGACCGCGATCCAGTCGATTCCCCCTGCCCTATTTGGGATGTATCCCCCAATTTCCTCGAAGCACTGGCGGCGAAAAAGTTGGCAACCACCGGCGACGTGGTTCTGTCCCTCAAAACTGTCGGTTGCTGAACTGTAACCCTCTTCCCGGAAAATTGTCCCTGCAACTCCAAGACGTTCGTCTTCTCCGAACTTCTCCAAAAGAAATTCGCAGTAATCCTCATCAAACGACAGGTCGGAATCCAAATTCCCGATCACTTCATACTCAAGGTGCTTGACTCTTTCAAGCCCTGTATTGAATGCATGAACCTTCGCAGCAAAACTGCGATCCCTGTGTGTGGGCAGATCCACCAATTCCATCCAGTCATGTTGCGCGAGGTATCGCTCCACAATAGTTGCCGTGGAGTCTGTCGATCCATCGTTCACGATTACCCACTTGGAAGGCAAAACAGTTTGGCTTGTCACCGATTGAATCGTTTTCTCGATAAACCGCTCTTCGTTACGAGCAGGAGTGATGAGTACGTACCGTATGTGACCTGAGAAGTGGCTCATTTTCTGCACGGTTATCGCTCGACCGGCACATTCTTGCTTTGCCCAGCTCTCAATGCATTCTGCGCCGAGCTCAACTGAGTGAAGATTTCATCCATGATTCGTGCGGTTCGCAATATCTCCGTGTAAGGTATGGGCAAAGCCAACCCATCGGTGATCGAGCGATAAAATTTCCGTATCAGAACCTTCATACTGTAGCCTGTTTGAAAATCGGCCTTTAGAAACTTTGCCATATTTCCCAATGAGTTGCCGACGTACTGCTTAGCGTAGTCCCACGGTGGGACAAACTGCTCCAAATAACTCTTGTATCGAGATCCCTTCACTCTGATCACCGTCAGTTGGTCGTCATCTATGACCAAACCATTCTTTGCCCCAAACAGCCGGAGTTGGTGCAGCGCGGGGCGCATCTGCGACGAGAAGGTGAAGTAGGCGGTCACGCCATCGCAATGTAATATAACTCGCAGCTCATCGATGATTTCTGTTTCTCCAATACTTCTTAGCAGAGGACTCGTGAAACCATACGCTAGCACCTCGAGAGAGTCCCCTGTTAAGAACTCTGCGACCTTACTTATGCCATGACTGATGACGTTCTGCAGTAGTCCCCCAGGCAGCTTCCTAACCCAGTGATGGCTGTCTCCTAACAAGGCTTTGGCATAGGCGGCATCGCGTAGGTCGTAGCAATAATAGCTTTCCATATGCACGGGAGGGCCACCTAGATAACCTTCCTCGATGAGTCTTCGCATCCGAATGGCTGCATGAGTGAATTGTGCATTGTGGCCTACTGTCAATTTCAGGCCCTTGCGTTCTGCGAGACTTATAAGCTGCTCGGCTTCCGCAGCGTCTACAGTGAAGGGTTTTTCTATATAAACATGGCATCCGGCCTGAAGGCACAATTTGGCGACCGGGTAATGGCTCTGCGGTGGAGTCGTAATGTGCACGACATCCGGTGTGGCCTTATCGAGAAGATCTTGCACCTCCGTGAAATACGCCCCAACGTTCAGTCGCTCCTGCAGTTGCCGCGCCATCAACTCTTCTCGGTCGCAGACTCCAACAATCTCGCAGCCCGGAATCAGGACAATCTGCTCCACATGTTGATCGGCTATTTTGCCGCATCCAACAATCGCAACTTTTAGCATCGGCTAACTTGTCCTTCTGACGTACTCGAAGTAACGTCTCGATGCTTCCGAAAACGCAACCAACGGACGCCAATCGAGACGGTCTTTCAATTTTTGGTTAGTGTATCTATTCCCTTTCCAGTAGGCCGAACACCTTCGTCGATTGAACGCCGGCGGTAGCTGGCCCTCCGACCACTTGGAATATTTTTCCCAAGCCCAGCACAGGCAGTAGAACAACCAATAGGGAATGAAGATGGACCTGAAGCGTTTGCCCTGTTTTTTGTACATCCGCAAGAATTGCCTGCTCGTTGGCAATTCGTCATCAACCACATTGAAGACCTCGCCGTTGACTCCCGGTCTGATGCCCGCGAGTACGATGGCCTCTGCACAATTGTCGACATAAGTTAACGGGATCCGGTTCGAACCGCCCAAATGAAAGAAGACTCCGAAGGTATCAATTCCTACTCTGGCGGTGAGCTGGTGAGCCCCCGGACCGTACACCGCCCCCGGGCGCAGGATGACGTAAGGCACGCCATATTTCTCAGCGTACTCAAGCACCAGTTGGTCTTGTTTTAGCTTTGCAAAGGTATAAGCTTCGGCGCGTTCCACTGCCCGGGTTTCTAGTTCACACGTTTCGTCAAGCAATCCGCCGCCCGCGATATTCCAATTGGAATAGATTGCAAACGAACTGATATTGACGAAGCGCTGTAGATTTCCACACTTCAGGGCGGCGTCAAGCAGATTTCTGGTCGTCACAACAGAGTTCATGAAGGACCCTGGAAATGTCTTCTCTATGCCGGCAGCCAAGTGAAAGATCACTGCCACGTCTTTTGCCATTTTCGCGCAGTCCTCGCGGGACAACAGATTGCCCTGCACGATCTCGGCTGGCGCGTTTGGGGCGGTCGCAAGGATCGCATCGAGACGGGCCAAGCTGCTCGATGGCCGGACTAGGCAACGGAGATTCGTAAAACCAGACCGAAGCAATGATTCGACCACTTTCGAACCGATGAAACCATTTGAGCCGGTAATCAGTATCGGATCGTCCAACCCAATGATCATGTCGTTTTTGTTCATCGCAGGTTTCTTAGTGCTGTATGATTAGCCGATAACTATGTTAGCGGACGGCGATAAATCAAGTTTTCCCAGCGTTCGCTCGAATTTAGCATTCTGAATTGAATGTGTACTAGCTAGTCTGAATTGCCGCTCTGTTGCTGCGCGTACACTTCACGCCGTTCAGTGGCAAGCGACTTATCGTAGGCTTCCTCTGGCTCGTAAACGACAACATGGCTTCCCCTGCCGGAGAAGGAGAACGGAACGTGCAACAGGTTCTTAAGCCGCAACCGCAACGCCTGCCGCCGCTCCGGTGGAACGAAGAACAGCATGAAACCACCGCCGCCGGCTCCAAGGAGTTTACCGCCAAGAGCGCCAGCACTACGCCCAGCCTCATAAATCTCATCGAGGTCGGTATTCGTTATGCTTTGCGTCAGCGTTCTCTTCACCTGCCAGCCTTCGTGCAACAGATGGCCGAACTCATTTAGCGAACGATTTGGATCGGCGACGATTGCCTCAGCTTCGCCTACCATCTGAAACATCATGTCGAGCTCATGCTTCCGGTGTGGTGTCATTCTGATCTGTTCCTTGGCGATTTCAGAAGCAGTTCGCGCAAATCCAGTAAAGTAAAGCGCGCAGTTTTGCTGGAGCGCGGTTAATCGTTCCCGTGAAATTAGTATTTGCTTCGCTTCAATGCTGCCGTTCACATTGAAACTAATACGATTGAAGCCGCCGTACGCTGCGCTGACTTGGTCTTGTGATCCAACGGCCTCTTTTAGAAGCTGCTGCTCCACGTGGATTGCATCCGCTGCCAGCGAATGCTTATCGCGCATCCGGTCTCTGAGAGCATACAAACCCAGCAAAAGCCCAACGGTGAATGCCGAACTCGTACCTAGGCCGGTCCGCGCGGGCAAGTCAGCAACGTGATGAACCTCGACTCCTTCGCTGACTCCCAAGTAATCCAAGCATGCGCGCACTGACGGATGTTCAATTGCGCTATTGTTGACGACGTTTTCAACCTTCGAATAGGAGATTCGGCTGTGGTATTCGAAGAAAGGCGGTAGTCGCCGACAAGTGATGTAGCAGGACTTATCGATGGTCGTAGACAGCACCGCGCCGCCAAACTCGCGGTACCAGACTGGATAGTCGGTGCCGCCCCCGAAGAATGAAATGCGGAACGGAGTTCGTGTAATTATCATGAGCTTAGTTTCCCATTTCCATCGATGATTGCAGCTTCGGCGAAAGAGTAGAGGCGTAGATTTTCAAAATGTCACCTGGACCCTTGCCAGTATTCCAACATCGACCTCAGGGTTTGTTCCATTCGAAACAACGGTCTCCAACCGGTGTCCTTACGCATCTTCTCCGCGCTGCCAAAGATAATTCTCTCGTCAGAAGGACGCATCAAGCGCGGAACCGGTCGAATCCTGGCTTTTACCCCGGATAAACGGATCGCGGTATGCAGCAGTTCGCCGATCTGGTACGTTTTGCTTGCGCACAGGTTGTAAGACTCGCCTCGCTTCCCTTTCATTGCGGCGAGATAAAAACCGCGGACAGTATCATTCACGTCGAGGAACGCCCGACGCGTCTTCAAGTTGCCGACTTCGATTACGGGCAGCTGCAATCCTTTCTTGATGTCAATCAATTGCCGGACAAAATCCGATGGCGCATCATTTTTCTTGCCTGGGCCCGTGGTATTGAACAGCCGAATGTTTACCGTCGGGATCTTGTAGTCCAGAAAATATTCGCGGGCCAATAGGTCCAGGCAGACTTTGCTGATTCCATAGGGATGCAACGGTCGCAGTGGCTGCTCTTCTTTGACCGGTATGGCCGATGCTGGCACCTTTCCGTATTCGGCGCTCGAACAAGCGGAGACCACTACTGGAGCCTTTTTCAGATGCCGCACAGCTTCGAACAGGTGCAGAGAGCCCATGACGTTTGACTCGAAGGTCCCGACTGGGTCGGCCCAGGACACTGTGGGCAAGCTCTGCGCACCTAAGTGAAAGATGTGCGTTGGCTGATGCTCCACGAGAAGTTGAGTAACGCGCTGGCCGTTTCGCAGATCACAATGAACATAGCGAAGATTCCCCGACTTGGCAAACGGAGCGGACGAGTGCAGCAAGTATCCTCCGATTACGTTCCACCCCTTGGCTTGGAGGAATCCGATCAGATTGGACCCGATGAAACCCTCGGCGCCAGTTATGAAGGCAGTTTTTTTCATTCGCCTTTTCGATTACGTAATTTCAGATTTCAGAGTCGGTGCGTACAATCCCGCGCCTTTCGATACTGAAAAGGGCTTTGTCCCAAAACCTTATGAGCGACCATTTGACACTTGGCAGGAACAATTGAGCACGTTTGGCCAAATCCCAGCCAAAAAGCGCCTTAATCCAAGAATACTTCCAGGACAAGCGTGGGGCATTTAGCCGTCCTCCAAGGTCCCTGGCGACCTTATGCATCTGTTCAGCGATGTCGAGCCTTAGCGGATAGAAATCGATGAGATAGTTCTGCAGATACCTGATACAGGCCGTTCGGACTTCCTCGCTGTCCTCCAGCCTCCGTAGGTAAGAGATATGTAATTGCATCGAGCGCCACAACGCCTCCAATTTCTTGTTCGATCTCCCGACATAACTTAGCCGCATTGTGCCAACCGAGCGGTAGTACACGCGGGCGTCCCGCACGAATCGAACCCCATCGCTAGCTAAGAGGACGCGGCAGAAGTACTCGCCATCATCGTCCGAAATCATGGTGGTGTCCCATGGGCCCGCGGCTTCGGTCAATTCGCGACTCACGAGCCACACGGCAGTTTGCATGAACACGCGCTTCCCCAACTTGCGTCGCAGGAATTCGATGGGAGTCAGATCACACCACAACGCTGTGGAAGTAAACCGCGCTCGGTATGGCCGGTACATGAACTGTCCGAAGGAAGAAGAGAGAAGCGTCCGCCGACTGTTTCCTGAGTGCAGTGCTTCCATCTGTTTGGCAATCTTGTCCGGAGCAAGCAAATCATCAGCGTCCAGCCATTGAATGTAATCGCCGTGGCACAGGGACAAGGCTTTGTTTCTCGCCGCTGCAGCGCCCTGGTTTTCCTGCCAGACAACGCGGACCGACTCCGACTCAAACTGCCGCGCAATTTTGAGTGTTTGATCGCTGGAACCGTCATCGACAACGATAATCTCTGTTCGTTTCCAGGTTTGCGCCATCGCCGACTGAATCGTGTCCGCGATCCAATCCGCTGCATTGTGCGCGGGAATTAGGATTGACACTAGTGGCATCATATTCCTCTTACTCCCAACAGACGTGCGTAGACATCCCGTGTTTTCTCGCCGACGATATCCCAGGAATGTTTTGCGTTAGCGTAGTCGCAAATATCCTGTCGACGGTTCTCTAGATTCTCGAAGAGATCGCTTTCAAAATATTTCTCGATTGCTCTTGCCAGGTCGGCCGAATGGCATGGCCTGCACAGGAACCCTGTCCTGCCCTCGATTATTTCTTCCCTCACCGAACCCACCTCAGCTCCGACTACCGGCAAGCCGAAGCTATATCCCAGGAAGAGCACGCCACTCTGGAAGACATGTGTATAAGGCAGTGCAAGGACGTCTGCTGCTTTGAAATACAACTCCGTTTCTTCATCCGGAATATATTGGAACTTCTGCAGTACCTGGTCTCGGCTGGCGTGACCGTTGATAGCCCGTTGAATCTCGCCCGAGTACTGTTCGGATTCTTTTCTTGGCTCACCAGCGATGATTAGCCGGTACTCCGGATGTGTTGCCACAAGCTGTTGAAAAGCGCTGACCAAATATTCGAGACCCTTGTAAGGTCGGATGGCGCCAAAGAACAGGATCGTCCTCTCATCGCTTCTGATGCCCAGACGCTGCTTCGCCTCTCGAGGACTCAGATCAGTGCGCGGCACGGCATTGTTGATCCCAAACGGTATAACAGTGACTTTCTCTTCCTTGACACCGAAATCCTGCCATAGCTCATTCTTCATTCTTTCAGTATGAACGAAAATATGATCTGTAAGCAGGTACTGAAACCTTAAAGTACTGCGGTTAAGGAGCGAGTCGTTTGAGTCCCTCTTCCCTGCGTTGACGTTGTGCGCCGTCAGAACGACTTTCTTCCCAAGCAGTTTGTAATACAGCAAGATAA
>WNFQ01005693.1_pt1 | contig 10905 bp, 6 predicted proteins | sample 5400171 | NCBI WGS metagenome assembly WNFQ01 (sample SAMN13153356, study PRJNA577476) | soil metagenome | isolation source: 20 cm soil under Madrone tree | place: USA:California | collected 2016-06-14 | reverse complement strand
CGAAGACGTTGAAAGGACGACCATCCCCCGGCAACCGTAAAGGTAGACGGATGAGGCTAGTGGGAAGTTTCGGAAGAGTCAAGGTGCAGGAGGCTGAAAAAAAATAAGAACCCCGGAAACAAAATGTCGAGGTCATGCGTTTCTTCTATTGCATTCCCATAGGGACTGTAGCATATAGGTATGGGTAACCCATAGGGAGCTACAGGAGAACGCGAATGGGCGAGAAAAAGGACGTTTGGCAGGGCACGCTGGCCTTGATGGTGCTGAAGACGTTGCAGGCGCTGGGGCCGCTGCACGGGTATGGGATCGCGCGCCGGATCGAGCAGACCAGCGGCGACCTGCTGGCGGTGAACTACGGAACGCTGTATCCCGCGCTGCTGAAGCTGGAGCAGGAGGGCTACATTTCCTCCGAGTGGGGCACCTCGGACAACAATCGCAAAGCCAAGTATTACAAGCTGACGCGCGCCGGGCGCAAGCAACTGGAGAAAGAAGCACGCGAGTGGGAGCAGACCACGGAGATCCTGGCGCGCTTTCTGGCTCCCGGAAAGGAGTCGGTATGAGGCGGCTGCGCGGATGGCTATTGCGGCTTGGCGAGCTACTTGGGAGGAACCGGCGAGAGCGGGAGTTTGGCGCTGAGTTGGAAAGCCATCTGGCGATGCACATTGAAGACAATCTGCGGGCGGGAATGAGCGGGCAGGAGGCGCGTCGCCAGGCGCTGATCAAACTTGGCGGCGTTGAGCAAACCAAAGAATATTATCGGGAGCGGCGAGGACTGCCGGCACTCGAAACTCTATTGCAGGACCTCCGTTATGGAGTGCGCGTGCTGGGCAAGAATCCCGGTTTTACGGCGGTGGCCGTGCTGACTTTGGCTCTGGGTATCGGGGCGAACACGGCGATTTTTTCGGTGATCAACTCCGTGCTGCTCCGCCCCTTGCCATTTCACGATCCGGAACGTCTTGTCCGCGTATTTTCCACTCGCGCATCGGCAGAGTTCTATCCGGTAAGCGGCGAAGATTATTTCGACTGGCAATCACAGAACCGCGCTTTTCAAGCCACCACACTTTTCACATCGCCTCAGAATTTCAACGCCAGCGGCGCCGGCGAGCCCGAAACCGTATCGGTCGTAAGCACGCAAGCGAACTTCTTTTTCTTGCTCGGAGTGCGGCCGGCAGTGGGCCGCGGATTCGCCGAAGGAGAAGACCAGCGCGGCGCGCATCACATTGCCATCCTGGGCTATGGATTCTGGCAACGGCATTTTGGCGGACGCGCAGAGGCCGTCGGGGAATCCATCGAGCTGAACTTCGAAAAATACGCAGTCGTTGGCGTGATGCCGCGCACCTTCAACTATCCCGAGTCGATCGACGTCTGGACCCCACTGGAAATGACCGTCGAACGACTTGGACGACGCGGCGGATACTCCTACCGCGTGCTGGGGCGCATGAAGGCCAGCATGACGCTCGCGCAGACACAAGCAGACATGTCGGCAGTTACCAAGCATTTGGAAGAACAATTCCCCGTCACCAATAGCAATCTCGGTGCGAAAGTTATCCCCTTCAAAGAACTCCTGACGCGCGACTCGCGCACACAGCTGCTGGTTCTACTTGGCGCGGTCGGGCTGGTATTGCTGGTGGCGTGCGCCACGGGGAGACAACGAGAAATCGCGCTTCGCAGCGCACTCGGCGCTACGCGCTCCCGACTAGTGCGGCAGCTTTTGACGGAAAGCATCATGTTAGCTCTCGCGGGCGCGGCTTTGGGTCTTGCGGGGGCTTCGTGGCTCGTGGGATTCGCGCAAGCAGCGAAATCTCTTCCCATTCCGCGTGAGAATCCCATTCAACTGGACGCTACGGTTTTGACCCTCACGATCGGCGTGAGCCTGGCGGTAGGAATTCTCTTCGGTCTCGCGCCCGCTCTTGAAGTTTCCCGGCCTAACTTGAATGAGACCCTGAAGTCGGGCGCCAGTTCCATCGCGGGAGCGTCGGGACGGCGCTCTGCCCTGCGTAGCGCGCTCGTCGTCGGAGAGGTCGCCGCTTCGCTCGCACTTCTGGTCGGTGCGGGCTTGCTTTTGCGCAGTTTCGCCGAAATGCGCAACGCCAAGATCGGCGTCCAAAGACAAAACATCTTGACCGTGGCCGTGGTTCTGCCGGAAACGAGGTATGTGGAACTGACGCAACGGCGCGCATTTTACGACCGCCTCTTCGAACGCCTCGTGCACGTTCCGGGCGTGGCCGCTGCCGCTATCTCCCAGCAAATTCCGCTCGAAGGCAGCCATACCGTTGGCGCCAAGCTCGAAAGTGACCTGGACCCGCAGCATGTTTGGCTTCAGGTGGAATCCAACTACGTCACTCCCGGTTATTTCCGCGTGTTCGATATTCCGTTTTTTTCCGGCCGCGATTTCATGCCCGAAGAAGTGGACCGCGCGTTTGGTGCTGGCGCCAGAAATGGCGAATATTGGAAAGCGGGGAAGGCCTCGAACGTTCCACAGCCGGGGTTTGCCACCGTTGCGGTCATCAATCGTACGATGGCACAAACGCTGTGGCCGAGTCAGGACGTTGTGGGTAAAGTTTTTATCAGTGGCGTCCAGCCGGTCACAGTGGTCGGAGTCGTCGGCGACGTGAAATACAACAGCATCCGCGAAACAGCGCAGGCTCAGGCTTATTTTCCGCTAAGTCAGGAACTGAATAACCTATGGTATCCGGGCGAGATATCCGTCCGGACGAGCGGCTCGCCGGAAAGTGTGTTGGGCGCAATACGCGCGGCGCTCCACGACCTTGATAGCGGGTTGTCAGTGTTCCGCACGCGGACGATGCAGCAGGTGGTCACCGATAACATGCAGGACACGAGCCTGCAGACCGTGCTCCTTGGCACCTTTGCTGGGCTGGCCGTGGTGCTAGCCACGGTTGGAATCTACGGGGTGATGGCCTACCTGGTGACTCAGAGAACGCACGAAATCGGCATCCGCGTAGCGCTGGGCGCTACGCGTGGCGATGTCCTCGGCCTCGTCCTCGGAAAAGGATTGGCCTTGACTCTGGCCGGCGTGGCAATTGGGCTTGCTGGGGCTCTCGCTTTGACGCGTTTTCTCGCCAGCCTGCTGTATGGGATCAAACCGAACGACATCGCGACGTTTGCGGGCGTTACGTTGTTGTTGACTGTCGTGGCGGTTGCGGCGTGCTGCCTGCCGGCGCGACGGGCGATGCGCGTGGATCCAATTGTGGCGCTGCGCTACGAATAGTTTACGGAGCGCTGAAGCGGGCATTTAGAGATACGAATTGCAAGTGGCAGAGGTCATTATGAAAAGTCTGCGGGCATGGTTTCTGCGTTTGGGCGGACTCTTCGGCGGAGAGCGGCGAGAGAAAGATCTCGCCGCGGAGTTGGAGAGCCATCTCCAGTTGCACATCGAAGACAATTTGCGCGCGGGCATGGGCGTCGCAGAAGCGCGTCGCCAGGCACTGATCAAGCTCGGCGGCGTTGAACAAACGAAAGAAATGGTTCGAGAGCGGAGGGGGCTGCCGATGATCGAAGTATTTCTGCAGGATTTGCGCTTTGGCGTTCGCATGCTTGGGAAGAATACAGGTTTCACGCTGATTGGAGTGCTCACGCTCGCGCTGGGAATTGGGGTGAATGTTTCCGTCTTCAGCCTGATGGATTTCGTGCTGCTTCGTCCGCTGGCTGTTCCAAATCCAGAGCGAATGACGGTATTGACGCGTGGCGCAAGCTCGATGTTTTCGTATCCCGACTATGCCGACCTTCGGGACCGCAACGGTTCGTTCCGGACCCTAGCGGCTAGCAATTTGACGGAGTCCAGCCTGGATTACCAAGGGGAGAGCCGCGCCGCGGCGGCGGAGACGATTTCGGCAAACTATGCGCAGGCTTTGGGAATCCACGCCTTCCTCGGCCGATGGATTTCCGAAGAGAACGAGCCTTTCGCCGTCATCGGCTACGACACATGGCAACGGGTGTTCTCGCGCGATCCTAATGTACTGGGCAAACAAGTCCGTTCCGAATCTCAGTGGTATACGGTGATCGGCATCGCGCCGCCAGAGTTTACAGGGTTGTTCGCGCCGCTGCGGACCGACATTTGGGTTCCCTTGCGAATTTGGGCAGACCAATACCCGGCGATCGCGGCGCAAATGAAAGACCGCGCGCGGCCTCGCATTTTGATCTTTGGGCGCCTTAAGGATGGAGTTAAAGGAACGCAGGCGGCAGCGAATCTCGAGTCTATCGCCACTCAAATCCGCTCAGAGAACTCAGAAGTAAAAACGGCTTCGGCGCCGATCGTCGTCGAGACCGTTCGCGGTGCGCCCAATCCAAACAGTCACCGCGGGGCGGTGCCTGCCCTAATTCTGCTGTTTGCAGTCGTCGGCACCGTGTTGCTCATTGCTTGCGTAAACGTAAGCAATCTTGTTCTTGCCCGCGGCGCCACGCGCCAGCGTGAATTGTCTCTTCGGGTGACGCTCGGGGCTGGCCGCGCTCGCTTGCTCCGTCAGTTGCTCACCGAGACTTTGCTTTTGTCGCTCCTGGGAACTGCGGGGGGACTTCTCGTGGGACATTGGACCAACAGGTTGATGCAAGCGCTGCTGCGTTCTCTCCCTGTCGACGCACCCATCGAAGCGAAACTCCAGATGGACTCGCCTGTTTTCTTGTTTGCGGCCGTCGCAGGGTTTGTGGTTACCATCATTTCAGGGCTGTTGCCGGCTTGGCGTACATCCAGGGTCAACGTTTTGCCGGCGCTAAAGGGTGAATCCCCTTCGGCATCGCGATTTCGTTTCGGCCGCGCGTCCATCGTGGCGCAGGTCGCCCTCTCATTCACACTTCTCCTATGCGCCGGATTATTTCTACGTTCGCTCGCCCACACGCAAGCGGCAGAGCCCGGTTTTGCGGTCGAGAATCATCTATTCGCCTCGGCATACGTTCCCGAGCGGGAATTCACGCGGGATCAGGGCCTTCAGTTGTTTGCTAGGGTTCTGCAGGACTTAAGGGCTCTTCCCGGCGTCCGCAGCGCTGCTCTCGCTCAGGATTTACCTTTGTTCAGTAGCGGTTCTGATTGCGTGTCCACTGGCAATGGCGCCACGCTCCAGGCAACTTACGGAATCATTGATTCCGGGTTCCTCGGCACAATGCGGATTCCCCTGCGTGAAGGGCGCGAGTTCAATTCTCGTGATACGTCGGAAGCGGCTCGCGTAGTCATCATCAACGAAACGCTGGCACGGCAGCTTTGGCCCAATGAAAAGGTACTTGGAGAGCGCGTGCGCATCGGCTGCCGCTCGGCGTCAACGGCAGAGGTTGTTGGTGTCGCGAAGGACACCAAGGTCGGATCTCTCACGGCCGCGCCACAACCACATTTTTACCAGCCATTTTCGCAAAACTACACCAGTTTCGTGACCATTGCCGTGGAAACTGCCGGTGACCCTATGTTGGTAGCGCGAGCGGTTCGCCATACCCTGCACACCGAAAATAAGAGCATCGGCATTTACGCAATCGAGCCGATAGCGTACCGTTTGGCCAGGTCGTATTGGCAATTGCGCTGGGAGGCATTGCTTCTTCTTGTCTTCGGAATGCTCGCGCTGCTGCTTGCCGGCATCGGCCTCTTTGGCGTGATTTCCCATCACGCCGGACAGCGGACACAAGAAATCGGAGTTCGTTGCGCGCTGGGCGCTCAACAGCGCCAAGTGCTGCGGTTAATCCTCAGCCAGGGCCTGCGTCTCACCATCATCGGCGTTGGGATTGGATTGTGTGTGTCCCTCGCACTGACTCGCCTGGTGGCTCGATTCCTTGCGGGGGTGAATCCCGCTGATCCTCTGACATTCGCCGGGGCGTCGGTGCTGTGGCTATTCGTCGCGGCGCTCGCCTGCTATCTCCCGGCTCGGCGCGCCTCGCGTGTCGATCCGATGGTGGCATTGCGCTACGAATGACTCTTGTAGTGGCCGGTCTTCAGACCGGTTCGTCTCGCAGAGATGATTATGAGGCCATGCGGGCTTGGCCTGTGCAACTAGGGGCCAAGAAAAAGCCAAAAACTGACAACTGAATCTTTAGGGCCTACGGTTTCTTCTTTTTGAACAGGCCGCCGAGGGCGTTGATGGCGTCGGCGGGATTTTGCGTTTGTTGCTGCTGATTAGCTCCTGAGGCGGCCCCTCCGGCGCAGCCCAGCTGCGACTTGAGCAGGCTTGCGGCAGTTCCGCCGATGTCGGGGACAAATTTCGGATCGGCGGTCGTGCCGTGGATCTGGAAAGGAATTGTGGCTCCTTTGCAGTTACCCTTTCCTCCACCGATCGCGCCCAAAACGCCCCCGATACCCGACGCCGGAGCGCCGCCGGAAGAGGCATAAGTGGCGGAGTTTGCCAGCGTGGCGGCCATCTTGAAATCCAGATTGTTTTTGGAATCCACCGTGCCGGCGCCGTTGAGGTTGCCGAGCGCGGGAACAACCGCCAGAAAATTTTCAGCCTGGAGGCCGTCGGGCGCCACTCGCAGATTTGTGGTGAGTCTTTCGATGTCGAGATCCTGTCCGGTCTTAAGGCCGGTAAGCGTGGAGATCGTGGACATCTTCGACCCAAGGTCAAAGTTTGCAATCTTTGCCTTGAAGAAGCCGACCGTTCCGTTGGTGATTAGTTTGTTGGTTGGGCCGGTGATATTCAGATCGGTGTTGAGCGTACCGGCCGCCAGCGAGGCGCCTTTCGGAAGATGAATACCGAGAGCCGGAAGGAAGGCTTCGAGATCTTTTGCGGGCATGTCCTTGGCGTCGAGCTTGATGTTGACCACCGTGGCCTCACCTGCTGATTCGTAGGTGCCATTGAGGTGCGCGGCGGCGCTGCCGATATTGAGAGTCGAAGGTTCCAGGACGCCCGCGTTCTTGCGGAGATTGTACTTCGTAGCGAAATTCACGGTCACAGGAACGCCAGCAGGCGAGCCGCCAGCGACCAAAAGCGCCTTGGAAAGTTTGACGTTGCCTTTGGTTTGGGCTTCTCCAGCTCTTGAGGAGAGATTGGCCTCGAGATCCGCGATGCCGCCGAGCCCCGCGGAAGAATCGAGGAAACCTGTGGAGGCCAGATCCAAGCCTGTGACGCTCACCTTGGCATCGAGAGGAGTGAGCGCGGTGTCCGCTTCATCCACGGGACCGGCAGTGCCGTCCAGCTTGAATTTGCCGCCGTTGGGAAGATCGGCGGTGACTGCCACCGGGAACTTGGTCGTCAGGGAAACATCGGAAGCCGTCACGTTGACGTGATCGTAAGTGCTGCGCTTCTGCGAATTCGTGGAGCCCACGATGATGCGGCCGTCGCTCAGCGTGAGTTTATTGACGGATACTTCAGCGGCGCTTGCTGCCCCGGAAGGTTTTTCAGCAGGCGCTTTCTTGGCTTGAGCTTTCGCGGCTTCACCGCCGAGCGAAGAATAATTCCACACGCCGGCAGCGTTGTGCAGCAGAGTCACTTGCGGACTGGCGATCGTGACGCCGGTGACGTTGAGGGTCTTCGAGAAAATCAGCGGGATAATTTCTACGCCCACGTTCAGCGACTTGGCGGTGAGAAAAGGCGAAGAGCTGAATTTCGGATCGTCGCCGATGGAGATATTGTCCGCAGAGAGCGAGCCGCTGATGAGCGACAGGCTCAGATTCCCCAGTTGCACTTTGCGGCCCAGCGCGGCAGAAGCTTTCTCCTCAATCGTGGGCCGGAACTGGTTCACAGGGATCAAGAATGGCACGACCAGAACCAGCACAATGAGCACACCCACCACGATGAGAACAATCTTCAATGTTTTTTTCATGGCGACCTCCGAGGCGGGACGAGCGGGCGATCCCCCGAACGCAGCGAAGCGAGAATAGCACAATGATCCGTGACCCGCGCGCAGCAGTCTTTGTCTTCGTGGCACAGCCAGCCGCCTCTTGATTGCCCGCTCGTTGCGCGACTGAGGATATGGCGGCACCATTAGAGCTGAGTGAGGCAGGGATGATCGCAGCACGGACTGAAATCATCGAGCCGGCGATGGTGCGCATTCCGGAGGGGTGGTTTGTGATGGGCTGCGCGACGGGGCGCGATGACGAGAAGCCCGTGCATCGGGTGTGGGTGGATGCATTTGAGCTTGGCGCTTATCAGGTGACGAACACGGAGTATGGATGTTTTCTTGCAGCAACGAGTGGTGCTCCGCCGACGAGCTGGAGCGACACAAACCTCAATCAGCCAAAGATGCCAGTCGTCGCGGTGTCCTGGCACAATGCGGCGAGTTACTGCAAGTGGCTGAGCGGCGCAACAGGCAAATCTTATCGCCTGCCCACTGAAGCCGAATGGGAACGAGCGGCGCGCGGCGGGGCAGAAGGATTACTGTATCCGTGGGGAGATACACCTCCGGAGATGGTCACTGATTACGCGAAACGGTGGAAGCGGGGGCCGGAGCCCGTTGGGCTGTATGCGCCGAATGCTTATGGGCTCTACAACGCCGGCGACAACGTCCATGAATGGTGCGCGGATTGGTATCACGATGGCTACTACGGCCACTCGCCGGAACGAAATCCGCAGGGGCCGATTAGCGGGACGCGGAGAGCTTCGCGAGGCGGTTCGTGGCGGCATCATATTAAGGTGACGCGCGCGGCGGCGCGTTCCAGCATTCCGCCAGAGTTTCAATACGCGGACTATGGATTCCGAATCGCGGGCACTTTAACTGTGTGAGGTCGCAGTGATAGTTCGGCTGATCCGTGTCGAAAATCCAGAGTACAACTTTGGCGTGATACACGCGGCTTCAAGAGCGAGAATTAGGTTCATGTTAAGATGAAGGAATGCGGCACAGTTCAACGGCTTTGCGCTTGATTGCCGTGTTGGTGACCATGGTTGCAACGGCGGCGGCGCAGCAAGGGCCGAAGCCGCCAGACCTCCCCAACGCGCCCGTGGCTCGAGCGGCGGTCGATTTTTTTTCCTAATATTGCCACCAGCAAAGGCGCACTGAGCAACAAACAGAAGTTCGAACTCTTTGCGGATGAGAGCGTCGCTCCTTCCCGTTTTCTCGGTTCCGCCGCTGGCGCGGGGATCAGTCAGGCGCGCAATTCGCTGAACGGGTACGGGCAGGGAGCGGGCGGGTACGGAAAGCGGTTCGGCTCTTCAATGGCCACGGCGGCGGCGAACAATTTTTTCGGGACCTTCGTGATTTCGTCGCTTCTGCACCGCGATCCGCGCTACTTCGTAACGCTGCACGGCGGCGCGGGGCACCGCATCGGCTACGCCCTGAGCCGCATCGTGGTAGCGCGCACGGATGACGGAAAAGACGCGGCCAATTGGGCGGGAATGCTGGGGCCGCTGCTGGCCGAGAGCCTGGCGAACAGTTATCTGCCGGTGAAAGAGCAGACGGCAGGACGGACCTTTCAGCGTTACGGAATACGGATCGGCTTGAGCACCGCCAGCAACGCACTGCTGGAATACTGGCCGACTATATTTCGCAATTTGCGAATCACGAAGATCGCGCCAGGATCGAGATCGGATCCTGCGGCTACCACGCCGGGAGCGCCGCGCCCGTCCCCGTGATGAACGCCGAGGAAACGGGAAAGCGCGAGTAGTATTACAATGGGGACGTGGGGCTGTAGCTCAGATGGATAGAGCAACGGTTTCCTAAAATGTCTATATTGACTGCCCTCACGTAGTATCAAGGATTTAGCAGGTAGACAGTAGGGATAATCCGGCGTTTTTGTGCCCGAAAGAGCCTGGGTTGGGTACAGTTTTGGGTACAAACTTGGGTACAGTGCTAGAATTAGAATCTTCGTGAGGGCCTGTAGCTCAGATGGATAGAGCGAGAGTTTCCTAAACTCTAGGTCGCCAGTTCGAACCTGGCCAGGCCCACCATATCGAGAATGTCAGACCAACTACCAACAACAGAGGCGCAAAATCGCGAGGTTGCGATGATGCTTCTGGAAGAGCAGGAGTCTGACCGTGGGTGTAATTTTTGGGACTGCTCATGTCAAGGAAGGGTTCCTCGCCCATGCTTTGCTGGAATTCTATACTCGGAAGCCCCCTCATTAGGATGGGATGCCGAGCGTTTTGCAGCCAACCGCGCCGCTCTTTTCCTGCGTTTCTCCTCTAACCACTGGTGATTTGAAGGCATGCCGAGATAAAGCTGCTGCGTAAAGTCGCACAGCTCTTCCACATCACCTCGCAAGTAAACAGAGCGTGCATAGTCAGCTTTGTCGCCATAGAGTGAATAAAACTCCGTCATTTTGAACTCAGAGAACAGCTCACGCGCTGTAAGGATGAGGATCGGATTCATCTGCTTTCCGACATCTAGTCTTGCTCTGCCCTGTTTCGCGAGGCTGGTTAGACCGCGAATTTCGTGCTTGTCCAACGCTTCGTTAAGAGTGCAGAAACATAGGACCGCCCCTGGAAATAGCTCCGCTGCCTGACGGGCTCTCGCAAAATCCTTTTGCTCGAATCGATTGAACGATTTACATTCACCGATTATCAGATGCGGTGACGACCTGTGGCTAAAGCGGGTTGGAGCAGCAAGCATTCCAAAATCCGCCTCCAACTCCTTGTCGCTTTTATTTCGCATTGTGAAACTCGGGAGCCAATTTGATTTTCGGGCAATCTTTTCGTTCAGAAAATGCAACGCCGTCGCGACGCAATATGCCCCATCCGCAAAATGACCCGCAGCGAAAGGACCTATCACACGATAAGCCCATGCATCTTTATGCGGCGATCCTGACGGAAATTCAAACTCGGCCAGGCAGCGCGGACATGACAGTCTAGGGGCTAGGTCTTCAAGACTGAACCAACTTGTATGCTGACATTCGGAACAGCGAAGAGCCATTCCGAGTTTTAAGACCTTACATCGAATGAGGGCATTTAAGTGCGCCGTACTCACGCTCGGATGCCCCATGTTTGACTTGTGGATCACCTCAAGAACCTGTGACAATGGGGCATAGGATTTATGCATCTTCTT